>JRYG01008975.1_pt1 | contig 17110 bp, 16 predicted proteins | sample 235341 | NCBI WGS metagenome assembly JRYG01 (sample SAMN03074218, study PRJNA261478) | activated sludge metagenome | biome: Wastewater Treatment Plant; feature: Wastewater; material: Activated sludge; isolation source: activated biomass of a wastewater treatment plant treating hydrocarbon... ... | reverse complement strand
GTTCGCGCCGGCCGGGTTCTTGACCAGAAGGATCGACAGGTCTACCTCCCCGATGCTGATCCGTTCGACCCTTCCGAAAACCGCCTTCATCCCGGCCAGGGCGGCAACCGACCGATCAACCGGCACGCCAAGCCGGGTGGCTGTGGCGATGGCGCCGAGTGCGTTGTACAGGTTGTAGAGACCGGGGAGGGGAAGCTCGAGTCGGTCAGATCCTTCGGCCGAGCTGATCGTTGCTTCAAGCCCGCTCATGCCCTTCAGGCGAATCCCGGTCGCCGAGATGTCGGGCCGTGGCCGGGCCAGCCCGCAGGAATCACAGTGGTAATGGCCGAGGTGACCGACGAATGCGCGGTCGTACGTGAGCTCATACCCGCAGTTCCGGCAGAGCTTGGCGTCGTGAGCGTGCTGGAGTTCCGGGAGGGCCTGCGACTCGTCGTCGATCCCGAAGAAGATCGTGCCCTCACCGCTGGACTTGCCGATGTCGGCTACGAGGGGATCGTCCGCGTTCAGTACGAAGCCGGTTTCGTCGCCGAGCTGCAGGGCCAGTCCTGACCATGCGTCGGCCAGGGCCTCTGTCTCTCCATACCGGTCCAGCTGGTCCCGGAAGAGGTTTCCCAGCAGGATCGTCCGGGGACCCAGCCTCTCGGCCACCTCGGGCAGCCAGGCCTCGTCCACTTCGAAGAGGCCCTCTTCGCCCTTCTGTTCGGCCAGTGCCGTGGCGACACCCCATGTCATGTTGGATCCGGCCCGGTTGTGCACGGGGTGCCTGCCCTCGGCAGCGAGGATCGTCGCCAGCATCGAAGCGGTGGTCGTCTTGCCGTTGGTGGCGCTGATCAGGGTGGTGCCACCACCGAGTCGCCGGCCGAGCTTCGAAATCGCATCGGTATCCAGTTTGAGCAGGACCCGCCCCGGCAGGGTGGTCCCGCCGCCGCGCCCGGAGGCCCGGCTGAGCCGCCCGATCGAACGGGCGATCCAGGTCTTGAAGCGGATCAAGCTTCCGGCTCCGGGACGATCATCTTCAGCGCTCCGGGAATCACCCTTACCGTGGCCGGAAGTTCGGTCAGTGGATCGCCGTCCGCATAGACGGTGAAAGGGCGGCTTGCCCGAAGCTCGATCGAGGTGGTCTGATGGGTGACGACGACCTCCGTGTCCTCCACATGGGTGCCCTTGAAGACCTTCGGCAGGTTGAGCAGGAAGCGCAGCTTGCTTACCTCTCCGATCGTCACCACGTCCAGTTTCCCGTCATCGATCACGGCACCGGGTGCGACGTTCATCCCGCCACCGTAGAAGCCGTTGTTGGCAACCGCCACGGTGTAACCGGTGATCCGGGTCTGGACACCGTTCTCGATCATCGTGAACCGGGCCGGCTTCCAGCGCGCGAGGGCCCTGAGTGCCGCATAGGCGTAGACCGGCTGGCCCCTCAGCAGCTTTGCCTCGTTGGCGATCCGGTTTGCCTCCGAGTCGAAGCCGACCGAGGCGATTCCGAGGAAACGTTCTCCGTTGGCATCCCCGACGTCCAGCATCCTCGTGTGTCCGGCCACCAGGCAGTCCACCGCTGCCGTCGGCTCGGTCGGTATCCCGAGACCTCGAGCGAGATCATTACCTCTGCCGGCCGGAATCAGCCCGAATGCAGTGTTGACCCCTGCCAGCGCTCCACCAACTGCTCCCGCGAGTCCATCGCCGCTCATCACGACGGGTATCTCGTGTGCATCGACCGCTTCGAAGGCGAGGTCGACACCGTGCTCGAGTGACTTTGTCCTTTCCACCCGGAAGGGCACGCGCAGTTCGTCGAGCCGGCCTTCCACATCCGGCAGCAGCTGCCTCGAGCGTCCTCCACCGGAGCTCGGATTCATGATCAGCGTGTAGGCCTGCTTCTCGCTCATTCGGGTCACTGGTTCCGTGCCGCGATCCATGTTCCCTGACCGGCCGCCCCGGAGTGCACCTCGTCGAAGCCGTGGGACGCCAGTTTCCGTCTGACCAGCTTCTCCGGCGTGCTGAATGGAGTCCGGTCACCACTGCTGCTGGCGATGATCAGTCCACCCCCGGGTCGCAGGACCCTCGCGATCTCACCGAAGAAGACCGGCATGTTCACCTGGGCGACCAGATCGAAAGAGTCGTCGGGGAAAGGCAGCTTCGATGCATCTGCAACCCGGAAGGTGACTCTCGCATCAGGGTCGAGGCCGATCTTGGCCTGGGCCTTCGCGACCATTTGCGCGGAAATGTCGACGCCCCGGATCGACGCGGTCGGGAACTCCCGGGCGAGGAACAGTGTGCCGGCCCCGGTGCCACACCCGAGGTCGAGAACCCTCTCCGGTCTGGATTCGAGAGCGTCGAGTCCGGCGGCGAGAGTGGCCAGGTGCTCGGCTGAACCGGCACCGGTGCGATCATCCCAGCCGGACGCGGCCCGATCGAAGAATCTTCCGACGGAGGCACCGATAACCGGCCACGCCCATGGGGCTGTGGCAGCCAGACGACAGATGGTCCGGCCGATCAGGATCGTCTTGCGGTCGGGGCCGGATCCGGTCTCGGGCACCCCGTGATCATGACAACTACACTGGCCCGGATGAGTGAACGCGGAAAGCTTGTGACAGTCGGGGTAATCGGCGCCATCCTCGCGATCGTCGTGATCGTGGTCCTGGTCGGCCGGGGTGGCGACGATGAAGCCGCCCAGACCGCAACGCCGGTAACGAAGGACGAGAAACTCGCCAAGCCCGCCCCGGGGTCGGTGGTGGAGCAGGGTGAGACTGCAAGCGTCCGCATAGAAACCACAGAGGGAGATTTCACGATCTCGCTCGACACCGAGTCCTGGCCGGTTACCGCCAACAACTTCGCCTACCTGACCGAGGATGGCTTCTATGACGGTCTCGGCTTCCACCGGATAGTTCCCGAGTTCGTGATCCAGGGTGGCGATCCGACCGGAAGCGGATCGGGTGGACCGGGCTACAGCATCGTCGAAACCCCTCCGCAGGACACGAAGTACCCGATCGGAACGGTCGCGATGGCCAAGACGGGAGCGGAAGCCCCCGGCACCTCCGGCAGCCAGTTCTTCATTGTCACTGGTGCCCAGGGTGCGACCCTTACACCTGACTACGCGGTGGCCGGCAAGGTGAGCGAGGGGCTGGACATCGTCACTGCGATCGGTGAACTCGGTTCGGCGGACCAGACGCCGACCAGGCAGGTCGTGATCGAGAAGGCGACCCTCGAGCGGGGCTGAGTCCTGGTTCCCGCAGAGGCATCGGGCTTCGAAGCAGAAGCTGACGGCCGCAGGCTGGCCGGAGAAGAGCAAGGCCAGGGTGCGCCGATCGTTCTCTGTCACGGACTCTCGGCGACCCGGCGGTATGTCGTTCACGGATCCAGACACCTGCCCCGGCAGGGCTACCGCCTGATCACCTATGACGCTCGAGGTCACGGCCAGAGCGACCCCGCGCACTCCTATGACTACGAGGGGCTCGGCTCGGATCTCGAATGTGTCCTGGAAGCGACCGGCGCAGGGGATTCGGGGAATCTGATCCTCGGCGGTCACTCGATGGGGTGCCACACGGTCGCTCGCCGCGCGATCAGGGATCCGGCCGGGATTGCCGCCCTGATTCTCGTCGGTCCCGTCTATACGGGGGAGGCAGACGGGGATGACCGCTGGGACCGGCGTGCCGACGCACTCGAGCGTGGGGGTCCGGACGCATTTGCCGAGGTGGTGGCCGAGAACAGTCCGAACGAGAAGGTGCGGGAAACGACGTTCCGGCTGGCCCGGGACCGTGCCCGGCTCCACCGGCATCCTGCGGCCGTCGCACAGGCGCTTCGAGAGGTACCCAGATCCCGGCCCTTCGAATCGGTCGGCGAACTCGGTTCGATCGGGGTTCCGGTTCTTGTGGTGGCAAGTCACGACGAATTCGACCCCGGCCACCCGAAGTCTGTTGCCGAGTCGTGGGCCGGGGCCATACCGGACGCGGAACTGGTGATCGAGAAGCCCGGCGATTCGCCATTGGCCTGGCAGGGGGGCCTGCTCTCCCGGGAGATCGACTCTTTCCTCGTGCGAAACGGGCTCGCACCGGCTGGTTGAGGCCGCGGAGTAGCCTAGACCCCGATGGACGTTGCCGAAGAAGCGCCCGGGGCGCCGCCCGGGGAAGGAATGGTCTGGATCCCCGGTGGCACCTTCACGATGGGGAGCGACCGCCACTACCCGGAGGAGAGACCAGCCGGGCCGGTGACCGTCGACGGTTTCTGGATGGACGAGACGGCCGTGACAAACCGGATGTTCGCGCGGTTCGTGGCGGAGACCGGATATGTGACGACGGCCGAGAAGGCGCCCGACCCCGCGATGTACCCCGGTGCCGACCCGTCAATGCTGGTTCCAGGCTCGATCACCTTTGCCAAGCCTCGCGGCCCCGTCGACCTGTCGGATCCCCTGCAGTGGTGGGCGTGGACGCCTGGAGCGCAGTGGCGCCACCCCTGGGGTCCGGGCAGCACGATCGACGAAATGGAGGATCACCCGGTCACCCAGGTCACCTACGCGGATGCCGACGCATATGCGAGGTGGGCCGGCAAGCAGCTTCCGACCGAGGTGCAGTGGGAGCGGGCAGGACGGGGTGGCCTCGAAGGAGCCGAGTTTGCCTGGGGCGACGAACTGGCGCCAGGCGGGAAAGAGAAGATGAATCGCTGGATCGGGGAGTTCCCCTGGAAGTTCCGGCCCCGTCCCGGCGGTGCCCGCAAGCCGGGAACGGTCCCGGTAAGGACGTTTGGACCAAACCCGTTCGGCCTCTACGAGATCACCGGCAACGCCTGGGAATGGACCCGCACCTGGTACTCGGACAGTCATCCCGAGCCGACCAGCCGCTGCTGTGCTCCGGCGAATCCGCTCGGGCCGGGCGTCGATGCCAGCCGTGATCCGGGAAGCGGAATCCCGCGCAAGGTCCTGAAGGGTGGCTCCTTCCTTTGCGCAGAGAACTACTGCTCGCGGTACCGGCCGTCGGCTCGGATTCCCGAAAGCATCGAAAGTTCAACTGTTCACATCACCTTCCGCTGCGTTGCTCCACCGCCGGAAGCGTCCGGATAATCTGGGCCTCGAGCGGCGTGAGAGGTCGCGGATCGTCCAACCCCTGAATCGGAGGAGACAAATGTCTGAAACGAGTGGTTCGCAGCCCCCGGGAGGCTCGGCAGCCTGGGCATCATGGGTCGCGTTCGCTGGCATCATGCTGATGCTGATCGGCGTGTTCAGCGTAATCGCAGGACTTGCGGCAGTAACCGAAGACGGCTACATCACGAAGACCTTTTCGGCCGATCAGGTGTTCCTGGTCAATTACACGGTCCTCGGCGTCTTCTGGATTGCGATCGGCATCCTCAAGGCCTGGACCGGCTTCGCCCTGATCCAGGGCAGGGAATGGGCTCGAGTCGTCACGATCATCCTCGTGTTCATCAGCGCCGTCAGCCACATGCTGGCGCTGACCTCCCAGCCGTTTCTGGCCCTGCTGTTCATCGTCGTCGATCTTGTGATCCTCTACGCGGTCACGGTCCGCTGGCAGGTCGCCAAGATCGGCATGGGGGACTGACGCGAAGGCCCGGGTTTCACAGCTGAAGACCTGGGCCTCGAATCTGCCCGAGCCGCTGCGGCGGCTCGGGTCGGGTGCCTGGGAGGTAGTCCTCTCTTTCGACCGGTCGGCCGGAACCCGCCAGGCGGCCCAGCTCAGCTTTTACGTCCTGATGACCTTCCCGGCGCTGCTTCTCCTTGCCGTCTGGATCCTCAGCAACGTCTTCGACTCGCCGGGGGTCAGGAACGATCTGATCGAGGAGATCGTCAAGAATCTTCCGATCGAGCAGGTTCAGGGCAGGAAGGAGATCGAGGATCTGCTCGACCAGCTCACCAGGGGCGCGGGCGGAATCGGGGTCGCCACGGTGATCGTCCTCCTCTACTCCAGCAGCGCCGCGATCGGGGCGCTCCGACACGCAGTGGAAACCGCAAACGAGAAGGGTCTGGATGGCCCGTGGTTCCCCAAGAACAAGGGGCTTGACATCCTCATCATGCTGGTCACGCTCCCGGCGGGCCTGCTCTTCACTTCGCTCGCCCTGTCCAGGGACCTGGCATCGGTGGTCGACGACAGCGGCTTCCTGACCTGGGTGGCCGGCAACCTCGGAGGCCCGCTCGGACTCTTTGCCGCGGGGGTCCTGTTCTACACCTGGATCTTCTGGGTCCTCAATCCGGGCGCGACGACCTGGACCAGCGCCGGGGTCGGTGCCGCCTTCACCTCAGTCGTCATCTGGATGGTCTGGGTGGGGCTGAGGTTGTGGTTCGAGCTCTCGGGAGGAGGCAGCGCGATCTATGGAGTCCTCGCCGGCTTCCTCGGGCTCCTCGTCTTTCTCAACCTGGCTTCGATGGCGGTTGTGATGGGAGCACATGTCGCCGCAACCTGGCGGGTCCACCATCCCCGTACATCTCGCGATGGGTCAGCCTGACAAGACCGGGTGCGACTCCACCCGGCTGCTCGGATAGTCTCCGCGCATGGGCTGCTTCGTTCCGCTTCTCGCACTGATCTCGCCGCGTCTGGCGCTGTTTTTCATCCTGCTCTTCTCGGGATGGATCGGTGAGGCGGTTGATGGCTGGATCGTGCCGATCCTCGGCTTCTTCTTCCTGCCGTGGACCCTGCTTGCCTACGTGGTGATGTACCAGGTGAGTCCGCTCGGTGTGAACGGGTTCGACTGGTTCATCGTCGGCTTTGCCTTCGTGGTGGACATCGCGACCTACGTGAAGTCCTCGCAGTCGCGAACCAGTTAGTGAACGAAGACCTTCAGCCCGAGGATCAACAGCCCGAAGACCGCGTTCACCGAACCGATCAGCAGTCGCCTGCCCCAGCTTCTGTTGTCCCGGGTGCCAATGAAGAGTCCGGTCGCAAAGAGCATCAGGATGCCTGCGCCCACAGCTACGTAACTTGCGTTCTCGTCATTGACCAGGCCGATCGGGGCCAGGAGCATCGCCATTGCGGGGATCATTGCCCCCTGGACGATCGGCCACTCGTCACGAAGCGCACCCCTGGCGTGAGTTATGGCCTCCCGCGGGGTGGCGTACCCGGCGGCGACGATGTCCGCGTAAACATGCACCAGCCAGAAGACGAGGCCGGTGATCGCGGCCCAGATCGCGATCGCGATCGAGCCCAGTTCCTCATCCTTGGATGCGGTGGCTACGACTGTCATCGAAACGATCGTTCCGTAGATCGCCCCCGCATAATTGATCTGTCCTGCTCGCTCCACCGGCGGAACCTTAGTGGCCGCGGGGCGATCGGATATCCTTGGGGCGTCCCGTCGGTCGGGACCGACCCGAGGTGGGGAGCCCGGGTCCAAACACGAATCAGGGAGAAGTCTTGAAGAAGCAGACTCATGGTCGTCGCCTGCTGGTTGCGTTTCTGGCGCTCATTGCCGGGCTGGCGGCCTTCACCACGCAGGCCGAGGCGGGCAAGAAGAAGAAGAAGGCGAAGCCGGCGAATGTTTCGTTGACGGTCGTGACCACCAACCAGCAGCAACTTCTGAATCAGAAGAAGCTGTCGGTGAAGGTCAAGTCGACCGGCAAGGCTTCTCCGAAGCTCACTGTCGTCAGTGGCGGCAAGAGCAACTACTTCAGGGCCATGACGGTGAAGTTCAAGAAGAAGGGCACCAAAACGGTGAAGCTCGCCCTGACTTCGAGTGGCCGCACGGCTCTCGGGAAGTGTGGCGCGAAGACCGTGACGGTCAACGCGTCCTACAAGAAGGGCAAGAAGAAGGCCAGGGCCAAGAGGAAGAAGACCCTCGCGAAGTGGGCCGGCAACCCGAACTGCATCGAGTACGTCCAGGTCGATCTCGGCGACAACCCCGAAACCTGCGACTTCCTCGACGCGACTGCCTGTCTCCATCCCTGGCCGAATGACTACTTCCTCAAGGACGATCCGTCCAGCGTCACCGGCAAGCGGCTGAACCTCGACCCATCGTCCACACCGGCTAACAAGAACGGTGTGAGGATCGACGTCACCGACATCAACCGGGGCGACGGTTTCAGCCCGGGCAACCTGATCGTCGTGAAGATTCCGGGGCTGGAGACGCCGGCAGCCTTCGAGAACAACGATTTCGTCACTCTCGGCGACCTTCACGCCTATGACGATCCGTCACAGCGGGTTTTGCTGATCGACGCCGAGACTGGAGAGCGGCAGCCGATCTGGGCCGAGCTGGACGCCAATCCGACTTCGACCGACCCCGGTGAGGACGGGCCGGGTGGAATCAACACCAACCCGACCAATACCGGACCGGTCAACGTGATCATCCGTCCGGCCAAAAACCTCGAGTGGGGTCACCGCTACATCGTCGCTTTCCGCGACATCAGGGACGCGAACGACAACCCGGTCGCCGCACCACTCGGTTTCCGGGTCTACCGCGACAACCTGCCAACCAGGCAGGATGTTGTCGAGAACCGTCGCGATCACATGAACTCGGTGATAAATGACCTGGTCAACAAGGCCGGTGTCGAGCGTTCCAGCCTCTACATGGCATGGGACTTCACCGTCGCATCGCAGGAGAGCGTCACCGGACGGGCACTGCAGGCCCGAGATGACGCCTTTGCGCGCCTGGGTGACAACAATCTCGCCAATCGGGTCATCGAGGGCGACAGTCCCGAGGTAGTCGTGACCTATTCCTGCGACCGCTACGAGAACCCCAACCCCAACGCGCCCGTATCTGACGAGTGCCGAAACGGCCCGAATGCGCCCTCCGGCGTAGACAAGCGCCCAAGCGTGCCGGGTTCCGACCTGATCCGGGTCGTCGACGGCTACATCAACGATGTTCCCTGCTATCTGAATCAGAACGGCTGCCCGTCGGGGGCGACGTTCAATTTCAAACCCGATCACACGATCGATTTCAACGAGAACTTCACGATGGACGTGCCGTTCCGTTGCTTCATTCCGACCGCGGTCCAGCCCGGCGGAGAGAACACCGCGGTTACTCCGGGCCAGGCCGGCATCTACGGTCACGGCCTGCTCGGCGACCTGAACCAGATCACCTCGGCCGGTCCGGTGAATGTCGCCAACCAGGGCGGAAGCGTCTGGTGCGGCGCCAACTGGGATGGCTTCTCGACCGGTGACCTGCTCGCCGTCTTCCAGTCGCTGGGCGACATGTCCAACTTCCCGAAGATGGCCGACCGGATGATTCAGGGATTCGTCAACTTCATGATGATCCAGCGGGCGATGATCCACGAGGACGGTTTTGCCGCCAACCCTGCATTCCAGCTGGATCCGGACGGAGCCGGAGGAGAGGACCCCGTTTCCGCGATAGACATTTCCGGCTCCCCCAACACCCGTGGCATCTACATGGGGATCAGCCAGGGCGGCATCATGGGTGGTGCCCTGATGGCTCTCACGCCCGACTCCGACTATGGCGTCCTGGGTGTACCGGGCATGAACTACTCGACCCTGCTGCGTCGCTCTGTCGATTCCGACCAGTACTTCAAGACACCGGGCGTCGGCCTCTACAGCAACTACCCGGACGAGCACGAGCGACCGCTGCTGCTCTCACTCGTTCAGTTGCTCTGGGACCGGGGCGAGGCCAACGGCTACGCCAACAACATGACCCTCGACCCGTTGCCTGACACCCCCGAGCACAGGGTGATGCTGCGCGTCGCATATGGCGACCACCAGGTCACCAACTACTCGGCCGAGGTCGAAGCGAGGACGATCGGGGCCGGCGTCTACTCACCGGCGCTGAATGAAGGTCGTCATTGGGACGTCGATCCGTTCCTCGGCATGGAGAAAATCACCTCCTTCCCGAACGTCGGCGACAGCATCCTGGTCTACTACGACAGCGGTCCGGTCGACTTCGTCGGTGACCGTGGCGCCGGTATCGGCAAGCCGCCGATCGAGGAACTGCCGCCACGGAGCGAGTGGGGCTACGGCCGCGATCCGCATGAGGATCCCCGCCGCTCGCCCGACGGCATTGACCAGGCCACGACGTTCCTCCAGAACGCGACCATCCGCAGCTGCGAGATCATCACGCCGATTCCGGCCGGTGATGCGCATTGCTACGCGAACGACTACGAGGGCCCGACCCCGTAGGCATCTGAAGGCTGCGCCTGCCGGCGAGTGGCCGGCAGGCGCAGGCCATCTCCACTTACAAGTCAGTTGACTGACTTGTGTATATTGCGCGAATGCCCGAAGGGATCGCGACGTGAAAGAGGAGCGTCGCCAACAGAAGGACCGCACTGCCGCAACCAGGGCGGCCGTTCTCGAAGCAACGATCGAGCTACTGGTCGAACGCGGCTACGCGGGCACCTCGACCAGGCTGGCGGCGGAGAAGGCCGGCGTCTCGCTGGGCGCGCTCCAGCACCACTTCCGCACCAAGGCGGAACTGACCGTCGAGGCGATGGGCTTTGTCAGCGCCAGGCTTGCCGGGGAGTTCGTGTCCGCCATCCCCCGGGACGGCGACGAGCTCGAGCGGGTTGAACTCGCATTGGACCGGCTCTTGGTGGTCTTCCGTGGCCCAACTTTTGCGGCGGCGATGGAGCTCCATCTCGCGGCAAGGACCGACGATGCCCTGCGCGAACCGATGAAGAAGCTGCACGCCGAGGATCGGCTGCGCATCCGGGAGAGTGCAATCGCCCTGATGCCGGGCATCGAGGAAAGGCCCGGCTTCGATGCCTGGCTCTTGATGTCCGTATCGGCGATCCGCGGCATGGCGGTAGCGACGATGGGCGTGGAGCAGGTGGCAGAAGAGTGGAAAGAGCTGAGGGACCAACTCGTCGAATCGGCAACCGAACTAGTCAGGCAGGAATCAACTTGAACCAGAATCCGCTTCCCCCGGGCCCGAAGGGTCTCGACTCGGCCCGCTTTCTGATCAACACGACTAGAGACTTCAAGCAGCCGATGATGGACATGGCCCGGGAGTACGGCGAGGTTGCCCACGTGCGGAACCGGCGGCGGGACTTCATAGTCGTGAGCGGCCACGAATCAGCCCGGCACGTCCTGATCAACAACCAGGACAACTACCGAAAGGGACTGGAGTACGAACTTCTCCGGATCGTGCTCGGGGAGGGACTGCTGACCAGCGAAGGGGAGACCTGGCGCAGGCAGCGTCGGCTTGTACAGCCGCTTTTCGCCAAGCGGTACCTGAAGAACTTCACCGCGCACATGACCCGCGCGACCGCCGAGGTGCTTGAGGGTGAGCCCTTTGCGGATCTTCCCGACGGGGAGATCGTCGACGTTTCCGAGGTCATGATGGCGCTGACTCTCGACATCGTGGGCAGGGCACTGTTCGGTGCTGACCTGAGCGGCGAGACCGCACGCAAGGTCGGCCCGGCCATGAACGACGTGCTCACGCTCGGAACGAAGATGAGCCGACGGCTGCCCACCTTCGTTCTGGCCCACCTGCCCGGCATGAACCTGGAAAAGGCGATTTCCGTGAACCCGGAGGGGCGCCGGTTCCAGAAGGCTCTGGCCGACCTGAAGTCGGTGATCGATGAAATGCTGCAGGAGCGCAGCCGGCAGGCGAACACCGGTGACGATCTCGTTGGTCTGATGCTCTCCGCGAGGGACGAGGAAACCGGGGAGAGAATGAGCCGGGAACAGATCGGCGACGAGCTGATGACGTTCATGCTCGCCGGTCACGAGACTACCTCTAACGCCCTGGCCTGGACCTGGAGGCGGCTCTCGCTGAATCCCGCAGCACGTGAACACCTCTTCGACGAGGTGGACACCGTCCTCGGCGACCGGATCCCGGACATGGACGACATGGAAAGGCTTCCCTGGACCCGCGCCTGCGTGGAGGAGGCGATGAGGGTCGATTCACCCGTCTGGACGGTCGGCCGACAGGCCCTTGAAGAGGACGAGATCCTTGGCTACCGGATCCCCAAGGGGTCCAGTGTCATGGTCTTGATCAGCATGATCCACCGGGATCCAGGGGTTTGGCCCAATCCCGAGGGCTATGACCCGACTCGTTTCCTGCCGGAGAACGCCAAGGGCCGGCCCCGTCACGCCTACATGCCGTTCGGCGCCGGACGCCGGGTCTGCGTTGGATCCACCTTTGCCACGGTCGAGGCGACCCTGCTGGCGGCGATGATCAGCCGAAAGCTGCGCTTCGACCTTCCCGCGGGCGCCGAAACGGAGGCCGAAGCGGTAATCACGCTGCGTCCGAAGAACGGACTGCCAATGCATGTGTTCCGCCGCCGGCACGAGGCGGTCTCGGCAGAGACCGAGCAGAGCGACCTGGCTGCAGTCTGAGGGGAGGATGAACCCGGCCGGCCACTCGGGCCGGCCGGGTTCCCCGGCTTCCTGGCGGCTGCCTAGATCTTCTCGAGGATCGGGTCGTTGGCCAGTTCCGGAGCCAGCGGTTCCCCGCGGGGATCGCGGTTGGCGACCAGATGGCCTTCGAGTGACACGTTCGGCATGATGCGGTCGAGCCAGCGGGGCATCCACCACGCCCGGTCTCCCAGCAGGGTGACCACTGCAGGGGCGATGACCAGCCTGACGACCAGAACGTCGATCAGGATCGCCAGGCCGAGGCCGAGACCGAACATTTTCGCGACCACGTCCTGCTGGGTGACGAAGGCGAGGAAGACCGAGGCCATGATCAGGCAGGCGAAGAGAATCACCTTGCCGATTCTCGCCAGGCCGTGGATCACGCTTTCCCGCGGGCGGTCACCCTCGTTGTAGGCCTCGTGAACCCTTGAAAGCAGGAAGACGTTGTAGTCCATCGAGAGTCCGAAAAGGATCGCGAAGATCATGACCGGAACGAAGGACATGATCGGCACACCGCTGTCGACCCCGATCAGACTGGCGCCGATTCCCTTCTGGAACACGGCCACCACGACTCCGTAGGCGGCACCTACAGAAAGCAGGTTGAGCACCGCGGAGACCAGCGGTATCCAGAGCGAGCGGAACGCTGCCATCAGCAGCAGCACCGACAGGCCGATCACCACCGCGATGAACACAGGCAGGCGTTCGGAGACCTTGTCGGAGAAGTCCTCGAAGCTGGCAGTGTTGCCGCCGATGTAGGCGCTCAGTCCGGTGCCCGCCGTGGCAGTCGGCAGAACGTCCGACCTCAGATCCTGGAGCAGGTCACTGGTCGCGGCGTCCTGCGGCGAAGTCTCCGGGATGAGGAAAATCGACGCCATCTGGTCGTCCTCGCTCGGGGTCGCCGGAGATACCTGGGCGACGCCTTCGACCTGCCGCAGGTCGTTGACCAGGGTGTCGAGCTCGGCCTCGCTCTGTTTGGCACCGTCAGGGGTGTCGACCGCAATGAGGAACGGGCCGTTCACGCCGGCTCCGAATCCTTCGCTGATCAGGTCGTACGCAACACGCTGGGTCTTGCCCTCGGGCTGGTTCCCGTCATCGGGGGAACCGAGCCGCATGTCCAGCATCGGAGAGGCGAACACGAGCAGTACCGCGACGCCGGCCGCAATGGCCAGCCAGGGGCGGGCCGTGATCTTCTCTCCCCACTTGCCGAATGCGGGCGAACGCCGGACGTGATTGATCTTCTTCGGCTTCAGCCACCGCTGGAGGGCGCCGATCATGATCGGGAGGATGGTCAGCGCGGACACGACCACGGCGGCCACGCCGATTGCTGCGCCAACGCCCATCTTGCCGATCAGTGGAATGCCGATAACGAGCAGGCCGGCGATCGCGACCATCACGATCAGGCCGGCGGCCAGCACGGCCGAACCCGCGGTTGCCGCAGATTTCGCCGAGGCATCCCGCACCGAGTCGCCGGCCGCCGACTGTTCCCGGAACCGGCCCAGAATCAGGAGTGAGTAGTCGATGCCGGCGCCCAGGCCGAGCATCAGGGCGATCGTCGAGGCGAACTCGGGCAGTCCGAGCGGGGCCGCGAGGATCACCAGCAGCATCTGGCCCACCATCACGCCGATCAGGGCGCCGACCAGGGTTGCGATCATTGCGGCGATCGAGCGGAAGAGAAGGGTGAGGAGGATGATCGCCAGCAGAACGCCGATCAGCTCGCCGACCGGAACTTCCTGCTCCTGCGCCAGGTCGACGACGACTCCCCGCATCGCGACTTCGACTCCTGCCTCCTCGACCGGCTCCGTCGCGTCCATGAGCGCCTCGCCCTGCGCCTTCTTCACGTCGCCGAAATCGAGGTCGTAGCGGATGTCCACGTAGGCGATCCTCTGGTCCTTCGAAACTGCCTCCGAGCCTTTGGCGAATGGGTTGCTGACGGCGAGCACGTCAGGCTGGCCCTTGATCGTTTCAAGCGAATCCAGGACCGCCTGCTTGCGCTCGGGCTGGGTGACGGTCCCCTCGGTCGTATGGAAGACGATCGTCGAATCGACGCCGGCGAGTACCGGACTGTGCGCTGAGAACAGGTCGTAAGCCTTTGCACTCTCGCTACCAGGGGTGTCGAAGTCGTCGGGCGGCGCTTCTCCAGCTGTGCCCGAGAGGAAGCCGATGCCGAACACGGCGATTAGCGCGACCACCAGGGAGCGTTTCCAGTGGCCGGTGATTGAGCGGGCCATGCGGGCGAGAAGGTCAGACATGTGTCTCCAGAGGGGTGAGGGGAAGGAGGGAGGCGGGGAAATTATCACAGTGACTGCAAAATTGCAGTCGCTGCATACTCGGTGATACGCTTGACCGGTGTTCACCGAGGCCGCAAATAGCCTGAGAGAGCGAAAGAAGGCGGAGACGCGCGACCGGATCGTGTTCGTGGCGCTCAATCTCTTTGCCGAGGACGGCTACTCCAGCACCACGATCGCCCGGATAGCCGAGCAAGCGGGTATCTCGCCGAGGACGGTAGCCACGTACTTTCCGGCCAAGGAAGACATCGTCTTCTACCTGAGCGAGCAGACCAAGGCAAGGCTCGCCCGGGCGATCCAGGATAAGCCCGATGGGGTCGACACCATGACCACACTCCGGGCCTGGCTCCTGGAGGAGCGGGATCTCTTCGAACAGCACCACGAACTGATGGGGTGCCAGCGGAGGGTCATCGACAACGAGGAATCACTGACCGTCCGGGAACAGGCCCTGATGAGGGATTTCGAGGTCGTTCTGGCCGGGGGGCTGGCGGTCGATCTCGGTCTGGAACCCACCGATCTCGAGCCGCGTCTCGCCGCAGCGGCGGCCATGGCCGTCTTCGACCTGATCGGTGACGAGCGCAAGCAAAGGGGCGATGGCGAGCTGCCACCGCTGGACGAGCAGCTCGCCAAGCTGGACCAGGCACTCACCTTCATCACCGGTGGGGTGGCCGCATTGCGCGACGCCGGCAACTGAATACGGGACCTGCTGCCCCTTAACGACGCCGCCCCGGCCGAGGGCCGGGGCGGGACACTTCCTGATTGGGAGGGAAGCTAGAACTGGCCGCCGGGGCTGCGGGCGACGAAGCTGCCAGGCAACGAGCGCAGGCTCTTGCTCCAGCCGGGGCCGTTGCCGGGCGTCATCGAGGTATCGAAGCGGAGCCCCGCCACGACCATGTAGGCGTGACCCGGGTTCGAGTAGACCGTGATCCAGCGACCCTTGCCGCGCTTGCCCCAGGACATGTACCCGGTGGAAGCCATCGGCGAGCTCACGAAGCGTCCGCCTCGCAGGGCGAAGCTGACGGAACCGGAGCAGTCGTAGCCGCTGTCGAAGAAACTGCCATGACCGCCGCCGTAACGATAGGGCTTGTTGCGGATCCGGTTGGCCCACGCAATTACCTTTTTGACCCTCGCCGGAGCGCTGGCTGGTGCGTAAGCCTTCCCGCGGATCAGCCGCGCCTTGCGGACCGGCTTGCACTTGCCGCTGCTGACGGCGAGACCGCCGCTGGCCGACGCCGCCTTGCAGGAGGCGGACGCGTTTGATGGGGAGCCAAGGGTCAAGAGCAGCATGAGGGCGAGCAGGCCGGTGAGGGCGGCAGCCATGCTGCGCATTGACGATCTCTGTTTTTCAGGGGTCGAGGTGATGATTCCGATCTCCTTTTTCGTGCCTGCGGGGTTAGCTGACGGGCTGGCGCTAAGGGAGCAGCGCTCTCACCTGATTGGTGGGTTCGCCCCAACTACCTGGGTCCCCCGCTTCCCGGGCCTGGAGGCTCGGGAACTCGGCGTATCGGTTTTGCAGAATCACAAATCATAGAGCATTTACTAATGATTTGCTCACAAAGCGGCCAGAACCATGTCGAACCGCCTCATGGGACTATGCCCTAGGCTTCGCGAGATGAAACCTGCCCGCCACCGCGACGTCAGCTACGAGCCGTTCGATGCGGGCTCCATTTCCAGCTATGAAGCCAAGTTCCGGGTGGCCGGGGAAGTCGCCGCGATGGTCGAATCGGGGCAGGTGATCGGGGCCGGGTCGGGCTCGACCGCCTTTCTCGCGGTCAGGGCAATCGCCTCGCGGGTGAGGCACGGTGAGCTTCACGACGTACGCATGATTCCCACCTCAATCGAGTCCGAACTGACCATCTCGGGGCTAGGACTGGACCAGGCGGATCTCTCGCAGGTGGCTCCGGACTGGCTGTTCGACGGCGCCGACGAGGTCGATCCGGACGGCAACCTGATCAAGGGCCGGGGAGGAGCGCTCTTCCGCGAAAAACTCCTCTTTGCCTCCTGCCCGTTGCGGAGAGTCCTGATCGATCCTTCGAAGAGGGTGAAGCGGCTCGGCACGAACTTCCCGGTTCCGGTTGAGGTCGTCCCACGTGCGGCCCCGGTGGCAATGGCCGGACTGAGGGCCGCAGGAGCGTCCGGGATCACCATCCGTTCCGGAAGCGGAAAGGACGGGCCGGTCCTGACCGAGCAGGGCAACCTTCTGCTCGACTGCCGTTTTGAGCAGATAGGCGACGGACTCGAAGGGGAGATCAAGCAGATAGTCGGAGTGCTCGATTCAGGCCTTTTCCAGGGCTACGGCCCTGAAATCGTCTCCAGCTGAATCCCGGCCTCAGATGATCAGGCGACGTTCGAGGCGTCGAATCGCGATCCGCCAAAGCACGAGCGCAAGGGCCAGAAGGCCGGCAAAGCGAAGGATGTCGATCGCTTCCAGGCCAAAACAGGCGTCCCTGACCAGCTGCACGAGCTGGTAGAGCGGGTTGAACTGCGCCGCGATCTGGAATCCCTCGGGCAGCTGGTCGATCGGGAAGAAGGTTCCGGCGACCAGAAAGAGCGGCGTGATCACGAGCGTCGTCACGTAGTTGAACTGGTCGATCT
>JRYG01000522.1_pt1 | contig 17149 bp, 19 predicted proteins | sample 235341 | NCBI WGS metagenome assembly JRYG01 (sample SAMN03074218, study PRJNA261478) | activated sludge metagenome | biome: Wastewater Treatment Plant; feature: Wastewater; material: Activated sludge; isolation source: activated biomass of a wastewater treatment plant treating hydrocarbon... ... | reverse complement strand
GTGGAAGTCATGGGTGAACCGTCCGAAGCAAAAGGAACAATTTTATCCGCCCCCCCACCCGCCAGCAAACGCGCCGGCCCGGCGGGCCCCTTCCGGTTACGGCGAAGCCGCCCCAGTAGGCTATAATTGGAATCCCCAATCGGAACGCAGAAGAGAACATCATGAAGCTGATCGGATCCCTGACCAGCCCATTCGTCCGCAAGGTCCGCGTCGTCCTCGCCGAAAAGAAGATCGAGTACGAATTCGAGATCGATTCGCCCTGGGTCGCCGACACCAAGGTGCCCAACATCAACCCCCTGGGCAAGATTCCCGTGCTGCTGCTGGACGACGAAACCCCTCTCTTCGACTCCCGGGTCATCGTCGAGTACATCGACAGCGTCACCCCCAACAACAAGCTCTTCCCCGCCCCCAACCGGGAGCGCACCGAGGTCAAGCGCTGGGAAGCCCTGGCCGACGGCATCTGCGACGCCGCTGCCAGCGCCTTCCTGGAAGCCAAGCGCCCCAAGAAGGAGCAGAGCGCCGACTGGATCGCCCGCCAGCGCGACAAGATCACCCGCGGCCTCGAATTCATGGCCGAGGAACTGGGCGAGAAGCCTTTCTGCATGGGCACCCACATCTCCCTGGCCGACATCGCCGTGGGAACGGCGCTGGGCTACCTCTGCTTCCGTTTCGGCGACATCGACTGGCAGACCGCTCACCCGAACCTGGCCAAGCTTTACGACAAGCTGATGCAGCGTCCGTCCTTCGCGGACACCGTTCCCCAGGGCTGAGCCAGCCCTTCACCCCTTGCCGGCGGTACCCGTGAGCGCGAACAGCAATGATTCCCTGATCGCGGCCATCCGTGCCGGCGATCAACGGGGCGTCGTGGCGGCCCTGGATGCTGGCGCCGACCCCAATCTCGCCGACCAGTTGGGGGAAGCAGGCCTGCCCCTGCGTCTGGCCGCTTTCGGCGGCAACGGCGACATCATCCGGGAACTGGCCGGCCGGGGCGGCGACGTCAATCACTCCACCCGCAGGATGGCCAGTGCCCCCCTCACCCTTGCGGTGAGGACGGGCAAGACCGAAACCGTGCGCCTGCTCATCGAATTGGGCGCCCATATCCCGGCCGGTACGCAGACCGGGCTGAGTCTCAAGGAAATCCTGGCCGCCCAGGGCGTCGCGTACCGGACCGGCGCCCATGCGCCCGCAGCAACCCCGACAGCCCACCTCCCCAACGCGCCCTTGCTGCCGGAGGCGCCCCCTCCGCCGCCGGCCGGCGGTCTCCCGGCCGATGCGATCGTCGAGGAAATCGACCTCCAGGGGTGCTACGGGGTGGACACCAACGTGCTTGAAGCCGACGCCCGGCGCCTGGCCCAGCAAGCCGCCCCGTCGGAAGCCGGCCTCGACGTGCCGCCGCTGGACACCGGCAAACCGGGCGCCGGGAAGAAGAAATAGGGTTTCGGCGGGCGCTGCGCGCCCCCGCGAACCGGCCGGGCGGCGGGCGGTCGAAGACTCATGGAAGCGGTATGCGTGACCCGGCGTGAACGCGCCGCTCCGCTCCATGACGGCCCTTCACGAGCGTCCGCCCCACCGCTTCCGGGTTGCCGGCCGCGCCCCCTTGCGGCGCGCAGCGCCGGTGGCTGACGGGATTCCCCGACAGCAGGTTCCCATCCCCCAAGGAGAACTGGCATGGCACTACATATTGGCGACGACGCCCCCGATTTCACCGCCGAAAGCACGGCGGGCACCATCCGCTTCCACGAGTGGATCGGCGACAGCTGGGCGATCCTCTTTTCCCACCCCAAGGACTTCACCCCGGTGTGCACCACCGAACTGGGCTACATGGCAAGACTGAAGCCCGAATTCGACAAACGCAATTGCAAGGTCATCGGCCTCTCCGTCGATTCCGTGGCCGATCACGACCGCTGGATGAAGGACATCGAGGAAACCCAGGGGGCCAAGGTCAATTACCCCCTGATCGGCGACACCGATCTCACCGTGGCCAAGCTCTACGACATGCTGCACCCCAACGCCAGCGGCAGCGCCCAGGGCCGCACCGCGGCCGACAACGCCACCGTGCGTTCGGTCTTCGTCATCGGCCCCGACAAGAAGATCAAGCTGATGATCACCTACCCGATGAGCACCGGCCGCAATTTCGACGAAGTGCTGCGGGTCCTCGATTCGGTCCAGCTCACCGCCAAGCACAAGGTGGCGACACCGGTGAACTGGAAGGCCGGCGAGGACGTCATCATCGTCCCGGCGGTCAAGGACGACGAGGCCAGGGAACGCTTCCCGGGCGGCTGGAAGGCCCCCAAGCCCTACCTGCGCATCGTGCCCCAGCCCAAATGAGATCGGCGGCCGGAACTCGCCATCGCCGGACCTTTCAAATGCTATGAAGCAGCAGGGCTGCCCTGTCTGAAGCGGTAGGGCAAGGAGGGAAGGGGCAGACGGGGTGTTCGATCAATCGCATTGATTGGCAGACACCCGATGATGGAATGGTCAAGCGCCACGGGCTGCGGCAACAATTTCTGCGTCACCGCCAGGGCCAACTCCGTGCAGGGACAGCCCGGGCTGGCGTGGAGCATGCTGGTCCTGGTCCCGGCCGGATGCGTCCTGGGAACCGCCTTCCTGGCGGTGGGCGCCTGGCCCGTCACCGTCTGCCTGGCGCTGCACATCGCCGCCCTGGTGGCCGCATTCCGCTATGTGGAGCGCCATGCCGACGATTTCGAGCGGCTCTGCCTGGAAGGCGACCGCCTCGTCGTCGATACGCACTCCCCGGATGAAGACCGGCATCTGGAGTTCAACAGCTACTGGGTCCAGGTGGACCTCGAACCCAGCGTCAGCGGCTTCGGACGCATGCTGGCGCTGCGTTCCCACGGCAAGGCATTCCTCTTCGGCAGCCTGCTTTCCGACACCGAGCGGGCCGCCCTCGGCCGCGAACTGAAACAGCGCCTGGCCCGCATCCGGACCTAGGCGACAAGGAACGAGGTCATGGAAAGCCGCCGCCCGCCCCCCGTACTCCTGGCCATCGCCATGGCCGGGGTGCAGACCGCCGCCCGCGCCGACTACGCCCTCAACCTGCCGCCTCCAGCCACCGTCATCGCCCGCCAGATCTACGACCTGCACACCCTGGTCCTGTGGATCTGCGGCGGCATCTTCCTGGTGGTCTTCGTCCCCATGTTCTGGGCCTTGTGGCGGCACCGCAAGTCCCGCGGCCACGCCCCCCACCCCATTCACGACCATCCCCTCCTGGAGGCGGCGTGGACGGCAGCCCCCTTCGTCGTCCTCATTGCCATGGCCATCCCCACCACCCGGGTGGTCCAGGCCATGAAGAACACCGGCGCGTCGGACATGAGCATCAAGGTCACCGGCCGGCAATGGAAGTGGGAATACGAGTACCTGGGCCAGGACATCCGCTTCATCAGCAACCTCGCCACCGGCCAGGACGCCATCGCCAACCGGGCGCCCAAGGGCGAACACTACCTGCTGGAAGTGGATCGCCCCCTGGTGGTGCCCACCGGCAAGAAGATCCGCCTGGTGCTGACCGCCGAGGACGTCATCCACGCCTGGTGGGTGCCCGCCTTCGGCGTCAAGCAGGATGCCATCCCCGGCTTCATCCGCGAATCCTGGTTCCAGGTGGACCAGCCCGGCACCTACCGCGGCCAGTGCGCCGAACTGTGCGGGGTGGGCCACGCCTACATGCCCATCGTCGTCGAGGCCCTGCCGCCGGAGCAGTTCGCCGCCTGGCTGGAAGGGCAGAAGACCCAATTGGCCGCCGCCAAGGCGAGCGCCGGCAAGGAATACGCCCTGGCCGACCTGGTCGCCCAGGGGGAAAAGGTCTATCTCGCCCACTGCGCCGCCTGCCACCAGGCCAACGGCGCCGGGCTGCCCGGCACCTTCCCGGCCCTGGACGGCTCCGCCCTCATCACCGGTGCCAAGGCGGCCCACCTGGAGCGGGTCTTCCACGGCAAGGCGGGGACCGCCATGCAGGCTTTCGGCAAGCAGCTCTCCGACCTGGAGATCGCGGCGGTGGTGAGCTATGAGCGCAACACCTGGCACAACAAGACCGGCGACGGGGTGCAGCCGAGCGAAGTCGCCGCCCTGCGCAAATAGGAGAAGGGTCCATGGAAAACGTCCTGCACGCCCCTCACCACGAGGACCACCCGAGCGGCCTCATGCGCTGGGTGACCACCACCAACCACAAGGACATCGGCAGCCTCTACCTGTGGTTCTCGCTCGCCATGTTCCTCTTCGCCGGGTCGCTGGCGCTGCTCATCCGCGCCGAGCTGTTCCAGCCCGGGCTGCAGGTGGTCAGCCCGGCGGTCTTCAACCAGCTCACCGCCATGCACGGCCTCCTGATGATCTTCGGGGCCATCATGCCGGCCTTCGTCGGCTTCGCCAACTGGCAGGTGCCGCTCATGATCGGCGCCCCGGACATGGCCTTCCCCCGGCTCAACAACTGGAGCTTCTGGCTGCTGCCGGTGGCCGCCACCCTGTTGCTGGCCTCCTTCTTCGTCCCCGGCGGCGCCATGGCGGCCGGCTGGACCATGTACCCGCCCCTCTTCATCCAGGGCGGCATCGCCTACGACATGACCATCCTGGCCATCCACATCCTCGGCCTCTCCTCGATCATGGGGGCCATCAACATCATCACCACCATCCTCAACCTGCGGGCGCCGGGGATGAGCCTGATGAAGATGCCCCTCTTCGTGTGGACCTGGCTCATCACCGCCTACCTGCTGGTGGCCGTGATGCCGGTGCTGGCCGGCGCCATCACCATGCTGCTGACCGACCGCCATTTCGGCACCCATTTCTTCAACGCCGGCGGCGGCGGCGACCCGGTGATGTTCCAGCACATCTTCTGGTTCTTCGGCCACCCCGAGGTGTACATCATGATCCTGCCGGCCTTCGGCATCATCTCGACCATCATCCCCACCTTCGCCAGGAAGAAGCTCTTCGGCTACACCTCCATGGTCTGGGCGGTGGCCTCCATCGCCTTTCTCTCCTTCATCGTCTGGGCCCACCACATGTTCACCACCGGCATGCCGGTGGCCGGCCAGCTTTTCTTCATGTACGCCACCATGCTCATCGCCGTGCCCACCGGGGTCAAGGTCTTCAACTGGGTGGCGACCATGTGGCGCGGCTCCCTGACCTTCGAGACGCCCATGCTCTTCGCCGTCGCCGTGGTCTGCCTGTTCACCATCGGCGGCTTCTCCGGCGTGGTGCTGGCCCTGGTGCCCGTGGACATCCAGCTCCAGGACACCTACTACGTGGTCGCCCACTTCCATTACGTGCTGTTCTCCGGTGCCGCCATGAGCATCATGGGCGGCATCTACTACTGGCTGCCCAAGTGGACCGGCCACCTCTACGACGAGACCCTCGGCAAGTGGCATTTCTGGCTCACCGCCATCGCCTTCAACGTCACCTTCTTCCCCATGCACTTCCTGGGGCTGGCCGGCATGCCCCGGCGCATCCCCGACTACGCCCTGCAGTTCGCCGACTTCAACCTGATCTCCAGCCTCGGCGCCTTCGTGCTGGGGGCCAGCCAACTGCTATTCCTCTACACCGTGGTCAAGTGCATCAAGGGCGGCGCCCCGGCCGGCGACAAGCCCTGGGAAGGGGCAGACACCCTGGAATGGACCCTGCCTTCGCCCGCCCCCTACCACTCCTTCGCCACCCCACCGGTGGTCCATTGACCGGGGGCCGCCATGAGCCATTCGCCCACCGCCTACTACCTGCCGCCACCCTCCCACTGGCCCATCGTCGGTTCCGGCGCCCTGCTCGGGCTGGCCAGCGGCTTCATCCTGCTCCTCGCCAAGATCGCCGCCGGCCCCTGGGTCATGGCCCTGGGCGCCGCCCTGCTGGTCTGGATGCTGGTCGGCTGGTTCGGCAGCGTCATCCGCGAGAACCAGGCCGGGCTGCTGGAAGGCCGGGTGGATGTCTCCTTCCGCTGGGGCATGGTGTGGTTCATCTTTTCCGAGGTGATGTTCTTCGCCGGCTTCTTCGGCGCCCTCTTCTACGCCCGCAACATCGCCGTCCCCTGGCTGGCCGAGGCCCAGCTGCTGTGGCCCGGCTACGCCGGCGCCTGGCCCACCGCCGGCCCGGCGCTGACCGATCCCTTCACCCCCATGGGAGCCTGGGGCATCCCCGCCATCAACACCCTCATCCTCCTTTCCTCCGGCGTCACCGTCACCTGGGCCCACTGGGGGCTCAAGCTCGGCCGGCGCTGGCAGGTCAAGGCGGGGCTCATCCTCACCATCGCCCTCGGGCTACTTTTCATCACCCTCCAGGCCCACGAATACCTGGAAGCCGCCTTCACCATCCGCACCGGCATCTACGGCGCCACCTTCTACATGCTGACCGGCTTCCACGGGCTCCACGTCACCCTCGGCGCCCTCATGCTGACGGTCATCACCGGCCGGGTCTTCGCCGGCCATTTCACGACCGGGAGCCACTTCGGCTTTGAGGCGGTGTCCTGGTACTGGCACTTCGTGGACGTGGTGTGGCTGCTGCTGTTCGTCTTCGTTTACTGGCTTTAGGCCCGACAGGCTGCTACGCGGCACCATTGCCGACGGGGATGGTCGAAGTATTAACCCGGCAAGCCAACGCCCCGCTCCGTTCGGGCTGAGCCCTTCGACAGGCTCAGGGCGAACGGGGAAAAGGCCTATTGAATTGCCGGCCAAATAGCTTGGCTGTCCTTGAAAGGAGGTCATCATGGTGCGACTGGAACTCAATGACCAGGAACAGGAAATGCTCGGCAACGTGCTGCGCAGCGCCCTTTCCGAACTGAAGACCGAAGTCAGCCATCCCGATCGCCAGGCTTATCGCGAGCGGCTCAAGGATCAGGCCCAGTTGCTCCGGATGATCCTGGGCAAGGTGGATCAGCCCGGCTGAGCCGCCCGCCGGGAAGCCCGTCCGGCTGCCGACCGGCGGCAGGGTGGGGTTTGTGTGCCGAAGAATCGGGAGTTCATGGTATGTGTTATCGAATGATGTGCAAGCGTGATCGGGCGACGCCGGAAAGTGCATCCGATCCGGCGACCGCCAGCGAGCGGAGGGTCGATTCCGCCGCCGCCCGGCTGTGGCGGCAATCCGACAAGGTGGCCTTCGCCGCCTTCCTGGCCCGGCTGGAACGCTGGCTGGCCCGCCATGAGCGGGAGCATAAGGAAACCGTCGCCTGAGTCGCCGGTGGGCGGCAAGGTGTCAACCAGGACGAACCGCCAGCGCGATGCTGACCCTCACCTCCCCCGCCTTCAGCCACCTGGGCGCCATCCCCGCCCGCCACACCTGCCAGGGCACCGACCTTTCGCCCCCCCTGGCGTGGTCCGGCGTTCCGGCGGGAACGGAGAGCCTCGTCCTCATCGTCGACGATCCCGACGCCCCCGACCCCGCCGCCCCCCGCATGACCTGGGTCCATTGGCTGCTCTACAACCTGCCGGCCACGACCCTCGGCCTGGCCGAGGGCATCGCCCGGGGCGCGCTGCCGGCGGGCACCCTGGAGGGCGAGAACGACTGGGGGCGTCCCGGCTACGGCGGCCCCTGCCCGCCCATCGGCCGCCACCGCTACTTCCACAAGCTCTACGCCCTGGACTGCCGCCTCCCCGACCTCGGCCAGCCCGACAAGGCCCGCCTGGAACAGGCGATGAAGGGCCACGTGCTGGCGGCGGCCGAACTGGTCGGCACCTACCAGAAAGGATGACGGCACCAGGGTCGTTGGAGCGCGAGGGGAACCGCTAGCGCTATGGCGCGCCGGGCTCCGGCGAAATGGCGATTCTTGGGGTCCATTTCAGCCAGGCGGCTTCGGGCTGCGGGTAGAGGGAGAAGACTGCGCCGTCGCCCGGCGGCCGCCCCGGGGCCTCCTCCGGCGTGGCGAAGCCGATGCCGCCCAGCACCAGGCTCTTCAGCGGCGGCACATGCATGTTGAAGCCGCGCCACAGGCTGAAATCCATCTCGACGTCGCGCTCCCGCCAGAAGCGCGAGCCCGAACGCACCAGGCCGGCGTAGCGTGGCTGGATCACCACGTGGAGATCCACGTTGCGGGCGTCGGGCGCCAGGCGGACATCCTGCACCGACCCCACCTCGACCCCCCGGTAATGGATCGGCGTCCGCCCCCCCAGGGAGCCCAGGCGCGGCGTGCGCAGGACGAGCTTGAGGCCCGCCTGATCCCACCCGGGCGGGGCGTTGTCCATGCCGACAAAGCTCGTCTGGACCTGGCCGGTACCCGGTCGCACCTCGATGTAGGGGCCGCTGAGCACGGTGCCGACCTGGGCCAGGTTCTCGATGCCGCCCTGCAGGCGGACGATCCAGAAAAGCGAATCGCTGCGGGCGAAGGAGGCGGCGGAGCGACGCAGGCGGGCCGTGACCTCGATGAAGCGGCGGTCCTCGCTGACCTCCACCGTCCGCACCTCGCCCACCGCCACGCCACGGTAGCGGATGTCGGTGCGGCCGGCGACCAGGCCGCTGCCGTCCTGGAAGCGGATGGTGATGGTGGGCCCCAGGTCGCGGACCCGCTCCCACACCAGAAAGCCGGTGACCAGGGTGGCTGCCAGGGGCACCAGCCACAGCCAGGGGAAATGCCAGCGCCGCCGCTGCAGCCGGGCCCGGGGCGCCGTGTCGCCGGGGAGATCAGGACTCGGATTCATCCCACACCCGCCAGGGGTCGAGGCCGACGGAAGCCAGCAGGGTAAGCACCACCACGGCGGTGAACGCCAGCAGCCCGGGGCCCGGCACGATGGTGGCGAGTTCACCCATCTTCACCAGGGCGACGAGCACCGCCACCAGGAAGACGTCGAGCATGGCCCAGGGGCCGATGGCCACCAGGGTCCGGCAGATCCAGGCCCGCTCCCGCCGCCGGCGGCCGGGCCAGAAGCGGCTGGCGACGGCCAGGTAGAAGAGCCCCAGCAGCTTGAGCAAGGGCACCAGGATGCTGGCCAGGAAGACGACTGCCGCCACCGGCCACTGCCCGTGCTGGAACAACTGCACGCAGCCTTCCCAGATGGTGTTCTCGCGGTGGGCGCCGTACCACTCCATCTCCAGGATGGGGTAGGTGTTGGCGGGCAGATAGAGAATCAGGGCCGCCAGCGCCAGGGCTGCGGTGCGCTGCAGCGGATCGGGGCCCGGCGCCATGAAGCGGGCGCCGCAGCGGCAGCAGTGCTGCGCCTGATCCGGCGCCGGCGCTTCCCGGGCCGGGTGCTGCACCTGCCCGCAGACCCGGCAGCAGATGAGGCTGGACATGATCGGTCGCCGGCCGCCCTCGACTGCCGTCCGGGAGCGGCCGCGGCAAACGCGCCCTCAGCGGGCGTTCCGCTTGCCGACCTCGTGGCCGATCACGCCACCCGCCGCGGCACCACCGACGGTGCCGAGGAAGGAACCGTCAGTGACAGCATGGCCCACGCCGGCACCGGCAGCCGCGCCGATGGCGGTGCCGCTCAGGGTGCCGCACGCGGACATCAGCAGGGCCGCGGCCAGCGCGGCAGCAAGAGTCTTCGCGTGTTTCATGATGTTCTCCCGGTGGGCGCCGGCATCCGCCGGACACCGGCACCCGGTAAAGCCGCCTATTCCCGTTTCAGCCGGATGGCGTTATCCACCGACTTCACACCCGGGACCGCCCGGGCGAGGGCTGCGGCCCTTTCGACTTCGGCCGGGTTGTCGACAAAACCGGAAAGCTGCACCCGACCCTTGAAGGTTTCCACCTTCACGTCGAAGATGCTGATCGCCGGGTCGTTGAAGTAAGCGCTTTTCACCTTGGCGGTGATGACTGCGTCGTCGACATGCCCGCCGATACTCTGGTGCGCCGGCTCGCCGGCGGACGCCGCCAGCGAGGCCGACAACAGCAAGGCGGCAACGATGGAACTCCTGGCAGTCATGGCTTCGATCCCGGTCGATCAATACTTGTCGGGAAGCGGCTTCATGACCTCGCCCGACTTGCCGGTGGAAGAGGTGCCCGGGTCGCGGCTCTCGCCGGCACCGCCGGACTTGGATTGTTCGCCGGCCATCCATTCGGCCACGGAAATCCGCTTGTCCTTGTTGCTGTCCAGCATGGCGAAACGGGCCTGCACGTCGGCCGATCGCTTGGCCTCAGCCTGGTCGATCTGCCCGTCGTGGTTCTTGTCCAGCTCCTTGAACATGGGCGGCGCCTCGGCCTGGCCGGCGGCGGGAGCGGGTTTCGGGTCGGCAGCCAGCGCCGCCAGCGGCGCGGCGGCCAATAGAAGGATGGTGGCGAAACGAGCGTTGCGTGTCATAAGGATTCTCCTCTGAAGACATTGCGGGCAGCTCAGCGAAAGACCCCGCCCGGGGCGCGCTTCATCAGGAAACGCCTGAGCTGAGGTTCACCGTACGCGGCCCTGGGCCAGCCTTCTGTCGGACATTTCGGAATCGGCTGTCGGACGATTCCTGCATGAGGGGTGAAAGTTGGAGACATTGACAACACACAGGCGCTGTTGTCACAATCTCCAACATGAAAACCATACAGCTCGTCTCGACGCGTATCCCATACTCGGAGTCGGCTTTCGCTGAACTCGTGCTGTGGCGGCTGCCCCAACCCGTAGAGGGATCAGCCCATGGCTTCAAGTATCGGCTCGCCTACGTAGTTCGTGGCGAATGCGTTCTCCGTTACGACAACGAGGTTGGGAAAGGCGATCATCGACATGTTGGCCAAGTTGAAAGCGCCTACACCTTCACGACGCCCGAGAAACTGATTGCCGACTTCCAACGTGACATTGAGAGGTGGAACGATGAAAACCGTAACGCTTGACGTCCGCTCGCCCTCCGAGGCCATGGCGGACTTCACCCAAGCCTGGAAAACGGGCGAGCCGCAACGGTCCGCCCGTATTAGCTTCGCCACCCCTGAACTGCTCTGGAAGGTACTGACCGAAAAGCGGTGGGAACTACTGAAGGCGTTGTGTGGGGCCGGCCCCATGTCAATTCGTGAGGCCGCCCGTCGCGTTGGCCGAGATGTGAAGGCTGTTCACGGGGACGTCACGGCGTTGCTGAACGTTGGGGTGCTTCACCGCACAGAGGACGGCCAGATCGTCTTTCCGTTTGAGGCCGTGAAAGTGGAGTTCCTTTTGCAGGCTGCGTAGAACGCTCATGAACCAGAGGCCGAGGCCAGACATCATCTTGTCGCTCGAGGCAGACTCTATAGCTCGAAAGGAGGCTTGGTCAGTTTGAATGCTCGCTCAGAACCGCAATCCTCCGGCGAGATTGCCTGACCAACTCAGCGAAAACCGGCAGGGCCACCAGAACTCGCCGGCTAGCCGCCGGACTAACGGCGGAGAACCCTCCCCATGGCACCCGCCCAGTCAACCACCGTCATCCTCATCCCCGGCCTGTGGATGCCCGCGGCCGTCCTGCTGCCCTGGCAGTGGCGGCTTGAGGCCGCCGGCCATGCGGTTCGCCGCTTCGCCTATCCCTCCTGGCGCAATGGGCTGGCGGCCAATGTCGAGGCCCTGGCCCGCTGCCTGGCCGACACGCCCGGCCGGACGGTGCATCTGGTGGGCCACAGCCTGGGGGGACTCCTGATACTCGGCCTCCTCGCCCGCGGGCACGACGAGCGGCTGGAACGGGTGGTGTTGCTCGGCTCGCCGGCCCTCGGCTCCCACGCCGCCGCCCGCCTGGGGGCGAGCGCCTGGGGAGCCCGGCTGGTCGGGCGCAGCCTGGGGGAATGGCTGCGGGCGCCGCGCCCCGCCCTGCCGCCGGACCTCGAGGCCGGCATCATCGCCGGCACCCGCGGCCTGGGCCTCGGCCGGCTCCTGGGCGGCCTGCCCCGGCCTAACGACGGCGCCGTGGCCGTGGCCGAGACCCGCCTGCCCGGGGCGACCGACTTCGTCGCCCTGCCCGTCAGCCACTCCGGCATGCTGCTCTCCGCCGCCTGCGCCGCCCAGGTAGCCCACTTTCTCGCTCAGGGCCGTTTTTGCCATGACCATTAATCCGGCAAGCCGACACCCCGCCCCGTTCGGTCTGAGCCCTTCGGCGCAGTTCGGGACAGGCTTGTCAAAGCCCTTGGCACACCGCCCTTCGACAGGCTCAGGGCGAACGGGCGGAGGCGATCTATTGGGTAGCAGGTTTAACGGGGCCATCGCCCTCGCCCTGACCGCGCTGCTACTCGCCGGCTGCGCCGACCTGGCCTACTACGCCCAGGCGGTGGGGGGCCACAGCGCCGTGCTGCAGGCCGCCCGCCCCGTTCCCGCCCTGCTCGCCGATCCCGCCCTGGAACCCGGCCTGCGCGCCCGCCTGGAAGAGGCACGGGCGATCCGCGCCTTTGCCAGCCGGGAACTGGCGTTGCCGGACAACGGCAGCTACGAGAGCTACGCCGACCTGGGCCGCCCCTACGTGGTGTGGAACGTCTTTGCCGCCCCGGCGTTCTCCCTGGATCTGGAGGAGTGGTGTTTCGCCCTGGTCGGCTGCGTCCCTTACCGCGGCTACTACCGGGAGGCGGAGGCCCAGGCTTTCGCCGGGGCGCTGCGGGCCCGGGGCCTGGACGTGGCGGTGAGCGGCGTCGCCGCCTATTCCACCCTCGGCTTCTACGCCGATCCGCTGCTCAACACCTTCCTCGGGCCGGGGGACGACGGCACGGCCCGCACCGTGTTCCACGAACTCGCCCATCAGCGCCTCTTCATCGCCGACGACCCGGCTTTCAACGAATCCTTCGCCACCGCCGTCGAGCAGGAGGGCCTGCGCCGCTGGCTGACGGCCGCCGGCGACGGGGCGGGCCTGGCCCGCCAGGCCCGGCGGCAGGAGCGCCAGGCCGCCTTCGACGCCCTGGTCGGGGAAAGCCGCGCCCGTCTGGCGCAGCTCTACGCCTCTACCGCCGGCGTCGAGGAAAAGCGCCGTGCCAAGGCCGCCCTCATGGCCCGGCTGGCCGAGGCTGCCGCCGATCTCCCCCGGGCGCCCGCCGCCTTCAACAACGCCGTCCTCGGCGCCCTCGGGGTCTACCGCCGCTGGGTGCCGGCCTTCGAGGCCCTGCTGCGGTCGGTGGGGGGCGACCTCCCCGCCTTCTACAGGCAGGCCGTCGCCCTCGGCCGGCTGCCGCCGCCGGAGCGCGAAGCGGCGCTTTCCCGGTTGCTGGCCGCCGGGGCGCCTTGAAGGAATCGTCCGACAGGGGATTCAGCATCCTCCGGCAGCACGGCCGCCGATGACCGCCTAAGCTGGGTTTGCGCGCCCTCCGCCGGCAATGGCGGTGGCGGGCGCATCCACCAGCCGGGAGGAAATCCCCATGAAATCATCCATCTTGCTCGCCTCCATCGTTGCCCCGGGCTTGCCTGGCGCATAGCCCGGCCCCGGGGTTCGCCGGCGCCACCGTTCCCCCATGACCGCCCGTGGCCGTCTCCTCTGGTCGCTGCTCGCCCTGCCGGTGGCCCTTCTGGCCGCCGCCGAGGCGAGCGGCTGGTTCTTCCTGCGCGGGCCGGCGGAGGCCGCCCTGGCTTCCCGTCTGGGGCGGGAAGTGCGCATCGGCGAGCCTTTCCGCCTCCATTTCCGCCGCCAGATCCACCTGACGGCCGGGGGGCTGTGGATCGCCGCCCCGCCTGGCTTCGCCGAACCGCACCTGGTCAAGGCCGAGGGCGTGGCCCTCGCCCTGAGCTACGGCGACCTCTTCGCCCTGCGCCGCCTCCAGGCGCCCCTGCGCCTCGCCGCCATCGCAGCAGACCGGCTCGACGCCCGCTTGATCCGCCTGCCGGACGGGCCCGCCACCTGGCTGTTCGACACCGGGTCGGAGCGCCCGCCCCCCCAGGCCGAGCAGTTCGCCCTGGGGCAGTGGGACGTCGTCCTGCACGACGCCCTGCTGGCGGCCGACCTGGCGGCCCGGGCCAGCGCCCGCCAGGACAGCGGCCCCGGGGCCGGCGCGGAGATCGCCGGCATCCTGCGGGGGCAGCCGCTGCATGCCCGCATCCACCTCCCCGGCGGTCTCCCCCCCGCCCTGCCCGGGCACACCCCGACTCCCGTCGTCAGCGAAGGCAGTATCGATTACGGCGAACTGCGCCTCGACTTTGCCGGCACCATCGCCAGCCCCGACCACTTCAGCGCCAAGGTCGCCGTACGAGGGCCTTCCCTCGGCATCCTGGGGCGGCTGGCCGACACCCCCCTGCCCACCACCGCTCCCTTCCGTCTGGAGGGCATCGTCGCCAAGGAGGACTCGCCCCTCTGGCAGGTGACGGTAACCGGGGCCCGCATCGGCCGCAGCGACCTGGCCGGGCGCTTCGCCTTCGATCCCCGGCCGGTGCCACCGCGCCTGGACGGCAGGCTCACCGGCCGCCACTTCGTCCTCGCCGACCTGGCGCCGGCTTTCGGTACCCGCGACGCGGAAGGCGCCCCCGTCGCCCCGGCCCACGGCCGTACCCTGCCCCACCGTGCCCTCGACCTGCCTTCCCTGACCCGTCTGGATGCCCGGATCGCCATCGATCTCGAGGCGGTCGACCTGGGCGCCACCTTCCGCCAGCCCATCGCCCCCCTGCGCGCCAGCCTGATCCTGGAGGGCGGCCGCCTGACCCTGGCCGACCTCGACGCCACCACCGCCCGGGGCCGGCTGAGCGGCGCCCTGGCCGTCGACGCCAGGGACCCCCTGCCCCGCTGGGAGGCCGACCTGCGCTGGGACGGCATCCGCCTCGACACCTGGCTGAAGGCCGCCAAGGCCGGCCCCGGCGACATCCGCCGTCAGGCGGCAAGCGAGCCGCCCCCCTGGTTCACCGGCACCCTGCATGGCCGCACCCAACTCGTAGGCCACGGCCGCTCCACCGCCGAGCTCCTGGGCTCCCTCGACGGCCGGGCCACGGTCTTCGTCCGCCGGGGCAGCCTCTCCCACCTCGCCCTGGAAGCGGCAGGACTCGATGTCGCCCAGGGGCTGGGCCTCCTCCTCGGCGGCGACGACCGGCAACCGGTGGAGTGCGCGGTGGCCGACCTGGAGGTCCGCAACGGCCGCCTGTCCCCCCGCGTCGCCCTGGTGGCGACGCCGGTGACGGTGGTGATGGCGGACGGCAGCCTCGACCTCGCCAAGGAGAAGCTGGACCTGCGTTTCGTCGCCAAGCCCCAGAACCTGTCGCCGGTCACCCTGCGCACGCCCATCCGCCTGCGCGGCACCTTCGCCGCGCCCCGGGTGGCCCCGGAAGGCGGCCCCCTTGCCGCCCGGGCTGCCGGCGCCCTGGGCCTCGCCCTGATCAACCCGCTGGCGGCCCTGCTTCCCTTCGTCGATCCCGGCGAGCGGGACAGCGGGGCCTGCCTGCGTTCCCTGGCCGGAGTGCGGCCTTGAACCCGCTGCCGGTCGCACGGACCGATAGGGGGGAGGGGCGCCCCCTGCCCTTGCCCCCCGGCGCAATGCCCCGGGCCAGGCGGGCAGCCGCACCCCGCCGCACCCCAAGGAGGACGCCATGCGTTTATCCCTCCGCTTCATTCTTCCCCTGCTGTTGATCCTTACCGCCATCGCCTACGGGGTGGCGCCACTGGTCGACCAATTCACCCTGCGCTGGTCGGTGCGCGATCTCGATCAGCGCTCGGCGATCATCGTCAACGCCATCGCCGAACCGCTGGACCGGGAGCTGGAGACAGGATCGGCAGCCGGCGTGACTGCCTTCCTCACCCGGGTCGGGCACGACGCCCACCTGTTTGCCGCCGCCTACTGCCCCTCCCCGACGGGCGCACCGCTGGCCACGCCCACCTTGCCCGACGCCATCCGCTGCAACGACCTGGAACGCTGGAACCGCCCCGGCGACCGCGTCCTGCCCACTGCCGACGGCTTCCTGCACGTGGCGGTACGGCCCTTTGCCAACGAGGCCAACCCCGCCGGCCGGCTGGTCCTGGTCCAGGACATGAGCTTCGTCGCCCCCCGCAGCGCGGAGACCCGGCGCTACCTCTTCTACTTCTTCTTCGGGCTGGCGGTGGTGGTCTCCTTCATCACCGTGGTCATCGCCCAGCTTTCCTGGCGCGGCTGGGTGGCGGGCACCCAGGTGCTGCTGCGGAGCGTCGGCCTGCTGGGCCAGAGCCCGGCGGCGGCGCCGGCAGCCACAGAAATGAAGCCGCCGGCACCGGAATTCCGTCCCATCGCCCGGGACCTGCAGCGCCTCCTCCACGACCTGGAGGCGGAGCGCCGGGCCCGGGACGACAGCCAGCTGACGTGGACCCCCGACGTCCTGCGCAACATCCTCCACAGCGACCTGCGCGGCGAGGACGTGATCGTCGTCTCCAACCGGGAACCCTACATCCACCAGCGCCGCCACGAGCGCATCGAAGTGCAGCGCCCGGCCAGCGGCCTGGTGACCGCCCTCGAACCCATCATGCGCGCCTGTTCCGGCGTCTGGATCGCCACCGGCAGCGGCAGCGCCGACCGCGACGTGGTGGATGCGACCGACCGGGTGGCGGTGCCCCCCGAGCGCCCCAGCTACCAGTTGCGCCGGGTCTGGCTGACGGCGGAAGAGGAGGCCGGCTACTACTACGGTTTCGCCAACGAAGGGCTGTGGCCGTTGTGCCACATCGCCCACGTCCGCCCCACGTTCCGTTCCGGTGACTGGGCCCACTACCAGGCGGCCAACCGCCGTTTCGCCGATGCCGTGGTCAGCGAGGCCAAGACGGAGAACCCCATCGTCCTCGTCCAGGACTACCACTTCGCCCTCCTGCCGCGGATGATCCACGAGCGGCTGCCGGAGGCGACGGTGATCACCTTCTGGCACATCCCCTGGCCCAACCCGGAATCCTTCGCCATCTGCCCCTGGGCGCCGGACATCCTGAACGGCCTCCTGGGCAGCAACATCCTCGGCTTCCACACCCAGTTCCACTGCAACAACTTCGTCGACACCGTGGACCGCCTGATCGAGGCCCGGGTGGACCGGGAATCCTTCACCGTCTGCCAAGGGGGCAAGCTCACTGCCGTGCGCCGCTACCCCATTTCCATCGCCTGGCCGCCGGCCGCGGAGATGGTGGGCAAGCCGGTGGCCGATTGCCGGCGCGACGTGCGGGAGATGAACGGCCTGCCGCCGGAGCAATTGCTGGGCATCGGCGTCGACCGCCTCGACTACACCAAGGGCATCGTCGAGCGCTTTCTCGCCGTCGAGCGGCTCCTCGACCTCAACCCCCAGCGGGCCGGCCGCTTCACCTTCATCCAGATCGCCGCCCCCAGCCGCTCCAGCATCGACGAGTACAAAAACCACGAAGCCACCGTCCGCGCCCTCGCCCGCTGGCAGGAATACGA
>JRYG01000591.1_pt1 | contig 17152 bp, 15 predicted proteins | sample 235341 | NCBI WGS metagenome assembly JRYG01 (sample SAMN03074218, study PRJNA261478) | activated sludge metagenome | biome: Wastewater Treatment Plant; feature: Wastewater; material: Activated sludge; isolation source: activated biomass of a wastewater treatment plant treating hydrocarbon... ... | reverse complement strand
GGGGTGGAGACCGTCGAGCATGAGGCATTCCTGCGCGCGCACGGCTGCGACGAAGGTCAGGGGTATTACTTTGGCCGACCGCAGCCGCTGCACGAATTCCACAAGTTGCTGGTGCGGGATCGGGCCAGGGCAACGGCGGCGGCGCCACCAGCGGAGTGAGCGCCGTTACCGAAGTGGGTGGAATCCCGGCTGAACGCAGCGGAGCCCGCCCAGTTGGAAACCTGGGCGCTGCGGGTGCTGGAGGCGGCCAGTCTGGAGGAGGTGTTCGCGGCGGGCGATGGGGATTGAGCACCGCCGACTGAGCAGCTACTGTGGTTTGCGGGGCGAACCAAAAAATTTCGCTCCACCCCTAAAGCCCCACGCGCCTTTGCCGATACCTGAGATCAAGCGAGGAGTTCACGATTGAGACAAAAAGACGTGAATTCCCAATCCAAACGTAGTCTTTGATCTCGATATACGGAGAACGCAATCATGGCACTCGGAATCAACACTAACATCCCTTCGATGAGCGCTCAGCGTAGTTTGGTGAGCAGCCAGGACAAACTGAACACCGCCATGCAGCGCCTGACCACCGGCATGCGCATCAATTCCGCCAAGGACGACGCGGCGGGCTTGGCGATTTCCGACCGCATGACCGCGCAGATCAAGGGCTTGAACCAGGCAGTGCGCAACTCCAACGATGGTATTTCCCTGGCGCAAACGGCGGAAGGCGCCCTGCAGGAATCCACCAATATTCTGCAACGGATGCGCGAACTGGCGGTGCAGTCGGCCAACGATACCAACACCGGCACTGACCGCGCCTCCCTGCAGAAGGAAGTTTCACAACTGCAGCAAGAACTGAACCGCATCGGCAATACCACTGCTTTCAATGGTAAAAACCTGCTTGACGGCACCTTCACCACCCAGAAGTTTCAGGTCGGGGCCAACGCCAATCAAACCATCAGCGTCAGCGTCGGCAGCGCACTGGCTACCGACATGGGCTCACGCCGAGTAACCGCTAACGGTACCCTGAACCAAGCTGTAGCCGCCGCCGCCAGTGGAGCCACCGCCGCCAATCCAGTGCTTGCAGGCGAGGATCTGACCGTTTCGGGTTCTCTCGGCAGCGCTTCTATCGATGTCGCTGTTAACAGCTCGGCTAAAGCTATTGCCGCGCAAGTAAATGCCAAGACAGCCGACACCGGGGTTGAAGCTGAGGCAGTCACCAAGGCCAAGATCAAGTCAGTCAGCGCCGCTGGCACCTATACCTTCAAACTGCAAGGCAGCAACACCACGGCCGAGGCGTTCTCGGTACAGATCACCGACACTTCCGACATGAAAGGGCTGCGCGATGCGATCAACGCTAAGGCGGCGAGCACGGGGATTACGGCCGAGATCGATACCTCCAACGATATAGTGCTGACTCAGGCGCAGGGTAGCGATATTGTGATCGAGGACGTGGCTGGGAGTGGTGACTTCGTCGTGCGCGGCATGAATGCTTTCACGGATGCCGAGACCGGCAGTGCGGACGTCACGCTGACTGGCGGCACCGCCGCTACGGATAGCACACGCATTGGCGGCACACTGCGCTTTAACGCGGCCGAGGGGTTTTCCGTGACTTCGGCGGCTGCCAGCGCCGCGACCAACGGCCTGTTCACCACGAACACCGCCAACAATGGAACATTGAGCGCTGTGGGTAGCATCAACATCGGTTCGCAAAGTGGGGCTAACGATGCGCTCTCCGTGATTGACGGAGCGTTGAAATATGTTGATAACCAGCGCGCGGACCTCGGCGCGGTGCAGAATCGCTTCAGTTCGACGATCAGCAACCTGTCGAACGTGTCCGAGAATCTGAGCGGCGCGCGCTCCCGTATCCAGGATACCGACTTCGCGGCGGAAACGGCGAATATGAGCCGGTCCCAAATCTTGCAGCAGGCCGGCATCGCGATGTTGTCGCAGGCCAACCAGAGCCAGCAGAACGTGATGTCCCTGCTCCGGTAATCCAATAAGCGGTAACACGCGGGGTTTGAGCGGAAATGAGGCTCAAGCCCCGCTTTCGGCTCTCTTGAAGGAGGGACCGCCATGAGCGACATCGGCAGTATCAGCAACCTCGCTGGCGCCAACCCCGCGCTGGCCAGAGCCGCTCCCGGCGCGCGTTCCACGCCGCCCGAGCCGGCCACGATCCAGCAGGCGGTGGCCCAGCCCCTCACCGCGCCGCAATCCGCCGTCACCCAATCCCCCACCGCCGGCAACGCCGGGTGGAAACGGCATACCGATCCCGACGGCCAGCAGAAAAACCCGCAATCCGGCGCGAGGCCGGATCGCCAGCAACTCACGGACACCGTGGAGCATCTCAATCAGCGTCTGCGTGACTACAACACCAATCTGCAATTTGAAATAGACGACAAGTATCACGAGATGGTCGTCCGCATCGTGGACCGGGAAACCAAGGAAGTGGTGCGGCAGATTCCGTCGGAAAAAGCCCTGGCGCTGGCCAAATTCTTTGAGGAGATGGAAGCCGGACAGGGCCAGGGACCACCCGGCGGCGGTGCGTCGAACAACAAGGAGAGCGGACGGTTGAAGGCGGAAGGCTGGTTGCTCCGGGCCACGGCGTGATGGCACGGGGTTTTTTTATGCTTTGTAATTGACGGGTTTTAACCGGTCCTGAGCGTCCGGGCGCGAGGAGGACGGCATGGCGACTATCACGGCATCCGGCATGGGTTCCGGCATGGATATCAACAGCCTGGTTTCGCAACTGGTGGCCGCCGAACGGCAGCCGGCCGCCACCCGGCTGGATCGCCGCGAGGCCGCCCTGCAAACGCAAATTTCCGCAATCGGCAACTTCAAGGGCGCGCTGTCCAAGTTTCAGTCGACGCTCTCCGGCCTGAAGAACGCCGACACCTTCCAGGGCGGCGCCAAGGCGACGGTCGCCAACGACAAGCTGTTCACCGCCAGCGCCAGCAAGGGCGCTCCGGCGGGTTCCTACAGCGTCAAGGTCGAGCAACTGGCGCAGTCCCAAAGGCTGGCCACTTCCGCCGATCATCGTTTCAAGAATCTGACCGACCCGGTCGGCACCGGCACGCTGACCTTCCAGTTTGGAACTTATGGCGGGACCGCGGCCAATCCCACCTTCACGGCCAATCCCGATCAGTCGATCAAGACCGTCACCATCGACGCCTCCAACAACACGCTGAGCGGAGTGATGAAGGCGATCAACGACGCCAAGATCGGCGTTCAGGCCAGCATCGTCAACGACGGCGGCGGCTACCGGCTGGTGCTGGGTTCTACCAACACCGGCGTGGCCAACAGCCTGAAGATCACCGCCGCCGACGGCGACGGCAACCATACCGATCTGGCCGGTCTGTCGCTGCTGGCGCACGATCCGACCCTGGTCGACGGAGCCGTCGGCAAGAACATGACCCAGACCATGACCGGCCTCGACGCCCGCGCCGTCATCGACGGGCTGACCATCACCAGCGCCAGCAACACCCTGAACGAGGCGATTCCCGGCGTCACGCTCGATCTCAAGGGAACCGACAGCGCCGCGACCACGCTCACGGTGGCTCCGGACAACGGCGCCATCAGCAACGGCGTGCAATCCTTCGTCAAGGCGTTCAACGAACTGGCCAGCACGGTCAAATCCCTGACCAGCTACAATGCCGAAACCAAGCAGGCCGGGGCGTTGCAGGGCGATTTCAGCGTCCGTTCCATCTTCGGCCAACTGCGCGGTGAACTGAACAAGATGGTGAGCGGCGCCTCGGACCGACTCGATTCGCTGGCCGATCTGGGCATCACCACCGAACGCGACGGCACGCTCAAACTCGACACCAGCAAACTGCAAAAGGCCATCGCGGCCGACCCGCAAGGCGTCGCCGGCCTGTTCGCCCGCGCCGGGCGCACCACCGATCCCCTGGTCAACTATGTCGGCGCGACCAGCGAAAGCAAAACCGGTAACTACGCGGTTCAGGTAACCCAACTGGCGATGCAGGGCAGCTATACCGCCGCCGCCCTGGCCGCCGATCCGCTGACCATCGACGGCGACAACAATACCTTCGCCCTCAAGGTCAACGGCACGCAGTCCGGCACGATTACCCTGACCCAGGGAACCTTCAGCTCGACCCAGCTGGCCGCCGAGCTGCAAAGCCGGGTCAACGGCGATTCCGCCCTCCAGGCGGCCGGCGCCTCGGTCAGCGTCAGCTTCAGCGCCAACCAGTTCACTTTTACCTCGGCCAGTTACGGCGCCAGTTCCAGCGTCGAATTCACCGCCGTGGGGACCAATACGCAGGCCACGCTGGGCTTCGGCGTCGGCGCGGGAACCGCCGGACGGGATGTCCAGGGCGCCATCGGCGGGGCCGAAGCGACCGGCGCCGGACGAAAGCTCACCGGAACCGGCGGCGGCGCGACGGGCATTTCGGTCGAGGTGCTGGGGGGCGCCACCGGCGAGCGCGGCAAGGTCTCGCTGTCGGACGGGCTGGCTCAACGGCTGGATAATCTGTTGAGCGACGTGCTCGGCAGCGACGGTCCGCTCGGTGGGCGCACCGAAAGCCTCAATAAACAGGTGGAACGGCTCGACGGCGAGCGGGAGAAACTCGACACCCGGATGACGGCTTTGGAAGCACGTTACCGCGCTCAGTTCCTGGCGATGGACAAACTGGTGAGTCAACTGACCGCCACCGGCAATTATTTGACGCAGCAGTTGAGTAATTCCAGCAGCAAATAAGAGCGGCTCTCCGTTTTTGTGAGGGTAGGCAATGCCCACCCTACATTTCTACATTTCGTGACTGCCGGGAGATGCAGGCATCCAATTTGCAAACCCCTTAAGGTTATTTCCAGAATCGCCGAGGATTCGACATGGCTACACCGAACATCAATAATGCGCTGCGCCAATACCAACGGGTGAACACCCAGGCCAGCGTCGCCTACGCCAGCCCGCATCGGCTCATTCAGATGCTCATGGAAGGTGCCCTGGAGCGGATTGCCGTCGCCAAGGGCTGCATCCAGCGCCAGGACATCGCCGCCAAGGGCGAGCAGATCGGCAAGGCCATCGACATCATCGGCGGCTTGCGCGATGGACTGAATCCGGATGCCGGCGGCGAGATCGCGGCCAATCTCGACGCACTGTACGACTTCATGCAGCGGCGGCTGGTGGAAGCCAACCTGCGCTCCGACGCCGCCATGCTGGACGAAGTCGCCGGCCTGCTGCGCCCGGTCAAGGAAGCCTGGGACGCCATCGGTGGCAACCCGGAAGCCGCCGCGCCACCGGCAGACGCGCCCGCGTGACCACCCCGACGGCCGATTGGGAGCAGCGGATCAAGCTGCTGCGGCTGCTGAGCGTCGAAATGCTCGAGCTGGCCCGGGCGAATGGCTGGGACGCTGTGATCGAGTGGGAAGCAAAGCGGCGCGCCTTGCTGGACGAATTGTTTCAACAAACACCGCCCGCCGACCTTGCGCCCCTGCTCGAGGACGCCATCCGCGCCACCCTGGCCAGCGACGCCCGCCTGCTGGAGCTGGCGCGCGCCGAAATGGACAAACTGGGCGACTTCCTCAAGTCATTCGGCCAGGGCCGCCGCGCCCGCCACGCCTATCAGAGCTTTTAACTCCCGACGCCCCGCTTGCGACGCTTCCCGCCATGACCGTCATCACCGCCGATCCATCCGCTCCCGGTCTGATCTTCACCGGCCGCCTGCCGCTGGCCTGGCGCGAGGTGTCGGACCCGCCGGATGACGTTGAACGCCGGGCGCTGGAGCGCGCCAACCTCACCATCCTGCACACCCTGTTCGCGCTCGACATTCACGCCGGCGACTCGGGCGACGATCCCATCGCCCTCGTCAACGCCACCGAGCTCAAGCGACTGGATTTCAAGGTCGGTCTCCTGCTCGAACTGGTCGGACAACTGCTCGCCCGCCAACAGGACATTCCCCCGGAACGCACGCTGACCCTGACGGTGAACGGCCTGGACTGGCAGGAAACGGACGCCGCGCCCATGATCGACAGCCTGTTGCGGTTGGAACTGTATTGCAACCTCGGCTATCCCCGACCGCTGGTTCTCCAGGTCCGAGTAGTCGAAACGGTTGCCAATGCCGGCGGCTGGCAGGTCCGAACCCGCTTTCACGAGCCCGGTGAACCGCTTCGGGAAGCCCTGGAACGCTACATCTTTCTCCAGCACCGCCGCGCCATCGCCAACAGCCGGCGCGGTGGCCAGCGTTAAAACTTTGATGCACGCACGGCCTTCATTACAATTCCCTGAATAACAACGCATCGGCGGCCCACGCCTTCCGACGGCGTGGCGAGAGCGTGGCGGGTCGGTCGAGGAGCGCGTCGCCGATTTGCGCCCATCCACCGGCGGCCATGCTTCATCCACGCAGGGATAAAATTCTCGATGAAGACCGCTTTGCTCGTAATCGACGACGACCCGGCGCGGGCCGACGAACTGTGCCTGTTGCTGCGGTTTCTGGAGGAAGTCGACGTCACGCGGGCGGAATCCTCCAACTGGCGGGCCTGCGTGGAAAACAACGCCGATCTACGCGGCATTTTCCTGGGGCGTTACGGCGCCACCGGCGACCAGCCGCCCATCGACGCCATCCAGGCCATTCGCGCCCTGGCGCCCCGGGTGACCCTGATCCTGATCGAGGCGGCCAACCAGCCCCGTCGCCTGCCGGCGACGCTCGAAGCCAGTTGCGGCGGCCACGTGTCCCATCCGTTCCGCTATTCGCAACTCGGTCCGATGGTGGCCCGGTTGCAAGCGGGCGCCAGCCGCGATGGCCGGAACGCCCCAAGCCGCCGCAACGCCGAACTGTTTCGCAGCCTGATCGGACACAGCCCGGCCATCGTCCGGGTGCGTGAACTGATCCAGCGCGTCGCGCCGTCCGAATCCACCGTGATGATTCTGGGTGAGTCCGGCACCGGCAAGGAGGTGGTGGCCCGCAACATCCATTATTTCTCCAGCCGGAGCCAGGGTCCCTTCGTCCCGGTCAACTGCGGCGCCATTCCCGACAACCTGCTGGAGAGCGAATTGTTCGGCCACGAAAAGGGCTCGTTCACCGGCGCCATTTCCGCCCGGCGCGGCCGGTTCGAACTGGCGCGGGGCGGCACCCTGTTTTTGGACGAAATCGGCGACATGCCGCTGAACATGCAGGTCAAACTGTTACGGGTGTTGCAGGAGCGCACCTTCGAACGGGTCGGCAGCGACCGCAGCCTGGAAGCCGACGTCCGCGTCGTCACCGCCACTCACCGCGACCTCGAGGAACTGATCAAAACCGGCGGGTTTCGCGAGGATTTGTATTATCGGCTGAACGTTTTTCCCATCGAAATGCCCGCCCTGCGCGACCGCATCGAGGATCTGCCGCTGCTGGTCGATGAGCTGATCGAGCGCATGGCCCATGAGCAGGGCGTCCGGATCAACCTGAGTCCGGCGGCGCTGCGCGGCCTGAACCATTATCCCTGGCCCGGCAACGTCCGTGAACTGGCCAATCTGATGGAACGCCTGGCCATTCTCAAACCGGGCGGCCAGGTGGAACTGGGCGACCTGCCCGCCAAATTCCGCATTCATGCTCCGGCGGAACCGCCGCCGGCAGCGGCGACGGCGGCGACGGTGGAGCCTGTCGCCGCCGGCGGCGCCAACCGCCCGCCAACCGCCGAACCGACCGGCTTGCCGCCGGATGGACTCGATTTGCGACAATACATCACGGACCTCGAATCCTCGCTGATCCAGACGGCGCTGGAAGAGGCCAACGGCGTGGTCGCCCACGCCGCCTCGCTGCTGAAGATGCGCCGCACCACCCTGGTCGAAAAGATGCGCAAGTACAACATCCGGCGCGGCGATGACGATACCGGCGACTGATGCCGGATTACCGACGGCCAGAATGCCCGCCGCCGGCGTCAATAAATTGGCATCGGCTTGGCCGACGAAATAACATGCTGTCGTGTATATGGTTTTTTAGGGCATGGTTCTTGCTGAATACGGTTTAGTCATCGCCTTCAGGGCGACTTAACCGAATCAGGCGGCAGGAACCGATGAACTCGATCAACACGACCCATCCATTGACCCATGGCCTACGCGACCTGAGAGCGCCGGCCAACGCCGCCGCGCTCCAGACCGGCGCCGACTCGGGGACCCTGGCCGCGAACGATTTCGCCAGCGTGTTCAAAACCATGCTGGCCGGCGTCAATCGATCCCAGCAGCACGCGACCCGCCAGGCCGAGTCCTTCGACCTGGGGCAAAACCAGGATCTGGCCGGGGTGATGATCGCCCAGCAGCACGCCCGGCTGGCTTTCCAGACCACTCTGCAGGTCCGCAACAAGATGATTTCCGCCTATCAGGACATCATGAACATGCCGATCTGAACGGATCCCCATGCGAGAGGGTGTAGGGAGACCACGCCGTGGCTGAGGCAAACAACGCGCCGCCGTCGAATCCGTCCGCCCGGTTCAACTGGCGGGGCGAGCTCGCCAAGTTCCGCCGACCGGGGCCGGTCCAGATCGGCATTCTGGCCGGCGTCGTGGCGCTGCTGGCGTTGCTGGTGGCCGGGGCACTGTGGATGAACGCGCCGACCTACGACGTGCTGTATCGGGGTCTGGCCGAGGCGGACGCCGGTCCGATCATGGAGGCCCTGCAAAAATCCGCTATTCCCTTCAAGATCGATCCCCGCAGCGGCGCCCTGCTGGTGCCGGCCCAGCAGGTGCACGAGGCGCGCCTGAAGCTGGCCAGCCAGGGCTTGCCGCGCGGCGCCGTCAACGGGCTGGAAGCACTGGAGCAGAAAAACAGCTTCGGCGTCAGCCAGTTCATGGAAACCGCCCGCTATCAGCACGCGCTGGAGGGGGAACTGGCCCGTTCGATCATGACGATTGGCTCGGTGGAGGCGGCCCGGATTCATCTGGCGTTTCCCCGGGAAACCGTGTTTGCCCGCCAGCAGCAACCGCCCACCGCCTCGGTCCTGGTGCGGCTGCATCCGGGCCGCGCGCTGGATCCGGGTCAGGTGGCGGCCATCGTCCATCTCATCGCATCGAGCGTCCCCAAACTCAGCCCCGACCGGGTATCGGTGATCGATCAGGCCGGCAACCTGCTGACCCGACCCGAACGGGAAGGGGGGGCCGATCTGAATCTGGATCAACTGGAATACGCGCGGCGCCTGGAAGAACGCTACGCTCGCCGCATCGAGGACCTGCTGACGCCGGTGTGGGGTTCGGGCCGCGTCCGGGCGCAGGTCGCGCTCGATCTCGATTTCACCGTCAGCGAGGAAACGGCGGAGCGCTACGAACCCCGGCAGGAGCCGCGCCCGGTGCGCAGCGAGCAATTGCTGGAGGAAATCAATCCCCGCCTGAATCCGGCGGGCATCCCCGGCGCGTTGTCCAACCAGCCGCCCGGCGCGGCGACCGTACCGGAAGTCGCCGCCCAGAGTCAGACGAACGCCGGCCAGAATTCACAGAATCCACAGAATCCCGCCGCCGCGCCCGGGCAGACCGCGCAGAACGCCGTGGTCACGCCCAGCCGCAAGGAAGTCACCCGCAACTACGAACTGGACAAACGAATCACCCACAGTCGCGGCGTGCCGGGCCGGATTCTGCGGGTCTCGGCGGCGGTGGTGGTGGACGACCGCACCGCCCTCGAAGGCGGCCAGCCGGTGCGCAAGCCGCTCGGCCCGGAAGAAGTCGAGCGGATTACCGCCCTGGTCAAACAGGCGGTCGGCTTCAACGCCGAGCGGGGCGACAGCGTGAACGTGCTGAACGCCACGTTTGCTCCGTCGCCGTTCGAGGAGGCGCCGCTGCCGATGTGGCAGCAACCCTGGTTCCTGGAGCTGGTGAAGTGGGGCGTGGTGACGGTGCTGTCCCTGGCGGTGCTGCTGCTGGTGGTGCGGCCCGTGCTGCGTCGCCTGCTATCGCCGCCCACCGTGGCCGAGACCGGCAAGGCAGGCGACGCTCAGGCGGCCGCCGCGCTGCCCGCCCCGGAGGAAGGCGTCGAAGGCTTGCTGGAGGATCGGGTCGAACTCAGCGGCGCCCTGGAAAACGGCCGACCCAAGGGGTTGTTGGGCAATCCCGCCGAACACCTGGACAAGCGGATGGACCTGGCCCGTTCCCTGGTGGCCGAGGATCCGAAACGGGCGGTCCAGGTCATTCGCAACTGGCTGGCCAGCGAGGGGTAGATCATGTCGGAACCGACCACTCTCAAGGGCGTCGAGCGGGCCGCCGTGGTGCTGATGGCGCTCGGCGAAAATCACGCCGCCGAGATTCTCCGGCACCTGGATCCGCGCGAACTGCACAAACTCGGCGTCGCCATGGCCAATCTGGCCAACGTCAACCGCGACCAGCTCAGCGAGATCGTTCATGGCTTCAACGAGGAAGTCCGCGGCCAGACTTCTTTGATGCTGGACGGCGAAAATTATGTTCGCGGCGTGCTGACCCGTGCGCTGGGCCGCGAAAAGGCCCGGAACATCCTGGAACACATTTTCGATGGCGAAGAGCGGTCGGGCGTGGATTCGCTGAAATGGATGGACGCGGGATCCATCGCCGGCGGCCTGCGCGAGGAACATCCGCAGGTGGTCGCGCTGGTGCTGTCCTCCCTGCGGACCGAACAGGCCGCCGAGGTGGTCAACCTGCTGCCCTCCCCGTTGCGCGACGAGGCCCTGCTGCGGGTGGCGATTCTGGACGAGATTCCCGCCGGGGCGCTGGCGGAACTGAACGAGCTGATCGAGAAGCAGGTCATGCGCAACATCAACGCCGCCGCCACCGCCAAGATCGGCGGCCCCAAGCGGGCCGCCGAAATCCTGGGCCGCCTGGACGCCGACGTCGAAGGCCGGATTCTCGACAAGATCAAGGAAGTGGACGCCGATCTCGGCGGCAAGATCGAGGACATGATGGTCGTGTTCGAGAACCTGCTCAGTCTCAGCGACCGCGACGTGCAGGCGCTGTTGCGCGAAGTGTCGTCCGAAATGCTGCTGGTGGCGCTGCGCGGCGCCGACGAGGCGGTTCGCCGCAAGATCATGGGCAACATGTCGCGGCGCGCCGCCGATCTGCTGCGCGACGATCTGGAGGCCATGCCGCCGGTCAAGCTCAGCGACGTGGAGACCGCCCAGAAGGAAATCATGGCCATCGCCAAGCGGCTGGCCGAGGCCGGCGAGATCACCCTGAGCAGCAAGGGAGACCAGCTTGTCTAAAATCATTCCGGGTGACCATCTGACGGCGTATCAGCGCTGGGAACTGCCCAGCGTGGACGGGCCGTCCGAACCGGAAGCGGAGCCGGCCAGTGCGCCCGCCGCGCCCGGGAGCGGCGACGGTCCCCGCGCGCCGCACCCGGCGAAACCCGCGAAACCCGCGGCCACGCTGCCCACGCTGGAGGAAATCGAGGCCATCCAGCGCGAGGCGCAGGAGGAGGGATTCGCCGCCGGCTATCAGGAAGGCCGCCGGGAAGGCCGCGACCAGGGTTACAAAAAGGGTCAGCAGGAAGGCCACGCGGAAGGCTACCAGCGCGGCTACGCCGAAGGGCTGGCCGGTGGCCGCGACGAGGTGCTGCTACGGGTTCAGAAACTCGATCAGATTCTGGGGTTCATCAGCCAGCCGCTGGAACGGCTCGACACGGCGGTCGAGGAGGAACTGACCTGGCTGGCCACCGAAATCGCCCGCCGGCTGGTGCGGCGGGAATTGCGCGCTTCGCCCGGCGAGATCGTGGCGGTGGTGCGCGAGGCGGTCGGCCTGCTGCCGGTGGCCAGCGCCGACGTGCAGGTGCGCCTGCACCCGGACGATGCCCGGCTGATCCGCGAAGTGCTCTCGCTGGGCCGCGACGACGAGCCGGTCTGGCGGATCGTCGAGGACCAGACCCTGAGCCGCGGCGGCTGCCTGGTCCATACCGAGTTATCGCGGATCGACGCGACGGTCGAAAAGCGATTGGGCGCGGTGCTCGCGACCGTGCTGGGCGACGAGCGTGAACACCATGCCAAGCGCGTCTGAATTGAATCGTTCCCACCTCTGGAGCGCGCGACTGGCCCGGCGCCGGGCGCGGATCGCCGAAACGCCGGGTCTGGTGGTGGAAGGGCAACTGACCCGCCTGGTCGGCCTGACCCTGGAGGCCGCCGGTTGCGTGGCCCCGGTCGGCTCCCGCTGCCTGGTGGTGAATCCCAATGGCGACCGGTTCGAGGCCGAAGTGGTCGGCTTCGCCGGCGGCAAATTGTTTCTGATGCCCAGCAGCGACATTCACGGCCTGATGCCGAATGCCCGGGTCATTCCCGCCGGCGGCGGCGGCCAGGCGCCGGTCGGGGAGGGATTGCTGGGCCGGGTGCTGGACGGCTCCGGCCGGTTCCTGGACGGGCTGCCGCCGCCGGCGCAAACCGCCTGGGCGCCGCTGAGCGGCCAGACCATCAATCCGCTGCTGCGCAAACCCATTCGCGAGCCGCTGGATGTCGGCGTGCGCGCCATCAACGCCCTGTTGTCGGTCGGACGCGGCCAGCGCATGGGCTTGTTCGCCGGTTCCGGCGTCGGCAAGAGCGTGCTGCTGGGCATGATGACCCGCTTCACCGACGCTGAGGTGGTGGTGGTCGGGCTGATCGGCGAGCGTGGCCGCGAAGTACAGGAATTTATTCAGGAAATTCTCGGTCCGCAGGGCATGGCCCGGTCGGTGGTGGTGGCGGCGCCGGCGGACGATCCGCCGCTCAAGCGCTTGCACGGCGCGGCGCTGGCGACCCGCATCGCCGAGTATTTCCGCGATTCCGGTCGGCAAGTGCTGTTGTTGATGGACTCGCTGACCCGCTATGCCCAGGCCCAGCGCGAGATCGCGCTGGCGATTGGCGAGCCGCCGGCGACCAAGGGCTATCCGCCGTCGGTGTTCGCCAAGCTGCCGCGACTGGTGGAGCGGGCCGGTAACGATACGGTCGGCGGCTCCATCACCGCCTTTTACACGGTGCTGGCCGAGGGCGACGACCAGCAGGATCCCATCGCCGACGCGGCCCGCGCCATCCTCGACGGTCACGTGGTGCTGTCGCGGCGGCTGGCCGAGGCCGGCCACTATCCGGCCATCGACATCGAAGCCTCGATCAGCCGGGTGATGCCGCAGATCAGCGGTCCCCGCCACCAGCAGCTGGCGCGGCGGTTCAAGCACGTCTACTCGACCTACGAGCAGCATCGCGATCTGATCAACGTCGGGGCCTACGTCGCCGGCAGCGATCCGGCGGTGGACGAGGCCCGGGACTATTACCCGCGGCTCAAGCAGTTTCTGATGCAGGGGATCGACGAGCAGGTGACGCTGGCGGACAGCTTGCAGGCGCTGGAGGCGGTCCTGCAACCCAAGCCCAGGGAAGGAAAGGCCAGGTAAAGGACGGTAAAAGCCGATGGCGAGCAAACCCCATCCCTTGCAGGCGGCGGTCCAGGTCGCGCAATCCCGCGAGGACGAAGCGGCCAAGCTGCTGACGGAATCCCAGCAGCGCCTGGCCGAGCAACAGAACCGCCTGCGGCAGTTGCTGTCGTTCCGGGGCGAGTACGCGGCCCAGTTTCAACACGAAGGCGGCGGCGGCATTTCGGCGCGCCGGTTTCAGGATTACGCCGCGTTTCTGAACAGCCTGGATCAGGGCATCGTCCAGTCGCGACAGCAATTGGAGCGGTTGCAGCAGGAACTTGCGCGCAAGCGGCGGGACTGGGTGCAATCACACGCCAAGACCAGGGCGCTCGAAGAGGTCATGGCGCGTGACCAGCAGGTCCGGCGGCGGCGGGAGGATCAACGCGAACAACGGGACAGCGACGAACGCAATCTCCGGAGTCCGGGTGGCCGACGGCGGTCGTCGGATGAGGAGGGGGCGTAATCGCGAGCTGGAATCATCGAGAATCGTCGGGACAGGAGAATACCGTGGCTCAGCTTGAACGTGCTCTGTTATCGCCGGCCAACGGCGCGGTCGGTATCGCCGCCGGGGTGGGAATCGTGGTCGAGGCGGAGGGACGGACCGCGGCGCAGCCGCCATTCTTCAGCCAGTTGCTGCAAGCGGACGGTTCGGCGAATCCGGCCGCGGGCGTCCCGGCCCAGGAGCTTGCGCTGGCGGGCCTTGCGCCGGTCGTCGCCAACCCGCCAGCGTCGCCGCTCGATCTTGCGGCGGTCGATCCAGCGAGTCCCGGCAAGGCTGGGGAACCGCTGGCGGTCGCGGCATTGGCCCCGGGAATCGAACCGGCGGCTGACGAGGGCGAGCCTGTGGATCCGGAGGAAACGGCAACCGGAACCGGTATCGGCGATGGCGACGCGGAGACCGCCGCCGGGGCGGCCCTGACCGAGGCGCCCTGGCCCGGCCTGCCGCTGTGCCTGGCGGCGCGGGCCGCCTTGCGGGAGGCCGGGTCCGCCAATGTCGAATCGTCGTCCTCGTCCGGCACTGCGGCGGCTGGCGGTTCGGTGGATTCCGCGCGGCTGCGGCTCATGTTGCGCGCGGCGACCGCGCCGGGCCGCTGGATGGAGGGTGGCCGCGGGCCGGCGCGGCTGACTGGCGAGCCGGCGGCTGGAACCCTGAACGACACGAGCTTGCCATCCGTCGCCCGGTCGGCGGTCGCGGAAGCGGGCGGGTTGCCGCTGTCGGGAACGGGTTCACTCGCGCGGATTGCGTCCGGCGTTACCGGCGCCACGCCGTTGGAGCGTTCGGCGGCGCGTTTGACGGATTTCCCGCCGCGTTCCGGGTCAACCGGAGTAGCGTCGCTGGAGACGCCGGGTCTGGCGGCGGTTGCCGGGGTTGAACGAGCGACCGCGCCCGCCGCGACGGCGACCGCCGGGGATGAGCCTGTCGCCACGGGTCAATATGAGATCGCCAGTGGACGGCAAGCCGGCCAGGCGGCGCGGAGTCGGCCAGCGCAGGGGTATCCGCTCCTCGCCGAGGCTTTCGCCGAAACCGAATCCGGGTTGTTGGCGGGAGTTCGGGCGGTATCGGTCGACAGCGCCGCGCCGGTCGGCGCGGCATGGCCGGCGACCGCGGCAGCCGCGGTCGGGACCGTCGGCGATGCGGATGAGCCGCCGGTCGGCGGTGGCCCGGATTTGACCGCGCTCGCGACCGCCGCCCAGGTCTATCGACGGTCGGCTGACGCGGTCGTTGTTCCGGTGACCGCGCGTCCCGAGGAGGTTTTGCCGGATGTGACGGCGATCGGCGCCGGCGAATCGCCGCTGGCGGCGAACGGTGGAACGCCGATCCCGGCGACCGCGCCATCCGCCGCGCCGGCTCGTCCGGACGCGGGGACAGCCCCGATCTTGCCGCCGACCGCTCCCGACGTGCTGGACTTGCAGCAAAAGAACTGGGGGCGGGCGCTGGGTCATCAATTGAACTGGATGGTGAGCAACCGGGTGCAGGAAGCGGAAATCAGGGTCAACCCGCCCGATCTGGGGCCGCTCGAAGTGCGGGTGTCGCTGCATCACAATCAGACCAGCGTGACGTTCTTCAGCCACGAGGCCGCGGTGCGGGAAGCTATCGAAAGCGCCCTGCCGCGGCTGCGGGAGATGCTGGACGGCCAGGGCATCAACCTGAACCAGGCCCAGGTGTCCGATCAGTCGTTGGCCCGCCAGCAATCCGGTTCGGGGGAACAAGCGTTCCAGGGCTCGCGGAGCGGCGGCTGGCTGCTGGCCGCGAATGCCGAAACCCGCGATGAAGAGGCCGGGCGGCCGGTGCGTTCCCGTGGCCTGCTGGGAATGGTGGACGATTACGTCTGACCATTCGTGGACTTCACGGCTGGGTTCGCGCGGGAGTCCGCGAACCGTTCGGGACGATCTGCGTAATGCTCAAATCCAAAAAAGAGTAGCTTTAAATATCAATGGGCTGCACGGCTTTTTACGCAGACCCGGTGGGAGGTTTATTCATAGCCGGAAGCTGACGGTGTTCGCCCGATCATGAGTGGCATGGCCGCATACAGCGCCAGCATGATCAGATAGACGGTACCGGAGACTGGGTCACGGCTGGCGATATACTGTCCTAAAGATTGGTCTTGGAGGATCACGGCGAGCAAGAATTCGGCTGCAAGCAGCAGACCCAAAGCGATAAGGCCGGTGCTCAAGCGGGCTGAAGCGGCGGTAGGCAACGCAAAACGTTGCGTGATGTACTGCGCGGACCACCAGATGACGACCAACATGATCGGCATTTCGGTGAGTTCGGCAATGCGTTCGCCCAAGCGCGGTACGAGGAAGGACACGCGAATAGTGCCCAGGATGAAGCCCGCCCCAAACACCAAGCCAAAGTAGGCCATGCCGGCTTTGATAATTTGCGGGGTGGAATGGCGCATTGGTTGGCTATCCGGATGCCTTTTCGTAGAGTCAAACCAGCACTGCTGGTACCGGACGACGCAGTGACTGTGGCAGCCTTGGGCCTCGGCCAAAGCGAACGACCAAATCAGGGCGGCGGCCCACTCCCAGGAAGACCGCGAACTGTGGCCGCAGCGTCGCCACCTCTACCGGTTGATTGAGAAACGCATTGCGAATTCCCAAGGCAGTCGACTGGAGCGCAAAACGCTCGTAGCAACGTCCGACTTCGACCCATTGGGCCTTGCTCTCGGTGTCCGACACAAAGATGGCGATCCCGGCGGAACTGCGCACGTGTTTCGCGTACTTATCGTTCTCGCCCTTCACTGTAAAAAACAAGCCGAAGAGCATCCGGCCCAGCCATGATGGCAACGACGGATTGCCTGACGACGCAGCGTATAGCCCATCTCCCGTTCGGACCGCCTCGCCACCGCTGAACCGAATCCACGCCTTCAGTTCCTCGACAAAAGCGGGGTCGTTCATTTGCGAGGTATTGCCTTGAACGACATATTCCAGGACTTGCTCCATCGCCTCGCGCTCGGTGAGGAGAATGACCCGAACGCCCTCTCCGGTACCAGCCTTCTCCAGCATCTCGAGTTCCTGCCTGGAAAGGGGCTTACCGTCGTACTCGGCTCGCGTGCTCTGGCGTTCGGGGATCGCCTGAAAAAGGGGAGAGGCGACGGCTGGCGTGGGCTCCAAAGCGATGCGTAAGGTATCATTCCCTGCGGCATCGAAGACCGCCTGCCCGCGCAGGCCATGGGCCAATGCCGCTTGGATCAGGTTCTCGGCGGCGCACCCCAGCGAAACGAACAGGTGGTGATCATCCGGATCGACCGTGGGGCACCGGCGCGCCAGGTCGGGCAATACGGATATCGAACGATCTTCGATGCGAAATTTCCAGCATTGGGTGTTGTGGCTCGATGGCGCGAGCGTCGCGTAGCG
>JRYG01002520.1_pt1 | contig 17180 bp, 14 predicted proteins | sample 235341 | NCBI WGS metagenome assembly JRYG01 (sample SAMN03074218, study PRJNA261478) | activated sludge metagenome | biome: Wastewater Treatment Plant; feature: Wastewater; material: Activated sludge; isolation source: activated biomass of a wastewater treatment plant treating hydrocarbon... ... | reverse complement strand
TCGGGCAGGAAGTCGGGCATCTCGCCGGCGTCGATGCGGGCCTGGCGGGCCACGCGGGCCTTGAGCAGCTCCTGGCGACGGGCTTCAAAAGCGCGATGCAGCTTGGCCACGAACGCCAGGGCCTCGGTGCTGAGGATGAATTCCCATTCGGGCTGGATGGGGGCGTTGATCTGGACGCCGGCGGGAAGAGTGATGCTCATAGGGTGCTCCATGTAGTTAAAGGGTATTCGGGTGGGGCCGGGCCGGGAACGGCCCTTGGTGCAGCGGCAGGCGGGGCGGCTATACCGCTACGGGGACCAGCAGCTCCGCGACCTCCGTCAGCCGAGTGCCGACGTGATGGGGCTTTACGTCCAGCACCTCGGTGGGCTGGCCGTCGCGGTTGATCCAGAAAGTGGTATAGCCAAACCAGGCGGCACCCGCCACGTCCCAACCGTTGGCGGAGACGAAGAGGATCTGCCCGGCGGGCAGGCCCAGGGCGTGGGGGCCCATCTGGTAAGCCTGGGGCGCCGTCTTGTAGTGGCCCACTGCATCCACCGACAGCACGTGATCGAAGATGCCGGCGAGGCCGGCGCTCTTGATGGCGATGTCGAGCATCGCCGGGGTGCCGTTGGAGAGGATGGCCAGCGGGATGCCGCGGCGCTTGAGGGCGCGCAAGGCGCCCAGGTTCTCGGGGAAGGGGGTGAGGCACGCGTACTGCTGCATCAGTTGGGCGCGGGCCGCGTCGCTCAGGGTGAGCCCGAGCTTTTCGGCAGCGAACACCAACGCATCCTCAGTCAATTCCCAGAACGGCTTGTAGCGGCCGGCCAGCGAACGCTGCCAACTGTATTCGAGCTGCTTGGTGCGCCAGAGCTGAGACAGCGCGGCGCCCCGCTCCGGGAACAGTTGCTCCGCCAGCAGCCCGACCGAATGGACGTCGAACAGGGTGCCATAGGCATCGAAAACAACCGCGCGGATCGGGGCTCGCTGACTCATGGGAATAAAAAGAGGAAGGGGGTGTCCGGGCGGTGCGCTTGGTGGCGCTTGTTTGTCACCGGACGGTTTGTCTCCTCCACCCCTCCTGAATGTCTGCAAGTTGAGTGAAGTGTATTCCCTATATCGGGCAAAAAGAAGCTAGGATTTCGTCAAATGATCTTGTACCAGAAGTAAAAAATGGATGCCTTTGCCCAGATCGAAGCCTTTGTGTCCGTGGCCACACGGGGAAGCCTTTCTGCCGCCGCCCGGGCCGCAGGCGTGACGCCGGCCATGATCGGCCGCCGGATCGACGCGCTGGAGGCTCGCCTGGGGGTGAAGCTGATGCTGCGTACCACCCGGCGGCTGAGTCTGACCTTCGAGGGCGCCGCGTTCCTGGAGGATTGCCAGCGCATCCTGAATGATTTGGCCAATGCGGAGGCGTCGGTGAGCCTCGGGGGCGTCAAGGCCAGCGGCCATATCCGCATTTCCGCCCCCGCGGGCTTTGGGCGGCGTCATGTGGCGCCGTTGGTGCGGGGTTTCCTGCAGGATCACCCGGACGTGACCTGCAATCTGGATCTGGCGGACCGGCTGGTGGATCTGGTGAACGAAGGGATCGACTGCGCGATCCGCATTGGCGCCATGGCCGATTCGAGTCTGGTGTCCATCCGCTTGGCGGAAAACCGGCGGGTGGTGGTGGCGAGTCCGGCCTACCTGGCCGATTACGGCGCGCCGGCGCATCCGGACGATCTGGCGCGGCACCGCTGCCTGTCCCTCGGCGCGCAGCGCGGCTGGGTGTTCCGTGACCCGGAGCGGCCGGAGGAGGCGATGACCGTCAAGGTTTCCGGCCCCTTTGAATGCAACGATGGCGTGGTGCTGCGGGAATGGGCGCTGGCGGGGATGGGCCTCGCCTGGCGCAGCATGTGGGAGGTGGGCGCGGATCTGCAGGCGGGGCGGCTGGTGACGGTGCTCGATGACTTCGCGGCGCCACCCAACGGCATCTTCGCCGTGTTCCCCCAGCGCAAGCAGTTACCCCTGCGGGTACGGCTCTTCCTCGATTATCTCAAGCATCACTACGGCTCCGGGGACTACTGGCGCGTGGCGACCGGGGCGTCCGCCTGAGGGTGCGGGCGGTCACACGCGGAAGCGGCTCACCGCATCCCGGATCTGACTGGCCAGGGTGCCCAGGGCATGGGCGGAGTCGGCGGAGTCCCGCGCGCCCTGGCTGTTGGCCTCGGCGGAGCGGGCCACCCGCTCGAGCTGGATCGACAGGCCCTGGCTTGCGGCGGTTTGCTCGTGCAAGGCGTTGCTGATTTCGTCTACGGCGGCAATCACTGCCTGGGTGTGGTGACGGATCGCATCCATCGCCTGGCCGGCTTGCTCGGCCAGGGAGACCCCGCTGCCGACCTGCTGGGCGGCCTCCGACATGGCGCCTACCGCCTGTTGCGCGCTCTGCTGGATGCCGTTGATCATGCCCCCGATTTCGGCGGTGGCGGAGGAGGTTCGCTCGGCCAGCTTGCGCACTTCGTCCGCCACTACCGCAAAGCCGCGTCCCTGCTCGCCTGCGCGGGCGGCCTCGATGGCGGCATTGAGCGCCAACAGATTGGTCTGGTCCGCCACATCGTGGATGACCTGGACGATGCTGGAGATGCGCTGGGACTGTTCGCCCAGGGTGGTGATCGTGCCGGCCGCGCCCTGGACCGTTTCCGCCATGCGCCGCATTTCCTGCGCGGAGCGGTCGATGATTTCGTTGCCGGAATGGGAGGCCGTTCCGGTCTGGTTGGTGCGGGCCAAGGCGCTGCGGGCATTGTCCGAAACCTGGGTGATGCTGGCGGATAGTTGCTCGATGGCAGCGGCCATGGAGCCGGTTGCCTCGCTGGTGTCCACAGAGCGCTGCGCCGTGTCGCTGGCGGCTTGGGCCATGCTGCGGGCCGCGGTATCCAGGTCGCCCGTGCGGCGCAGGACGTCCCCGAGGCTGCGCTGTAGCGTTTCCATCAGTCGATTGAAGGAGCGGGCTGTGTCGGCCACTTCGTCTCGTCCTTCAGCCTCCACACGCCGGGTGAAATCCCCGTCCTGCTCGGTGTGGCCGATGGCGTCGCGCAAGCGCCGCAGGGGGGTGGATACCGAAGAAATGATGGAGTACGCCAACAGCCCCGCGATGGCCGCGCCTGCGGCGAGCAGGCCCAGCACCGTCAAGCGGATTTGCTCATAGGCGGCGATGTCCGCCTCGTAGGCTGCCTTGGCCGCTTGCGCTTCCTGTTCGGTGATTTCCCTGGCCAGCTTTTCGAATGTGTCTTTGTGCGCCCGTGTGGCCTGAAACAAGCGGCCTGCCGCATCGATCCCGAAGTCTCCCTTGCGCAGCGCGGCCTCCGTGGGGCGCACGCCCTCCGTCAGCCAGCGCTGGTAAATGGTTTCCGCCTCGCTGAACTTGGCGCGAGTAGCTTCACCCAGCTTGGCTGCGCGCAGGGACTGGAATGTGTCTTCCGCCCATTTGGTATGACTGGCCACCTTGTCCAGGTGGTCGCTGATCGGGTGGGTGTGCAGTTTGCTGTATTCCGCTGCGGGGTTGTGCTGCAGGGCGCGCAATAGCTGTTCCGATTGCTCATTGGCGAGGCGGCGCAAGCGGGCCAGTTCGCGCAAGGGGACGAGCTTGTCTTCGTACATGGATTGCTCGTTGCGGGCGGTTTGGCCCAGACCGAAAAGGCCAAGGGCGCCCACGCCGAGCGTGATGGCGGTCATCACCAGACATAGCAGCGCTAGGCGGCTGGATACACTGAATTGGCTGAGCACGGAAAATCTCCGGGGCACGCGAAAGGGGCTGAGGCGTGCACATCAACGACATGTTGCCGACAGGACTTGAGGCAGGGGCGGGGAAATCCCGGGGCTTTTTCCGGAGGCCGATGCCAGGGGCGGGGCAGACGGGGCGGGACGGCGAGGGGTGACCTGGACAGTCCGGCAGCGAGCATTGACTGGACTGGCTTGGGCCCCGATACTCCTTGGTTTTGGTTGGTTGCCGGTTTTCTTTGCTTGCAGATAAGACAGCCACGGTCGGTTCGGTGGTTGCCATTCATTCAGGTGGTATTCAGAGAGGAAGTGGAGGGTTTGTATGGCTGCAGAAAACAAGTCGAAGATCATTTACACCCTGACGGATGAGGCGCCGTTGCTGGCCACTTGCGCCTTCCTGCCCATTGTTCGCACCTTTACGGCTCCCGCAGGGATCGAGATCGAGAAGGCGGACATTTCCGTTTCCGCCCGTGTGCTGGCCGAGTTTCCCGAGTTCCTGACGGAAGCACAGCGGGTCCCCAATACCTTGGCTGAACTGGGCAAGAAGACCCTGGAGCCGGACGCGAACATCATCAAGCTGCCCAACATCAGTGCCTCCGTCGCCCAGCTCAAGGCCTGTATCAAGGAACTGCAGGAAAAGGGCTACGCTCTCCCCGATTACCCCGAAGCGCCAAGCACCGACGAAGAAAAAGCCATCAAGGCCCGCTATGGCAAGTGCCTCGGTTCCGCCGTGAATCCGGTGCTGCGCGAGGGCAACTCCGACCGCCGCGCGCCCGGCGCGGTCAAGAACTACGCCCGCAAGCATCCGCACTCCATGGGCGAGTGGAAGCAGTGGTCCCAGACCCACGTTTCCCACATGCATGGTGGTGATTTCTACCACGGCGAAAAGTCCATGACCCTGGACAAAGCCCGCCGCGTGCGCATGGAACTGATCGCCAAGGGCGGCAAGATCTCCGTCCTGAAGCCGGAAGTGAAGCTCCAGCAGGGCGAGATCATCGACTCCATGTTCATGAGCAAGAAGGCGCTGTGCGCGTTCTACGAACAAGAGCTGGAAGACTGCCGCCAGTCAGGCATCCTCTTCTCGCTGCACGTGAAAGCCACGATGATGAAGGTCTCGCACCCCATCGTGTTCGGTCACTGCGTCAAGATCTACTACAAGGAAGCCTTCGAGAAGCACGCCAAGACCTTCGCCGAACTGGGCATCAATGTGAACAACGGCATGGTCGACCTGTACGAGAAGATCAAGGCCCTGCCCGAATCCAAGCGCGACGAGATCATCCGTGACCTGCACGCGTGCCAGGAGCACCGGCCCCGTCTGGCGATGGTGGACTCGGCCAAGGGCATCACCAATTTCCATTCGCCCAACGATGTGATCGTCGATGCCTCCATGCCGGCCATGATCCGCCAGGGCGGCAAGATGTGGGGGGCTGACGGCAAGCCTTACGACTGCAAGGCGGTTATGCCGGAATCCACCTTCGCCCGCATCTATCAGGAGATGATCAACTTCTGCAAGTGGCACGGCAACTTCGATCCCAGAACCATGGGCACGGTGCCGAACGTGGGCTTGATGGCGCAGCAGGCCGAGGAATATGGCTCCCACGACAAGACGTTCGAGATCGCCGAGGACGGGATCGCCAACATCGTTGACATCGACACCGGCGAAGTACTGCTCACCCAGAATGTGGAAGAGGGCGATATCTGGCGCATGTGTCAGGTCAAGGATGCCCCCATCCGCGACTGGGTCAAGCTGGCCGTGACCCGTGCCCGCAATTCCGGCATGCCGGCGGTGTTCTGGCTCGATCCCTATCGTCCGCACGAGAACGAACTGATCAAGAAGGTGGAGGTTTACCTCAAGGACTACGACACCACCGGCCTGGATATCAAGATCCTCTCGCAGGTGCGCGCCATGCGCTACACCCTGGAGCGCGTCGCCCGTGGCCTGGACACTATTTCCGTGACCGGCAACATCCTGCGCGATTACCTGACCGACCTGTTCCCCATCATGGAGTTGGGCACCTCGGCCAAGATGCTTTCCATCGTTCCGCTGATGAACGGCGGCGGGATGTACGAAACCGGCGCCGGTGGTTCCGCACCCAAGCACGTGCAGCAGCTTACGCAGGAAAATCACCTGCGTTGGGATTCGCTGGGTGAATTCCTGGCCTTGGCGGTGTCTCTGGAGGAACTGGGCATCAAGGACGGAAACACCCGCGCCAAGTTGCTGGCCAAGACCCTCGATGCTGCTACCGGCAAGCTGCTGGACAACAACAAGTCGCCCTCGCCCAAGACCGGCGAACTGGACAACCGTGGTTCCCAGTTCTATCTGGCCATGTTCTGGGCCCAGGAGCTTGCTGCCCAGACGGAAGATCCGGAACTTGCTGCCCACTTCGCCAAGCTGGCCAAGACACTGACCGACAACGAGGCGCCGATCGTGGCCGAGTTGAAGATGGTGCAAGGTCGCCCGGTGGATATCGGCGGCTACTACAAGGCCGATTCCGAGAAGTGCAAGTCGGTGATGCGTCCGAGCCCCACCTTGAACGCGGCGCTCAAGGCTGCCCGCGCCTAAGTGGGCGCTCCGCTGGCGGCTCCCGCCGCCAGCCGTAACTCCGGCCGGTAAATGCTTGGGCGGAGCAGAAAACAAAAAACCCGCACACTGTGCGGGTTTTTTGTTGCGCCGAAGGCGAGTCCCGGTTTAGTGGAACTGTTCTTCCTCGGTGGAGCCGGTAAGGGCCTTGACGGAGGAGGAGCCGCCCTGGATCACGGTGGTGACGTCGTCGAAGTAGCCGGCGCCCACTTCCTGCTGGTGGGACACGAAGGTGTAGCCCATTTCGCGAGCCTTGAACTCCGGTTCCTGCACCATCTCGGTGTAATGCTTCATGCCTTCGCCGCGGGCATAGGCGTGGGCGAACTGGAACGTGTTGTACCAGTTGATGTGGATGCCCGCCAGGGTGATGAACTGATACTTGTAGCCCAGCGCGGAGAGCTCGTCCTGGAACTTGGCGATGGTGGCGTCGTCCAGGTTCTTCTTCCAGTTGAAGGAGGGCGAGCAGTTGTAGGACAGCAGCTTGCCGGGGCAGGCGGCGTGCACGGCCTGGGCGAATTCGCGGGCGAAGCCCAGATCCGGCGTGCCAGTCTCGCACCACACCAAGTCAGCGTAGGGGGCGTAGGCGACACCGCGGCTGATGGCTTGNNGAAGCCTTCCTGGGTGCGCTCGCCGGTCACGAACGGACGGTCGTTGTCGTCGCAGTCGCTGGTCAGCAGGTTGGCGGCTTCCGCGTCGGTACGGGCCAGAACGATGGTGGGCACGCCCATCACGTCGGCAGCGAAACGTGCAGCGATCAATTTCTCAACGGCTTCGCGGGTGGGGACCAGCACCTTGCCGCCCATGTGGCCGCACTTCTTCACGGCAGCCAACTGGTCTTCAAAGTGCACGCCGGCGGCGCCAGCGGCGATCATGTTCTTCATCAGTTCGAAAGCGTTGAGCACGCCGCCGAAACCGGCTTCCGCGTCGGCCACGATGGGCAGGAAGTAGTCGATGAAGCCCTCATCACCCGGCTTGGTGCCACGGGACCACTGAATCTCGTCAGCACGCTTGAAGGTGTTGTTGATCCGGCGAACCATGGTCGGGACCGAGTCATAGGCGTACAGGGACTGGTCGGGGTACATGGTTTCGGAGGTGTTGCCGTCGGCGGCAACCTGCCAGCCGGACAGATAAACGGCTTCGAGGCCAGCCTTGGCCTGCTGCATGGCCTGCCCGGCGGTGATGGCGCCGAATGCGTTGACATAGCCCTTCTTGGCGCCGCCGTTCACGGCCGCCCAGAGCTTCTCCGCGCCGCGCTTGGCCAGCGTGTACTCGATCTGCAGGGAGCCGCGCAGGCGCACCACGTCAGCGGCGCTGTAGCCACGCTTGACGCTTTTCCAACGGGGGTTTTCGGCCCAGTCCTTTTCCAGGGCTGCGACTTGCTGTTCGAACGTGCTCATGAGATTTCCTCGCTCAAGGAGTTGAGATCAATGCTGACCGGCGGTGCGCCAGGCTGTGGGAGCAGCCATCAAGATTGCCTGGGGAGCAGAAGATCAGGCCCCTCGATTGGCGATCACCATGGGGGAGATTCTAGGAGTGGTTTTGCAAAGCAACAAGTAGTCTTATATAAGATATAAGAAAAAATTTTATCCCGTAATTTCAATAGACTAAAAATATCGTTTCTCTATGTGAAACGAGGGTCGAATCTGTGAAACGGGGAGTCTGCTGCGATGCGGAAATTTGACACACTTGCGCCCCTGGCGAGGAACGGGTTCCCGCCAGGGGGAAATCAAAGGAGGGCGGAGGCGGACACGATCACGCCGTCCTCGTCGGCATAAACGTGGTGGCCGGGCGTAAAGGTGACGCCGCCGAAGGTCACCGGCACTTCGCTCTCGCCGATGTCCCGCTTGACCGTCTTCTGGGGATGGGTGCCCAAGGCGAAGACTCCCAGATCCATCTGGCCAATGGCACGGGAGTCACGAATGCACCCATAGACGATGATGCCCGCCCAGCCATTTTTGACGGCCAACTCGGCGAGTTGATCGCCCACGAGGGCGCAGCGCATGCTGGCTCCGCCGTCGATGACCAATACTTTGCCCTGACCGGGCGTGGCGAGCAGCTTACGCACCCAGGAATTGTCTTCAAAAATCTTCAGGGTAACGATGGCGCCGTGGCAGGCGCGTCGGCCGCCGAGCGAGATGAACATCGGGGATACCACCTGGACTCTGCCCTCATGAGCGTCGCACAGGTCTGCGGTCTGGAACTCCATGTTGTCCTGTCTCCAAAATGAAAAAGCGGCGGTAAGGATACCGCCGCTAGGCCAGGGTGGAAATCTCGGGCGTCAGGCAGCCGGCGCGGCCGCCACTTCTTCTTCGAAGCCCAGCACCACCTTCTCAGTCTCGTCCAGATCAATGGTGACCTTGCCACCGTTGACCAGACGGCCGAACAGCAATTCGTCCGCCAGGGCCGCGCGGATGGCATCCTGGATCAGGCGGGCCATGGGGCGGGCACCCATGAGCGGATCGAAGCCTTTCTTTGCCAGCCAGCTGCGCAACTTGTCGGTGAAGATGGCTTCCACCTTGCGCTCGTGCAACTGTCCCTCCAACTGCATGAGGAACTTGTCCACCACCCTGAGGATGATTTCCTCGTCCAGTGCCTTGAACGAAATGATGCCGTCCAGCCGGTTGCGGAACTCCGGGGTGAACAAGCGCTTGATGTCGCCCATTTCGTCGCCGGCTTCCCGCTTGCTGCTGAAGCCGATCACGGCCTTCTGCATGGTTTCGGCTCCAGCGTTGGTGGTCATGATGATGATCACGTTGCGGAAGTCCGCCTGGCGGCCATTGTTGTCGGTCAGCGTGCCGTGATCCATCACCTGCAGCAGGATGTTGTAGATGTCCGGGTGTGCCTTTTCGATCTCGTCCAGCAGCAAAACGGCGTGGGGCTTCTTGGTCACCGCCTCGGTCAGCAGGCCACCCTGGTCGAAGCCCACATACCCGGGGGGGGCGCCGATGAGCCGTGACACCGCATGCCGCTCCATGTATTCGGACATGTCGAAACGGATCAACTCGATCCCCAGCACGTAGGCGAGTTGCCTGGCCACTTCCGTCTTGCCGACACCCGTGGGGCCGGAGAAGAGGAAGGAGCCGATGGGTTTCTGTGGATTGCCCAGGCCCGAGCGGGACATCTTGATCGCCTTGGCCAGTGCCTCAATGGCAGCGTTCTGCCCGAACACCACGGATTTCAGATCCCGCTCCAGGGTCTTGAGCGCGGCGCGATCGTCGGACGACACGTGCTTGGGCGGGATGCGCGCCATCTTGGCCACGATCTCCTCAATCTCGGTCTTGCCGATCACCTTCTTCTGCTTGGATTTCGGCTGGATGCGCTGGGCTGCGCCCGCCTCGTCGATCACGTCGATGGCTTTGTCCGGCAGGTGGCGGTCATTGATGTAGCGAGAAGACAGTTCGGCGGCGCTGGAGATTGCTGCCGACGAGTATTTGACGCCGTGGTGCTGCTCGAACCGGGACTTGAGGCCGCGCAGGATGGCGACGGTTTCTTCCACCGACGGTTCATTCACGTCGATCTTCTGGAAGCGGCGGGAGAGCGCATGATCTTTCTCGAACACCCCCCGGTATTCCGTGTAGGTGGTCGCGCCGATGCACTTGAGCTGGCCCGAGGAGAGGGCCGGCTTGAGCAGGTTGGACGCATCCAGCGTGCCACCTGAGGCGGCACCGGCGCCGATGAGCGTGTGGATTTCGTCGATGAACAGGATGGCGTTCTGGTTTTCCAGCAATTGCTTGAGCACAGCCTTGAGCCGCTGTTCGAAGTCCCCGCGGTACTTGGTGCCCGCCAGCAGTGCGCCCATGTCCAGCGCGTACACCTGGGCGTGGGCCAGCACTTCCGGAACCCGGCCTTCAAAGATCCGACGGGCCAAGCCTTCGGCGATGGCCGTCTTGCCCACACCCGCTTCGCCTACCAGGAGAGGATTGTTCTTGCGGCGGCGGCAGAGCGTCTGGATGACCCGCTCGACTTCCTTCTCGCGGCCGATGAGCGGATCGATCTTGCCCACCATGGCCTGGGCGTTGAGGTTCTGGGTATAGGCTTCGAGCGCTCCGTTGGAGGCAGCGCTCTCCTGCTCCTGTTCGCCGCTGTTCTCGTTGCTCTCGGCGGGCTTGGGGCCGCCTTGCTGGGGCGATTTGGTAATGCCGTGGGAGATGAAATTGACCACGTCCAGCCGGGTGATGCCTTGGCGCTGGAGGAAATACACGGCGTGGGAATCTTTCTCGCCGAAGATGGCGACCAGCACGTTGGCGCCCGTCACCTCTTTTTTGCCGGAGGATTGCACGTGGAGGATGGCACGCTGGATCACCCGCTGGAAACCCAGCGTCGGCTGCGTGTCGATCTCCTCGCTGCCGCCCACGATGGGCGTGTGCTCGGTGATGAAGGCGGAGAGTTCCTTGCGCAGCTCGTCGATATTGCAGGCGCATGCGCGGAGGACTTCTGCCGCGGACGGGTTGTCCAGCAAGGCAAGAAGCAGATGTTCCACCGTGATGAACTCGTGCCGTTTTTGCCGGGCTTCCACAAAGGCCATGTGCAGACTGACTTCAAGTTCCTGCGCGATCATCTCAATTTTCCTCCATCACACACGCTAGGGGATGCTGATGCTGGCGTGCGAACGCGCTAACCTGCTCCACCTTGGTGGCAGCGATATCTTTCGGGAAGACGCCACAGACGCCGACTCCCTCCTTGTGGACTTTGAACATGATACGCGTAGCCTGTTCTCGGTTCATACCGAAAAAAGTCTCAAGCACGATTACGACGAAGTCCATGGGAGTGTAATCGTCGTTCAGTAGCAGTACCTTGAACAGCGGGGGCGGTCGAACCTTGGATCGCTCCGCTTCCAAGACCGATTCGTCTTGCTTACGTATGGCCATAGACACATTCTAAACCGAATCCGCAGTCGAGCAATGGCGCTCGAAATCATGGGGTTGCGCCACTTTTGGGGGCAGGCAAAGGGCATTTTTGGTGCAATGCGCCATCAATGTGCACTCCTCGAATTCAGGACGAGCAATGGGATTCTTGCACGTTGACGGCACGGTTTCGGCTTTCCTGTATGCGGTCTTGCAGCAAAAATCCCGGGTTTTCCTTGCTTGACGCTGATTGTGGGGTAGGCGTAAAAAGTACAACGTGTTTGCTTCACTCGGGGTTGCATGCTGCTCGACGCGTCTCGCCGGTCACGGTTCGGGTGCGCGGGTCTCTGGCGGTAATCGACGTACGGGACAAACATGGGCTGGGGTTGCACCCGGATTGGGCTTTCAAGTTACAAGGATCTCGTTTTATGGCAACTGGCATTGTGAAGTGGTTCAACGACGCAAAAGGTTTCGGCTTCATTACTCCGGACGATGGGGGGGAGGATCTGTTCGCGCACTTCTCTGCCATCCAGATGCCCGGTTTCAAGAGTCTCAAAGAAGGTCAGCGCGTTTCGTTCGACGTGACCCAGGGCCCCAAAGGCAAGCAGGCGGCCAATATCCAGTCGGCCTGAGCGGCAGCTTGCGGCGCCTGAGCGCGCCACGTGGCAAACAAAAAGCCCCGCATTTCAGCGGGGCTTTTTGTTTCCAGGGCCAGTTGCCCGGCCGAACCCATCAGGACTACATGCGGGCAATCATGGCATCACCGAATGCGGAGCAGGAAACCTCTTCGGCGCCTTCCATGAGGCGGGCAAAGTCGTAGGTGACGACCTTGTCGCCGATGGCCGCTTCCATGGCCTTGATCACAAGGTCGGCGGCTTCTTTCCAGCCCAGGTGGCGCAGCATCATCTCGGCCGAGAGAATGAGGGAGCCCGGGTTCACCTTGTCCAAACCCGCGTATTTGGGTGCTGTCCCGTGGGTGGCCTCGAAGCAGGCGTACTGGTCGGAAATGTTGGCTCCGGGCGCGATGCCGATGCCGCCGACCTGTGCAGCCAGCGCGTCGGAGATATAGTCGCCATTCAGGTTCAGCGTGGCGATTACATCGTATTCGGCCGGGCGCAACAGAATCTGCTGCAGGAACGCGTCCGCGATGGCGTCCTTGACGACGATTTCCCGCCCTGTGTTCGGGTTCTTGAACTTGCACCACGGGCCGCCGTCGATGGGCTCGGCGCCAAATTCTTCGCGTGCCACCTTGTAGCCGGTGTCGCGGAACAGGCCCTCGGTGAACTTCATGATGTTGCCTTTGTGCACCAGGGTCACCGACTTGCGGTCGTTGTCGATGGCGTACTTGATGGCGGCGCGAACGATGCGGGTGGTCCCCTCGATGGAAACGGGCTTTACGCCGATCCCGGAGGTTTCAGGGAAGCGGATCTTCTTGACCCCCATTTCGTTCTGCAGGAACCCGATGACTTTTTTGGCGCCTTCAGACAGGGCCGCCCATTCGATGCCGGCATAGATGTCTTCCGTGTTCTCCCGGAAGATCACCATGTTCACCAGTTCGGGGTGCTTGAGCGGAGAGGGTACGCCCTTGAAATACTGCACCGGGCGGACACACTGGTAGAGGTCCAGTTCCTGCCGCAGGGCCACGTTCAGCGAGCGGATGCCGCCGCCGACAGGGGTGGTCATGGGCCCCTTGATCGAGACTGAGTACGTCTTCAGCGCGTCGAAGGTTTCTTTGGGCAGCCATTCGTCCGGCCCATAAATCTGGGTGGATTTCTCGCCGGCGTACACCTCCATCCAGTGGATTTTCTTCTGGCCGCCGTAGGCCTTGGCCACGGCGGCATCGATCACCGCCATCATGACCGGGGTGATGTCCACGCCGATGCCGTCCCCTTCGATGTAAGGAATGATGGGATTGTCCGGGACGGGTTGGCCGGGAACGATCTTGCTGCCGCCTGCGGGTACTTTGATACGAGAAGTTGCGCTCATTCCTGCTCCCTCGATGGTCGCCAGATGCGACGGAATGGATGACGTGGGCACCTGCCCGTACCTGCAGCGCAGACGCCACAACGAGTCGGGCGATGCTTGGCGGTGGATGCGGCAGCACCCGCTGCACCGGGTCCGGGAGGCGGGACGAATCTGAAGCCCTTCGAGTTCAGGTTTTCGCTTGGCCGCAAGGCGCATCCAATGTGTAATTATCCACGAATCCGCTGTACCGACCAACGCACCGGGGATGTCTCGTCGTTTGGTCGTATCGCGATGAAAATCAATGTGTTCAAGGTGATTTGCCGTGCCCGGTGCGTGCGCCGGGCACGGGGGAAAGCGAGGGAGGAGGCTGGCATGGGAGAGGCGCGACCAAGCGTGGCGCTGCAGGTGGCGCATGCGTTGATCGAGGGGTTCAACAAGCATTACCGCTTGTTCCGGGAGGCGAGCCGGAAGGCCAAGGATCTGTTTGATGCCCAGGACTGGCCTGCCGTGCATCTGACGATCAAGGAGCGTATCCGCTTCTATGAAACCCGGGTGCGGGAAACGGTGGAGCGGTTGCGCGCCGACTTTCGCGCCGACGAGATCGACTTCGACACTTGGCAAGGGGTCAAGCTGCTCTACATTGGTATGCTGATCAATCACAAACAGCCGGAACTGGCGGAAACCTTCTTCAATTCCGTCACAACCAAGATCCTCCACCGCAACTATTTTCACAACGATTTCATCTTCGTGCGTCCAGCGGTTTCCACCGAGTACATCGAATCCGATCCGCCCACTTACCGTAGCTACTATCCGGGCGAGAAGGGGCTGCGGGACGCGATCCGCCGGGTGTTCCTGGATTTCGAGTGGCGCACGTCGTTCGAGGATCTGGACCGTGACGTGAATTTCATCGTCGAATCCGCGCGGAATCACCTCAAGGGCGCGTGGCCCAAGGTGGACGTTAACTTCCAGATCCAGGTGCTGGCTTCGGCCTTTTATCGCAACAAGGCCGCCTACGTGATCGGCAAGGCGGTCAATGGCCCGCAGGAATACCCCTTTGCGGTGCCGGTTCTGCACGGGCCGGACGGGCGGCTTTACCTGGACACCGTCCTCTTCGACAGTCAGCAGATCAACGTGCTGTTCAGCCTGAGCCGGGCTTACTTCATGGTGGACATGGAAGTCCCGTCGGGCTACGTGCAGTTCCTGCGCTCGATCATGCCCAACAAGCCACGGGCGGAGCTGTACACCATGATCGGGCTGGGCAAGCAGGGCAAGACCATCTTTTTCCGGGATCTGATCCAGCACCTTCGCCACTCGGACGACATGTTCATGGAGGCCCCCGGCATACGCGGGCTGGTGATGCTGGTGTTCACGCTGCCCTCGTATCCGTATGTGTTCAAGATCATCAAGGACATCTTCGGCAGCAGCAAGGACACGGACCGGGCAACTGTCAAGAGCAAGTTCGTGATGGTGAAACAGGTGGACCGGGTCGGGCGCATGGCCGACACCCTGGAGTTTTCCGACATGGCCCTGCCCAAGGACCGGTTTGCCCCCGAGTTGGTGGAGCAACTGCGCCAACTGACGGCCTCGGTGATCGAGGAAAACGATGAGGAGATCGTCATCCGCCACCTCTACATCGAGCGGCGGATGACGCCCCTCAACCTTTACCTGGAAACGGCCACCCCGGAACAGGTGGAGGCAGTGGTGTTCGAATACGGCAATGCGATCCGCGAACTGGCCACAGCCAACATCTTCCCCGGTGACTTGCTGTGGAAGAACTTTGGCGTTACCCGCTACGGGCGGGTCGTGTTCTACGACTACGACGAAATCGAATACCTTACCGACTGCAACTTCCGCCGTATCCCCGAAGCGCCGACCCCCGAGTTGGAGATGTCGGGGGAGGTTTGGTATTCGGTGGCCCGCAACGATGTGTTCCCCGAAGAGTTCCGGACTTTCCTGCTTACCTCGCCGGTGATCCGCAAAGCCTTCGTGAAGCACCATGCCGATCTGCTGGCGCCGGAATTCTGGAAGTCGGCGCAGGAGAAGATCCGGGCGGGTAAAGTCTCGGATTTCTTTCCCTATCCGGAGAAGATGCGATTCTGCCGGTGCTTCGCCAATCCTCCGGGGCCGTCGACGGCTGCTTGAGGGAGCATTTCCGTGTCCCGCCTCATTCTGTTCAACAAGCCTTTCGGTGTGCTCAGTCAGTTTACGGACGAAGGCGCGCGCCGGGGTCTTGGCCACCATCTGACGATTCCCGGCATCTACGCGGCGGGGCGCCTGGACGCGGACAGCGAAGGTTTGCTGGTGCTGACCGATGATGGCCGGTTGCAGCAACGGATTGCCGATCCCCGCCACAAGTTGGAAAAGAGGTACTGGGCGCAGGTGGAAGGCGTGCCCACCGAAGCAGCGCTGGAGCAACTGCGGCGGGGCGTCGATCTTGGCGATTTCGTCTCGCGGCCGGCGCGGGCGCGGCTGATCGGCGAGCCGCCCGGGCTGTGGCCTCGCACTCCGCCCGTGCGTTTCCGCAAAGAGATCCCGACGGCCTGGATCGAACTGTGCATCCGGGAGGGCAAGAACCGCCAGGTGCGGCGCATGACCGCCAAGGTAGGCTTTCCTACCCTGCGGCTGATCCGGGCCGCTGTGGGGCCGTTGTGTCTTGATGGTTTGCAGCCGGGCGCCTGGCGAGAGGCGACGCCGGAGGCCTTGGGTTAACCCACCACAACCCGAGCTTGTCCCGAAGGATGGTTGTGCGAATGCAAGCTCAATGACAACATTTTCCTTATTGCGATCGCTCAGGCGATGCCACACTAATTTCAATGGAGTACGAAATGCGCATGTTCACTCGCGTATCCCTGTTTGTTTGCGCTTGCTTTCTGCTGCCGGCCGCCGAGGCCCAGATGCCGGTGGTGGAGCTGTCTGCCGGCATCCACCGCATTGAGGCAGAACTGGCCCGGGACCCGGACTCCCGGGCGACGGGGCTGATGCAGCGGCGTCAAATGGCGGCTAACCGGGGCATGCTGTTCGCCTTTCCGGTGGCGGCCGTGCACTGCATGTGGATGCGCAATACCCTGATCCCCTTGAGCGTCGCTTTTCTTGACGAGAAGGGGGTGATCCTCAATGTGGAGGAGATGCAGCCCCAGACTGAAACCAACCATTGCGCAACCCGGGCCGCTCGCTATGCCCTGGAGATGAACGCCCAGTGGTTTGCCCGCCGGGGGCTCGGCAAAGGCGCGCAGGTACAGGGGGTGGCGGGTATCCAGGCGATGGATTGAGCGGTGCGCATGGGGCTCAAGGTCTGCGGCTCCGGGTCGTTCTAGTGGCATGTCTGCCCCATCGGGTTTGGGGGCTGGCGGTCGGCGATGCGTGAGCCGCCATGGTGCGAAGTAACCATAACAACAACGCGTGAAGCATCGCTTCGCGACGGGAGAACACCGATGAACGGGCGTAGGACCTTACCAAGCCTGGCGTTGTGCCTGGCGTCGGGCATGGCCATGGCGTCGCTGGCGAATGCCGCGCTGGTCAACAGGCTGGGAATGCGGCTCATCGGCCACAGCGCCATCATCTTCTACACGGTGTTCGCTGGAATTCACGCGCTGGTGGCGCTCGCAGGGCATGAAACCCTCTGGACCTTTATCGGCCTTCAGACGATGATGATGCTCGGCTTTTCCTTTGCCGTCGGCAATTTCGGGGCCATGGCAATGGAGAATATGGCCGATGTTGCGGGCACCGCGAGTTCGCTCCAGGGCAGTTTTTCGACGCTGATAGGCGCCAGCCTTGGCGCGGTCATCGGGCAGAGCTTCGACGGGACGACGGTGCCGCTCTATACAGGCATCTTCGTGAGCGGGGCGCTGTCGATCGTAGTGATCCTCGTGACCGAGAATGGTCGGCTGTTCGTCGCGCGCCACGCCGCCTCCCGCGACAAGAGCCTCTCGACAGATGCCTCCCGTGGCCGCTAGCGTCGGCCGGATCGAGCCGAAGGGGGACGTGACGTGAAGAAGTATTTGCTCGTGCTGGCGATGGCCGGCGTTGGCCTGCCGGCGCAGGCGGAAACCGTGGCGATC
>JRYG01001656.1_pt1 | contig 17198 bp, 6 predicted proteins | sample 235341 | NCBI WGS metagenome assembly JRYG01 (sample SAMN03074218, study PRJNA261478) | activated sludge metagenome | biome: Wastewater Treatment Plant; feature: Wastewater; material: Activated sludge; isolation source: activated biomass of a wastewater treatment plant treating hydrocarbon... ... | reverse complement strand
TAACTCTGTGGTAAAAAAAAACGCTGTTGAAAAAAAACTCACTCCCCCCGCAAAACCCGGGCCGCCAGGCCCAGCATATCCATTGTCAGCTTATTGCGTTCGGCGTTGCGGGTATCGGGGTGCATAGCCTCCTGCCTTTCGGCAAAATCGTTATAACGGCTCTTGAGCATCAGCACCTCGTCCTTGTCGGCATGATCCTGGGCGGCGGCTTCGAGCTCGTGCAGGGCGTTGACAAAATCGTTTTCTTCCACATATTGCCGCACAAAAGCCAGCCGGCTGTCGTATTCGCGGTCGGTGCGGCGCACCAATTGGGGGTGCTCCGACTGGAAGGCCGCCAGCAGTTCGCCCAGGAAGGCATCCTGCTCCTGGTCGAGCGGGGCCATCTTGAAATGCCCCTCGAAAAAGCGCTTGAAGTCGGGACTGGCATAGTTGGGGTTGGAGGCAAATTTCTCGCGGTTTTCCAGGATTTCCATCAGCAACTGGATGAGCATCTGGGTATGCCATTTATCGAGTTCAAAACCCAGGAAGATAAACTTGTCGGCGTCGCTGAGGGCGTCGGTGAGCCCCTTGGGCAAGCGGCCCGCGTTGAGCACGCTTTTCATGTATTTGTAGAGGTCTTCGTAGTCCAGGATAATCGACTCGTGGTCGTCAACCGAACCGCAGAGGTTGTACACCAGCGGTTTGTGCATGGAGGGCGCGGGTACTTTGCGCACCTCTTTGTCGCCGCCCACAAAAAAGCCGGTATGGTGGGGTATCTGGTAGGCGGCCAGGTTGGCCGAGAGGAATTTGTCGGGTGTGGCGCTGATTACCAGGTGTACGGGCAGCTGGGCCAGCAGGCGCAGCGTGCCGGCGTTTTCCGACAGGAATTCGGGGTCGGCCCATAGTTTGCGCAGCCATTCCCTGGCTTTCTTTTTTACGCGGATGCGCGCCGAGGTGCCGGAGAAGAGAAAGAGGGATTCTTCTTCGTAATACATCTCGATATCGCCGGGTTTGGCCAGTTCCAGCAGTTGTTCGCGCATATAGCGCTGCACGGGCCGGCCGCGGTAGCGCAGCAACTCGGGGCCGGCGAGTATGACGCAGCCGGCGTTTTTGATGCTTTCAACGGCGTCGTCGAGGTCGAATACGGGTAGGGGTTGAGCCATTATTGCCAAGGTTAGGTGTTGGTTTCCCCGGAAATATAGGGCTTATTGTTGAGCTTGTCAAATTTCTAACCGCAGAGTTAAAAGGAGTCAAAAGGAGTTTCGCGGAGCGTTATTTAAGGCTCTGCGAAACGCTGCGTTAAACTCCTTTTAACGCTGCGGTAAAAAAACCTGCGTCCACCCTATCACTCCTCCCTCAGTACTTTCACATAAAAAATCTCCGATTCCACCTGCAGCCTGCAAAGGTAAAACCCGGGCTGTAATGCCTCCAAATCCATCGTAGTCAGGCCGGGATCGACGACCTGGGGGGCCGTGATCTGTCGGCCGGTGGCGTCCAGCAGCGTAGCTATCAGCGGTTGGCTGTTGTTGTTGCGCACATTCAACGCAGCGGTAGCCGGGTTGGGAAAAACCTCTACGCCGGCGGCCCAGTCGGGCAGGCGCGTGCCGGTGACTACGAAGTTAAACGGTGGTGAAAGCGGGGCACAGCCGCTGTTGTCGCTGGCACGAACGCTATAAACGCCCGATGCTGACGGGGTGTAAGTCGACGACGTGGCCCCGCTGATGGGCGCGCCGTTGAGATACCACTGGTAGTTGGGTCCGGAACTCGCTTGCAAGGTGTTACCCTGCTGGGTGATCACCGGCGGTATCGGGCCGACAAACTCGAAATAAGGCCCCACACCCGAGCTCAATACCGTTTCCGGGCAAACTGCCGGCGAGGCGTTCAACACGTAGAAGCCCGTTTCCTTGACCCAATATTCGGCCTCATTAGCCCCCGCAATCGGCTCGCCGTCGCGATACCACTGATAGGCGGCAAAAGAACCGAAGGCGTTAGAGATGAGCGTTGAATCGCCGTTGCAATAGGTCGACTCCGGCTCATGGGCAATGACTGGCGCCAGGAAAACCCAGGAATCCAGGATGATGGCCGGCGACGACTCGGTGCAGCCGTTGAGCGATACGGTAACGTAGAAATAGGCAAAACCCCACTCAGCCATATTGACAAAATACGTGCCTTCAGTAGCCCCGGCGATGGGCGTACCCCCGGTATTGCTATTGCTGAAATTGTAATACCACTGGTACGTGTCAAAATTGCCATTAACCGTGAGCTTGACGGTGTCGTACGAACAATACACGTTGCCGTCGGCTTCCGGAAATAGCGCAATGACCGGGTCAAATTCGCATTGGGCCCGGAGCGTGGCGGCGCTGCCGCACATTAACAGGATGATTACAGTCAGATGATGAAGTCGCATGATTGTATGTTTTTTTTGTTAAAGACGGAGATTTTTGGAAAAGCGTCGAATGGCATGGGATTTTTTTTATCACAGCGTCAAACGGAGTGACACCGCGTTTTATCTTGATGCTATGGAACTGCGTTTAAATCTGTGGCGAATAAAAAAACAAGCACACGTCGATGATAAACTCACGTTAATAGAAGTCTCCCGCTTTTGTGCAACTTTTACAAAGCAGTATCGTCTATTATGGTATGTAGTAATAGTTTAGGAGGGTTTAGCTGTATGTTTAGTTAACCAAACCCTGCCAAGCAGTAATAGTATAGGAAGCAAAGTCAGATCAACCTGTAGGAAAAAACGCAACAAACAAGCCAGGATTTTCACCCGACGTACGTAGTTTGATACACTGCGCTACGCAATAAAACTTTTATTGTTCATCAAAAATTAGCGCTATTATGAAAACCAGGTCGTTCTTTTTCGCTGTGATAACAGGTCTGATGGCATGGTCGGCACAAGCCCACCCCTTACCCGAAACCGGTAAAGGCGCCGAATCGCTGAGAAAAGCCATTACCCGATTGATGGACAACCCCGAGCTGAGCAAGCTGGGCATCAAAGAAGCCGAAGCCGAAATCTGCTTTATGATTGATGAAAACCAACAGGTACAAGTGCAGGAAGTGATCACTGATAACGAAGACCTGGCCGAATTGATCAAAAAACGCCTCCACAACAAAAAAGTGAACGCCGAGGATATCGCGTTTTTTACCAGTTATAAAGTGAAGGTGGCATTTTCATCGGAAATATTGTGAGGTTGGGTTTATGGGTTTATCAATAAAACGATAAACCCATAAACCTATACCATAAATACAATCATCAACGTACTAACGTCACATCACCTTTGAGCAGGACGGTCGTACCGTCGATGAGTTCCACTTCGGTCCAGTAGACAAACACGGCTGCATTCATCATTTGTCCGCGGTGGAGGCCGTCCCATCCGTATTGAGGGTCGTTGGGCGGGAAATTGTACACTTCGTACATCAGCTCGCCCCAGCGATTAAAGATCATCAGGGAGTTGACCTTTTTCACGGCGTCGGGTTTGGCGTAGACGACGAAGCGGTCGTTGAACCCGTCGTTATTATAGGGCGAGAAGGCGTTGGGCACGTAAATGGCCGGTTCGCGGTCGACTACCACCATAATGCGATCTACATCGGGGCATCCGTTGACGTTGGTAATGCGCAGCGTATACGTCGTAGTTTGCGTTGGTGTAGCCAGGGGCGTCAGGCAATCGGTGCAGCTCAGTCCCTCTGCGGGCGACCATTGTATTGAGGCGATTTCTTCCAGCGGGATATTCACCTGTGCATTGATTTGGTAACTATCGCCCAGCCTGATACGTACTTGCGCTTCCACTTCAACCTGCACCTCAACGGGTTCGGGTATCGAAATAAACTCGGCGTATTCGCAGCCGTTGGCGTCTTGAACGACTACATTGTAATTGCCGGGTTCCACTCTGGGGTAAAAGCTACTGCTAGAAAAGGTACTTCCGCCATCGATAGAATACAGATAAGGCCCGTAACCGCCCTCTACATTGAGGATACGCAACACGGCAAAATCGCCGAAGCAGAAGGGATTTTGCGCTTGTATTTCGGCTTCGCCGGGCACCTGTTCGATCACGCTGGTAAAATCCTGCGCAGTACAGCCGTTCTGGAGGTTTGTAACCAAAAGGGTATACGTGCCGGGGTGGTTCACCACTGGATTAAGGGTGGCGCCACCTTGCAATATCGGCTGACTACCGCTCCAGCTATAGGCATAAATGCTGCCTACCGACGAGCCCGCTCCGCTGAGCGTAACCTGGGTAGTAGCGCAAGTGAGGATACCGCCGTTGCCGGCGTCGGCAGCGGGCGGAGTAATATCCTGAAGGATCGTCACCTCGTCATCGCTAGTACAGCCATTGACCGTATTGGTAGCGATCAAGGTATAAGTGCCGGGTTGGGCGACTTGCAGTGAAAGCACATTGGGCGCAGTCAGCGTATTACCTGCGGCATCTTGCCAAACGTAGGAATAGGGCGCCGTAGATTCGTCTGTACTGGCTATAATATTGACTGTAGTAGCTGCGCAGGTAAGGGGGCCTGGGTTCGCCAACGCCACCTGTGGGGGGGCCACATTCTGGGTAATCAACACCTGATCGGTCGACTGGCATCCGTTGTCGGTATTGGTAACCAACAGTTCGTAGGCGCCCGGTAGTGTAATAAGCGGCGTGAGCGTATTAGCGCCGCTTGCTATGGCGCCGTTGGGCGTTGACCACAGATAGGCGAAAGCGCTACCTGTGCTGCTACCGGAACCGTTGAGCGAAAGGCTTGGATCGAAGCAGTTCAACACCGCGCTGGCGCCTGCCTCTGCAACAGGATGCAGGGTATCTATGGCTACTGTTGTAGTTGCGATAGTCGTACATCCATTGCCGAGGTTAGTAACCAGAAGTTGATAAGTACCTGCGGCATTCACTACCGGCGTTAATGAAGAGGCGCCGGACAGGATATTGCCGTTGCCTGTTGTCCAGTTGTACGACAGGGGGTGATTGCCATTGGCGCTGGCCTGAAGCGTTCTGGAAGGATCCTTACAGGTGACCACAGGCGGAGTAGCAATAGCAGCTACAGGCGGAGTGACATCCTGGCTGATATTCACCCATGCCGTGTCGCGGCAGAAGCTGATTTGGTGGAATACCTCCAGTTGGTATAGCCCGGGTTCGTCAATAGTAGGCGATAACGTAGTATTACCCCCGGTGATATTGCCATTTGCGGTAGACCAGTTGTAGCTATAGATACTGCCTTGCGAAGAAGCCGAACCATTGAGCGACAGCAAAGTATCGGTACAGGTAAGCGTTTGCGTTGGGCCGGCATCGGCGGCAGGATAAGTAAAATCAGAAGATACGGCTACTGTATCGCGCGAGCTACAGCCGTTTTCCGTATTAGTGATAAGCAATTCGAACAATCCGGGTTGGTTAATGTTGGGCGCCGTATTGCCTGCGGGTAGTTGCAGGCCTCCCTGAAGGGTATTCCAGGCGAGGGCAATATTAGCCCCTGAACTTGAGCCCGCGGTAGACAATGTTACCGAGTTGACGGCGCAATTGATGAGTCCGTCGGGGCCGGCAATAGCCTGCGGATATTGCTGATTAGCGGAGATGGTTACTGCATCATTGCTTATACAGCCATTCTGGATATTAGTAACCTGAATGGTATAAGTACCGGCTTGGCTGACAGCTAAAACCGGCGGGTTATTGCCAAAATCCTGGCTGACTCCCGGGCCCGTCCATTGGTAGTGGAAAAGCGGTCCCTGGCTCGATCCCGTACCGGTGAGCGTGTAGGATGGAGTAATACAGGTTAATTCGAAAGGAGAGCCGGCTTCAGCGGTCGGATAGGCTATGTCTTGACCAACTGACACGGTAGCCGTATCGCGACATTGGCTGGACGTATTGGTGATCACCAATTGATAGAGGCCTGGCTCATCGACCTGAGGAGTCAGGCTATTTACACCCGAAACGATATGACCATCCTGGGTAGTCCATTGATAGTTATATTGCGAACCTTGCGAGGAGGCCAGCGCATTGATAGTCAAAAGCGTAATGCCGCAGGTAAGCGTGCCTGGTTGACCGGCGTTAGCTGCCGGGGTTGCAAAGTTTTCGGCGATGGTCACCGTATCGCGCGACAAGCAGCCGTTTTGCGGGTTAGTGACCACCAGAGCGTACTGGCCGCCTTGTGCGATTACAGGCGTAAGCGTATTGGGTGAAATAAAAGCGGGGTTGCCCACTTGCTCCCAATAAAAATCATACTGTGCAGGGTTAGACACTTGTCCTTGCAGCGTAAGGCTGGTTGCAGCGCAGTTAAGCGTAGCGTTTGGACCGGCGCTGGCAACGGGCAGATCCTGGTCGGCGAGTATCGTCACACTATCGTTCGTGGTACAGCCGTTGATGGTGTTTTTGACAGTCAGCACATAGGCGCCGGGAGTACTCACCACAGGGGTCAGCGAGTTTGCGCCGCTGTCGATAGCTCCGTCGGGAGTGCTCCAGGAAATCTGGAAAGGCGCTCCGTTGTCGGAAGCCGTTGCGTCGATTGTATACTCGGGCGAGAAGCAGGTAAGCGTAGTAGCCGGGCCGGCTTCTGCGACCGGCGCTGCGATGTCCTGATCAACGACCACAATAGCCGTAGAGATACAGCTATTGGTTTGGTCGATAATCGTGAGTTGGTAAGTACCGGGATAAGCGACTGAAGGCGTCAGGCTATTGCTGTTTTGAATGGGATGCCCCTCCATACTTTCCCAATTGATGCTAAAGTTGGGGCCCGAATCAGAGGGAGTGGCGTCAATATTGACAGCGGTAGTTTCGCAGGTCAGGATATCGCTCACGCTTGCCGTTGCGGCAGGCGCATTGCTATTGGCGAGCACCTGCACGCTGTCGATGCTAATACAGCCATTCAGGGCATTTTCAACAGAGAGATAATACCAGCCCTGATTGACCACAACAGGGTTTAGCGTAGCGCTGCCGCTGCTGATACCGTTGCCGGAGGTAGTCCATTGGTATACAAAATTACCGGCTGTACTGGAATTGCCGCCATCGAGCACGGCGCTGGAAGTTTGGCAGTTAAGTTCTACCGGCAGGCCCGCATCGGCAACCGGATAGTTTTGATCCTCCTGCACCAGCACGCTGTTTATTGACAAACAGCCATTTAGTATATTGAGGATTTCCAGTTCGTATACGCCGCCCTCGTCTACTACTATTGAATTGGTACCCTGGCCGCTCAGAATATGACCATTGGTAGTAGTCCAGGAATAGGTAAATTGTGGGCCGCTGCTGGAAGCGCTTGCGTTAATTGTAATGGATGTATTATCGCAATTCACGCTACCGGGGGGCGACAGTTGAACTACCGGGTAAACCACATCAAGAGGGACTGAAACGGTCTGGGTACTGGAGCAGCCGTTATTGGTATTCGTGAGCACCAGCGTATAATTACCGCCGTTGCCTGCCTGTATTATCGGCGTACCGTTGCCGCTCAGGATATTGCCGCCCTGGGTAGTCCAGGTATATTGCATTCCCGGCCCGCCCGTGCTTGCACTGGCATCCACGATAATACTGTCAACAGCGCAAGTGATGGTGTCGGGATCGGCGATGGCGATAACAGGCGGGGTGAAATCTTGTAACACGATTACATCGGCGGTATCCTTACATCCATTGCTGGTATTGGTTACCACCAGGGAATAGTTGCCCGCGGTATTTACGGTCACCTGCGGTTGAGTGGATCCGGTGAGGCTTACACCTGGAGGCGCCAGCCATTGATATGCGTGAGGCGGGCCGCTACTGGATCCGGCGCTACTCAGTGTAGTAGAGGCCGTATTGCAATCGATCACGTCGGCTACCGAGGCGACTGCTGCAGGATAGGCCACATTATTGGGAATCGTGGCGCTGAGTTGTTTGGTACAGCCATTGGCGTCCGTCACGGTGAGCAAATACAAGCCGCCAGGCGCTACCAGCACAGGATTGGTGCTATTATCGCTCCAGATGTAGGAATACCCCGGCGTACCTCCGCTTACATTCACATTGACAGAACCGACGCCGTTGTTATTACAATCGACGCCCTGGATAGCGCCCACAGTAGCATTGAGCACGGGGGGCTGGGCGAGCGTAAAGATAGAAGATACCTGGCAGCCATTATCATCGGTAACCGTAACCCGGTAAGTGCCGGGGCCCAGGTTGCTTACGTCCTCAACATCGGGCAGGGAACCGTTCCAGTTGTAGTCATAGGGGGTAGTACCGCCGCTCGGCGTAATATCGATAGCTCCGTTGGCGGCGCCGTTGCAAGTAATGGGGGTAACTTCCGAGGCGAGCAGCACCTCAGTAATTTCGACGGTGCCAGTACCGCCGGCCTGACCTGGGCATCCATTTGCGGAAACGGATACGAGTTGGACGGTGCCGGGCAGGTTGACGGGGAGCTCATAGGGGTTGGCGTAAATACCTGTGATCGTTTGTGGATAACCGCCCACGCTATAAGTAATATCGAAGGGCCCGAATCCTGTGAATTCCACGTCGAGATAGGCATTAAAATTGCCCTGGCAAATAGTGCCCGAGCCGCTCAGGGTAGCGGTTGGGGAGGAGGCGAACAAGCCGAAGTTGGCGGTTGCCGACTGCCCGCAGTTGTCGCTAACCTGCACGGAATAATAAGAAGCGCCCGGCGGCGGCGTAATCGTCATGGAAGGCGAAGTGCCGCCCGTGCTCCATTGATAGGTATACCCCGGCAACCCCCCGCTCACGGTAGGCGAAACGGTGGTGGGTACTGTAGAGCACACGTAGATATCGGGCGCTGATATTGTCAATGGAGGCGGGTCGTGAATTTGAATCTGGACCATACTTGAGGTACAGGAGCAGGGGTTTTGCAATTCTATAACAATAGCTTCGGTACCTTCAGTGATCAGGTCGTCAAATACTTGAACAGGAATAGTAACGCTGGCTTGACCGGCGGGAATAATAACCGTTGTGGGAAACGGGGCATAATCGAGCCCGGATGTAGCCGTACTGGTATTAGAAATGGTAAAAGTAACCGGATAAGGCTGGCTAAGGTCGCCCTGGCGGAAAAACGTAAAAGAGCCGTTGCCGCAACCTTCATAGGCTGCAATGGCGCTGGGGCCGAGGCCTGTAATATTGGCCGATGCAGACAGCGTAGAACCGGCGGCAAAGCTGTTTGCTTTCAAAAATACCGCAGAGTCAAAAATAGCGTCGCCCCGGTCGGCAATAATCAGTTTGATTTTGTATTGCTGACAGGGAATAACCGTAGCCGTGGCCAGCAGCGGCACGGTAAAGCCGTCGAATTGGGTATTGGGCACGGCAAAAGCCTCGCCGGTATTACAGCCCGCACTTTGCCCCGGAGGGTTGCTATCGTGATAAAAAGATTGGTTAATCGTATGGTTGATATTGTTGATAGACACCGGCGAGCCGTCGGGTAAAACGGCGATATTCATGGCGCCGCCGGAGAATGGGCCGTTAATACCGGGACCGCTGATAAAAAAACCGAATACGTCGTTAAACTGTGTGTTGGCATATTCGCAATATTCTTCAGAGGCAAAAGCATAAGCAAAGGTGACGGAGTTCACCGTTGGGCGGAAATAAAATTCGAGCGCAGCGATGTCGTAAAGCGAGCCATTTGCAAGGGCTGACAGGTCGGGGTCGCTGGCTGCGCCGCCGAAGCCGGTGGAGCGGCTGGGCGTGTTGTTGGGGCCTGCGCAATCCAGGACATTACCGGTAGACAGGATGATGCCCTCCCCGATGCCGATAGAGGTTGCGCCGTTGTTGAAAGTGCCGATTTGCCCCGGAAACCCTCTTGAAGTAGCGCCGCTGACGTCGAAGCAGCCGCCGCCGATAAACACCTGCTGGATGAGGTAGAGGGCGTTGCCGTTGACTTGCGCCGTGATGCCCATCATTTTTTCATCAGCTTCGACAAAACTCGGCAAGGAGCAATTTTCGCATTGTATGCTGAGGTATGCGCCTTCGCGACCGTCAGAGGGGCATTGTCGCTGTAGCCATAGCGACATGCAGGCGGCGTCAGCAGTAAACAATAGCTCGTTGGCGCTGGTGCGTTGCTTGCCCGCGCCGTTTTTGGATACCAGATTCCAGCCGCAACCTGTATCGGCAAACTCTGAAATCAACAAACGGTATGTGCGGCCTATCTCCAGATTGCAGAGGTCGTAGCGCTGCATATCTCCCGTCCAGGGTTGGAGCGGGTAGCGGTGTTGCGGCCCTTCGAGCATGATAATTTCCACCCTCGGGGCGTTTTGATTGGCCCATAGGGAGCCCTGGAAAGTGTAGCAAAGCAAAAAAGCGAATAAAAGTATAAGTTGCTTCATCGAGTGACCGTTTTGCTATATGAAAGTGGATGGCAATACTATCGTTAACCTTGTCTAAGGGCTAAAATGCCTTATGCTACCGGATATCCACGCAATTTTTATTTTCAGACTGATTGGATGTATGTATGGGTGCGTGTTCCAGTATATGGAGCAATAAAATTAACACTATTTTTTTTATTAAAAAAAAGAAGTTGGCTCAAAATCAATATTGAGCCAACTTCTATCGGTTTTTTCAATAAAAGCGATCAAATATTACCGTATGAGGGTGACATCTCCTTTGAATATTTCCGTTTCGCCGTCGATAAAGGTCACTTCTGCCAGGTAGACGTATACGCCTGCATTGAGCAATTGGCTTCTGAAGGAGCCGTTCCAACCGAAGGCGGGGTTATTGGGTTGAAAATTGTACGCTTCAAAAAGGGTTTCCCCCCAACGGGAAAAGATCAGGAAGGAGTTGATCGTCTCTACTTCCTGCCCGCCAAAAATCATAAACACATCGTTCAGCCCGTCGTTATTGGGTGAAAAACCATTGGGGATGTAGATATCCCGCTTTTTGCGCACAAAAAGCGCGAGTTGATCGTCTGCCCGGCAGCCGTTTTCATCCACGATGGTAACGCCGTAGGTTGTAGCTACGGTGGGCGAAACGCGCACGCTCAGACAGTTGTGGCAGTTAATTTGTTCGGGGCGCCAAATGACGGTGTCGAGTTGCTCGGCGGGGATATTGATCAGCGCTTGCAACAGCACGCTGTCGCCCAATTGGATGATGGTTTCGTTGCCTTCGATGTTGGTTACCAGCTCTACCTGAAGGGCGTCGGGTTGGCTGACGTTGAGTTGCAGTTCCGATTCACATCCCGTAGCGTCGCGAATACGGAGGCGGTATATTCCCGGCGAAAGATTGGCGAAAAACGACTGCGAGCCCCAGGGGCGGTCGTTTAATGCATATTGATATGGCGGCTGGCCGCCGTTAACGGAATCTATCACAATGACGCCGTCATTTGCGGCAAAGCAGGAAATCGACGTTGTGGTGACAAAAGGTATCAGGAAATTGATACCCGATTCAACAATTACATCATCGGAATCACTACAGCCGGTCGAAGTATTGACGACCGTGAGCGTATATATATCCGATTGACCAGCAGTGGTTTGGGGCAGATTAGGCGTAGTCGTCATCGCGCCGCCTGCCGATGACCACAGGTAGGCGATATTGCTTCCCTGGGTGCTTCCGCTACCGCCGAGCGTGGCTTCGTTGTCCAAACAACTCAGCGATTGATCGGGGCCGGCGTCTGCCACGGGGTTGGGGTTAATGAGAATTTGTACCACGCTTGAACTATCGGAGCAGGGCGCCGAAGCATCTACCGTGTACCGGAAGCGATATATGCCTGGATTTTGCAACGCGGCGTAAAAAGTGCCGTCGCCGGCGTCAAAAGCATTGCCGGTAGAGGCGGGCTGGGAAATCTCCTGCCAGACGCCGCCTGCCGCTTCGCCGTTTAGCAGGTCGGCCAGTACAAGCAGGGAGTCGGCGCCGCTGCATAGCGCCGGGGCCGACAGGGCTACGCCGGCGGATATGGGCTGGTTGTACGCAACGGTCAACGGCGGCGGAAGGATTACAGCGCAACCCGGGGCAGAAGCGGTTGTAGCGCCGGTAACCGCAAAGGTAGTGGTTTGTGAAATGGTAAAAGTATTGACGCTTCCCGCTGAAATACCCGTCAGCAATTGAGGTGTATTGTTTAGTAAAATATTGACATCAAAAACAGTATTGGCGGTACCCGACCAGTTAATTCCTACAGGGGTATCTTCACAGATGGCCGCCGGCGCGCTCCAGGCCAGCGACAGGCTGGGGCAAGGGAGCGTCGAACAAGACAGCGTAGCGGTCACATCGCTGCATGCGGCGCTATCAAGTGCCGTAACAGAAAACAGGAGGGTGGTAGCCGGCATAATATTGTCAAAAACCACGCTGGTCGGGCTGGTCCAGTTGGCGGTATAACCCGGCGGCGCCGTCAAATTGTACCCCGCTGCCTGGTCTATTGCCGGCCAGCTCAGCGTGATACTGTTGAGCGTATTGCTGCAACTGAGTTGCGGAGCGGGCAATGGAGCATCTACCACTATGGTTTGGATAGCCTGCTGGGAAAGACAGCCATTTTCGGATACGGTGAGGCTGACGTCGTAGGAACCGGCCAAAGACCAGTTTATCTGATGAGGGCCCGCACCTGTGCCGGGAGTGGCAACTCCGCCATCGAAATTCCAGGCATACAACGCGCCGGCCCCGGCGCTGCCGGTAAATACAATCATTGCCGATGAATCGCTACAAAGATAAGCAGGCATAGAAAAATCGGCCTCGGGCGTGAGCCATACATCGATAGCGAGGCTATCCTGGTAGGTACATACATCCTGTTCGTAGGTCAGGAATACCCAGTTACCCAAGCCTGCCATACTCGCATTGGGCGCCCACAGGCCCGCAGCGGCGTCTATGATACCGTTGCCCGACCAGGTTAAAGTTCCCGTGCCGCTGCTACCGGTGATGGTGTATGACAAATCAAGCGTATCGGGTGCGCTATCTACGCAAATCAAACCGGGAGGAGTGATATTGAGGCCAACAGATGGGCAGAGCCCGGCAGTACAAGCTAGTTGAGCCGTAGTTGCGGGACAAATGCCGTCGCCCTGTGCCGTAACTTCGATCGATACCGTTGTACCCGGCAACAAATTATTGAATACATAGCCGGTATCGCTTGTGGCTGTGCCGGTGGGGCCGCTGAGTACCGTCACGGCATAGTTGCCGGCAAAATCTACCGGCAGCCAGGAGAACGATACCGATGTGAGTCCGGTGGTGCAACTGATTTGCGGGGCGGTAAGCGGGGGGCTTACGTTCGTCAATTCGTCGACAGGCAATGCGGCACAGCCATTTTCCGATAGTTGAAGCGACACGGTTTGAGGGCCGGAAGCAGGCCAACTAAGCGTATAAGGGCCCGCACCTGTGCCGCTGACAACGACAGCGCCGCCGAAATCCCAGGCGTAAACCGCTCCAGGGCCCGCAGCGCCGGTGAAATCGACCTGTGCAAGGCTGTCCTGACAAACCTCCGGCGTAAGCGTAAACGCAGCTACTGGCGTTTCAAAAACAGTAATCGCCACGGAATCGGCCGCAGTGCAAACGCCGTCGAAATAAGTTGCGATAATCGTGTGTTGTCCGGCGCCTGCGCTTGAGGGCGACCAGTCGGGCAATGCCGGATCGATGATGCCAGGCCCCGACCAGGTCAGGCTTCCGTTGCCATTGGTCGCCAAATTAAAGGGCAAGGAAATCGAAGCGGGAGCATCGCCGAGGCACACCGGAGCGACATCCTGCAGGCTGAGCGACAAGCTATCGCACGACAATGTCGTGCATTCCTGAGGTTGAATGCTTCCCGGACAAGCATTTTCGCTGATGGTGGTCAATAAAATTTGAACATTTTGCCCGGGCATCAATCCCATGATGGTAAAACTGGTATCCGAAGTGATTTCTCCGAAAGGACCTTGCGTAACAATCACAATATACGCCTGCGCATTGGCAACGTCATTCCATGAAAACTCGGTACTAGTAAACGTAGGGTCGCAAGCGACAAAGGGAATATCTATAGTAGGGTCAACCTGAATACCCTGAACAGACAATGTCGATTGGCAGCCGTTTTCTTCCACGCGAAGGCGTAGCAATCGCACGCCGGGCGTCGGCCAGGAAACCATGTAAGGCCCCTGCCCGCTACCGCTGTGCACAATGCCGTCGGCAAAATTCCAATCGTAACTAGCTGCCGGAGACGCGGAGCCGGTATAGGTTATCGCTATGGTATCAAGCAGGCAGATGGTATCCTGGGCGATGAAAGTGGCGGTAGGCTTCGGAAATACGTCAATGGTCGTATTAGCGGTATAGGTGCAATTATTTTCAGTATAGGCGTAATTGATGAGGTTGGTACCCGTATTGGCTTGTAAAGGCGAGAACAAACCTGTTGCAGGATTAATAATACCGGGGCCGGACCACACGCCGATTCCCGTTCCACTGCCGCCGCTGGTTGTAGCTTGCAAAGTGATATTGGCCTGATTGGGCGTTGTGCATATCAGATCTGGAGCGGTAATTGAAATATCCACCAGGGGGCAATCGGCGGCGATGCAGGTTCGCTCTGCCATCACATCGGGACAGGGGCCGCCGGTAGCGGCGATCAACGCGATAGTCACCGTATCTCCGGGGGTGAGGCCGGTAAAGGCAAAGCTGGTATCGCTGTCGATCATACCTGAAGGTCCTTGCAGAATATTGACCACATAACCCGACACGGCGTCATCGTAAGGCCAGTAAAAAGTGATCGAACTGCTGGTCGTTTGGCAATTGATGGCTGGTGGTGTTAGCGGGGCATTAACCTGAACGGCATGAGTAGTATCTGCGTTGCAAACTCCCTGGTCGATACTCAATGTAATGGTGCGCGCACCGGCGGCAGCCCAGGCGATCTGGTAGGGGCCGGGGCCGCTTCCCGTTATTATCGCCCCGCCGTCGAATTGCCAGTTAAATACGGCGATGGAGTCTGCAGTTCCACCGAAAGCGATAGTAGCCGTATCGCCTACGCATACTGTGCTGTCGCCCTGTATAGCCGGTACAGGCGGGTTGACAACGCTAATGAGCGCCGTATCGGTACTGGGGCAGTCATTTACTTCATAGTCATATTGGATGATATGAACGCCTGGGCCGGCCATAGCGGGGTTAAAGATCCCTGATATCGCGTCTGTGATACCGGGGCCGCTCCAAACGCCGGTTCCCGTCGTATCAGAAACCACGGCGGTAAGCTGAATAGTTGAAGCGGCATCATCGTTGCATAACGGGGCAACCGGATTGATGACAACGGCGGCGGGGATGCACAGCGTGGTAGTGCAGCTGATAGCGCCGCTGAAAATACTGTTGCAGCCATTAGCGCCGACGGCCAGAACCTGGTATTGAACCGTTTGCCCGGGCATCAGTCCGGTGGATGTATAACTAGTGCCGGTGACCGTAACTTGTTGGCTATTATTGATATTTACCAAATAAGAAGCCGCGCCGCTAACTGCCGGCCAGCTGATGGTAATGGTCGCTTCGGTTACTTGCCCGCAAGCGGGCTGTGGTACTGCCGGCGGGGCGCTGACGATAATGGGTTGGGTTATAGTAGCGCTACAGGGCGTATTACCTACGGAATAACTAACATTGTAAGTTCCGGCGCCCAGTGTTGCCGGATTAAAAGTGGTAGCCACCGTGCCGTTGATACGCCAAACGCCGCCGCTTTGCGCGCCGGGACTGAGCAACGTATTGAGGTTGAAAGCCGGCGATGTAGGGCACAAAGGGGGGGGAGGCGCCCAGCCGGCATTGGGCAACGGATTTATTTCTATGGTTTGGGTATAATTATTAATACAAGGAAAGGTCCCCACCGTATAAGTAACGACATGCGGCCCAGGGCCGAGTACGGCAGGGTTAAAAGTAGTAGCCGGCGCGCCGTTGACCGTCCATGTGCCGCCGGTTTGCGAATTGGGGAGCAACATTGTATTGAGGTTAAAAACGGGAGAGCCGATACACAGGTTGGGCGGCGGCGCCCAAGTGGCAACAGGCAGGGGCAACACTATAATAAAATGCGTTTCGACGTCGGAGCAGGGAGCTTGAGTTACGCTATAAGTTACCGTATGAGCGCCGGCGCCCCATTGCCCGGGGTCGAATACGTTGGTGGGGAAGCCGTTGACGGTCCAGGTTCCCCCGGCTGTCGAGCCGGGGTTCAGCAGCGAATTGAGCAAAATGGGCTGGGATTGTACACAGAGGTTGTTGGGCGGCGTCCAGGCCGCATTCAGGTTTACAACATTAACCGTAACCGTATTGACGGCGGTGCAAACTTCGCCCAGAAANNAAGGCCGTATTTTGATTAACAATACAAATTTGGACGGAAGAAGCTCCCCCCGAATTCCATATTTGGCTGAATTGCTGCCACTGGCAGGTGGTAGCGGGAGGGCTGAAAATACCGCCGACGATAACGCCGTTAAAAGAAAACTGCAATTGCGCCGGCGAGGTGCTAATTACCGAGGCTACCCATGCGCTGAAAGCGTAATTTGTAAAGGGCGTTACGCTAATCGTTTGGCACAATATATTCTGATTGGGCACGCCTGCGCCGTTGACAACCAGCATATTGCCGCCGCCGGTATGGTCGGGGCAATTGGCAAAATTGGTATGGGTGAGGCTGGCATTGGTGGATACGGCGTATTGCCCTTCACTGGACAACAAGCCGAAAGGCCCGCCGGTACCGGGTATATAATCACTGGTAAAACCGGCAAACCCGGCGTTGAAGTTGCCGTTGGTCATCAGGTTCATATTTGAAGTGCCCGATACATTGACGGTATAAGTAGTGGTTTGGTTAACTACTGCCGTGGTATTCAGGCTGTTGGGATTGGCTACGCCGGTAGTAGGCGACCACATCACCTGGGTAACCATACCCCCCTGTACAATGGCATTGAGATTGACGGTTTGACCGGGAGCGCAAATAGTACTCGGATTTGCCTGGGCATTAACAGTCAAATTACAGGCGACCGGCGCAGTTGACGATGCTGCAGGCGCATCCTCTTGTGGCTGTCCCGGATTGATAAGCAGCCATACCGCCACAATCGACTGCAGTAGTACTGTCAGTTTTGTAGTCATGTGATGAGTTATTATAAATTTGTTTTTTCGTCGCTGCCAAGGTCCCTTTGGGGGGAATATTTTGGGACAAGGGATGAATACAGACGCCCCGCAAGTTGCTTTACTCCAAGCACTCCATCAACTTGCGAGGCGTGTTTATATTTAATCGTTGGAAAGATAATGATTCCACGATTTTTATAATACAATAAATTAAGTAATTATCGCAATAATGCCACTTCGCCTGACTGTACGATAATTTCACCGTCTGCCATTTCAAATTCAGCGACATACACATAGACCCCCTGGGCGGCTTCGCGGCCG
>JRYG01000735.1_pt1 | contig 17239 bp, 12 predicted proteins | sample 235341 | NCBI WGS metagenome assembly JRYG01 (sample SAMN03074218, study PRJNA261478) | activated sludge metagenome | biome: Wastewater Treatment Plant; feature: Wastewater; material: Activated sludge; isolation source: activated biomass of a wastewater treatment plant treating hydrocarbon... ... | reverse complement strand
TGGTGGAGATCGCTCACCTCTATGCAACAACGGTTCTCGTAGGACATGGCGACGAGTCGTATGGGCGGATTTCCGTATTGGATGCACGGACGCCCGTCGGGTTTCCAGCGGGTGGAGAGTCAAGCGATCACCAAGGCTCGTATCATACGCACGCCGCCGCGAGCAGCGCCGCCATCTCCCCTCGCTTGTGCGCGCCCCCCGTCAAGCCGCCGCGAGCGCCGCCACTTCTTCGGGCCGATACACGGCGCCGATCTCGGTGCTTTGCGTCAGCGTCACCACGCGCGGCTTGGGGTAGTGGATGTCGCTGCGGCGCGCGATCACCTCCAGCACCGCATGGCGCTCAGGCAAGTTCCAGATTGAGCGGTTCGCCGGTCTCGGCGGCGCAGGCGGCGGCGGTGAGCACCACATCGGTGGAGGAGTTCAGCGCGGTTTCAGCCGAGTCCTGCACCACGCTGATGACGAAGCCGATCGCCACGACCTGCATCGCCACGTCGGTCGCGATGCCGAACAGCGCCGTCGCCATCGGGATCAGCAGCAGCGAGCCGCCCGCTACCCCCGACACGCCGGCGGCGGCGAACGAGGACACGATGCACAACAGCAGCGCGGTCGGGATATCCACCTGGATACCGAGGGTGTGGGCGGCAGCAAGCGTCATCACCGAGATCGTGATCGCCGCGCCGGCCATGTTGACCGTGGCGCCCAGCGGGATGGAGATCGAATAGGTATCCTCGTGCAGACCCATCCGCTTGCACAGTTCCATGTTGACGGGGATGTTGGCCGCCGAGCTGCGGGTGAAGAAGGCGGTCACCGCACTTTCGCGCAGGCAGGTGAACACCAGCGGATAGGGGTTGCTGCGGATCTTCCAGAACACGATCAGCGGGTTCACCACCAGCGCGACGAACAGCATGCAGCCGACGATGACGAGCAGCAGGCGGCCGTAGCCGAGCAGCGCATCGAGGCCGGAGTCGCCCAGCGTGCCGGCCACCAGGCCGAAGATGCCCAGCGGCGCGAAGCGGATGACGACATGGACGATGCTGGTGACCGCGTCGGCCAGGTCGTTCAGCATGGCCCGCGTCGCGGCATTGGCGTGGCGCAGGACCAGGCCGAGGCCGATCGCCCAGGCCAGGATGCCGATGAAGTTGGCTTCCATCAGGGCCTTGACCGGGTTGGTGACAGCGCTCAGCAGCAGATTCTTGAGCACCACGATGATGCCGCCCGGCGGGGCGCCAGCGGCCGCAGGCGCGTTGAGCACCAGCGTGGTGGGAAAGGCAAAACTGGCGATGACGGCCACCAGCGCGGCGGCCAGCGTGCTGATCACGTAGAGCATCAGGATGGGGCGGATGTGGGTGGGCTGGCCATGCTCATGGCTGGCGATGGAGGCCATCACCAGCACGAAGACCAGGATCGGCGCGACCGACTTGAGGCCGGCGATGAATAGATCGCCCAGTATCGCGACCGCTTTGGTCGCCTCGGGTGCGACCATGGCCAGGATGATGCCCAGGACGAGGCCGATCGCGATCTGGGAAATGAGGCTCAGGCGCANNGTCGTTTCAGTGGTCATCAGTGTGTCTCCTTTGGGGTTGGTGGTTTGGATCAAGGGATGCCCGTCAGGGGCTTCAGCAGAGCGCGCCGGTAGCGCGTTCAGCATTCGGGGAAGCTGACGGCGAGGCCGCCACGCGAGGTTTCTTTGTACTTGTCCAGCATGTCACGGCCGGTGTCGCGCATGGTGCGGATCGCCTGGTCGAGCGAGATGGCGTGCGCACCGTCGCCGCGCAGGGCGAGCTGGGCGGCGTTGATCGCCTTGATCGAGGCCATCGCGTTGCGCTCGATACAGGGCACCTGCACCAGGCCGCCGACCGGATCGCAGGTCAGGCCGAGGTTGTGCTCGAGGCCGATCTCGGCGGCGTTCTCGACCTGCTCGGGCGTGCCGCCGAGCACTTCGGCCAGGCCGGCGGCGGCCATCGCGCAGGCGGAACCCACCTCGCCCTGGCAGCCGACCTCGGCGCCGGAAATCGAGGCGTTCTTCTTGCACAGCACGCCGACCGCCGCCGCAGCCAGCAGGAAGCTGTCCACGTCGCGCGCGCCGCTGCCCGGCATGAAGTTCATGTAGTAGTGCAGTACCGCCGGGATGATGCCCGCCGCACCGTTGGTCGGCGCGGTGACGACGCGGCCGCCACCGGCGTTCTCCTCGTTGACGGCGAGCGCGTACAGGTTGACCCAGTCGAGCGCCGCCATCGTGGCGCTGATCAGGTTGCGCCTGGCGGCGCGTTCGCTCAGCTTGCGGTACAGGGTGGGAGCGCGCCGGCGCACGTCGAGCCCGCCGGGCAGCACGCCTTCCTGGGTGATGCCGCGCGCGACGCAGCCGCGCATGACGTCCCAGATGCGCTGCAGCGCCGCCCGCGTTTCCGCCTCGCTGCGCCAGGCGCTTTCGTTGGCGAGCATCAGCTCGCTGATGCGCAGGCCGTGGCGGCGGCACTGCGCAAGCAGCTCGGCGCCGGTGTCGAACGGATAGGACAGGACGACCTCGGCCTGGGCAGACGCTCCCGACCGCGCCTGCGTCTCGTCGACCACGAAACCGCCACCGACCGAGTAGTAGGTATTCTCGTAGAGCACACCCGCCTCGCCACGCGCGGCCAAACGCATCGCGTTGGGGTGGTAGGGCAGGCTCACCGGCAGCAGGCGCAGGTCGCGCGCCCAGTCGAAGGGTACGGCCACCGCACCGGCCAGCGGCAGGCTGCCCTCGTTGCGCACGCGGTCGACCGCCGAAACCACGAAGTCGGGATCGACCTCGTCTGGCCGCGCGCCCATCAGGCCGGCGACCACCGCGCGGTCGGTGCCGTGGCCGATGCCGGTCGCCGACAGCGAGCCGTACAGCTTCACTTCGATGCGGCGCACCTGCGCCAGCAGCCCTTGCTGCGCCAGCGCGGCGGCGAAATCGTGGGCCGCGCGCATCGGCCCAACGGTATGCGAACTGGACGGCCCAATGCCGATCTTGAACAAATCGAGGATGCTAATGGACATGGACGGCTCTGGTTGGAATCGGGTATTGATTTAATGAATCTAACCGCGAAAATAGTTATGATTGCATCAGTGTATTTTTCATGGGCAGTTAACGCACATCAAGCGATAGTTTTTTATTAAAACTTTAGAATTTCTAAACCATGAACCGCGCTGCGCCCTCGCAGATCCATACCCGGCTGAGAGTGTTCCTCGCCGCCGCCCGCCATCTGTCCTTCACCCACGCGGGTGAGGAACTGCACATCACCACCGGCGCCGTGAGCCAGCAAATCAAGCTGCTGGAGGACTGGCTCGGGCAGCGGCTGTTTCGCCGTCTGCCACGGCGCATCGAACTGACCGACGCGGGCAATCGCCTACTGGCGGCGGCTGACCCCGCCTATGCGGCGGTGGACCTGGCGATCGGCCGCCTGCGCCGCGGCGCGCTCAGCGGCGTGGTGCGCGTGCGCACCTTGCCGTCCTTCCTCGCGACCTGGCTGGTGCCCCGGCTGCCCAAGCTGATGCGGCAGTTTTCGCAGATCGAACTGCAGTTGGAGGCGGAGGACAGCTCGCGCTCGCTGCGCGAAGGCGAGTTCGATCTCGCCATCGACCTCAATGACGGCAGCTATCCGGGTTTCCAGAGCACGTTCCTGATCGAGGAGGAGATCTTTCCGGTGTGCTCGCCGCTGCTGCTGCGCGACCGCCCGCCGCTCGATTCGCCCGACGACCTGCGCCACTACCCCTTGCTGCACGACATGACGGCCTGGCGCGACAGCACGCCCTATGCGGAATGGGAGCGCTACCTGAAAGCGATCGGCGCCCCGCAGGTCGAGGTGCGGCGCGGCTACATGCTCAACCGCAACCACATCACGATACAGTGCGCGATCGCCGGCATGGGCGTGGCGATCGCGCGCCGCACGCTGATCACCGACGAACTCGACAGCGGCCGGCTGGTGGCGCCGTTCCGGCAGACGGTGCGCACCGGCAAGCGCTACTGCCTGGTGTACTCGGCCGGCGCGCTCGCCGATCCGCGCGTGGCCACGGTGCATGACTGGATCGCGGCCGAGGCGCGCGGCGCGCAGGCAGCGGACACGCCGGAACCCCACGCCGCTCCCGCCGCCGGTACATGATGCGCGCCGACGCGGCGACACCCCGCTCCTTGCCCAAACTGGATGAAGCGGCCAAAACATTGTCATAGGATTCAACCAAAGACATGAGATAAAGGAAGCTCCGCGATGACGCACTACCTGCACCACACGCTGAAGCCCTTCCAGGCTGGCGCCCGGCAAGGCCAGTTCTATTCGTTGCCAGAGCTGGCGAAAACCTACCCCAACGTCAACCGGCTGCCGGTGGCGATTCGTATCGTGCTGGAATCGGTCCTGCGCAACTGCGATGGCCAGAAAGTCACCGCGGCGCACGTCGAGCAGCTCGCCAACTGGCAGCCGAACGCCGAGCGGGTCGACGAGATCCCGTTCGTCGTCGCCCGCGTGGTGTTGCAGGATTTCACCGGCGTGCCGCTGCTGGCCGACCTGGCGGCGATGCGAAGCGTCGCGGCCAAGTTCGGCAAGGACCCGAAGCGCATCGAGCCGCTGGTGCCCGTGGACCTGGTGGTCGACCACTCGGTGATGGTCGATCACTACGGCAGCAAGGATGCGCTCGACCTGAACATGCAGCTCGAATTCCAGCGCAACCGCGAGCGCTACGAGTTCATCAAATGGGGCATGCAGGCGTTCGACACCTTCGGCGTCGTGCCGCCGGGTTTCGGCATCGTGCACCAGGTCAACCTGGAATACCTGGCGCGCGGCGTGTATCAGCGGGATGGCGTGTTCTACCCCGACACGCTGGTCGGCACCGACAGCCACACCACGATGATCAACGGCATCGGCGTGGTCGGCTGGGGCGTGGGCGGCATCGAGGCCGAAGCCGGGATGCTGGGCCAGCCGCAGTATTTCCTGACGCCGGACGTGGTCGGCTTCAAACTCAAGGGCCGGCTGCGCGAGGGTGTGACCGCCACCGACCTGGTGCTGACCGTCACCGAGATCCTGCGCCGGGAGAAAGTCGTCGGCAAGTTCGTCGAGTTCTTCGGCGAAGGCGCCGAGACCCTGGCCGTGCCCGACCGCGCCACCATCGCCAACATGGCGCCCGAATATGGCGCGACGATGGGCTTTTTCCCGGTCGATGCCAAGACGGTCGAGTATTTCAGGGGCACCGGCCGCACCGCTGAAGAGATCGCCGCGTTCGAGGCGTATTTCAAAGCGCAGGGACTGTTCGGCATACCCAGGGCCGGCGAGATCGCCTACAGCCAGGTCGTCACCCTGGACCTGGCCACGGTCGGGCCGTCGCTCGCCGGTCCCAAGCGTCCGCAGGACCGCATCGAAATCGGCCAGGTCAAGCCGACCTTCACCCGGCTGTTCGGCAATCCGGTCACCGCGCCAGGCGCCGAGAGCGGCTTCAATCAGCCNNCACATCAAAACCTCGCTCGCCCCCGGCTCGCGCATCGTCACCGAATACCTGACCAAGACCGGGCTGCTGCCCGGTCTGGAGCAACTCGGCTTCGCGGTGGCCGCCTACGGCTGCACCACCTGCATCGGCAACGCCGGCGATCTGGCGCCCGAACTCAACGAGGTCATCACCCGGAACGACCTGGTCTGCGCGGCGGTGCTGTCCGGCAACCGCAACTTCGAGGCGCGCATCCACCCCAATCTGAAGGCGAACTTCCTGGCCTCGCCGCCGCTGGTGGTCGCCTACGCCCTGGCCGGCACGATGTTCAAGGACCTGACCACCGAGCCGCTGGGGCAGGACCAAGACGGCCAGGACGTGTGGCTGCGCGACCTCTGGCCGTCCTCGGACGAAATTTACGCCCTGCTGAAGCACGCGATGGATCCCCAGGCGTTTGCCGCCAACTACGGCAAGGTCAAGTCCGAGCCGGGCGAACTGTGGCGGCGGATCGAGAGCGTGACCGGCCAGGTGTATGCGTGGCCGCCGTCAACCTACATCGCCGAGCCGCCGTTCTTCCAGGACTTCGCGCTAACGCCCGACGCGCTGCCGGTCGTGCGGGGCGCCCGGGTGCTGGGCCTCTTCGGCGATTCGATCACCACCGACCACATCTCCCCGGCGGGCTCGATCAAGGAAACCTCGCCCGCCGGCCAGTGGCTGATCGCCAACGGCGTCACCAAGGCTGATTTCAACAGCTATGGCGCGCGCCGGGGTCATCATGAAGTGATGATGCGCGGCACCTTCGCCAACGTGCGGATCAAGAACCTGATGCTGCCCCCCGAGCCGGACGGCTCGCGCATCGAGGGCGGCCTCACGATCCACCAGCCCCGCGGCGAGCGGATGGCGATCTACGACGCGGCGATGCGCTACCTCCGGGAGGGCGTGCCGACGGTGGTCTTCGCCGGCGAGGAGTACGGCACCGGCTCCAGCCGCGACTGGGCGGCCAAGGGCACCCAGCTGCTCGGCGTCAAGGCGGTGATCGCGCGCAGCTTCGAGCGCATCCACCGCAGCAACCTGGTCGGCATGGGCGTGCTGCCGCTGCAGTTCAAGCCCGGCGACTCGTGGGAAAAGCTGCGAATCCGGGGCGACGAGACGATTGACGTCGTGCTGCCGCAGACCCTCCGCCCGCAGGGCGATGCCGCGCTCGTGCTCACGCGCGCCGATGGCCAGAAACTAACCGTCACGGTGACGTTGCGCATCGATACCGCCATCGAGATCGAGTACTACCAGAACGGCGGCATCCTGCCGTTCGTGCTGCGCCAGTTACTCGCCGCGTGACCGCCGGACCCAGGCCTTGTTGCAGGCCAATCGCGAACTTGCAAATGGAGCAGACAACGCCATGCCAACCTTGACTCCTGCGGACCGGGTCCGGGGCGCCCTGTGGGGAATGTTCGTCGGCGACGCGCTGGCGATGCCGGTTCACTGGTACTACGACGTGGCTGCCCTGCACCGGGACTTCGGTACGATCCGCGACTACCAGGCGCCGAAGGATTTTCATCCCAGCTCCATCATGGCCGTGGCCAGCACCAGCCGGGCCGGGCGCGGTTCGCAGGACGGCGAAGTGGTCGGCGGGGTGATCCTCAAGGGCAAAAAGCCGTATTGGGGTCGACCCAACACCCACTACCACCGGGGAATGCAAGCCGGCGACAACACGCTGAACCTGTTGTGCGTCCGGGTGCTGATCCGGGCGCTGAACGCGGCCGGGCGCTACGATCCGGCCGATTTCCTGCGCGATTACGTGGCCTTCATGACCGCGCCAGATAGCCACAACGACACCTACGCCGAATCCTACCACCGCGATTTCTTCGCCAATTACGCCCGTGGCCTGCCGCCGGAGCGTTGCGCCGGGGCGGAAGGCCATGACACCGCCTCCATCGGCGGGCTGGTGGCGCTGCCGCCGGTGATATTCGCCACCTTGCGGTCGGGCGACCGGGCGGCGGTGGATACGGCGTTGCTGACCCAGTTGCGCTTGACCCACCGCTCTCAAAAACTGGAACGCTACGCGCGGGCGCTGGGCGAACTGCTGGCGCGATTGGTCCAGGAGTCCGATTCCCACATCGGACCGCTGGCCTGCACCCTCGCCGAACGGCTGGGATTTCCGGCGGCGGCGGTGATCGCGCAAGTCGAGCGCAAGCGTGGATCCGATCTCGACGTGATCGGCGGCCGCCTGAGTCCCGCCTGCTACATCGATCAATCCTTCCCGGCGGTCCTGTATCTGGCGGCGCGCTATCCGGACGATTTCGAGGCGGCTCTGATCGCCAACACGAACGCCGGCGGCGACAACTGCCATCGCGGCGCGGTGCTGGGGGCGATTCTGGGCGCGGCGCTGGGCGACAGGGCGATTCCCAAACGCTGGATTGACGGCCTGCGGGCGCGCGCCGAACTGGAAGAGGAAATCGAGACCTTCATCGCCCGGTTCGTTCCATGAGATAGGCGCTTGTGGTCGCCGCCAGGAGCCAGGCCAGCCAGAGAACCATCGAGAACAGCCCTGGTTTCGTCTTCATCGCCTCATCCACCCTGGCCCGATTCACCCGCTGCCGAGGCCGCTTCAGCAGGAAGCACACCCGGTGATGACGGAGACGATTCCCACCGCCCGGTCAGGTCGTACAGCAGCCCCATCAGCGCCGGCACCACGGTCGGCGTCAGCAGCGTGGCGAACGCCAGCCCGCCGGTCAGCACCACCCCCAGGCCCTGATACAGCTCCGCGCCCTGGCCGGGAATCACCGCCAGCGGCAACATCCCCAGCACGCTGGTGGCCGCCGCCATGAAAATCGCCCGCAGCCGGTCGCGGGTCGCCCGATACAGCGCCGCGTCGTGGTCCTCCCCGAACTGGCGTTGCCGTTGCAGGGTGCGATCCACCAGCAGAATCGCGTTGTTGACCACGATGCCGGTCAGGATGATGAAGCCCAGCGCGGTGATCATGTCCACCTGTACCGTCATGCCGAATATCCGCTGGGCGATGATGAGGCTCAGCAGGGAACCGCTGATCGCCATCGGCACCGTCGCCATGATGATCAGCGGATACCGGAACGAGCGATACAGCGCCACCAGCAACAGATAGGTGATCAGCACCGACAGCGCGAAGGCCGACGCCAGTTGCCGCAGCGTTTCCGCCAGCCGGTCGGCGGTGCCGGCCAGCCGGACCTGCGCCCCCGGCGGCAGTTCGGCCCGCAACGGAGCCAGCACCTCCCGTTCGGCCCGCTCCACCAGCGCGCTCAGCGGCGCGTCCTGGGCCAGCGAGGCGATCAGGGTGACGGAACGCTCCAGATTGATATGATGAATCGCGTCCGGCCCGGTGGTTTCGCGCACCTCGGCCACGTCGCCCAGTTGAATCGGCTGGCCGCGCCCGGTGTACAGCGGCAATTGCCGCAACTGCTCCGGGGTTTGCGCGAACACGTTTTTCAGTTCCACCGACACGTCCAGTTCGTTTTTGCCTTCCAGGAACTGCGAAGCCAGCCGTCCACCCAGCGCGGTTTCCACCAGCGCGCCCACGTCGGCCTCGGCCAGTCCCACGTCGGCCAGCCGTTCGCGGTTGGGGATGATCCGCAACTCCGCCGCGCCGGTGATGAAATTCGAGCGCACGGTGCGCACGCCCGGTAGTCGCCGCAACTGATCCGACGCCTGCCGCTCCAGTTCGCCCAGCCGGTCGAGATCGTTGGCGACGATATCCACCTCGAACTCCTTGCCGGGATCGCGGAAGATGGAGGGGCGGGTCGCCACCAGAAAGCGATAACCGGCGAAATCGTTGCTCCGCGCCCGCAACCGCTCGACCATCGCATCCAGGCCGGCGGCGGTGGCGAATTCCGGTTTGAGCACGCTCAACACCCCGCGCATACCGCCGGGCCGGTCCACGAACCAGGCGCGTTCGATTTCGGGTTGGGCGCGAATGAATTCCTTGAGCGGTTCGGCCTGGCGGACCGCTTCGGGCAGGCTGGTCCCCGGCAGCGGTTCGGCCCGCCAGATCACCAGATTGCGGTTGCCGTCGGGCAGGAAATCGGCAGGCGGCAGCAGGGCGAAGCTGACGCCGATCAGCGCGACCGGAATCGCCAGCACCAGCAGGCGGCGCAGGATTCGGCCCGGCCCCAGCGCCCACGCCACGGTCGCGGCCAGCCCGTTTTCCAGCCCGCCCTGCACCCGGCGAAATACGGCGGAGGCTCGGGTCACGGCGCGGCGCAACCCGTTGCCGCCCGCTCTGTCGCCCGCCGCCTGCACCTGGCGGGCTTCGTCCGGGCTGAGGAACAGACCGGCCAGCATCGGCACCAGCGTCAGCGCCGCGAACAGCGCGAACAGCGTGGCCGCCGACAAGGCAATCGCCATGTCGGCGTACAGTTGGCCGACTTCGCCCGTCACCAGCAGCAGCGGGATGAATACCACCACGTTGGTCAAGGTGGAGCCGAGCAGCGCCGGCCATACTTCCACCGTTCCGTCGATGGCGGCGCGGACCGCGCTCTTGCCGCGCTGCAAGTGAGTGAACACGTTCTCGATGATCACGATGGCGCTGTCGACGATCATCCCGACCGAGAACGCCAGCCCGGCCAGACTGATGATGTTCAGACTTCGCCCCAGCAGCGCCATGACGCTGAACACGCTGATCAGCGTCACCGGAATCGTCACCACGACGACCGCCACGGTGCGCAGCGATCCTAGAAACAGCACCAGCGCCAGCGTCGCCAGCGCCGCGCCGGTCAGCAGGTTGCCCCACACCAGTCGCACCGCCTGGCCGACGTATTCGCTTTCGTCGTAGTTGTAGACGAAGTCAATGCCTTCGCCGGCGCGGTCGAACTGTTCCTCGAGTTCGGCGATGGCCGCCCGCACGCCCCGGGCGACTTCCGGCACGTTGGCGCCGACCTGCCGGATCACGCCGACGGCGACGGTCGGCTGATCCCGGAACACCACGACGCTGTCCGGCGGCTTGCGGCCGAATTCGACGCTGGCCACGTCGCGCAGATACACCGCGCCCGCCGCGTCGCGCCGCAGCACGAATTGCTCCAGTTGCGCCAGATCCTGCGAGCGGCTGACGGTGCGCACCCGGTATTCGCGCCGACCCAGCGTCATGGGGCCACCGCGCACGTCGCGGTTGTTGTCGCGCAATACCCGCGCCACGTCGCCGATGGTCAGATTGCGCACCGCCAGCGCCTTGGGATCGACTCGTACTTCCACTTCGCGTTCCTGCCCGCCCGGCGTGAAGAACTGCCCGACGCCCGGCACCCGCCGCAAGCGGGGCAGGATCACGTTGTCCACCAGATCGCGATAATGGTTCGGATCGCTTTGAAATCCCGGCTTCGGCGCCAGCATGATCCACATCATCGGCGAACTGGCCCCGCTGACCATTTCCACGTTCGATTCGCCCGCTTCCGGCGGCAGGTTGTCCACCTGCTGCAACTGGTTCAGCACGTCCACCATCCGCTCGCTCAGCCGGCTGCCGTCCACGAACTCCAGGGTCACGCTGCTGCCGCCGGCGCGGGAGGTGCTGCTGATTTCCCGCACGCCCAGCACTTCTTCCATCCGTTCTTCAATCGGGCGGGTCACCAGATTTTCGACATCCACCGGACTGGCGCCGGGATAGCGGGTGGTGATGGTGATTTCCGGGCGGTCGCCGCCGGGTTGCAATTCCAGCGGCAGGCCGCTCAGGGCGATCCCGCCGAACACCGCCAGCAGGCAGAACAGGACGAAGGTGCCATGCCGCCAGCGGACGGCGGTCGCGATCCCGCTCATGGCGCGTTCCCCACGATTTTCACCATCGCGCCGTCGCGCAGACCGTCGCCGCCGCGCACCACGATGTCCTGGCCCCGCCGCAAGGCATCGTTGTAAATCGCCACGGTTTCGCCCATGTCAGCCACCAGCTCCACCTGGACTTGCCGGGCCTTGCCGTCGGCCACGGCGAACACGAACCACTGGTCGCGGCGCAGGGTCAGGGCGTCGCGGGAGATGACGAAGGCGGGCGTGTTCAGGGGGATGTCCAACTTGCCGGCCACCGCCATTCCGGCCAGCAGGCCCGGCGGGGCGGGGTCGAGTGCGATGCGGATCGATTGCCGCCGCGACGCGGCGTCCGCCGCCGGAATCACCCCGGTAATCGGCAGCGATTGCCGCCAGTTCGGCAGGGCGCGGGCGCTCAGTTCGACCGGCATGCCGGGCAGAATTCGCCCGCTCAAGTCCTCGGGAAGGGCCAGAAACACGTCCAGGCGGTCGCTGGCGATCAGGGTGACAATCGGCGCGTTGACCTGCGCGTAATCGCCCTGACTGACCAGCCGGGTCTGCACCACGGCGCTGGACAGGGCTTTGATGCGGGTGCGCTCCACCGCCAGTTGAGCCTGATGGACGGCGGCCTGGGCGGCGGCGACGTTGGCGCGCTGGGCGGCGATTTCCTCCGGCAGCGGCCCGGCCTCGGCTTCGGCCAGCGCCGCTTCGGCGGAGGCACGGGTCCCCGCCGCATCGTCCACGGCGGCTTTCGCCTCCACCAGCGCCCGCTCGGTGATCGCGCCTTTCCGGACCGACTCGCTGGCGCGCTTGAGGTTATCGGTGGCTTCCTTCTCGCGGGCCTGGGCGGAGCGCAATTCGGCCTGGCGGCGGGCGATGATCTCGCGCCGGGTGCCGGCTTCCAGCCGCGCCAGTTGGCTGCGCGCCTCCGCCAGTTGCGCCTGGGCGCGGGCCAGCGCCAGCTTCTGATCGGTATCGTCCAGCACGGCCAGCAACGCGCCGGGGGTAATGCGGTCGCCGGGCTGCACCCGGATGTCCTGCACGATCCCGCTGGTCTGGGCGCGGATGGTCGCCTGCTGGCTGGATTCGACCTGGCCGATTAGCAGCACCGAGCGGATGCCGGTTCCCTCGGCCAGCGGCACGGTCTCGACCGGACGGGGTGGCGGTGCGGGGGTGGTCGCCGACGAGATTGGCGGTGCTTGAGTCGACGAAGCCGATTGCGGCGGCTTAGCCGGCACGAAGGCTGGACTCCACAGCGGCCAAGAGAGGATGGCGGCCATTGTGGCCAGCACGCCCAGCAACAATACGATGCGAGTGGCGCGAGCGGAAAGGATAGCCGCGGATTCAGGCGTGGATGCGGTCATGGGAGCATTCCAGGGTGCGAACGACGAAAGGCGACTACGCCTAACGACAGATACAACGCCGCGAGGTTCAGCTTCGGGTGCTCTACACTTGAGGTAACCGTTCAGACCTCCTTACCCGGGGTAAGGCCGCGGCGCATGCGTCGCTGTCATCGCACCGCCCGCGCGATCCCGGTCGGCAGGCGGTCCTTTAACCCTGACTTCCATCGTGGGAAATCCGATGACAACAGCGAAAAACGTGCTCGGCGGCAGGCTGGAAAGCTGCTGTACTTCCCCAATGACCGGCTTCACCCGTTCCGGTAAATGCGAAACCGGACCTCAGGATATCGGCCGCCACGTGATCTGCGCCCAGGTCACCGCCGATTTCCTGGCCTTCAGCCAATCGCGCGGCAACGATCTGATCACCCCCAGACCGGAATTCGGCTTTCCCGGCCTGCGTCCCGGCGACCGCTGGTGTCTGTGCGCCGCCCGCTGGCGGGAAGCGCTGGAGGCCGGCATGGCGCCGCGCGTGCTGCTCGCCGCGACTCACGAGGCGGCGCTCGAGGTCGTATCGCTGGAACAACTCAAGCGGTACGCCCTCGATTTGAATTGAGGCGACAGGAATCCCCGGTCGGCGACCGACCTACTTGGCCAGATTCACCACCGACGGCGCCCGCCCCTCGAATACTTCCCGATAACTGGCGTATATCGCGCAGACCGTCACCGGCCCCAGAATCAGGAACCCGAGTCCGAACGGGATGACCGCCACGACCGCCAGCACCAGATAAATCAATCCGAACACCAGGAGCGGCAACACGTTGCTCCAGCAGGCGGCGATGCTGTCCTGCGCGGCTGGCCAGGCATTCTGGCCGGCCAGCATCACCAGGGGAACGCCGTAGAACAACAACATGGCGATCAGAAACCCGATCACCACGATGACGAGCAACGCAATCAGGCCGGCGCCGATGAACAGCCCGCCCATGGCCTCGGGTGGAGCAAGCGCACCGGTACTGTCCATCCTCGCCGCGATCGTCAGACCGCCGCCCGTGAACGCCATGGCCGCCAGCGCCATCAGCACATAACCCGCCACGCTGATCAAACCGAGCATGACCAGCGGCCCCAGGCGCTCCTGATCCTGAAAACCCCGGAACAGATGGACGATCTCCAGCGTCTCGCCCCGCGCCAGCGCCGCCGCCCCGAACACCATACCACCCGCCAGCACCGGGCTGAGCAGCGCATGGGCCAGCGGACCGACGAAGGGGATAAACGACAGCACCACGCTGATACCGAGGTAGATCAGCAGGATCACGATCCACACTCCCGGCGCCTTGACGAACAACTGCCAGCCTTCGACGATCCAGCCCCAGCCGCGACCGGCATCCGCGCGCATGACATTCATGACCGATCTCCTCCTGTTTGCATGGACAAATTGCGGGCAGCATAACCCAACGCTGTCACTCGACAACCCCACCCCACGAGACCGGCCATAAAAAAGCCCGCCGGATCACGCCAGCGGGCTTTCTCTCGATATTGGACCGGATCAAGCGCCCGGCCCAGCTTTCCGAGCTTGACTACAGCGCCTCGAACACTGCCGCCGCGCCCATGCCGGTGCCGATGCACATGGTCACCATGCCGTACTTGCCACCGCGTCGGCGCATTCCATGCACCAGCGTGGCGACGCGGATCGCGCCGGTCGCGCCCAGCGGATGGCCGAGCGCGATGGCGCCGCCCAGCGGGTTGACCTTGGCGGGGTCTAACTTCAGCTCGCGGATTACCGCCAGGCTTTGCGCGGCGAACGCCTCGTTCAGCTCGAACCAGTCGATGTCGTCCTGCTTCAACCCGGCCAGCTCCAGCGCCTTCGGAATCGCCGCGATGGGACCGATGCCCATGATTCGCGGTGGCACCCCAGCCACCGCGTAGCTGACGAAGCGGGCCAGCGGCTTCAGGTTCAATTGCTTGATCATCCGTTCGCTCATCAGCAGCGCCGCGCCGGCGCCGTCGCTCATCTGCGAACTGTTGCCGGCGGTGACGCTGCCCCGGGCGGCGAACACCGGCTTCAATTTAGCCAAGGTTTCCAGGCTGGAATCGGCGCGCGGACCTTCGTCGTTCTCCACCACTCGTTCGCGAATCCGAACCTCCATGGTCCGGCTGTCCGGTGAGCGGTCAATCACCGTGTAGGGCAGGATTTCCTGCTTGAACTCGCCGCCGGCGATGGCGGCGACCGCCCGGCGATGGCTCTCCAGCGCGAAAGCGTCCTGATCCTCGCGGGAGACTTTCCATTGCTCCGCCACCTTTTCCGCCGTCAGACCCATGCCGTAGGCGATGCCGATGTTCTCGTCCCTGGCGAACACGTCGGGATTGAGCGCGATCTTGTTGCCGCCCATCGGAATCATGGTCATGGTTTCCGTGCCGGCGGCCAGCATCACGTCCGCCTCGCCCAGCCGGATGCGGTCGGCGGCCTGGGCCACCGCCTGCACCCCGGAGGCGCAGAAGCGGTTGATGGTCATGCCCGGCACGCTGTCCGGCAGCCCGGCCAGCAGCAGGCCGATGCGGGCCACGTTCATGCCCTGCTCGCCTTCCGGCATGGCGCAGCCGACGATCACGTCGCCGATCAGCTTCGGGTCCAGCCCCGGACATTGCGCCACCACCCCGCGCAGCACGTGGGCCAGCAGATCGTCCGGGCGGGTGTTGCGGAACACGCCGCGCGCCTTGCCGACCGGCGTGCGCACGGCGGCTACGATGTAAGCGTCCTGAATTTGCTTGCTCATCATCAATTCTCCCGCCAATCAGTTACGCAGCGGCTTGCCGGTCTTGAGCATGTGCTCGATCCGGGCCTGAGTCAGTTGAGTCCTGGCCAGTTCGACGAAAGCCTTGCGCTCCAGGCCGAGCAACCACTCCTCGTCCACCAGGGTATTGGGGTCCACATCGCCGCCGCACAGCGCGGTCGCGATCTTGAGGCCCAACTGGTAGTCGTGGGGCGAGATGAAGCCGCCGTCGCGCATGTTGACCAGGGCCATCTGACAGGCGGCGATGCCGGTGCGGCCCGCCACCCGAATCCGGCGCGGTTGCGGCGGTCGATAACCGGTTTCCGCCAACGCCCGGATCTGCGCCTTGGCGACATACAGCAACTCGCTCGGGTTGAACACAATCACATCCGACGGTCTGAGATGACCGAGTTGCCTGGCCTCCTCGGCGCTGCGCGAGACCTTGGCCATGGCCATCGCCTCGAAATACGGGCGCAGGAACGGCAGCAAATCGCCGCCCTTGGCCTCGGTCGCGGCGCGCAAGGCGAATTCCTTGCAGCCGCCGCCGGCGGGGATCAGCCCGACGCCGACCTCGACCAGGCCGATGTAGCTTTCCAGCGCCGCCACCACCCGGTCGCAGTGCATCAGAAACTCGCAACCGCCGCCCAGCGCCAGCCCCTGCGCGGCGGCCACCACCGGAATCGCCGAATAACGCAGCGCGCTCGTGGTCCGCTGGAACTTGGCGACGGTCTGCTCGAAAGTCTCGAAATCGCCGGCCTGCAGCACCGGCACCGCCTGGGCCAGATTGGCGCCGGCGCTGAACGGCGCCTCGGTCTGCCACAGCACCAGCCCGCTGAATTGCCGTTCGGCGATCTTCAGCGCTTCCAGAACCCCGTCCAGCACGTCGTCGCCGATCACGTGCATCTTGCTCTTGAAGCTCAGCACGCCGATGTCGTCACCCGTCGTCCATAGCCGCACGCCGCTGTTCTCCCAGACCGTCTCGCCGTAGCGATGCGGCGCTTCGCCCAGCACTTGTTCCGGATAAAGCTGGCGCCGGTAGACCGGCAAGGTCGAACGCGGCTTGAAAACGTTCTCCGCCGCCGAGTAGGAGCCGTCGGGCCGATGCACGCCGTCCACCTGCCCGACCCAGCCCGGCAGCGGCGTCGCGGTCATGGCCTTGCCGGCGACGATGTCTTCCCCGATCCAGGCCGCGACCTGCTTCCAGCCGGCAGCCTGCCAAATCTCGAACGGCCCCATGCTCCAGCCGAAGCCCCAGCGGATGGCGAAGTCCACATCGCGGGCGTTGTCGGCGATTTCCGCCAGCAGCACCGCCGCGTAGTGGAATACGTCGCGGTGAATCGCCCACAGGAACCGGGCTTGCGGATGGTCGCTGGCGCGTAGCGCGGCAAACTTCTCGGCGGGATTCTTGATCTTCAGGATCGCCTGCACCGCTTCATCCGGCTTGGCCCCCGCGTCCCGATACTCCCCGGTCGCCGGGTCCAATACCTGCTTGCCCTTGCCGGCGTAGATGCCGACCTTGGTCTTCTGGCCCAGCGCGCCCTTCTCGATCAGCGCGTTCAGCCAGGGGGGCGGGTTGAAATACTGCCGCCACGGATCCTGTTGCAACGCCAGCGCCGAACCCTTGAACACATGGCCCATGGTGTCCAGACCGACGATGTCGGCGGTGCGGTAAGTGGCGCTCCTGGGCCGACCGATGGCCGGACCGGTCAGTGCGTCGACCAAATCCAGTCCCAATCCGAAAGCGGCGGTGTGATGCATGGTGGCCGCCATGGAAAACACGCCGATGCGATTGGCGACGAAGTTCGGCGTGTCCTTGGCGCGGACCACGCCCTTGCCCAGGGTGCTGACCAGGAAGGTCTCCAGCAGATCGAGAATCGCCGGATCGGTGGTCTGGCAGGGAATCAGCTCCACCAGCGCCATGTAGCGCGGCGGATTGAAGAAATGGAT
>JRYG01002787.1_pt1 | contig 17267 bp, 15 predicted proteins | sample 235341 | NCBI WGS metagenome assembly JRYG01 (sample SAMN03074218, study PRJNA261478) | activated sludge metagenome | biome: Wastewater Treatment Plant; feature: Wastewater; material: Activated sludge; isolation source: activated biomass of a wastewater treatment plant treating hydrocarbon... ... | reverse complement strand
TTAGCAGGCGGCGTGCCAGCGTTTCTCCAACGCGCAGCAAAGTTCATAACTACCTGACGTAGCGAGTTAATCCCGGTCGACGCGAGGAGTCGACGGCGCGGCACCGAATCGTGGTGGCCGGGAGATGGTGGTCACTCACCGACACTTGCGGCGAAAATGTTGGCTGTGTCACAACAGGTATCCCTGGCCAGACGCTCGGGGCAAGATTTCCCGCGGCCTGGGGCAAGGCAGTTGCTACGGGGCAGGTGCGCCCGGCCAAGCGCCCAGCTTTGTACTATATTTCCGTTTAGTCGCAGGAAGTGGTGTAACGAACAGACCGAGGGCGAGGGTGTTTCCTGCCGGGCGCAAACGCCCGTGCGTAGCGGCGCGGCGCATCCGGCCGAGGCCACGCGGCGATCGGCGGCGGCGCGCGACGTGCTGCGCGCACCGGAAGCATATCGCATACTCGGCAACGCCCCTTGTGGATCATCCGCAGCGAAGAAGGCAGCGCGCTCGGCGCACACGGAACCTCAGGCCATCGCATGGCACGCGATCTGCTTGAGGGCCGACGCCGATGAGCAAGTTTCTTCGTTCGAATTCACAGCAGGAGGAGGTTGTGGAAAATCCGATTCGTTCTTTCGCGCCCCGGTCCGGCGGCGCCGCGCGTAGCTGCGAACGCGCTACTGTTCTGCGGCCAGCGCTGGCCGCCGGGTTGTGCGCGGCAATTCTGGCCGGATGTGCCGACGTCAGCATGCGGCCTTATGAACGGCCGGAGAGTCCGGCGAAATCCACCTGGTCGCGGCAGCAGGCGGCTTCGGTATCGGCATCGGAGACCATCACCCCGGATTGGTGGAAGGGGTTCAAGGATCCGCAACTGGATTCGCTCGTCAGCAAGGCAATCGCCGGCAACTTCGACGTCAAGATCCTCGCTGCACGCACCCAGGTTGCCAAGGCCGGCATCGGCGAAGCGCGCGCCGGGGCGCAGCCATTCGTAGACGTGGGCGGCGGCGCCAGCTTCGAGAAGAGCACCAAGCAGGATGTGGTGAAGCAGTTCAACCTCGCGACCCAGGTGAACTGGGAACTGGACATCTGGGGCAAGGTCGAGAAGGGCGTCCAGGCACAGACGGCCGAGTTCCGCGCCACGGAAGCCGACTGGCGCGCAGGTTACCTGACGTTGGTAGCCGGCGTTTCGAGCACCTATTTCCAGATCCTGCAGTTCGACGAGCAGATCAACCAGCAGCAGCAGGCGCTTGCCAAGAACAAGCAGATCCTGACCATCTTCGAAGCCATGTCGGCCAACGGCGTGGCGCCCAAGACCCAGGTGCTGCGCCAGCGCGCCGAGGTCAACAAACTGACCAACGATCTGGTGGAACTGCGCCGCCTGCGCGACGTCTCGGAAAACGCGCTGGCCACGCTGATGGGCGTGCCGGCGGGCGAGTTCAAGCTACCGCCCGGCCGGCTGCAGGAGCGTGTCGCTCTTCTGCCGGTGCCGGCCGGGCTGCCGTCGCAACTGCTTTCGCGCAGACCCGACATTATTGCGGCAGAATACCGGGTGCTGGAGGCCTACGATCTGGTGGGACAGGCCAAGCTCGCGCAACTGCCTTCCATCAGCCTCACGGCCCGGGGCGGGACGTCCAGCTTCCAGCTCACCGACTTGCTGAAGAGCTTCACATTCGGGTTTCTGCCCAGCATCAACCTGCCGATCTTCGATCCGAGCGTCAAGGCGCGGATCAAGACGACCGAGGCGCAAACCACGGTGGCCGAGGAGCAGTATCGCAAGACGGTGATCACCGCGTTCGAGGAAGTGGAGAATGCGCTGGTGAATCTCGATGCGCGCAAGCAGCAGCGCACGGAGTTGCTGGAGCAGGTCGCGCACCTGAAGACCGTGGCGGCGCAGACCGAGGCGCAACTGCGCGAAGGCGTCATCTCGCAGCTCGAGGTGTTCGAGAACGAGCGCTCGCTGCTCTCGGCACAGCTTGCGGTGCTGGCTAATCACCAGCAGATTCTGTCAGACACGGTAACGCTCTACAAAGTGCTCGGCGGCGGCTGGCCGGGCGTGGTGGTGAAAAATGAGAGTGAATGAGTACTGCGTCGAAAATGGCGTCTGACGAAACTGTGATCGCCGCGACGGCGGCGAAAGCAGAGCAGGAAGTCGATATCGTCCTCAAGCCGATATCCCATCCCGATCTGGACGATATCCGCATCGAGGACAGCCTGTTCGCCATTGGCCGGGGCGAGTCGCCTTTCGTTACCTACGAGCGCGACGTCGTCATCAATCTGTCGCGCCGGCACGCGCGCATCTTCTACGAAAACGGCGCCATTTACATCGCCGATCTCGACAGCAAGAACGGCACCGCCGTAAATGGTGTCGTCGTGCGCGAGAAGCCGACGCAGGTCAACCAGGGCGACGAGATCTGCTTCGGCGGCAAGCTCTCCTATCGCGTGCAGTTGCGTCCGCGCCTGAAGGTGCCGGGGCCCGCGACAAAGCTGGTCAGCGTGACGCTGATGCCGGAACACCGCGATTTGGGCCTGCTGCCCATCGTCATCGGCCACTTTCCCTTTCTAATCAGCAAAGCCGACGAAACCTTTGCGCGCTACAAAGACAAGTACCCGCATCAAGTCAACTACATGTCACGTCGCCACGCCCATGTGTTCCTGAAAGGCGGCGCGCCATTCATCGAGGACCTGGGCAGCAAGAACGGCACCTTCGTCGCCGCCACGCGCCTTGAAGAGCACGCCGTACCACTCAATGACGGCGACATTGTAGCCTTCGGCGGCAGTCATTTCGTGTATAGGGTCAGCGTGCGGCGCGAAGTCGAGCCCGATCCGACGGCTACCAAGCTCAGCCCGGTCGTGGAAGCGGCAGCCCAGGCAGGAGACGTCGAGAAGACCACTTTCGTTGCCGCGCCCGACTCGTTCCTCGACATCTTCTGCGTGGACGACGGTGCCAAGGCAGACGACGCACCCAAGGGCGAGGAGGCGAAGCGCCCGGAGGAGGTTAAGAAGGAAGCCGCAAGCGGCCGGGAACGGGGCCGGCTGGCGCTGTTCGTTTCCGAACTGGGCGAGGCATTCTCCGGTACCGAGCGCGGCGGCGCGCGGCGCAAGCTCTGGATTGCCGGCGGCGCTATCGCGCTCGTCGCCCTCATTGCCGCGTCGCTGCTGTACCTTTTCCCCGTCGGCGCGCCGGACAAGGCGCTGGCCGATCTGCTCGCCAGCGGCGAGTACGCCCGGGCCGTGACCGTGGCCAACCAGTATCTCGAGAAGCACCGCGACGATGCCGAAGTCATCGCCCTGGGCACCGAGGCGCTGCTCAAGGCCAAGGTGCCGGAGTGGATCAAGCTGCTGCAGGCGGGTGAGTTCGATCGCGCCGGCACGGCGCTCGCCGCCATGAAAGACATGGGCGCGTATATCAGCGATGCGCAGAGCCTTGTCGGCGAGCTGGCGTGGATCGGCGATATCGAGAAGTTCGTCATCGGCCGTGGTGGCGTGGAGGCGCCCATTCGCATCTATACCGACGAGGACAAGCTCACGGCGCTGCTCAAGCGCTGGGACGAGGACACCCAGGCGCGTCAGCGGGCGTTCTCCAAGGTCGCCTCGATCGTGCCGGAATTCCGCGACGCCTATGCCGACGTGCTGAGTCACCTGCGCAAGCTGCAGACCGATCAGTCGGTCTATGCCCCGGCTATCGAGCGCCTCAAGGCGACCATCCTCACCGAGCTGAATCAGGACCGGGCGGACGCGCTGACGGCCGTGCTGAACGAATACGCCGAAAAATATCCGCGCCTGGGCGGGTTGGACAAGGTGCGCGAGGATTTGCGCCTCTACACGGGCCTGGAAGCCGACCTGCGCGCGCGCCGACTGGACCGGCTCGTCGCCGTGATGGGCAAGGCGCGCTGGTCGACGCCGCCCTTCGAGGCCAAGTACCGCGCGCTGGCGGCGAGCGGACGCCTGCCCCCTGCCGACGTGGTGCAGCAATACGAGGCGGTGGCCAAGGCGTGGCGTGCCGGCGACACGAAGGAGGCGTTCGCGGCGTTGCAGAAAATGACCGGCGGTTCCTGGGCCGACGCCGCTGCCAAGCAGACCGAGCTCAAGAAAGCCATCGTCGATCAGTTCGGCGAATTGCAGAAGTCTCGCGGCGCCAAGGGCTACGAGGACCGGCTGCTCGCGTTCTACGGCGCCCTCGATGCCGACGAAGACGTATACTTCATCCGTGCCGTCGAAGCCGACGTCGGCGCGTATAAGGACAAGGCGCTAAGGCAGGCGCAGGAGCAGTTCAATCGCGCCCAGGCGCTGTGGCGCCAGTACCAGGACAACGGCGGCATCGAGGGCCGGCAGCGGCTCGAAAGCGAGATATCGGGGCAGTTCCGCAGCCAGGCGAAGCTGCTGTCGGAAGCGCAGGAAAACGCGCGGCAGGCGATGCAGATCTACAAGCAGCTCAAGGTGAATCAGCCTGCGCCATGGGGCAAGATCAACGACGAGATCGGCGCCGAGGCCGATCAGCAGCGGCGGGCGCTGCAGGAGTTGCGTACGGTGCTTGAGCCCGGGCTGCTGAAAGCCAAGCTGGCCCTGCTGGGGGGATCGGAGCGGTGAAAGAGGCCAATCGGCTGAGACCATTGACAGAAGCACTGGGCGACCATAGCGCAGAGGGCATTGCCATCCTGACGGCGGAGCCCTCGCGCCTGGCGCAGGCGGTCATCGTCACGGTGCTGGCGCTGGTGTTGTCGGCGCTGGTGTGGTCGTTCTTCGGCCGTGCCGATGTCATCGTCACGGCACCGGGCACGCTCACGCCCGATTCGGAAGTGCGGCGCGTCTATGCGCCGATCGACGGCGAACTGGCCAACGTCTACATCTCGGAAGGCCAACCCGTTTCCAAAGGCGACGTCGTGGCACGGCTCAACGCCCGCGGCGCCATCGAGGCCGCCACGCATGCCCTGGAAGCGCAACTGAAGCTCGAGGACGCCGAGCGCGAGTGGAAGCAGTTCCCTGAGAAGAAGGCGCTCATGGAGCGCCGCGTCGCCGCCCTCAAGCAGCAGACGGAGCTGGAAGAACACCAGCATGAAAAGCGCGTGGCCGAGGGCACCTCGAAGCTCTCGGAGGTGCAGCGGGCCCAGGTCGCGGAAGCGCGCACCAACGTCGACGACGCGCGCCGCGCCCGCGACGCCGCCAAGGAGGAGGCGGACAAGTTCAGCCGCCTGTTCGCCCTGCCCGGCGGCGGCGGTGTGTCGCAGCTGCAGGTGGACCAGAAGAAGAATGCACTGCAGGCGGCCGAAAACGCGCTGCGCGTGGCGCAGTCGAAGCTGGCCGAACTGGGCGCACGCCAAAGCCAGGAGTTCAGCCAAGCCAAGTCGCAACTGGAAACCAGCGGCCAGGAACTGACCAAGCTGCGTCTGCAGTACGAAGCGGCGGCGCGGGAGCTGACCAGCGCGGAGGACAAGCTGCGGCTGCAGGTGCAGACGGCGCGCCTGGTGGCCGAGGCGGCGGACCGCATCCGATTCGAAAATATCGACAAGGACAACTTCCTGCTCATCCTGGCGCCGGTGAGCGGCGTCATCACCGATGTTACGTCCACCCAGCCGGGGGACAAGATCCAGGCCAACACGCCCCTTGGCGGCGTCGCTCCCAAGGATGCCCGGCCGGTGCTCAAGATTGAAATCGCCGAACACGACCGCGCTTTCCTCAAGGAAGGTCTGGCGGTGCAGATGAAGTTCAACGCCTTCCCGTACCAGCGCTATGGCCTCATCAAGGGCACGCTGGAATTCATTTCTCCCGCGACCAAGCTGTCGGCGCAATCCAAGCAGCCGGTCTACGAGGGGCGCGTGACCCTTGAACGGGACCACTACCTCATCGCCGAGGAGAAGTACCCGCTGCGTTACGGCATGACCGCGACGGCGGAGACGGTTGTCCGCAAGCGGCGCCTGATCGACCTCGCGCTGGACCCCTTCCGCGAGGTCGGGGGCTGAGACATGGGTTCAACCTAGGAGCGCAAGACATGGCCGGCATTGTCCGAATCGATGACGAAGTCATCGGCACCGAGGAGTTTATACGGATACTGAAGCTCACCGGGCAGTTCGAGAGTCTGGTCGAACAGCTCGTGCGCGACAAGCTCACCGTGCGCGCGGCGAAGAAGCGGCGCATCGCCATCGCACCCGAGGAGATCCAGGAGCGGGCCGACCAGTTTCGGCGTGTCCAGGGCCTGCACCGCGCCGCCGACATGAACAATTACCTCAACGCCCTGGGCGTCAGCCTGGACGAATTCGAGGCCTTCGTCACCGACAGCCTGTACCAGGAAAAGATCATGGCCGAGGTGTGCAGCGATAAAGCCGTGGAAGGCTACTTCAAACTCAATTCTCCCAAGTTCGACAGCATCGAGGTGAGTCACATCGTCGTCGGCAGCGAGGGTGAAGCGAAGGAGATCATGTCCATTCTGCGTGACGATCCCGAAAGCTTTGCCGACATGGCGCGCGAGCACTCCGTTGCCGACACGCGCGAGCAGGGCGGGCTGATCGGCAAGGTCCTGCGCGGCTCGCTCAAGACCGACATCGAAGCCAAGGTGTTCAATGCGGGCGTGGGCGACCTGCTCGGGCCGTTTCCGGCCGGCGATCGATCGTTCTTCGAGATCTTCACGGTGAATGCCAAGCATCCGGCCAGGCTGGACGAGGATGTCGCCGCCGAGGTGCGGCGCCTGCTGCGCGAAGAGTGGCTGATGGCCCGTGCGCAGGAGCACGTCATTCAGGCACTGTAGGCGCGCGGGATCGGAAAACGAATGGACGCATCAGCGAAAGCGCAGTCCCTGGCCGAATTCCTGTCCTCGGTGGAGATCCTGTCGCAGTTCACGCGCGAGGAGCTGGCGCGCATGGCCGAACAGGCGGAGTCGCGCTTCTTCTCCTTCGGCGAGACGGTGTGCAATGCCGGCGACCCCGCCGACGGGCTGTTCGTCGTCAAGTCCGGCTCGGTACGCATCTTCACCGACGAGCACGGCAAGGAAATCAGCATGGGCGTGCGCAAGGAGCGCGACGTCTTCGCCGAGATCGCCATGCTGCGCGACTACCGGCACGAATCCTCGGCGCGCGCCTCGGCCAAGACCGAGCTGCTGTTCATTCCGCGCCGTGCCATCGAGCCGATCATCACGCACAACCAGGCGGCCCAAGGCTTCGTCGCCAGCTACGTCGCCATCAGCTCCGCCGGCGGTTTCGTGGCGCGCCTGTTCGACCTGCGCGGCAAGGTGGACAAAGCCGAGCTGAACGAGTTCATCCGCAGTGTCGGCGTCAAGCGCGTGGCGGCCGGCAAGGAGATACTGAAGCAGGATTCGCGCGAGGACCGCCGGCTCTACGTCGTGCGCCACGGCGACGTGCGTGTCGTGCGTACCGAGGAGGGCACAGAGTATCCGCTGGCGACGCTGCGCCAGGGTGAGATCTTCGGCGAGAAGGCGTGCCTGCTGCATCAGGAGCAGGTGGCATCGGTGTTCGCCAACAGCGACACGACGCTGCTGGTCATCCCGGAGAAAACGGTCCATTTCATCCTCGAGCGCAACGCCAAGCTGCGCGAGGTGTTGGAGGAGCGCATCCGCTTCGCCGAGCGGGAGCTCAATCGTCAGAAGAAGCTGGCGGAGCGGCGCAAGCTGCCGGTCACCCTCGATCTGAGTTCCACGCCTGAGCTGGGCGAGAAGGTCATCAAGCGCTTCCCGTTGGTCGAGCAGGCCGAGGAGATGGACTGCGGCGCCGCCTGCCTGGCTATGATCTGCCGCCACTACGGCATCCCCATGACGTTGGGCAAGCTGCGCGAGCTGGCCAACGTCACCACTCAGGGCGCGACGCTGGACAGCCTGGCGCGCGCCGGCGAGTCGCTCGGTTTCACCACGCGTGGCGTGCAGTGCACCTACGAGGCGTTGCTCGGCTTCGAGCTGCCGTTCATCGTCCATTGGGAGGGCTACCACTACGTCGTGGTGTACGGCGTGTCGAAGCGGCAGGTGTGGCTGGCCGATCCGGCCATCGGCTTCCGCAAGCTAAGCGTCGAGGAGTTCGAGCGCGGTTGGAGCGGCACCTGCCTGGTGTTCACGCCGACCCAGAACATGGTGCAGTTGTCGGTGTCGCGCTCGCCTTGGGTGCGCTTCGTCGCCTATCTGCGTCCCTACAAGAAGATCCTCGCCCACTTGTTCATGGCGACCTTTGTCATTCAGGTGCTGGGCGTTGTGCCGCCGATCATCATTCAGAACATTCTCGATGGCGTCATCGTGCATCAGAACGTAAATCTGCTGCACCTGCTCATCGTCGGCCTCATCGTCTCCAATCTCTTCTCCCACCTGATGTCGACGATCCGGGCCTTTCTGGCGAACTTCATGGTGCGCAATCTCGACTTCGCCATGATGTCGCAGTTCTTCAAGCACACGATGTCGCTGCCGTTTTCCTTCTTCGCCAAGCGCAAGACGGGCGACGTGTTCGCCCGCTTCCAGGAAAACCAGACCATTCGTGCCTTTCTCACCGAGTCGACGGTGACCACCGTCCTCAACCTGCTCATGGTCTTCATCTACTTCACGATCATGTTCCTGTACAACGTGAAGCTGACGCTGCTGCTCATCGCCTTCGTCATACCCATCGTGGCGCTGACCGTGCTGGTGACGCCGAAAGTGAAGAACTACGCGCGCGAGGTGTTCGCGCAGGCCACCGATGCCAAGTCCTATCTCATGGAGGCGTTGGGAGGCGTGGAGACGATCAAGGGCATGGGCATCGAGCGGCCGGTGCGCCTGAAGTGGGAGAAGAAATATGCCAAGGCGCTGGAAACGCAGTATCGCGCCCAGGCCTTCAACATCCTGGTCGGGCTGGGCAGCCAGTTGCTCAACGCTGCGACGACCATCGCCATTCTCTGGGTTGGTGCCAGTCTGGTGCTCGCCCACGAGATGACCATCGGCCAGTTGATCGCCTTCAATGCGCTGATGGGCAGCGTGCTGGCACCGCTGATGGGGCTGGTGGGATTGTGGAGTCTGCTCAACGACGCCGGCGTGGCCATGGAGCGCCTGGGCGATGTGCTCGACATGGAGCCGGAGCAGAAGCCGCAGGACCTGCCCTCACGGGTGGTGCTACCCGATCTGCAGGGCGACATCAGCCTGAACGGCGTGTACTTCCGTTATGGCGGCAACGACACGCCCTACGTGCTGGAGAACATCAGCTTCGACATCAAGCCTGGAGAGCTCATCGCCATCGTCGGCCGCAGCGGCTCGGGCAAAACGACGCTGGCCAAGATGCTGGTCGGCTTTTACCCGCCCACGGAGGGCAAGCTGACGGTGGACGGCTACGACATCGGCGCCATCGACAAGGAATACTATCGCGCCCAGGTCGGCTACGTGATGCAGAGCAACCTGCTGTTCTCCGGCACTATCGCCGAGAACATCGCCAGTGGCGACGAGAGCCCGGATCGCCGGCGCATCGAGGAAGTGGCGAAGATGGCCGATGCCCACGCCTTTATCACTAAAATGCCGTTGGGCTACGAGCAGATCGTCGGCGAGCGCGGCGTCGGCCTGTCCGGTGGCCAGATTCAGCGGTTGTGCATCGCCCGGGCGCTGTATCACGACCCGCGCCTGCTGGTGTTCGACGAGGCGACCTCGGCGCTGGACACCCAGTCCGAGAGCAACATCCTGGCCAACATGCAGGAGATCCTGCGCGGCCGCACCGCCGTGATCATCGCCCACCGGCTGTCCACCATCATGCGCGCCGACAAGATTCTCGTGCTCTATGACGGTGCAATCGTCGAGCAGGGCCGGCACGAGGAGCTGGTGGACAGGAAGGGCATGTACTACCAATTGGTCCAGAAACAACTGAGTGCCGCATGAAACTGTTCAGCCCGGTCAAACACGCGAGTTCGGCGATCTCCTACGCGGGGCTGCTGGAGAAGATCGAGATCCTGCGCTCGACCCTGCGCTGGGCGTCGAAGCTAGAACGCGCCGAGATCGAGAAGCTGCTGCGGCAGGCGACGACGCTGCGCGACGAGGTCATGCAGCTTTCGCACAAGGAGCGCTTCGTCGAGGCGGCGGCGGTGGAGCCGGTGCGCTCGGTGGCAAGGACGTCGGCGGCGCAGCGTCGGCAGGCGTTGCTCGATCGCAGCTTCGTTTTCGAAGGGGCGTTCGGCGACAACCCGAAGCTGCTCGAGTCCCTGGAGATCGCCGAGAAGGCGGCGCCCACGGATTTGCCGGTCTTGATCACCGGCGAGAGCGGCACCGGCAAGGAACTCATGGCCAAGGTGGTGCACGCCAACGGATCGCGCTCCGAGAAACCGTTCATCTCGGTTAACTGCGGCGCGATTCCGGACAACCTCCTCGAGTCCGAGCTGTTCGGCCACAGGAAGGGCGCCTTCACCGGTGCCGACAGCGACCGCAAGGGCAAGTTCGAGAGCGCCCACCGGGGCACGATCTTCCTGGACGAGATCGGCGAGCTGCCGCTGTCCGGACAGGTGAAGTTGCTGCGCGTGCTGGAGTCCCACGAAATCCAGCGCGTCGGATCGGATCAGCCCATTGCCGTGGACACGCGCGTCGTCGCCGCCACGAACCGGGATCTGCGCAAGCTGAGCGAACAGGGCCGGTTCCGCGAGGATTTGTTCTATCGCCTCAGCGTCATCCACGTGACATTGCCGTCGCTGCGCGAGCGCAGCGACGAGATTCCGTTGCTGTTTTCCTACTTCGGCGACGAAGCGGCGGAGATGCTCAAGCGGCGGCCGATCAAGATGACGCCCCGGTTGCGCGACTTTCTGCTGCACTACGCCTATCCCGGCAACATTCGGGAGCTGCGCAACATCATCTATCGCCTGTCGTGCCTGGCGGGAGACACGGCCGACGTCGAGCACCTGCCGGACGACATCCGGCCCGCTTCCTCGGCGCCGGTGACGCGCGAGGCCGCGTCGACCAACGGTGCCGCCACCTCGGGCCCCATCTCGCTGAGCGATGCCAAACGTGCCGCCAGCGACGAGGCGGAGAAGCTGTTCCTGGAGCGCGGCCTTAAGGAAGTGGGCGGGACCGTGGCGGAACTCGCCCGGCGCTGCGACATGAACCGCTCTCACCTGCAAATGCTGCTAAAGAAACACGGCATCCGGTCCAAGGATTTCCGCAAGCAGAACGCATCCGAGAGCGACAAGAGCGCCTGACGGCCGGTTGGAGTCCATGGCTCGTCAAAAGACTGCTATTCACCACCAAGGACACAAAGGACACCAAGAGAGTCAAGCGTAACGGTACCGACGCGGCCGCCTCGCGGGCGAACGCAGTTCTTCCGGGCCTTTCGAATCTTCTTGGTGTTCTTGGTGATGCAAAAGCCTCTCGGGTTGCCCCGCCGTCACAGGGCCGGATTGAGCATGGTCTTGTCGGAGTTGTAGAGATCCTCGGCGCGCACCACAACGGCCGAGATGTTGTCCCGCCCGCCGCGTGAGAGTGCCAGCTCCACCAGTGTCTCCGCCGCTTGCCGGCAGCTGCCGCTGCCCAGCGCCTGGCCGATTTCTTCTGAACTCAGGTCGTTGCTCAGGCCGTCGCTGCACAGCAGAAGAACGTCGGCGTCGAGGACATCGATGACCATTTCGTCCAGCTCGAGTGTGTCCAGTGCCCCGACCGCGCGCGTGATCAGATTGCGCGTCGGATGTCGCGCGACCTCCTCCGGGCTGAGCTGTCCCAGCGACCTGAGAATTTCCACCTGGCTGTGATCGCTAGTGAGCTGTCGCAGTTCTCCGTCGCGATAGAGGTAGACGCGGCTGTCGCCGGCCCATAGGCACGCGCACTGTGCGTCGAAGGCGAGCAGGGCGGCGATGGTGCAGCCGATGCGCCCGACGTTGCGCGCTGCCGCTTCCTCCCGAAGCTGCTGATTCACCGCCTGCAGGCGCTGGCGCGCGTCGGCGACGAAGCCGGCAAGGCTCTGGGGCGCCGGCAGCTTGTTCAGCGAGTCCACCGCCAAGGCGCTGGCGAAATCACCGACAGCGTGTCCGCCCATGCCGTCGGCCACGGCCCACAGCCCCCGTGCCGGCTGGTCGAGGCAGGCGTCCTCGTTCAGCGTCCGCACCCGGCCGACATGGGTGCGCGAGGCGGAGGTCCACAAGAACTGGTTCGGGGTCATCGAATCCTCTTGGTTCGTCGCCGTCGCGTCGCCGCCGGGCAGCCCCCGGCGGCGACACTCTTCAAATTCTAGACCAAGGTCCCCAGGCGGCAACCGCGAAGAGGCCGGTCACGCTTGCGCGGCCCGGCTCCGGCGGTACCGGTTACTTCACGTTCGAGCTGATCTCGGACAGATTGACGGTAATGTTCGAGTTCGAGCCGGTGTTGTTGATGTCCACCACCTGGAACTGGTTGATCATCTGATCGGCCGTGTAGTTGTTGGTGATGTTGAAGAAGTTCACCACCGGGCCGAAGCTGGGCGCGGTCGCCACGAAGGGCCTGATCCAGCCAAACACCCACGGGGCGCCGCCGCCGCGCACGAAGGACATCTCCTTGCGGTCGAGGGCGCGGTTGGTGGGCAGGTCGTTGATCGTGATTGCAGCCATGTCTGTCTCCTGAGGTTCTGTTGGGTTACGTAGGTGATTCGGTTGTCCATACGTTAGCAACTGGTGTGCCAAGAATCGAGCAGGCCGCGGTGTCAGACGTAACCGCATGATTCTTTGTAAGTAAGCCGGGGCTGGCGGGCATGGGCAGGATGCCGGTCGATTGGCGGATCGTTGGCGGAGTTGGGTCATCGCCAACAACATCCGCCGCAGGAGTTGGCTGCAATTGGACACTCGCAGGCAGGCACGGCAGGCGGTTCGCCGGCGCGCGCAGCCGGGCGCGACCGAGTGGCCGCGCGTGTCGTGGTACTGGTGGGTGATCGGGCGTAGCGGCACGCTGCCGCGGCGCGTCGTCGTGCGCGGCCGGCGCATGCGGCGTGGTCGTCGTTGGTGCGCTTGGCAGGCGCCTAGTCGTTGGCATGCTCGCGCGCACGCAGCAACCGCGCCAGGCGATAGGTATTCACCGGCAGCAACACGGCGTACAGCAGGAGCAAGGAGGGGAGATTGGCGAAATAGGCGTGAACGAGCAGCGCGACGTTGTTGGCAATGGCACCGCCGCGCACGGCCAGCCGGCACGGTAGCCAAAGCGCTATCAGGCGACGAACCACCGGATGGCCGGCAATGCGGCCGGGAAGCAGGGCGTTGAACATTGCTGTTCTGCCTCGGGAGAAATGACGGGAGGGAGACCCGGGGGTCTCCCTCGCCGACGAATTTCCGATTAAACGCGGAAGAAGTTGATGTTGTTATCGGCCGTTTGCGTCGGCGTTACCGTCGAGGTGATGCCTTCGACGAAGGCGGCGTTGTTGCCGTTGTTGTTGATCGTGGTCTGGCTTTGGCCGATCAGCTGCTCGGCGGAGAAGGCCACGTTGGACTCGTAGGAGCTGTAGCCATACACGGGCCAGGGCCAGTACAGCGTGCCGCCTTTGACGTCGGCCATGGCTTTGCCGTCGAGTTCTTCGGTGCGGGCGAGGTCTTTGATCATCAGGGTGGTCATGGTAGTTCTCCTTTCAAAATTAAGTGGTGTGGTTTGGTGAGCATTGTTGGTTGCGCTCGCCGACCTATTCAGCACAGGCCGTGCCAGCGGCACGGCAAAAGTCGCCTGAAGTCTGCAAGCTATTGAATAGACGCGAGAAGAAATCCCTGCGCGGGATTTCGAGTTGTCGCCGGCGGAGGACGGAGACAGCGCCGCTGGTGGATGATGCCCGACACTCTGCGAGCCGGATGTCCGGCGCCGGACAACAGCCGCCCGGCACGCTAAGTCCTCAGGTCACCTTGCGGCGCGGCTGCCGCGAACTAGCATGAAATGGTGGACACCATCGAACGGCGCGCGCCTGAGCGCTCGCCACATCTGCCGCAGCCATGGATCAACTCGCCGCCCTGTTTGCCATCGCAACCCAACTGAGCGGCCTGCCGCCGCTGCCGCCCGGTTCGGAACCGGCGGTATGGCCGGTCACGCAGACGCAGATGCGCGCGCTCGTGTGCCGCGAGGACACGCGCCAATGCAACGGGCTGCAAGCCATTTACGACACCGACAACCACCGCATCCTGGTGCTCGACTGGGGCAGCCGGACGGGCACCGAATGGGAGAGCTTCGTCATCCACGAATACGTGCACGCCCTGCAGTACGCCCAGCGCGGCCCGGCCATCTTCGAGAACTGTCAGGCATCGCGCGCCACCGAAATGCAGGCCTACCGCGTGCAGGACGCCTACCTGCGCATGCGCGGCTCGCTGCTGCACGTAGGCAAGCAGATGGCTTGGTGGAACTGCGAGGATCAGCCGGCACCGGCGGCGAGGAAATAGCGCGCCGTCACCCCGCCTTGCGCAAGGTGAGATTGATGCGGCATCCGCCCAGCAGCGGATGCTGCGCCGCCTTCAGCGCCAGCACGCCGTGGTAGCGCAGGCGCGACGGCCCGCCCCACACCATCACGTCGCCGTGGGCGAGCGGCACGCGCATCGTCCGGTCAGAGCGCTTCGGGCCGCCGAAGACAAACACCGCCGGCAGGCCCAGGGACACGGAAACGATGGGCGCGTCGAGGTCGCGCTCGTTCCTGTCCTGGTGCAGCGACAGCCGCGCGCCGGGCTCGTAGCGATTGACCAGACATGCATCGGGCGCGAAGCCCGGGAAACCCGCCTGCGCCGCCGCCTCACGCGCCAGCACGAAGAATGTTTCCGGCATCGGCGCCCAAGGCTGGCCGCTGTCCGGATCCACGGCGCTGTAACGGTAGCCGCTCGTGTCCGACACCCAGCCCAGCGCGCCGCAGTTGGTCATCGCCACCGACATGCGGAAGCCGCCGGGCGTCATCATGTGGCGGAACGGCACCCGGGCGACCACCGCCCGCAGCGCGCCCAGCAACGCCGACGCCTGCGGCAATGCCCAGCCGCGCAGCACGACGGCGCCGGTTTCCAGTTGTTGCTGCCGAGGCGTGGGCGACAGTCCGGCCTCGTCGCTGAGTTCGAACAAGTCCATCGTCATGGCCGGCGCCTACGACTTCGCCTCGCGCTCGAGCAGCGCATGCTTGCGCGCCACACCCCAGCGATAGCCCGCCAGCCCGCCGTCGTTGCGCACGACGCGATGACAGGGGATGGCCACCGCCAGCGTGTTGGCGGCACAGGCGCCGGCCACGGCACGTACCGCCTTGGGCGCTCCGATGTGCTTCGCGATCTCCGTGTAGCTCGCCGTCTCGCCGGGGGAGATCTCGCGCAGCGCCTGCCACACGCGCTGCTGAAAGGCGGTGCCGCGCACGTCCAGCGGCAGGTCCAGCCCCAGCCGCGGCGCTTCGACGAAGCCCACCACCTGCGCCACCACTTGCTCGAACGTCGCGTCGCCGCCCACGAGCACGGCGTTGGCAAAGCGCGCCTGCAGATCGCGCACCAGCCGGTCGGGATCGTCGCCGAGCAGAATCGCGCACACCCCACGCGCGCTCGCAGCGACCAGAATGGACCCGAGGGAGCATTCGCCGACGGCGAAGCGTATCTCGGTGTTCGCGCCGCCAGCGCGGTAGTCGCTCGGCGCCATGCCAAACAGATGATTCGATTCCTCGTAGAACCGGCCACTGGAATTGTAGCCGGCGCCGTAGATCGCCTCAGTTACCGTGCCGCTGCGTTCCAGCGCCACCCGCACGCGCCGGGCGCGATGCGCCGCGGCATAGGCCCGCGGCGTCAAGCCGGTGACGGACTTGAAGACGCGATGCAAATGCCATGCACTCATCCCGGCATGCCGCGCCAGCTCCGCCAGGCTGGGCGCCCGCTCGGCGGACTCGATCAGCCGGCACAATGCCGCCACCCGATCGGCATGCGGCGCGGCGGTCGATGCCTGGTTCGGCTTGCAGCGCTTGCAGGGCCGGAAGCCCGCTCGCTCGGCCTCATCGGTGCTGGCGTGGAAGGCGACGTTCTCCGGCCGCGGCGTGCGCGCGCCGCAGGACGGGCGGCAATAGACACCGGTGGTCCTGACCGAGTAGAAGAATTTGCCGTCGGCCGCCGCGTTGCGCGCGACTACTGCCGCCCAGCGCGGATCGCTCAGGGTTGCTGCGGCGCGGGATTCGGCTTTGGTGTTCGAGATCATGGGTGCGCGTGTTCAACCGGCGTCGGTTTCGATGGTTGAAGTGTAGGCGTTGCCGAAACGCGGCGCACTCCGGGGATTGCTTTTGAATTCGCACATGCACCCGGCGCAGGCTTCCTGCGCATCACATTAATCGGAATCTGCAGCGTGAATACGAATGCGGCCGGGTTCGACGATCCACAGCCGACCGTCTATGGATTGTCCGGGTAGCGCAGCTATCATTTGATCCAGCAACATGCCGAGCAAGCCGGAGGTCATTTTGACTTCACGCCACCCGTGCAACCTCGGCCGGAATCACGCGTTCGCGGGCCGTTTCAGCCCCATAAGCCAAGGCTGCGCGGATGTCATCCGGCGTGAGCTGAGGATAATCGACCAGCAAGGCGGCCTCCGTTTCGCCATCGGCCAGACGATCGAGCAAGAGCGATACCCAGATGCGCGTCCGCGTATGCATGGCTTGCCGAAGCAGATGTTCGGATCAATGCTGATGCGATTCAGCAAAGGGTGCATGTTTCCTCTTGACGTCGCCGAGAATGAAACAAGGTGCAGTGGCGCGAATGCACGCCCTTGGCCGGCCTCCAAATCGCCGGGGAGCCAACATCAATACCGTAGGGTATCCGCCTAGAAAAAGCAAATCGCGCGGCCTTCTGTTCAACAGTCTTGTATCTGTTCAAACCTATCACTTGGTGAAAGCGTTGAGGGCTTTGAAGCGTCAAGCCGCCGCCCACTCCGCCGACAGCAGCGCCGCCTGCTCCAGCACCGTCTGCGTCGCCTTCTCTTGCTTGTCCGGTGGGTAGCCGCACTTGCGCAGGATGCGCTTGACGAGCACGCGCAGTTGGGCGCGGACGTTTTCGCGCAGCGTCCAGTCGATGGTGACGTTCGCGCGCGCCGTGCGCACCAGCTCCTGCGCGATCGCGCGCAGGGTCTCGTCGCCCAGCGCGGAAACCTGGCGAGCCAGCCGGTATTCGCAAATCTTCGCATGCGTCGCTACAGCGTAGATGACAGACTGGCCGCGTGAGATCGACGACGCGGAGACGATCGTACGCGGTATCTGCAGCCCTTTCCACGTGTCCAGTGCTGGAAAGCTAAAGCCCGAAGCTTTCAAGCCTCCGCCGCATCACAACGACGTTTCTGTTATGCGGATAGAGTGGATCGGTGTGGAAGCGTGTCGCAATCGGGCGAAGTCGCTGGGAAACGAAAAGAAAATGTATACCTGATTACCAATGAACCT
>JRYG01004009.1_pt1 | contig 17289 bp, 18 predicted proteins | sample 235341 | NCBI WGS metagenome assembly JRYG01 (sample SAMN03074218, study PRJNA261478) | activated sludge metagenome | biome: Wastewater Treatment Plant; feature: Wastewater; material: Activated sludge; isolation source: activated biomass of a wastewater treatment plant treating hydrocarbon... ... | reverse complement strand
ATGCCCATGGGGTCGAGGTTTTCCACCACGCAAATAATCACCACGTTGTCGTTGGCGTCGCGCAGCAATTCGAGTTCAAATTCCTTCCAGCCCAATACTGCTTTTTCTACCAAGACTTCGTGGGTGGGCGACATTTCGAGGCCGCGGCGCAGCGCTGCGTCAAATTCGTCCTCCTGGTGCACAAAGCCGCCGCCGGTGCCGCCCAGCGTATAGGAGGGGCGAATAACCAGTGGGTAGCCGATTTCCTGGGCGGCTTCTTTGCCTTCTAGAAAAGAATTGGCGATGCGAGAAGGCGCCACAAATAGCCCAATGTCAATCATGTGTTGGCGAAAAGCCTCTCTGTTTTCGGTCAGTTCGATGGCCGCAATATCCACTCCGATCATTCGCACCCCGTATTTCTCCCATACGCCGCGCTGATCGGCTTCGATGGCCAGGTTGAGGGCCGTTTGGCCGCCCATGGTAGGCAAAACGGCGTCTATTTGCCGCTCTTCGAGTATCTGGATGATGCTATCTACAGTGAGGGGTAGCAGATAGATATGATCGGCGGTGACCGGGTCGGTCATGATCGTTGCGGGGTTCGAATTGATCAGCGTCACTTCGATGCCTTCCTCGCGTAGCGAACGGGAGGCCTGACTGCCGGAATAATCGAATTCGCAAGCTTGTCCGATAATAATGGGGCCGCTGCCTATGATAAGGACGGAACGGATGGACTGATCTTTGGGCATGATCCTGTGCAATTTTCTGCCGGCAAAGGCTACCGGCTCGCCAAATTGCCCGCAAAGATAAGAAGTGAGAAGCAAATTGAGGAATTTTTTCAATCCCGCGAATTTTAAATTTTCGGCTTATCCTGACAATATCATTGACGAAAGATAAGACAGCCCGGCCACTGACGAATATCAATACCCCGCCCTTTTGCTACCCCTAATTTTGTTGAGAAAAAAATAATCACCATGAAACAGCTTTTTATACTCCTGTTTGCCCTGGTAGCGCTAATACCGGCGCAGGCGCAATGGACCTCAGACGTAACGGTCAATACCCTCGTATCCGACAAGCCAGGCGTGGTCATTTCCAATATGGCGAGCACTTCCTCAGGCAAAACTTACATTACGTTTTATACCGGCGTGCCCGAAAACTACCAGATTTGGGTACAACTCATCGACCAAGACGGTCATCGCCAATTCGGCTCCGACGGCGTATTGCTGGCTACGCTCAACGCCTCTTGGCTGAGTTTTGACTTTGTGGCTACGGATAGCAATGAAAATTTGTACCTGGCGTATTCTGATAATGCAGATGGTATTGCCGTACTCCAAAAAGTTGACGCCGCCGGCGCTATTTTATTTGGCGAAAACGGCATTAACGCGGGCGAAGCGCCGGTGTCAGCACTGAGCATAACCGATGACAACCACATTCTGGTAGCTACACTAGGTGGCGATGGCGGCAAAATCAGCCGCTTTGCCCCCGATGGCGAGCTCATCTGGTCGGTTAATGCCATTGACGGCGCCTGGGTGAAAAAATTACAGCCCACACCCGACGGCTCGTTTTATGCCGTCCTGTTGCAAGGTATTCCAGGTACTTTCTATTACTACTTTTATGCCATGCGCTACGATGAATACGGCATTCCCGCCTGGAAGTCGCCCGTTCCGATTTGCAACTCCTATTCCAATCTGCCCATCCGGGATGTAGAATTGGTATTGGACGAACAACATTCGTTGTATAGCGCAATTACCTTCCCGACGAGTTTTTCGGAATCCTATGTTTTTGTTCAAAAAATCGACCTCGCAGGTAATGTGCTGTGGGGCGAAGACGGCGTGAGAACCCTGCAAACACCTTTTATTTTTTGCCAAAAATACAGCATAAGCTACATCCCCGATTTGCAGCAACTTTTCCTGGTGATCAATTATGTTAACGGACCGCAAGACCAGGCGGAAGTTGCCCTGCAAAAAATAGACGATAACGGTAACTTATTGCTGGGCAACAATGGTGTTATCGCCGTTCCTATGAGCGCTTCACTGCCTACCCTGGCCGGAGCTGAAATGTGCGGCGATTTTTCAACTGTTTTTTGTTTTGCAACATCTGGCGGAACGATCAACGCGGTGAAAGCTGACCTCGACGGCAACCTGTTGTGGCAAGCCGTCATTAACGACAATGTTTTCNNATGTGTTAATGACGAAAGGCGCCGACGATCAGATGGTTTTCAGTTTTTTCGAAAACCGGACGGTAGTTGAATTCTACGAGCAAATATTCGTCCAGAATATTCACTGCGACGGCAGCTATACCTCAACCGGCGAACTGATCAATAATACCAGGCCAATCTACTTATTCCCCAATCCCGTGAATACAAATAATTTGCAACTTGAATTTACGGCCAATTTTCCGGTAAACCAGGCGAATGTAGATGTGTATACAACTACCGGCGTTTGTGTAAAAACCATTAAACTGGACATCCAGAAAGGATGGAATAGCTTGCAAATACCGGTAGACGGGCTGAGATCAGGCATGTATTTTATAACAATTAACAGGCAAGGCGGCGCCAGGTTTATCAAAACGTAACTCCTGATTTTTTGTACCCCGAATGATGGCCATTCGGGGCAATGACAAAAAGTTATGGGAGAAAGGGGGTAAATTCAAGTGAGGCGGTTAAACCATTTTGTAAGATAATTGTCAAAATGTAAAATCGCGATTATGAAAAAATGCTTACTCTCACTGGCAGCCTGGGCTGCTATGAATATCCTGTATGCGCAACAAACGCCGACCTGGTCGGCCGACATTGCCTGCATTGTTTATTCGCATTGCGCCTCTTGTCATAACGCCAATGGCGCCGGGCCTTTTTCCCTTACCAGCTATGATGAAGCATACAGCTACCGGTATGCACTGCAGGGCGCTACGGCGAGTCGATACATGCCCCCCTGGCCGCCCGACCCCCACTACAACTCACTGGCGCACGAACGCTTGTTGAGCGACGACGAGATTGCCCTGATAGATGCCTGGGTCAACGGCGGCGCCCCTCGCGGCAATGCCTCGGAAGAACCCGAAGCGCCCCAATACAACTCGCCTGCGGAAATCACATCGCCCTCCTGGACCGGTGTAATTCCTGCTTACACCGTGCCGCCTCTTTCCAACGACTTATATCGGTGTTTTGTCATCCCAACTAATTTTACGACTAATAAATTTATAACGGGTTTTGAAGTATTGCCCGGCAATCGCGAAATCGTACACCATGTGCTCGTTTTCCAGGATACTTCAAATGCAGCGCTGGTGTTGGATGCCAATGACCCGGAGCCCGGTTATAGCAGTTTTGGAGGCGTAGGCATTCCTGGCGCCAAACTGATAGGCGCATGGGTTCCCGGCGCTTCCGCCAAGTTTACGCCCAACAATATGGGCATCAGATTACCCAAAAACGCCAAAATTATTCTCCAGATCCACTATCCGGAAAGCAGTTCGGGACAGATAGACAGTACGCGGATCAACCTATTGCTCTCTGACGGGCTGATGCGCAACCTGAGTATTGAGCCGGCCCTCAATCATATCTCCACCCTGACAAACGGCCCCTTGTTCATTCCGGCGAATACGATAAAAACTTTTCATTCGCAATATACAATACCTGTAGGCGTAACCGTACTCGGTATCGGTCCGCATGCCCATCTCATCTGCGAGTCGATGCGTTCTTTCGCCGTATTGCCCAACGGCGATACCCTTAAACTTATCGATATTCCGCAATGGGATTTTCACTGGCAGGGATTCTACGACTTCCGGCAGCCGGTTTATCTGCCCGCCGGTACGGTGTTACACGGCTATGCCACCTACAATAATACTGCGTCAAACCCTAATAACCCCAGTTTTCCGCCGCAACCGGTATTCCTCGGCGAGGCGACTACCGATGAAATGATGCTGTTTTATTTTACCTACACCCTTTATTTCCCCGGCGACGAGAATATCATCATTGACGACAGCGATCACCCCGACCATTATCTCGAGTGTACAACGTCAACCGTTATTACGTCAGCGGAGGAGGTGTCAGCCATACAACAGTTGCGCTTTTACCCCAATCCGGCAAGCGACAGGATTACCATTGAAAACGAAGGGGCAACAACTCCCGGAATTTTGGAATTGCGTGATATGCTGGGCCGGACCGTACTCCGGGAAGTATTGACCGACAGCCAAAACGACGTCAATATCGAATATTTGCCCAAAGGAATATATTGCGCAGTGGTTATGCGCAACGGCAAGCAAACAGAGGTGGGGAGAGTAGTAATTGGGAAATGACGCTAGAAGGCCGGCGATTGGTTGCCTGCGGTTGTTTTCCAACTGCCCGCAGCCAATCGCCAACTTTCCATCAATTACTTATCAAACGGAATCACCAGTTCCTGGCCAGGGTGAATCACATCCGGATCCTTAAGAATGGCGGTATTAGCGTTGAAAATCAACATGTACTTCATTGGGTCGTCATAATAGTGCTTGGCGATTTTCGATAGCGACTCGCCTTTTTCTACCGTGTGCTTGTGGTAATAGTCGGTATTGGATACTTTAATGTCGGCAACCAGGTCGGTAGGCATGCTGCCCATGTTGGCCTCCTTGATCTTGTCCCACATCTTGTCTTTTTCAAATTGCGTTTCGGTTGTGCCGCCGATTTTCAGCTTGCCGTCTTCTTCTTTGACGTAGCCGTCTTTTACGCCGTACTTCATACCGAGATCCAGTACTTGACGATACTTATCTTGCAGAGACATATGCATTGATTTAGGGTTCAACAATAATAAATCAAATCATCTTTGGGACTCTATTCCCTTCCAAAGGTAACAGCCTTAGGCCTTTTTTGGGTAAAAAAAAAGTCGCTATTTGAAAAAAAACGTACGATAACCCCTATTGAGAAGCGTTACCATGATTGCAAGCTGATTAAAAATCTCTTTTATCACACAACTGAATGCCGGGTTGAAGTGTAATTTTGGATACTAACATACAATAGATCGACTATGAAACCATCCAGATTTCTAATTGCGATTACAAGCATAATATGTTTCAATTTCAGTACACATGCCCAGCCTTTGAAAATAGCGCTGGTAAAATACAGCGGCGGCGGAGACTGGTATTCCGTAGTTGACGCTTTACAGAACCTGGGCAGGTACTGCAACAACCAGTTGGGCACCAATTTCGATGACGATTACGCTACTGTTGACGTAGGAAGCGCCGAAATTTTTAACCATCCATTTCTTTTTATGACCGGCCACGGCAACGTCGTACTCAGCGATGCAGAAGCCGAAAACCTGCGTACGTACCTCAAAGGCGGCGGTTTTTTGTTTATCGACGATGACTATGGCATGGACCCCTATATTCGCGTAGCGCTCAAAAAAGTGTTTCCCGATCAACAACTCATCGAGTTGCCATACCAACACCCCATTTTTCATCAGAAATTTAATTTTACCGACGGCATGCCCAAAATTCACCAGCACGACGGCAAAGGGCCCCGTACCTACGGCATATTTATCGAGGGCCGCCTGGCTTGCCTCTATGCCGCCGAAAGCAATATCAGCGATGGCTGGGAGTCATACGACGTACACAAAAACCCCGAATCCCTGCGCCAACAAGCCCTGCGCATGGGCGCCAATATTATTCAGTTTGCTTTTTCGCAGTAAACAACGCTTAGCAAAATGCTTGATGTTCAATTTAAAACAATCAAACATCAAACATCAACAAAATCACTCCCTCGCGAAATCTCCCTCTCCCCATCCTGCAACGCCGGCAATGCAGGTCAGCTTTTTATCCACGTATGGGTAGCTGGGCGTAGTAAGGTATGCATAAACAGCCGGGGAAAATTCAACGGTAATAACCGACCACTCGCCTTGTACATCAATATGGGAGGTATAATTCATAGGTGGCGCAGTGGGATGGTCGCCGAGATAAGCTATTACAACCTGACAGCCGAAGCTGATCGCTTTACTGCGGATTAACATAGGCGCGGGCATTTCGGCGTAGGGCGGATCAAATTTGACCTCCAGCAGTTCGTTATCGGATTGGCACCAGGTTTGGTCATTGAATTCGAAGCCGGGATTGTCATAAGCGCACCATCCGTCGAGATCGTAAGCGATAGACAAATAGAGCTCCCGGCAGGGATCAAAAGACACAGGGGCGCAGGCCTGAATAGCCATACACCCCGACATCGCGAGATATTGAATCGTTTTCATTTGGAAAATGGATTTTATAGTGCAAAAATAAAGCATGCACAGCATCCAAGTCTATTGCTGCCCCAAAATGCCCCAAAATGCCCCCAAAAAGAAAAAGCCGCGGAGTTGTTTTATCCGGCGATAAGTTGGTCGACCACTTTTCTCACGCCGGTAGTGGCCTTTTCCGGGATGACGTGAAGTTTATCCGTTTGCCCTAATTCATAATTAACGGCCGGCTTGGGATCTACATAAAAAACGGTTGCATGGGGCGGGGCGAACCCTACCAGGCTTGCAGCCGGATACACCTGCATGGAAGTGCCCACGATCAGCACATAGTCGGCCTCTGCCAGTTCGTATACAGCATCGAGCAGCAGGGGCACTTCTTCTCCAAACCACACAATATGGGGCCTGAGTTGGCTTCCCAATTCACAGGTATCGCCAAGATTGATATCTTCCTCACAATGATAAATCAGGTCTGGGTTTTTAGAGCTGCGCGCCTTTAGCAGTTCGCCATGAAGATGAATAATATTGCTGCTACCCGCTCTTTCGTGCAGGTCGTCAACGTTTTGCGTTACGATACATACATCAAAGTGAGCTTCGAGTTCCCGAATGGCGAAATGGGCTGCGTTAGGGTTCACTTTGGGCAGTTGACGGCGGCGCTGGTTGTAAAAATCCAGCACCAGCCCGGGATTTTTCTGCCAACCCTGAGGCGAAGCCACTTCCATTATGTCGTGATTTTCCCAAAGGCCGTTGGCATCGCGGAAGGTTTTGATGCCGCTTTCCGCGCTGATTCCTGCACCTGACAAGACGACGATTTTTTTCATGACAGATGGATTGTGAAAAGGTTATCGTTGAGGAATTGCGTATCCCAATCGCTTACCCTCTTACAAATGTATCGAAAAAATCGAGTGCCAGGTTCAGATTTTGTTGCGCATTGCGGCTTAGTCCTTCCCCAAGTTCCCACTGCTCGCCGCTAATGAGCAGGCAAAATACATCGGGGTTGGCGTCAAAAAGCGATTCGCACAAATGGACTACAGCGGGAGGTTCCAGGCGGTGGGAGGTATAAGAGGGCTGCGGCTCGCCGGGGCAGGGCGCCCACTGAAAAGGTATGTCGCCGTTTTGCCAGGCGTCGACAAAAACGACTTGCCGGGCGTGACTGATAAGCTCTGCGTCTTCGACCTGAAGTTGGTAGCGGTAGAGGATTTCGCCGTCAAAATAACCCCGCTCGGTCACGGCATCGGCGAAAGCCCAGCCCAGGCCGTCATCGCCGCGGGCAGCGTTGCCCACGGCGATGAGGAGTTTGTCGCGGCGGTCAGGATCGGATGCGTTCATCGATGAGTTCTCCATGCGAGTTGTACAATTCGATTTGCAGCGGCATTTGCCCAACGGCGTGCGTAGCGCAACTCAAACAAGGGTCGTAGGCTCTGATGGCCACTTCTACCTGGTTGAGCATTGCATCGGTAATAACCGGCTGCTTGTCCATGGCGCGCTGGGCCACTTCGCGCACAGCCCGGTTCATGGCCTCGTTGTTGTGCGTAGTAGAAACGATGAGGTTACAGCGTGTGAGTTTACCCCGTTCGTTGGCTTCATAATGGTGGATGAGCGTTCCACGCGGCGCTTCAACGATACCAACGCCTTCCGAGCGGCGCTGTCCGGTACGCACCAAATCATTGCTCAAAATATCGGGATCGTTGAGCAAATCGCGGGCCACTTCGGCGCAGTGCAACAATTCGATGAGGCGCGCCCAGTGGTAGTACATGGTGCGGTTGTTGGGCAGCCCGCCGCTGAAATCCCGGAATATTTGCCGTTCTTTTTCCGCCAGCGGCGTTGGAATATAATCGCACACATTGATACGGGCCAACGGCCCTACGCGGTTCCAACCCTTATCCCGCCCCAGGTGGGTGAGGTAGGGGAATTTGAGGTAGGTCCAGCGTTCTACGCCTTCCGAGAAATAACGCCTGTAATGTTCGTCAATAACGTCTTTCAGTGTGATATTGCCCTTGTCGTCAATGGCTCTCAGCTTGCCATGGTATAGCTCCAATGCGCCGTCGGCATTCACCAACCCCATGTGCCCCGACGGGTAGGCGGCAAATGGGTCGAGCCAGCCGGCGTTTTGTTCGTGGTAGTTTTTAATAAAAGCCAGCACTTCCTGCGACCATTCGATCATTTGATCTACTGAAGGCAGGTTTTGGCCATCAAGGAAATAGTCGCGTTCTTCGGGCGTCACCGATTTGTAAACCCCACCGGGTACTGCTGCAATGCCGTGAATGCGTTTGCCGGCAATGACGCGGATGATTTCCTGGCCGAATTTGCGCATCAGGATACCTTTGCGCGCCAGCTCTTTATTGGCGATGGCCAACGCCGCCACGTTGCGCTGCTCCAGCGGAGCGTCAACGCCAAACAGCAGATCGGGCGCCGCCAGGTAGAAAAAGTGAAGGGCGTGCGATTGAAAAACCTGCCCGTAGTGCAACAAACGCCTGATCTTGTCGGCGGTAGGCGATAGATCCTCGGGGTCGAGGCCCTCCAGGCGGTCAACGGCTTTGGCGGCAGCCAGGTGGTGGCTCACGGGGCATATGCCGCACAGGCGTTGTACCAGCGCCGGCACTTCCCAATACGGGTGGCCCTGAATAAAGCGCTCAAAACCGCGAAATTCCACAATATGCAGCCGGGCTTCGCTTACCTCGTTGTGATCGTCGAGGTGGACGGTAACGCGGCCGTGGCCCTCTACCCGGGTTACCGGGTCTATGATGATTTTTTTTCCCACGGTTAGTCGTATTTAAATTCCGATTTGATGATAGAGTAATCAGCGCCGAAAAGGATGTTTTTTAACACCTTCCAGATATGACTGGCATCGGGCGGACATCCCGGAATGTAATAGTCAATTTCAACAATTTCATTGCAGCCGTACACGCGGTCGAGCAACTCGGGCAGGTCTTCGTGGTGGGGTATCACTTTGCCCTGCTCAAGGTCGGAAGTGGCGTGGCCATAGGCTTCGTCAAGGCATTCTTCCAGCGGCACAAAATTGCGCATAGCGGGCAATCCCCCCCAGATGGCGCATTCTCCTACCGCTACCAGAATATCGCAGTTGGCTCTGAACGCCTTGAGCACTTCGATATTTTCGTCATTACAGCAGCCGCCTTCTACGATGCCGACGTCGCAGCGCCGGGTAAACTTTTTGATATCGGTGAGCGGCGATTTGCTGATATCGACGACGTCGATTACGTCTACGAGTTCTTCATCAATATCGAGCATCGACATGTGGCAGCCGAAGCAGCCGGCCAGTGAAGTGGTAGCAATAACTTTTTTGGGTTGTCCCTTCAGCGGGGGCATACCCGCTTTGGGAGTATGCACGGTCTGTTCGGCATCCTGCAAGTCGTATTTGCGTTCGCCCCGGGGGCGGGGTTGCGTTCTGCCGCGCACCAGGATAGCGCCGGTGGGGCACAGGTGCATGGCCTTGATAGCTTCCTCCTCGTCGAGTTTGGCCTCCTGTTCGTAGTCTACCCGCACTTCTGTAGACCCGCCTCTGTTGAGAAAACTAAAAACGGGGAATCCGTCTTTGGTGTTCACCTCTTCCACGCAGCGCCGGCAGAGGATGCAGCGGTTGTGCTCTATCACAATGCGCTTGGGGCGATAGTCGATAAAGCGGTTGAGGAACAGGTGGGGAAAACGGCTGATGGTGACCCCCAGCCGGTAGCCCAGGCCTTGCAGGTCGCAGTCGCCGCTTTTTTCGCAAGCCGGGCAGAAGTGATTGCCTTCGGCAAACAACATTTCCACCATAGCCTTGCGCGCATCGTTGAGTTCAGGGATATTAAACTCGACCTGCATGCCTTCTTTTGCTTTAATAGTACAAGCGGCAAAGGGTCTTTTATCCACTTTTACCATACAAACGCGACAGGTTCCCAGCGGCGGGTCGATATGTTCGTAATAACAAAGCGAAGGGATAGAGATGCCATTGGCGGCAGCGGCTTTCACCAGGTTTTCGCCTTCGGGCGCCTGGCAGGTTTTGCCGTCTATAGTAAATTTAACTATTTTTTCCATAACAAGCAGGTTATCAGGGTGATCAGGAGGTCTGTTCTACGGCTTCCCTGTAATCGCCCAGGGCGCGGTCGAGGTCAAAACCTTTTTCGCGTCCTTTGGCTCTTACGCGCTGTTGGAAATAGGCCGGGAATTTCTGCATAGCGTTGATCAATGCATGGGCGGAGGCTTTTCCCAGGCCGCATCGGCTGGCCACCCCGAGCAGTTGGCCCCATTGCCTGATTTCTTCAAGGTCGGCAGGGCGCGCCAGGCCGCGTTTCAGCAGTTCCAGCTTCCGGCCGAGTATGAAGTTGCCGGCGCGGCAAGGCGTACATACTCCGCAAGATTCCTTTTTAAAAAATTCCGTAAAATTGATCATCACCTGTAGCAAATCGCGTTGGGAATTGAATATCATCACCGAACCCCCACATATCAAATCTTCGTAGCACAATCGGCGGTTTTGCTCGGCAGCAGGAATACAAATGCCCGACGGGCCGCTGATCTGAATGAAATAGGGGTCTTCAGCGCCGCAATAACCTAGTAGCTCGCCTACCGTCATCCCCCATTCGATTTCATAAATACCGGGAAACTTGCAATCGCCGGCTACGCTGAGCAGTTTGGCGCCCGGCGAACCGGGGGTGCCTATCGAGCGGAAGGCGGTTGCGCCAAGTTCTATGATCCGGGCTGCAGCGCAAAGCGTCTCCACATTATTAACGGAAGTAGGTTGCCCCAGATAGCCTTTTTCTACCGGGAAAAACACTTTGGGCCAGGGTTCGCCCCGTTTGCCCATCAGCGAATCAAGCAGCGCAGTTTCTTCTCCGCATACGTAGGCGCCGGCGCCCAGCTGGATGTGGATATTGAATGTAAACGGTTCTTTTGACGGCGTGAGTTGCCCCAGCCAGCCCAACTGGCGGTAGGTGGCAATAGCGGCTTCCAGTCTGGGCAGCAGGTAGCGGTATTCGGCGCGCAGGTATATGATACCCTCTTCTGCGCCAATGGCATAACCCCCGATGATCATGCCTTCGATAAGCAATTCGGGCAGGCGATTCATCAACACCCGGTCTTTGAAAGTTCCCGGCTCGCCTTCGTCGGCATTGCACACCAGATAGTGCTTTTCACCGGGATTGTTGCGGCAGATCTTCCACTTGTCGGCAGTAGGGAAAAAGGCCCCGCCCATGCCCAACAAGTGAGCTTCTTTAATCTCATTGATGACCTGCTCCGGGCTTAACTCCGCGAGACGTTGAAGTGCCCGCCCCGGCGCCATATCGCGGAAAAATACGGCCCGTTCTCCGGGCGGTACGTAGCGCAAATGGTCTTCTACCGTATCGGCCAGCTCGACAAGCGAAGCGCCGGCACGCAAGGCGTTGATGAGTTGATAAACCCGCTCAGGCGTAACCCTTACAAATGGGTGAAAATTGATGAGCATGGCAGGCTCCTGGTCGCTCAACCCAATACAAGAAGTATCAAAAAGGCCGAATTGCCCGGTGGGGTCTACTCCCCCCCAACGGCCCCCCGTGGCTTGCTCAAGCGCTTTGCGAACGGCGGCATAGCCTTTGAATTCCGACAAAATGCTGTTGTTGAGGTAAATGATGTACTTGCCCGCTGGTTTGCGGTGAAAGAAATGGTAAAAAGTACACACCCCCTCGACTTCTATCGCGGAAACATCCAGTTTGGCAGCAATGTCGAAAATGTCTTGATTGGAAATGAAACCTTTTGCATCCTGGCAGGCCCACAACAAATTGAGCAGTTGCGTTTTTTCAGATTGGTGCGTTGTCGTCATAATTGCCAGCATTTATTGCTATAACCTTTCTTTGAAGGCTATTGAAAATAACTCGGCTTTTGCTCTTCTAAGACACTCGTAATTTACACCAATCAATAGTGAGAAACAAGTATAAAACAGATCTGATAGTGTGATTTTTACACTAGCATTAAGGTGAAAAATGTCATTGCATTTTTCAAAAAAACGGCTCCAGCCGGTAATTATCCGACTGAAGCCGATACAATGATTTATTGTATTTAGTTTGTTGTGCAACAAGACAGGCCATCGGCCTGCATGGTCCAGACTTCTCCGGAGCGTTCCCAGAACATAGGCGCGCCGTCGGCATTTTCAACCTGGGTAATCATCTCTGAAAGCGCTTCGCTGATCAAGACAGATTTGCCCTCCGGCACTTGGAGTCGCCAGGTGATATATTGCCCGCGGCAACGCTGTCCGGCAGGGACTTTTACATAAGGATCAAGAACCAGCGTGTGTTGATTAAATGCCGCCGAACCAACCGCTACGCCTGCCAATGCCCTGGCGTCCTGCAGGTCGCGACCCTGGGAGCGAACCTGTTGAACGAGCTCAAACTGATCGCCATCAGCTTTTTCAATGATGAGCTGGGCGCCTTTGTATAAAAGCGCGTCGTTCATCAGTATAACTTCATCGTCAATGGCCATACGAGAGTCGTAGTAGTTGAAGGGCGCCTTTTCTAAATGCAAGGTGTCGCTGTCGGGCTGCAATATCTGTGCAGGTTGGTCTAGCTGGGCGCTAGCCCTGAAGTCTTCAGCCGAGCGACCGCCGATGATGGCCAGACAAGTGAGGTTGAGCCACCAGAAAACACCCAAGCCTATATTCCAATAGATATTGACATAGGTGCCGAACAACAATCGGGAGACAAACAAAATGACTGTGATAAGCGGAATGGCAATCAGGAAAAGTACGTTAACCAACGCGATACCGGCCGTAAATGATTGCCCGGGGAAGAGATATTGTGTGAAAGGTTGGGCGAAATAAATGCCTGCAACTGCGCCTATCCAAACTGCCGCCAGGCTTAACGCCACAATAAGGCCGATGATAAATAGCAGTGGTTTCCATATGTTCTGCAGCGCTCCTATCAGCGCTTGCGCAATTTGTCCTACAAAAGAAAATCCTCGGTTGAGTGCTTCGCCTGCGTCAAACCCCGTCGCTGACGCTGAACTTTTTTTTTTGCGCCTTCTTCGTCGGCGCTTAACTCGTCACCGAGTTTTGACATTTCTTTCGAAAATTTCGAAAACTCTTGCTGGATGATGTTGCCTATGGTCGTGAAATTGATCGGCTCGCCTCGCATTGACAGGCGGTCGCTGGCAGTCTCCGCTTTAGGCAGGATGATCCAAAGGATAAAGTACAAAGGCACGCCAAAGCCGCCTGACAAAGTGAAGATCACGAAAAACAAGCGCACCCAGACGGCGTCCTGAATGCCGAAGTAAGCGGCAATACCCGAACATACGCCGCCGACCACTTCATCGTCGGTGTTGCGGAACAGGCGCTTGCCCGTCTGGTATTTACCCCTTCCGTCGCTGCCGGTAGCCGTCTCCTGCATAGGCTCAGCACCGAATTCTTCCGGCGTGCCCATTACGGTAATCACCTCTCTGACATCTCTGATCGATACAATCTGACGGGCCGACAGGCGCTCCTGCAACAATTCGGCCATGCGCGTTTCTATGTCGTTGAGTATCTCCTCCCGCCCTTCGGTGTTGCGAAAATGCTTTTTGATCGCTTGCAAATAAAGGGTCAGGTGGTCAAAGGCATCCTCGTCGATCGTAAAAGGATAACCGCCGAGGTTGATGTTGAAGACTTTATTCATTGTGGGCTACGTTTTTTGTAGTGTGATCAACTGCTTGTACGAGCTGGTTCCAATTGTCGAGTAGTTCTTTCAGAAAAATTCGTCCCTTGTCGGTCAGTGCAAAGTATTTTCGAGGCGGCCCCGATTTCGACTCTCTCCAACTGTACTGGAGCAAGTCGGCATTTTTCAACCGGGCGAGCAACGGATACAAGGTGCCCTCCACGATGATGAGCTCTGCTTCCTTTAACCTCGATATGATGTCAGACGGGTACGCTTCCCCCTCCGCTATGATCGAGAGAATGCACAACTCCAGCACGCCTCTTCTCATCTGTGTTCTCGTCGTTTCCAAATTATCCGTTTTCATAACACAAATATAATACATAATAAAGTACTATGCAATACAAGGTAGTCTTTTTTGCATAGTATTTTCCCTCAACAGGAATCCTGCACCGACGAATAGCAGCGATTTTTAGATGAATGGGTTGTGGGTTGTAGGTTGTAGGTTGTAGGTTGTAGGTTAATAAAAAACCTGGAACCTGGAACCTGGAACCTACAACCTACAACCGATCTAAAGGTGCGTTGCAATATAATACGGCAGCATAGCTCGCCAGGTAGGCCAGTCGTGCGGCATATCGTAGCCCCACACATCCAGCTTGTGGGGGATGCCTTTGGCATGGAGGATTTGCGACAGCAGGCGCGAAGCCTCGGGGGTTTCGTAATCGCCTGAGCCTGTGAGGATATAAGTGTGTTTGCCCTGACGCAGCATAGGCAGATAATGATCGTCGTTGAGGCCGGGCAGGTATTGCACCGGCGAGTTGAAATATACGTCTTCGTCGTGGTATCCCTTGGTGTAGGTGCTCAGGTTATAGCTGCCGCTCATCGCAATAGTGCCTGCGATCAGATCGGGGCGTCTGAAATACAAATTAGCGGAATGCAGGGCGCCGAGCGAAGCGCCGCTGGTGATGATGGGCGTATCGTGGCTGGTTTTGCTGCGGATAAAAGGCACCACCTCCTCATAAACATAAGCATTGAACTGCTGGTGGCGAATACTCTTGTGCCTGGGGTGCATGTGGTTGTTGAGCCAGCTCTCCGAGTTGATGCTATTGATAGAAAACACCTTCACTTTGCCCTCGTCAATATATTTGGCAATAGCGTCGATGAGCAGAAAACGTTCGTATTCAAGGTAGTCGGCGGCGGCAGTGGGCAACAAAAGGAGTGCGGGGCCGTAATGGCCGTACATCACGATCTCCATGTTTTTGTTGAGTCGCGGGCTATACCAGGAATGGATTTCTCTGTGCATGTCGATATTTTTTTCTCGTTTAAAAATTGGCTATTGCAGTGTTTCCGTGCTGCTGCGCTTCACTAGTTTGAACTGAAAAGCATAATTGCGGATATTGGCTGAAAGCACCAACACCGAATCAGTGAGTTCTACTATGGTATAATCAGCTTCGATACGGCCTTGTCGCTGTTGCAGTATATTGTCCTCAATCGCATACGCGGCCGTTTCCGGCACGCCGCTCATGTTGGTGCGCAGGGCGCCGTCGGGCAAAAACTCGTAATAGAGTTCGGCCAGCGATTCTGTAGGTCTGCCGTCGCGAGTAGCTGATTCCAGCTCCCAACGGCCGACTATCTGTTCGGCGGTAAAACCAGCATCGCGTTTACAACTGATAACAACCAGCAGTATGAAGATTGGTAACCAAATATGTCTAATCATGTGGCAATACATGGGTTATGAAATAAACCCCGCAAAAATAAGCGTTGTTTCCGGTATTATACTTCGACATGAGCGGTTTTGTGTATAAATTTGGCGAACAGCGACTTATCCGACGTTGTTATTGATGAGCTATGCGCGCAACTCACCATACTCAATTGATTCGAGATGAAGCCCGGCGATTGGGTTTCAGCTTTATCGGTTTTGCCCGTGCCCAACGCCTTGATGAGGAGGCTCGCCGGCTCGAAGCCTGGCTCAATCAGGGGCGCCACGGTGAGATGCAGTATATGGCCAACCATTTTGACAAACGGGTAGACCCCCGGCTGTTGGTAGACGGCGCCAAAACAGTGGTCAGCCTGCTGTACAACTATTTCCCCGCCGACACCCAATCCGACCCCGAAGCGCCAAAAATCTCCCGCTATGCCTATGGCGAAGATTACCATTTTGTACTCAAACGCAAACTCAAATCATTGCTGGCGTTTATTCAGGAGGAGATAGGCGAGGTCAACGGCCGTTGTTTTGTCGACTCGGCCCCGGTACTCGAGCGCGACTGGGCGCGGCGCAGCGGCATCGGCTGGAGCGGAAAAAATACCTTGATCATTAATCCGAAGGCCGGCTCGTATTTTTTTCTGGCCGAGCTGATTATTGATCTCGAACTCGACTACGGCCACCCCATCAAAGACTATTGCGGCACTTGCACCCGCTGTATCGACGCCTGCCCCACCGAGGCTATTTCACCCCAGGGTTATCTCGTCGATGGCAGTAAGTGTATCTCTTATTTGACTATTGAGTTGAAAAGCGAGCTCCCCAGAGCATTTGAAGACAAGATGGACAACTGGATGTTTGGCTGCGATATCTGCCAGGAAGTATGCCCCTGGAACCGCTTCGCAAAACCCCATACTGAACCGGCATTTGAACCGCATCCCCAATTGCTCGATATGACCAAACGGGATTGGGAAGATATCACAGAAGAAGTTTTTCAGGCGCTTTTTCGCCATTCCGCCGTAAAACGCACGAAATTCGCCGGACTAAAACGCAATATTGATTTTTTGAAAAATAAATAATACCGGATGCCTACCCATAAACTTTTCGCATTTCTCTTGCTGGCACTGGCTGCTTGCGGCCCAGCGGCCGACGACGGCAAATCTAACCAACAGGATGCCGAAGCCGAGCAAGAACAATCCGGCAATACAGCCGCCGCGCGCCAGATTGTCTTTTTTGGCAATAGCCTCACAGCAGCATACGGACTGGAGCCCGAACAGGGCTTCCCGGCACTCATCCAGGCCAGAATAGACTCGCTCGGGCTGTCTTATAAAGTGATCAACGCCGGACTCAGCGGCGAAACCACCGCCGGCGGCAACGAACGCGTAGATTGGATTCTGCAGCAACCCGTCGATGTTTTTGTGCTCGAGTTGGGCGGCAATGACGGCTTGCGCGGTATTAACCCCGATGCTACCTACGCCAACCTGCAGTCTATTATCGATAAGGTGAAGGCCAAGTACCCCAATGCCAAAATTATTCTGGCCGGCATGGAAGCGCCCCCCAATATGGGCGCCGATTTTACCAAAGCTTTCCGCCAGGTCTTCCCGAAACTGGCCGCAGAAAATCGCCTGCCGCTTATCCCCTTCCTGCTCGACGGCGTTGGCGGCAATCCCAAACTCAACCTGCCCGACGGCATTCACCCCAATGCGGAAGGCCAATATATCGTTGCTGATAATGTGTGGAAGGTACTGCAGCCGCTGTTGTAGGCTTCGCTGTTTAATTTGACCGGGGTTCTCCTGAGTTCGTTTATCGCTTCGCTGTTTAATTTTTTCGTGGCAAAACTACA
>JRYG01006719.1_pt1 | contig 17294 bp, 15 predicted proteins | sample 235341 | NCBI WGS metagenome assembly JRYG01 (sample SAMN03074218, study PRJNA261478) | activated sludge metagenome | biome: Wastewater Treatment Plant; feature: Wastewater; material: Activated sludge; isolation source: activated biomass of a wastewater treatment plant treating hydrocarbon... ... | reverse complement strand
GTGATGAAGTCGGTGAAGTAGTAGTCGTCGTAGGGGTGGGCGTTATTGGTAGCATAAACAAACGGTCGGATGCCCTGGCGGCTTAGATTTCCAATATGGGTAATACCACCTCCATTGGCATTGCTTCCATCCCTGTACATGTAATCAGGCATCATTGTCTCTGCGATACGACCTCCTATTCTTATATCGGAAGTATGTGTTGCTCCTTGAATCAGTTGAAAACTGTTTTCGTAAGTTTTTTTAATCATTACTTCAACCTGGTTGACATCCCACAGTCTGTCATAACGATTATTATTACCTGAAATAGTAACAGGACTCATTTGAGGGCGAACAACGATATGCGAAGCATTGGCGCCGGGATACGTCGGTCCTGTCCATGCTTCAGTTTCATTATTGTTGTAATTTGTAACTTTTCTCAGTTGTATATTGTATGTTGGCGACTCGTAGTTTACGAACTGTAAAGGGCTCTTTGTATTTGTATCATGAATACTGGTTGAATTATCGGGGTTTGAAAATAAATGCAGGTGGGCGCCGCCGCCCAATCCTGAATAACCGGTAGGCCCGATTGGGCTACCTGCAGTAATGGTATTGCTCACCGGAAAATTTTTACCGTTGAAGTTTACTGTGCCCGGCACAGTGCCTAGAGCTGTCGTATCTCCATTTAGCACTATCACAATGCAGCGGTCAACATTATTGGTCATTAAACTCAGCCAGCATCCACCGCTTCTTAATGGTAAATTAGGCCATCCGTTATCTGGGTTAGAATCATTAGAAAAAAAATGTCCGTAACCGAAGTTGGGATTATCACCTTCTGCCTGTACAATCAATCTTTTGTATCCCGTGCCAAGATTACCCTCGATTGTCCCGTCTTCCAAAGCTAATATAAGATCGCCCATATCGTTATCGCCAGTACCGCTGTTGTAATCTATGCCGCCATGCCAATCATAATTATCTGTATTATTCTGTCTGGGGCCATAATCATCGGCAATCAGGTTGGCAGGATATATAAGGGACTCGCCGTAGGTAAAATTTTGAGATGAAGAATTAGCATCCAAACCGGTATTGCTACATTGATCACATTGGCGATAACGAACGACATATCCAGCTTGTGCAACAATCTCCCCATTAAGCGAAAAAATGACTGCTAATGTAAATAGTAATAGGGTATATTGCTTTTTCATAAGGATTGAAATTTGGGAAGTGATCAAAATTTTTCCGCCGGCCAGTCCCGGTACCGCACCCGCTCAAATGCTTTGGTTTGCTGATCCTGGATGATGAAGCCGTCTTCGGTAAATGCTCGAATATAGTTAAGGCGAGCGTCTATGGGTGAGGAGTACTTCATACGATTCTTGAGGTCAAAGGCAAGTTTTATCTGTGATGTAGTATAACCTTTCTCTTTCTGTTCTTTATAAGATATTTGTTGATGTACCATTACCCAACCTCCTAATTGTTCAGCAGGTCCATTAAGCTGGTGATTAGGTGGCAATTCCCAGTCATAAACAATCTCCTTCGTTTGCACATCGTAAATGCGGAAGTGGTCGTTGTACATTCTCCCGTCATCCACTGTGAATGAGCCGCCATACCGGAGACAAAAGTATTTGTGGTCGCAGGTCAGGATTCCTTCGCCGAAAGACACATCCTCCAAGTCCTTAAAGCGGGCGATTTCTTTGCCGGTATTGTCCAATAATACAAAGGTAGCAACTACCCCTAGCAGCGTCCTGTCTTCGTCAAGTGCCTGGAGGTAATAGGCGATAACCAGATTGGCACAATTTCTATTTTCATAAGTGCCGCCCGATGTAGCATACTGATCTACATCTGTGCGCCAGTCATAATTGGGATATACTGTCCTGTCGACTACGGACTTGCTCCAATCGGTGTATCCTTCTGACAGGAAATTTTTATATTTTTTGGGATTGTAAGGGTTATTGGCCGTTATATTAAAAGAACCAACTAGCTGGTTATCCATGTCAAAAAAATCTACCCAACTGTCGCCGAGACGTTCAAGTATGCCTGAAGAATCCCGTCTAATATTAGCATGATACACTATGTTGGTCAAATCAAACTCATCAAAACGCCCGCCGCTAATGATATAGCCTTCCACTTGAGAGGGCACTTCGCGGTCAGGGTAATATGGGTTTTTACTCCGCGGAATTCCAGGCGGCATCGTATCAAATGTCAATTGTTGAGGTTTTGAAGCGTCGTGGTTGTGGATATTAATATCCTGAACGTTATCCGGTATTTTTTCTCTATGACAACTTTCCAATATCAGAATGGAACTTAAAGCGATAATAATTAGCGTTTTCATTTTACAATAATTTATTGGTTAATAAAAAGAAGTATGATTTTTGCTAATACAATAGCCTTACACGTCGTGGTCAACCACAATATAACAGGTAATACCATAACGCCTGATGCGTATCGTATAATCTCCAAAACGATATTCGTGTAATTATTCCAACACGCGCCCGCATATTTAAGCAACCGGAACACCATCTGCGAGCACTACGACAATCGTGTGTATATTGCAAAAAAAAAAAATAAAATTCAGACAAAGTCAAATAACGTAAACACTTTAACACATAATATTTTCCGTTAAGTATGTTTTGGGGATAAAAGGCTTGTATACCGTACGCCGTCAAGTTATCCCGACCTGCTTGCCGGTGCGAGCTATAATTGTCAATAACCACATTTTGCACGGGCGAATCGGTTGCCTGTTCGCGCACGTTGGTCACCCGGGCTTTGAGGTGGTAGCGGCCGTCGTTGTAGCGGGTGCTCATGGGGCAATAGGAGAGCATGGCCTCGCCGCCGTCCATCGGGTCGTCTTTGTGGATGCGGGTGATGAAGTCGGTGAAGTAGAAGTCGTCGTAGGGGTGACTTGCGTAAGCAAAGGGCGCTATGCCTTGTCTAGTCCAGTTGCCTCTTTGATTATTTAATGCCATATAAGTTGGATAAAGTACTGTAGCCGGTGTTGCCCCATGCGAGAGTTCGCTAGTAAATTCACTGCCTTCAAATAGTGAAAACTCGCTTTCTCCCTGCTTTTTTATTAGCAATTCAACTTCATTAATATTCATTACAGCATTCCCATAACGTGATGAACTACCATCTTCAGCAATGATTTCACCATCCGGATTGGTAACGCTTTCCATAAAAGCTCTAACTCGAAATTTGGTTGTTATTGTGCCCGGATAGCTTAATTCTATTTGCCCAAAGCTTTCTCCTTCTGTATGGAATTTCACTTCATAGTTGGGTATGTCGTGACTCAGGACGGTAAGAGGGTCCATGCAATTTGTTTCATATACCTCGCGGATAATTGGTGTGGTATTAATATCACGAAACCGATATACATGCAAATGAACAGGAAACGGGTCGTTTGCCTGATAGCTGCCACCAGAGCCTCCCATCGGCGCTATGGCCTGGTTTGCCGCATTTATCTCTGTTTGCACTGCATATTCAACCCCGTTAAACGTCACCGTTCCAGCCTCTTGCCCTATGGCAATGCCTGTTTCCAGATTAATGATAGCGTAATATTCTCCATAGGGGAAATCCATCGCCTTTAATACAAAATCTCCCGATTGCAGCCAACTTCCGCCTGGATTACGAGCATTAAAAATATGACCATAACCCAAATCGTATGCTCCATCTATCACGATATATTTATACCCGCCGCCAGCCCGAATTAATGCCACCGAACCGCTCTCGGCAGCCATAATAGCTGTACCTCTACCCAAATCATTGTCGGGCCCCGCAAATTGAATAGGGCGATAATCCACTCCTTTGTGCCAATCATAACCCAGATATCTTGCTCCAAAATCAGAGGTGATATCCCTGCTTTGATAGGCTTGCATGGCGCCGTAGGTATAGTTGCCGCCAATGGTATCGCCGCCCTCCTGCGCGGAACAATTATTACATATTTGATAGTGCAAAGAAATGTCTTGTGTTTGTGCAATTGAAACACAGGGTAAGCTCATCAAGGTCAATACCCCGAAGTATAGACAGGTTTTCATTTGTTCTCAATTTTAAGATTTTCAATTTTAAAATCTTTGTGAAAAAAAAATTTTCTGCGGCTACCTTCTTGTGTATATATAGCTCCATCCTCCTGCCAAACAGGCCTATTCTCCGGTTTTTTTCCATAGATTTCGGTATAATATACTTTACAACTATCCAAATCAAAAACCCAATACCGATTAGGATGTACAGTTCCCCCAATATAGTCTGCCGCCAGAATTTTATTATATGCTTCGCCTAAAGAAATTTCGTTATTCCAGTATTCATTCCTTTGATAGTTCAATATTTTTTGATTTGATTCCAAATCAAAAAATAGCAACCCCTCCGGAAGGTGCCCGCTACCGCATTCTCCATAGGTTCCGCCGTATTTAACAGCCAGGTATTTCCCATCTTGCGTAACAATGGGCGCCGAACCTGCCTGATTATTTTTTATTCTGGAAACAACTTCTCCGTGGTCATTAAAAACAAAATATTCTCCGATGATTGCAATCACCTGATTGTTTTTATTGGTCAGGTACAAATTATATGCTGCCACAGTAAAGTGTTCCATAGTTGTCCCATCAAATACCAATATTTGGCCGTCAGCAGCTACCGGCGTCTTATCGGCTATTGATTCCGAAGTATGCCAATCTCCAATTGATTTTGATAATTTATTTTTTTTGACGCCTCTTAAATCATATTTTTTTGAGCCGTAACTAATACCTGTTTCTTTATATGGCAGGTTGTTGAACGGGTTTAATTGCTCCAAATCTACTATTTTAATTAATTGTCGTGAAGATTCGTCCCAAAATTCAATTTTGTCATAATATTGCCCCGGCGTCTTAAAATGAAGCCGGATTTTTTTAAACGCCTTTTCCGAATTGGAATCACTCCTGATCGTATTTTCTGTCTTCACATTATCCGCAAAGGCGCTTTTATCCTCTGCCTTCGGCCCCGAGCACCAACTCGCCAGCACCGGCAAAAACAATAATAATAAGGTTTTCATTTTACAATATTTTATTGGTTAATAAAAAGAAGTATGATTTTTGCTAATACAATAGCCTTACACGTCGTGGTCAACCACAATATAACAGGTAATACCATAACGCCTGATGCGTATCGTCTAATCTCTAAAACGATATTCATGTAATTATTCCAACACGCGCCCGCATATTTAAGCAACCGGAACACCATCTGCGAGCACTACGACAATCGTGTGTATATTGCAAAAAAAAAAAATAAAATTCAGACAAAGTCAAATAATGTAAACACTTTAATACATAATATTTTCCGTTAAGTATGTTTTGGGGATAAAAGGCTTGTATACCGCACGCCGTCAAGTTATCCCGACCTGCTTGCCGGTGCGAGCTATAATTGTCAATAACCACATTTTGCACGGGCGAATCGGTGTAGCCGTTGCGCACATCGGTTACCCGGGCTTTGATGTGGTAGCGGCCGTCATTGTAGCGCCATAGCCATGACTTGACGACATGCGGTACATGTACAAGACCCGAAGGTGTGTTATTATGTGGGCGCCCGTATGATGGGAAGAGGTCAATCCAAAGTCTACAAAAAAATCCCGGCCTCGTGCCGGGATTTAGCAAGTAATTAGTGTTCCCCTTTAAAATATACCCAAATATACAGCATAATGAGTATACAAAACAATGCTTTTTGGCAGCAGGAAAACATATTATTTTTTAACAATTCTTTGGGTTTGCTTGCCCGATGCAGTTAATATTTGCAGTGAATAAACGCCGGTGGGATAACCGCTTAAGTCTAATTCCCATTCAGCTTGCGCGTCGATTGAGCGAGCCAGGAGCAGCCGGCCGCAGGCGTCATACAATCGGCATTCGCCGGTTTCAGGTTGGGGGAGTTGCAAAAACAGCACGTCAATAACGGGGTTGGGATAGACCTTCCAGTTGGACGAGCCCGGGTTAGCAACGTCGGTAATGGCTTCGTCGAAGCGCGTGCCCGAGTTGAGCACTTCTTTTGAATCGATATTTTGCACAAAAGCGAGCACATAGATTTCCTCTTCGTTCCAACTGCTTTGCACTTCAAATTCAAAAGGAAAGCTCACCGACTGTCCGGTAGCTGCCGGCGTGTAGTCGGCGCCATTGATTGGCGTGAGCATCTTGCGGAAAACGTTGTGGTGCACCGTTTCGCCGTTGGGGGCGTTGTAGTTGACTTCGCGTTCAACGACCATAGCGAACAGGCGCAGCGAACCGGCGGGTTGGGCGCCGAGGGTAAGCACTTCGACATCTGCCTGGCGTTGGGCGCCGGTATTTTCGGTAACCACAATGCCTATACTGCTCGTTTGATTGAGCATAGCGTTGAGTACGGTGGGCGTCACGCCGTTGGCGGTAGAACTTTGCGTGCCGTTGCGCACTACGCGCGGCGTTCCGGTAACATTGTAAAAATTGGCTCGCGCCGAATTTTCGCTCGGGTTCGACAGATAAAAAACGCAGTTGTTGTAGGGCACCGGCGGGTGGATCGACACGTGGTGCACGTCGTTTTGATAATTGGCTATGGTATTGAAAAAGCCTGGATTCTGGATGGCGCAGATGCCGCAACGGCTGTTGGTAAAGTGTTCCAGCAAGATATAGCGCTTGGCGCTGTTTTGGGACAAGGCGCCGATAGTGAAAGAGAAAACGATAAGTAGTGTAAGAACAGATCTCATTGTATTAATAAGTTTTTGGTGGAAAAACAAAAACAAAATTGATACAATTGAAACGGGCAAACTATCGCCGGGGTTACATTAAGGGTAATTGTCTTAAAATTTTTTTCCCGGCACTTACTTGCAAAGCTGCTGTAATTGCCATAAGTTGACCCTTTTAAGCAACCTGACTATATGAGTTTCCTGGCCTTATTGGCATTGATGTTCCTGGCTGCGGCCATTCCGCTGGCATTGGCGGCGGTATTGCGCAAGCGCAGCGAAAGCTGGGCCAAACGCTTGTTTTTGTTGGCAGGCGCTATTGCTACCGGTCAATTCATCCTGTGGATATACGACGCGGGCGGCTGGCAGCGCCAAAAACACGAAGCCGTTGTACAGCGGCTGGTAGGCGACCCCACGCTAAAATCTTTTACCCAGCTGGGCCTCACCAAAGAAGAAAGCCTGCAAGCCATGTGTATGATGGCCGAGGGGCTCGCCTCGCAGGCCTTACGCGACCCCGAGGACAGCCTGGCTGCGCCCCTCATTGAGCGCCTCATCCGCATGTCGTATCGCGATTATTTTGAGCCCAGTCGCCGCAATCAACGCCGTTGGCCTGACCAGTGGGTATTCATGGCGCATCTCAATACATTGTTGGGCTGTTATTCGCGCGCCGGCGGCGACGACCGCTACCGCTCCTTGCACGACGCCATTTCAGGCATGTTGGCCAAGAACATTCAGAATTCCCCGTATAAAAACATCTATTCCGACAGCAATCCATTAACCATTCACCCATCGCCCAATGCTGTAGCGTTGCGCTCGCTGCAAATTTATGACAGGTGTTACGGGGATAAAATTTCGGAGCGTCCGGCGAAAGAATGGTCGGATTACGTATTAAAAGAACTGACGTTCAACTTCGGCAACATGCCCTGTGCCGTCACCACTCGTGAAAACAGGTGCAAAGAACTGCCTACCAGCAGCACCCTCAATCCGCTCATAGCCGCATTGGCGCCCATCAACCGCAGCGCTGCCCGCGATATCTGGCAGGAGTACAAGCATTACTTCAAAAGCACCTGGCTCCAACTCAGCGCTGATTTTCAGGAATACAGCCCTTCCGTATACAAATCCACGCCGGAAGAAACCGTTGAGCCCACCGCCAATGAAAACCAGTTGGCCACGTTAATGGCCTTCCGGAGCGCCGCGTATGTGGGCGACAGGTTTACCTATTACCAAATCAACAACAAATTACTTTGGAAAGACTACTTCGGCTATACGCCTCGCAAGTGGAACAGGCTGCGCGTTTTTGAGCTTTGCCTGCGCTATAGCGCCTGTTCGTATCATGCCTTGTTATAATTAACTAACGCATCTTGGGTCTGCGGCGTTTGCCGCCCGGAGCAACCTGCATGCCGCCGCCGCCGGGGCGCCCCATGCGCATAGCGGCTTTCATTTGCCCTTGCGACTGGATGGCCTTCTCAATTTGCTTGAGTTGTTCTTTGATCTCTGCAATGGTGATTTTAAGGTCTTTGGCATTGCGGTAGTGAATTTCGGCTTGTTTGAACCGGCCCCTGTTGAGCGCTGCGCCCGCCAATTGCAATTGCAGCATCGCCCTGTCGTTATCGGTAGGCAGGTCAATAGTTTCCGCTTTTTTAAGCCAGTGTTCACCGGCCTCCATGTCATTGCGCGACATAGCGATGGTGCCTTTCAGCATATAAAAATAGGCTCGATTCGTAGGGTACAACAGCTTTGGAAAAAAAGTAAGGCGAAGCAGTTTATCCGCCTTGTCGAAATTCATGGTCTGCGTAGCTTGAGCTGCCGAGCCCACCGTACCCATTAGCACAAAACCGACCAGGAGGATCAGCCCTGAAAGCCAGAAAGGAAAGCCGTACCAAAAGCCGAAAGCGACCCAGAGCCCTACTCCGAGTCCGATACCCGCAACAATAAGTGCGATTCTCAGATATGGATTGATGATAAACATATTGCGCTTGTTTCTTGATTGCCGCGCAAAGGTAATAATTTGTGCGGGGTCTTTTTCGATTTTTTCTATCTTCACCTGCGCGAGTGGGAACCGGTTATAAAGCAGGCAGGTATTAGAGTATATGAACAACAACAACGACAACAAGGGCGCCGATCAAAGCGCTGCCGAAGAAGCGCTGGCTGCAAGCGAAGCGCTGCTCAAAGCTATCCTGGATGCATTGCCCGACCTCAAATTCAGGATTGACTATACCGGGCGTATTCTCGATTACTTCGCCGGCCAGGCCGATCGCCTGTATCTGGCGCCCGAGGCTTTTATTCACAAAACAGTAGCCGAAGTATTACCGCCGCATGTGGCCGATGCGATCATTTACAACCTGAATTTATGTTTGAAAAACAAGACGGTCCGGATATTCGAATATTTTCTGCCGATGGACGGCGAGGTGGGGTTTTATGAGGCGAGGCTTAATCGCATCAACGATACTGAAGCAGTGGCCGTTATAAGGAATATCTCCGATCGAAAAATCTTTTACGAAGAGCTCCAGAACAAAATCAGCGAGTTGAATCAGAAAAACCTTCAGTTGGAGGCCTATATTTCTTCAAATCGCGAGCTCGAAAATTTTGCTTATATTGCTTCTCACGATTTGCGCGAGCCCTTACGCACCTTGCGGACTTTTGCGCAAGCTTTGCAAAAAAACTACAGCGATGTCATTGACGATGAAGGCAGGTCTTATCTGGATTTCATCGCAGACGGCGCCTCCAAACTGAACCAACTTATTGAAGACCTGCTGGTCTATTCCACTGTTGATACGGAAAAGCAACTGTTTGTTCGAGTGGTTACCCGCGAGTTAGTAGAAGACGTATTGCGCCAGTTGGCAGATCCTATTGCCGAAAAAGATGCGACCATCTACGTAGACCTGCTACCTGATGCGATCAACGTTCAACCCTCGGCATTCCGGCAGTTGCTGCAAAACCTGGTTTACAACGCCATTAAATTCAGCAAACCCGGCCAGGCGCCGTATATCCGCATTACCGCCGGCCAATGGGGTACTTTCTGGCGATTTTCCGTGATTGATAACGGCATCGGCATTGCCTCTGCCTATCATGAAAAAATATTCGGGCTTTTCAAAAAATTGCACCCCAGCGGTGCATTTGAAGGAACCGGGCTGGGCTTGGCCATTTGCAAAAAAATTGTAGAGCAGCACGGCGGAGATATTTGGGTAGAATCCGAACCTGATGCCGGCGCCGTTTTTCATTTTACTATTCCCCAATAAACGTTTAGCGTGATGAATATCAAGCAGCAGTCGTTTCGCACCACCCTGACCCTGGCCGAATACCCCTTTCGGCTTAATCACAGCGACAAGATGCTTTGTATTGGTTCCTGTTTTGCCGAGCACATCGGCGGGCGGCTGCAAAGCGCTAAATTTCAGGTTAATATCAATCCATTCGGCATTTTATACAACCCGGTGTCAATAGCCAATGCCGTTCAATACCTGGTTGAGCGGCGGCAATATACGGCGGGCGATCTGTTCCTGCATCAAGAATGCTGGCACAGCTTTGACCACCACGGAGCATTTTCAGGGCTGGATGCCGAAGAAACTGTCGCCCGTATCAACATGCGCATCCACGAGGCGGCTGAACAACTACAGCAGGCCTCCGCTCTTATTATCACGTTGGGCAGCGCGTCGGTTTTTGTGCATACAGCCGGTGAGCGTATTGTGGCCAACTGCCATAAATTGCCCGGCACGGCCTTTTTTCGCCGTCGTTTGACGCTTGAAGAAACTGTCGCAGCCTTGTTGCAAGCCATTGAACGGGCCAGGTTATTGCAACCTTCGCTTCGCGTGATACTCACGGTGAGCCCGGTGCGGCATATCCGGGATGGACTCATTGAGAACCAGCGCAGCAAAGCCACGCTGCTGTTGGCCGCTGCAGAACTGTGCAGCCGGCTGCCGGAAGTGTATTATTTCCCTGCTTACGAATTGGTCACTGACGATTTGCGGGATTACCGCTTTTACGAAAGCGACCTCATCCATCCCAATTCCGTTGCAGTCGATTATGTATGGCAGTATTTCCACGATGCGTGTTTTGATGAAGATACCCGGCAATTGCTGCGGCGAATTCATTCTATTACGGCTGCTGCCCAACATCGCCCGTTTTTTAAACAAACGCAAGCCCACCGCGATTTCGTTGGCAGGCAACTGGCCGCTATTGATAAAATAAATGATGAATACCCGGAGCTGGATTTTTCGGAAGAGCGAAAGTTGTTGGGAGGTTAAAAACGACATTGAACAGTTTAGCGACTTGAGTTGGTGTCAACTCATTCTTTCACAAGAATTTTATAATGAATATTAGACTGTGCAACTTCACATCTATGCTGAATTGGGTATCCAATTTTTTTTATCGTATTGCTGACCGCAGGCTCTCGGTACGCTTCTTCTTGTTGGAATTAGTGTTCCTTATAGTTATCTGGCCCTGGTGCGAACGCTGGATTGGGCTACCGGAGTCAAAAACGAGGCTGCTCGACGTATGCTTCGGCTTTACGCCCGATATGGCTTACCAGATGCTGAATTCGTATGGAGACCCGGGCCGGCATCGCTACGCCGTTGCTACTCTATTGGTCGACGGGGTGTATCCGCTGGTATATACGGGGCTGCTGGTATTTTTGCTTACTATTTTGCTTAGCGGCATTTTTTCGGAAAGCAGTAGGTGGAGAATGTTAAATTTGTGGCCGTTGGCTGCCCTGGCGGCAGATTACGCCGAAAACGCCGGTATCTTTATTTTGCTGACCAATTTCCCCGACAGGCTCGATGGCGTTGCCGTTTGGGCCTCCATTGCCGGTATGGCAAAATGGACCGCGGTGATTAGCGCGCTTGTCTTATTGATTCTCTTGGCGGTCAAGCGACTTTATAATCGAATAATTAACAACCATTGATCATGCAAAAAAAATTAATCACACTCGGTATCTTTTCTCTTGCGTTCATAGCAGGTTTGCAAGCCCAGCAACTGGTGAGCAGCACCTACAAAGGCATGCGCACCAAAGCCCAAATGCAGCAACTATTTGGCCCATTGGCGCAAAACGGCATTACGATGTACAAAATTCAATACACGACGCCCGATGTTTTCGGTGAGCAGGATACTGCTAGCGGATTGCTCGTGTTGCCCGTTCGCGACGGCGATTTTGCCTATCCCCTGTTGGCCTTTATGCACGGCACTGTCAACTCGCGCACCGATGTGCCCTCTAACCTGGCCGGCGGCTGGGAACTCGCCGCGGTTTTCGGCGCCCTGGGTTATGTAGCAGCCGCCCCCGATTACCTGGGCCTCGGCGATGCCCGCGGGTTCCACCCGTATGTCCACGCAGAAACCGAAGCATCGGCAGGCAAAGACATGCTGCTGGCCGTCAAGGAATATGCGCTGGCCAATAACGTTTATCTCAACGACCAGCTTTTTATCACAGGTTATTCGCAGGGAGGCCACGCCGCTGCTGCCCTCCACCGCCTGCTCGAACAGGAATACGCCGACGAGCTGCCAGTGACGGCCTCCGCGCCGATGTCGGGCCCCTATAGCATCTCGGGCGAGATGAAAGACCTCATCCTGAGCTATGAACCCTACGGGTCAGTAGCATATCTGCCTTATACGGCGCTTTCTTACGACTTGGTTTACGGCCTTTTTGACGATGTGGAAGATTTTTTCAAGCCCGCTTATGCCGGCGTCATTGAGCAATTCGGCAACGGCCAGATTACGCTCAGCACGCTTAACATCCAACTGCTCACCACGCTGATCCTTAACCACGGGCAGTCGATCACCCGTTATATGTTGCAAGACAGCATCATCGCCGCGATGGAATCCGACCCGCAGCACCCCGTCAACCTGGCGCTTGCCGACAACGACCTGATCAACTGGGCGCCGCAGGCGCCTACCCGCCTGTTTTATTGCGAAGCCGACGACCAGGTGCCGTATACCAATGCCATTGTGGCCGATTCAGTGATGAATTCCCTGGGCGCTGTTGACCTGGAAGCTATAAGCGCCGAAGTAAACGCCGACCACGGCGAATGCGTGGAACCGGCAACTTTTCTTACCGCGCTTTTCTTCGGGCAATTTCAGCAAATATTGGTGGGTACGAGCGAAGAGCCGGCGGCTAATCCCGTTGTGGCTTTCCCCAACCCGGCAAAAGACGCTTTTTATCTGAGCGGCGTTCCCGCCGGCGCCAAAGTGATGATCACCGATATGAGCGGTCGCATCCTGCAGCGCCATGTGCTGAACGACCCCGCTTCTGCGGTGCAGCTGGGTAACTTGACAGAAGGGCTGTATTGGGTTCACGCCTATTGGAAAGGCGGAAGCTGGACCGGCAAAGTAGCCGTAGGCAACTGATCAGCGATAACTCCATAGTCGGAATACCTCGCCGGCCTCAAAGACTTCGCGGCCCCTGGGCATTTCCAGGAAGGCGTCGGCGTCGGTCAGGTTGGCGAGGTCTCCCGACCCCTTGCCCTGGATGGGCGCGGCCATTAGCCTGCCGTCGGGCGCGCTCTCCACTTTTACCTGCATCATATAGGTGAGATCGGGTTTAAATGTAACAGTTTCGGCCAGCACCGCTTTTACCAATGGGAGCTCATTTACTCCCCAGGATGCATACAGCCAGGGCTGAAAATAGCGCAAAGCGCACATAAATGCGGACACAGGGTTGCCGGGGAAAGCAAAGACCACCCTGTTGTTGTCGGGTTTTACGCCAAACCAGAAGGGTTGCCCGGGCCGTTGGGCCACCCGGTGAAAGAGCCGCTTGACGCCCTGTTTTTCGAGTGCCGCCGGCAAATAGTCGAATTTCCCTTTCGATACGCCGCCGCACATCACTACCACCTCGTATTGATCGAGCAAACGCCGCAACTGCCAGGCGATGATTTCTTCGTTGTCGGGAAGGTACTCCAGGTCGGCAGTCAAGCCCCAGCGCGACATCAATGCGCGCAAGGCATAATTATTGGATTGTCTGATCTGATAGGGTAAGGGGATTTCGCCGATACCCACCAATTCATTGCCGTTGACGACAATTACGGTGCGGGGTCGGCGCCGCACGCGCAGCATCGACTTGCCGAGCGTGGCCGCAATGCCGATTTCCGCTGCTGAAATCAACTTCCCGGCGGGCACAATGACCTCGCCCTGCCTGCGGTCCATACCCTGGGTGTGCACATTTTGCCCCTTTGTAACCTCCGTAGTAAGCAGGCGGGCTTCACCTCCGGCAATTTCGAGGTCTTCATATCGGATTACGGTATCGGCGCCCAGTGGCAATATGGCGCCAGTCATGACTTCCAGACAGGCGTGAGCGTCGTGGAGAGTGGCCTGCGGAGCGCCGGCGGCGGCCACCCCTTCAACAGGAAAACGGAATCTTCCAGCCTCCAGGGAAGTATAAGCGATAGCAATGCCATCCATAGATACCCGGTCGAACGGGGGAAAATCCCGATCGGCAGTCAAATCTTCTGCCAGAATCCGACCGGGCGCCTCCACAATGGGCGCCGGTTCCGTCTCAAGCGGCAATCGATGTGCGAGAATTATAGCGCTGGCTTCTTCAACCGTAATCATATTATCGCGTTTATGAATCTGGATGCGGCAATTTCACTAATTTTGACCGCTGTTGCAAAAAGCGCAATGCAAAAATGAAAGTAACAGAATATTTTGAAAAGGCCAACGGCCAAACCCTGATTTCTTTCGAAGTACTGCCCCCCATGAAAGGCGGCAGGATGCAGGCTATCTTTGATACGCTCGACCCGCTGATGGAATTCAAACCGCCGTTTATCGACGTGACCTACCACCGGGAAGAATATGTGTACAAAAAACGCCCCAGCGGGTATTACGAAAAAACGTCGATCCGCAAACGCCCCGGTACAGTAGGTATCTGCGCTGCCATAATGCATCGCTATGGCGTGGATGCCGTGCCCCACCTCATCTGCGGCGGCTTTACCACCGAAGATACAGAAAATGCGCTGATCGACCTCAATTTTTTGAATATCAAAAATGTATTGGCCATCCGCGGCGACGCCCGCAAATTCGAAGGCCACTTCGTGCCCGAAGAAGGCGGCCACCCCTTTGCCCTCGACCTGGTCAAGCAAATCGTGGATATGAACAGGGGCAAATACCTCGACGACAATATTGAAAACGGCGAAAAAACCGACTTTTGTATAGGCATCGCCGGTTATCCTGAAAAACACTTCGAAGCGCCCAACCTCGACCTCGACCTCCTGCATACCAAGGCAAAAGTGGATGCCGGGGCCAATTATATCGTCACCCAAATGTTTTTTGACAACCGGCATTATTTCGATTATGTAAGGCGCTGCCGCGAAGCGGGTATTACTATTCCCATCGTACCGGGGCTCAAACCGCTTACCAAATTGCATCAGGTGACTTCTATTCCCCGCCATTTTTATGTGAACCTGCCTACCGAATTGGTGAACGAACTGCTCAAGGCGCCAAGCGCCGAAGCCCGCACGCAAGTGGGCATCGAGTGGTGCATCGCGCAATCCAAAGAACTCAAAGCGTCCGGCGTACCCTGTTTGCATTATTATACGATGGGAGATACGGATACGATCAGCAAGATTGTAAAAGCGGTGTATTAAGCCACAATGCTAAATCAGTAATAAAAACCACCGCGACCCCGTGTAAGCTGTCGGAGCGCCCGGCAATTGCATATGTAACCGGGACGCCGGGGCCGGCGGTGGCAGATCATGAAAGTGCGTTTTTTGCTCAAGTACGCATCCCGCCCGATACTATGCAACAGGTGTGCAAGTACGTCTGCCATTGACCCTAAAGTTTAACCAACACAAAAGATTTACAGTAGAATTTGTTAATTTTGCATAACGATTTAAATGATTGATAATCAGTTTTTAATGTAATTTGTTAACGTGGTTTATATAACAATTTGCATGCATTTAACGCCTGTTAATACTTTGTTGAACCGATTCAGCGGCAATTCTGGAGGCCGGCCCCAACAATCAAACATATAGTAGTTATGAAAAAAGCCCTGACACTTGACGACTACGTGCAGGGGGTGCGCAATGGCGATCGGGTAGTGTTGAGCAGGGCTATTACCCTGATAGAAAGCACCCGGCCTGATCATCGCGATATGGCTGCTGCCCTGCTGGAGCGCTGTATGCCGTTTGCGGGACAGTCGGTTCGCATAGGCATTACGGGATCACCGGGGGTGGGAAAGAGTTCATTCATCGAAGCTTTTGGTCAACACATACTTGCACAGGGCCATAAGCTAGCCGTTTTGGCCGTCGACCCCAGCAGTAAACTCAGCAAAGGCAGCATTTTGGGTGATAAGACGCGCATGGCGCAGCTATCTCAGCAAGAGAACGCCTTCATTCGCCCCTCTCCGGCCGGCGACAGCCTGGGCGGGGTGGCCCGCCAGACCCGCGAAACGATTGTACTCTGCGAAGCCGCCGGCTTCGACGTCATCGTAGTGGAAACCGTTGGCGTCGGCCAATCGGAGACGGCGGTGCGCTCCATGGTCGACTTCTTCCTGCTGCTGCTGTTGCCGGGCGCCGGCGATGAACTGCAGGGTATCAAACGCGGTATTGTAGAAATGGCCGACCTGCTGGCCGTCAACAAGGCCGACGGCGACCGCCTGACGCTCGCCCGACGCGCAAAAGCCGAGTACCAACTCGCCCTGCACTTATTTCCACCCAAAAAAAGCCGATGGTCGCCCAAGGTTTCCCTCTGCTCGGCCCTCAACGGGTATGGCATTAGCGATATCTGGCAGGAGGTGCTCCAGTACCGCGAGCAGACCATGCAAAACGGTTATTGGCCGCACCAGCGCAGCGAGCAGTTGCGCGCCTGGCTTTATGAAGAGATTGATCAACAACTGCGGCAACTGTTTTTTGAATTGCCGGCCATACAGGCCGCCTTGCCCGGCATTGAAGCATCGGTGGTGGAGGGGCGCCTGTCTTCGTATAAAGCCGCCGCAGAATTATTGACCCTGCTAATCGGCAGTTTGTCGTTAAAAGAACCGCATTGAGCGAAAGCAGCCCATTATATTAAACCTATATGCCGGCTGCTGTGTATATTTATCAACAATTTGTCACAAAAAGCGCATTCAAATGAGATCAATGATCACTGTCGCCGTCGTAGGCGGTTTATTGCTTATCCTGTTGGTGAACGGCTGTAGTAATTACAACGCTTTCGTAGGTATGGAAGAAGATGTGGAGAACGCCTGGGGCAAAGTGCAAAGCGCCTACCAGCGCCGCGCCGATCTGATTCCCAATCTGGTGGAAACCGTTAAAGGCGCTGCAGATTTCGAGAAGGAAACCCTCGAAGCGCTCGTCAATGCCCGCGCCCGGGCCACCAGCGTTAATATCGACGCTTCCAAAGCTACCCCCGAACAGCTCAAGCAGTTCCAGGAGGCTCAGTCGGGCGTTACCTCTGCCCTGTCAAGGTTGTTGGTGGTGAGTGAAAACTACCCGCAGTTGCGCGCCAGCGACAACTTCCGCGAGCTGCAAAGCCAGTTGGAAGGCACCGAAAACCGCATCAAAGTTGAACGCGATAAGTTCAACGATGTGGTCACAGCCTATAATAAACGTGTTCGCCGCTTCCCGGCCAGCTTCTATGCCACTATGTTCGGCTTTTCGCAAAAGGCCCAGTTTGAGGCGGAAGCCAATGCACAGGAGGCGCCGAAGGTGAATTTTAAATAAAAGGGTTATGAGGGGTTATG
>JRYG01000198.1_pt1 | contig 17319 bp, 17 predicted proteins | sample 235341 | NCBI WGS metagenome assembly JRYG01 (sample SAMN03074218, study PRJNA261478) | activated sludge metagenome | biome: Wastewater Treatment Plant; feature: Wastewater; material: Activated sludge; isolation source: activated biomass of a wastewater treatment plant treating hydrocarbon... ... | reverse complement strand
TTCTACTTCATGGAGATGAACACCCGGCTGCAGGTGGAGCACCCGGTCACCGAGATGATCACCGGGCTGGACCTGGTGGAATGGCAACTCCGGGTGGCCGCCGGCGAACCCCTGCCCCTGCCCCAGGAGCGGCTGGGGATCCGCGGCCACGCACTGGAAGCCCGCATCTACGCCGAAGACCCGGCCAAGGGCTTCCTGCCGTCCACGGGGCGGCTCAGCCACCTCTCGCCCCCCGAGGAATCGGTGCATGTGCGCGTGGATACGGGCGTGGACGAGGGCGACGCCATCAGCCCCCACTACGACCCGATGATCGCCAAGCTCATCGTCTGGGACGCCAATCGGGAACGAGCCCTGTCGCGCATGTTGCAGGCCCTGGCCCGCTACCGGGTGGTGGGCGTGGCCAACAACATCGGTTTTCTCTCCCGGCTGGTGGCCTGCCCGTCCTTCGCCGGGGCCGACCTGGATACCGGGCTGATCGAGCGGGAACAGGCCAACCTGTTCCCGGAAACCGAAACCCTGCCCCGGGAAGTCTGGCTGCTGGCGGCCCTGGGCGAGCTGCAGCGGGAAAGCCGCAGCAACGGCGCGCGGAGCGATTCGCCGTGGGCGGCGCGGGACGGCTGGCGGCTCAACAGCGACGCCCAGCGCCGGCTGCTGTTCCGGGCCGACGAGGCGCAGGCGGAGATCACCGTCACCTACGGCCGGGACGGCTACGGCCTGACCCTGGACGGGCTGACCAGTGAGGCCCGGGGCGAGCTGGACGACCGCGGCCAGCTCCTGGCGGAACTGGATGGCCAACGCCTGTCGCTCACCGTCGTGGCCGCGGGCGAAAAGCGCCATGTTTTCCTGCAGGGCCGCGCCCACGTGCTGGCCCGGGTGGACCCGCTGCATGTGGGCGGCGAAGGCGGCGGCGCCGAGGGCGGCCTGCTCGCGCCCATGCCGGGCAAGGTGATCGCCCTGCTTGCGGAACCCGGCAAGCAGGTGGAAAAAGGCGCGCCCCTGCTGGTGCTGGAAGCCATGAAGATGGAGCACACCATCACCGCCCCGGCGGCAGGCACCTTGGTGAGTTTCCGCTTCGGGGTGGGAGATCAGGTAAGCGACGGGGCCGAACTGGTGGAATTCGCGGCCGGCTGAGGCCGGGGTTGGTATACTCGGGCACCTTCGCCCATCTCGGCATGGCTTTGAGCGCCGCGCCAGACGGGCGTCCCGGGCTCATCAGCGGGGCTGCCCCGCCGCTCGCTGCGGCGGCAATACCCCGGGGGGATCCGCCCGGGCAACCGTTGCCCCAGCAACCCATACCAGCCGTCGGCCGCCGCATGTGAGCGGAGGATAGAAACGGTGCTCAACGGAGAATACACACCCATGGCCATCCCCGGCAGGGTACGCATTGTCGAGGTCGGCCCGCGTGACGGGCTGCAGAACGAACCCACCCCGGTCCCCACTCCGGTCAAGCAGGCACTGATCCAGCGCCTGGCGGGCGCCGGACTCAAGGCCATCGAAGCCACCGCCTTCGTCTCGCCCAAGTGGGTGCCGCAGATGGCGGACAACGCACAGATCATGGCCAGCCTGCCGGACACCCCGGGCATTGCCTATCCGGTGCTGGTGCCCAATCTCAAGGGACTGGAACAGGCGCTGGCGGCTGGCGCCCGGGAAGTGGCCGTATTCGGAGCGGCCTCGGAAGCCTTCTCCCAGAAGAACATCAACTGCAGCATCGCCGAAAGCCTGGAGCGCTTCCGCCCGGTGGTGGAGGCCGCCCACAAGGCCGACGTCAAGGTACGCGGCTACGTCTCCTGCGTGCAGGGCTGCCCGTACCAGGGCGAGGTCAAGCCTGAAGCCGTGGCCGAGGTCGCCTGGCGCTTGTTCGAGATGGGCTGTTACGAGGTGAGCCTGGGCGACACCATCGGCGTGGGCACGCCCGGCAAGGTGCAGCGGATGATCGAGGTGGTCGCCCGGCGGGTGCCGATCAAAAAGCTGGCCGGTCACTACCACGACACCTGGGGCCAGGCGCTGGTGAATATCTACGCGTCCATGGAGCTGGGGGTCGCCACCTTCGACAGCTCCGTGGCCGGCCTCGGGGGCTGCCCCTACGCCAAGGGCGCCTCGGGCAATGTGGCCACGGAAGACGTGGTCTACATGCTCAACGGGCTGGGTGTGGACACGGGCATCGATCTGGCCGCCCTGGTGGACACCGCCGGCTGGATCAGCGAGCAGTTGGGCCGGCCGCCGGCCTCGCGCACCGCCCGGGCCATGCTGGCTGCGGGCAAAGGCGGTTGCGCCGCCTAGTGCCCGCGCGGCGCCGGAGCAATCGGGGCGCCGCGACGGACAGGCATATCCACCTCACGCCCATGGCCATCACTTCGCCCTGCATCAATATCTGCCGCATGGACCCGGAGAGCGGCCTGTGCATCGGCTGCCTGCGGACCATCGGCGAGATCGCCGCCTGGGGGGGCGCCTCGGACGCGGAAAAGCTGGCCGTGCTGGCCAGCATCCAGATCCGGCGGGCGGGCCAGGGCACCCCTCCGGACGATCCGGCCGGCCGGCCGGTCACATCTTGAAGCGGATCCCCAGAGCGGTGACAAAAGGCCGGTTACACGCTTCGCAGATGTAGTGACGGCTGCCGGGCACCAGCTTCATGCGGAAGCTGCGCAGGGTACGCATGGCCACCCCGTGGCCACAGTGGGGACAGCGCAGGGCCTTGGCCCGAATGTCTTGGTTCATGCCGTTTCTTCCAGAAGTTTGGGAGCGCGGGGCGCCACCTCGCGCCGCCGCACCCCTCGTTACGACCGGAACGACTCCGGGCTTGAGCGCTTGACACTTCCCCCTCCCGCCCCCAAGTAAGCCCATCGGGAACTGCTTGCTGCAGTGCAAGGTCTTTTTTGTAATCGCCTCCGGGCATGCTCCGCCCGTCCGCGACCTCGCGGCGGCCCGGCCAGTTGGCCCAAACTTTTCCCTGGAATTCCCCGTCATGAAGGAAGCAATGACCGAGGTCCTCGGTGGTCTGGCCGACCCGGCCGGCGACCGGGTGGCCCTGCTCACCGAACTGGTGGGCCTGCTCCGCCCGGCACGGGCAGACGACGTGCAGACCGCCACCCATGCCGTGCGCGCGCTCACCTACCTGCTGGCCTTCCGCCCCGAAATGCGCGCCGCCCTGCGCCTGGCGCTGGCCGAGTTGTTTGCCCGCACGCGGCAGACCCATCTCTACGTATCCACCGGCATTCTGCCGCCCACGGGCTTCTTTTCCGAAACGCGGCGGCGGATTTCCGGCGCCATCCTGCCCGAGGTAATCGACCGGGAGCAGCTCTCGGACGTGCTCTCCATGCTGTTTCACCGCAGCGACGATCACCTGTGGGTCGCCGGCGTCCCCGACGAGGTCTGGCAGGAACTGATCAGCGCCCTGCTGGGCCGGGACAGCGGCGCCTTCCCGGAAGGCGGGCGCATCCCCCTGCCGCTGGAGCACCTGCTCGAAGGCCTGCGCGTGCTGTCCTACCACGTGGCGGCCATCGGTCTGGACCCGGAGTTGCAGCGTATCCAGTCGGATCTGGCGGAGCACGAATCGCCCTTCCTCGCCCAGAACGTGGAGACCCAGGCCTACATTGCCCGCCTGCAGGCCTGGTGCCTGGACCCGGACACCGCCGTGGAGGACGACCGCCACCTGCGGGTGCTGCTCGATCAGTGCCTGACCGTGCTCTACCGCATCCGCCGCCGGGCCTCCCAGGCCGGCACCAGCATCCACCTCACCTTTGTGCTGGAGCGGCTGTGGCAACACTTGCGACGCATGGCGGACCTGCTGGCGGTGGCGGACTGCCTGCGCAGCGAACGCCGCCTGGCAGCCCTGGGGCCGGCCCTGGTGCCGCTGTTCAAGCGGCTGGTGAAGGGCGAATGCCAGAAGAACGACCTGCTGCTCTACTGGAAACGCAACGTGGAACTGCTGGCGCGGCGGGTGACGGAAAACGCCAGCCGCACCGGCGAGCACTACATCACCGACTCCCGCGGCGAATACCTGGCGATGCTCCGCTCCGCCATGGGCGCGGGCCTCATCATCGCCTGCATGGCAGGCATCAAGATGGTGCTGGGCAAGCAGCACTTCGCGCCCCTGTCCGAAGCCCTGGCCTTCTGCCTCAATTACGCGCTGGGCTTCGTGCTCATCCACATGCTGCACTTCACCGTGGCCACCAAACAGCCGGCCATGACCGCCAACGCCATCGCCGCCTCCATCGACGAGGCGGGCGGCCGCACCCGGGACCTGCACCGCCTGGCCCAGCTCATCGCCCGCACCGTGCGCAGCCAGCTCGCGGCCATCGTCGGCAACGTGTCGGTGGCGGTACCGGTGGCCATCGCCCTCACCTACGCCTTCCACCTCATCTCCGGCGGCCATTACCTCAACCCGGCCAAGGCAGAGCAACTGCTCGCCGATGTGCACCCGCTCTCCAGCGGTTCCCCGGCCTATGCGGCCATCGCCGGGGTGTTCCTGTTCCTGGCGGGGTTGGTGGCGGGCTACTACGACAACCTTTCGGCCTACAACCGCATCCCGGAACGGCTCAAGCAGCTTGGCTGGGCCCGGCGCCTGCTCGGCCAGCCCCGGCTCAACCGCGTGGCGGATTACATCGGGGACAACCTGGGGGCGCTGGCCGGCAACTTCTTCTTCGGTTTCATGCTCGGTGGCGGCTACGCCATCGGCGTGCTCTTCGGCCTGCCCGTGGATATCCGCCACATCGCCTTTTCCTCCGCCAACCTGGGCTACTCGGTGGCCAGCCTGGACTTCCAGATCCACTGGCAGCCGGTAGCGGTGGCGGCCCTGGGGGTGATGATCATCGGCCTCATCAACCTGGCGGTGAGTTTTTCCCTCGCCATGCTGGTGGCCCTGCGCGCCCGCCGGGTGAGCTTTGCCCAGGGGCGCAACCTGCTGCGCTTGCTGGGCCTGATGTTCCTGCGCCAGCCCCGGGCCTTCCTGCTCCCGCCGGTGGCCGCACCCGCCGCCCTGCCCGCACCCGCATCCGCGAATGGCAACAGCGGCGTGCCTGGCGCCGGCCCGGTGCGGGAGGCGCAAGCGTGAGCCGCCCGGTGAACCCGGCCCAGCCACCGCTCTGCCTGGGCCCCGCCACCCGGGCCGACGCCCCGGCCATCCTCGCCCTCCAGCACCAGGCCTATCAATCCGAGGCCCGCCTGTACCAGGACTGGACCCTGCCGCCACTGACCCAGACGCTGGCGGAACTGGAAGCGGAGTTCGACGCCTTCACCGTGCTCAAGGCGGAACAGGATGGGCGGCTGGCGGGGTCGGTCCGGGCCCGGCGGGAAGGCGACGCCTGGGCCATCGGGCGGCTCGTCGTCGCCCCCGGGCAGCAAGGCCGGGGCATCGGCACCCGGCTGCTGGGCGCCATCGAGGCCCTGGCGGGAGATGCCCGCCGTTGCGTGCTGTTTACCGGCAGCCGCAGCGTGGCCAACCTCCGCCTCTACCAGCGGCTGGGTTACTGCGTCACCCACACCGTGGCGGTCAATGCGCGGCTCGCCCTGACCTACCTGGAAAAGATCCGGGCCTGACCGGCAGGCGCGGGCGCTGGGGCCGACGTAAAATCCCGGACACCCCCAACGCACACCTACAGGCCGGCAGCATGGAAGAGAACGAATCGCCCTGCGTGGGCATCTGCGAAATCGACCCGGAGAGCGAAACCTGCATCGGCTGCGGGCGCAGCGCCGACGAGATCTTCGGCCGGGACGACCAACCCGCCGACAGCCAGACCCGCCCGGCCTCCGGGCCCACCCCGGACGAACGCCCGGTGGGGCCGCTGCCGGGCACGGCCGGCCACCGCTGAGCGCCCTTCGCCGTGATCGTCCGCCCCCGCCCGCACTGGGTGCGCCTGCTCTTCGTGTGGCATGGCTCGGTGCTGCCGCGCATCCTGCCGCAACTGGCGGCGGTGGTCGGCTTTTCCATCCTGGTGGCCGGCTCCCACGGCCATCTCTTTGAATGGAAAGTGCCCCTCAACGCCACGCCCTTCACCCTGATTGGCGTCGCCCTGGCCATCTTCCTCGGCTTTCGCATCAACGCCAGTTACGAGCGCTACTGGGAGGCTCGCAAGCTGTGGGGCACCGTCCTCATCGAGTGCCGTACCCTCGCCCGCCAGGCGCTCACCCTGAGCACGGCCCCGGAAGGCGCCCGATCCTTCGTGCTGGGCCTGGTGGCCTTTGGCGAGGCGCTCAAGCACCAGTTGCGGGGTTCCGACCCCCGGGGCAGCCTGCGCCGGCTGTTGCCCCCTGCCGCCCAGGCTGAAGTCATCGCGGCCGAACACCGCCCCAACCGGCTGCTGCTCTGGCTGGCCCGCTGGCTGGCGGAAGCACGCCGGGGCGGCCAGCTCGACCCCATCCTCGCCGCCACCATGGAGCCGCCCCTGGCGCGGCTCACGGACGCCATGACCGGCTGCGAACGCATTGCCGGCACACCCATCCCGTTTACCTACACGGTGATCATCCACCGCACGGTGTATTTCTACAGTTTCCTGCTGCCCTTCGGCCTGGTGGATGGCATCGGGGTGATGACCCCCGTGGTGGTGGGCTTTGTCGCCTACACCTTTTTCGCCCTTGAAGCCCTCTCCGACGAAATCGAGGAGCCCTTCGGCACCCAGCCCAACGATCTGGCGCTGGACGCCATCACCGTGACCCTGGAGCGCAGCCTGCGGGAAATGCTGGGCGACACCGACCTGCCCGAGGCGCCCAAGGCGTTCGACTACGTGATCACCTGACCCGGGCCGGCCCGCCGGCCTCCCCTGCAAGGAACGAGCATGAGCAAGACCAATGGCCACAGCGGAACCTGCAGCGTCTGCGGGCGCCGCCTGCCGGACCAGGATCTGGTGGCGGGCGGGCTGGTGCGGGAGGCGGTGGCACGCCTGATCCGCCACGAGCACCCGGGCTGGACGGATACGGACCGCATCTGCCGGGAAGACCTGGCCCGCTACCGCAGCCGCTTCGTGCAAAGCCTGCTGGAATCGGAGAAAGGCGAGCTGACCGCGCTGGAGCAGGAAGTGCTCAACAGCCTGGAGCATCACCAGACAGTTTCCTCCGACGTGGACCGGGAGTTCGCCGAGGACTGGAGCTTCGGCGAACGCCTGGCCGACCGCATCGCCACCTTTGGCGGAAGCTGGACCTTCCTGATCTGCTTCAGCCTCTTCCTGGCGGCCTGGATCACCGTGAATTCCCTGGTGCTGTGGTGGCGACCGGTGGACCCCTACCCCTACATCCTGCTCAATCTGGTGCTCTCCTGCCTTGCCGCCGTGCAAGCGCCCATCATCATGATGAGCCAGAACCGGCAGGAGGCCAAAGACCGGCTGCGAGCGCGCAACGACTACCAGGTGAACCTCAAGGCCGAGCTGGAAATCCGCCATCTGCACGAGAAAGTGGACCACCTGCTCTCCCACCAGTGGGAGCGGTTGGTGGAAATCCAGCAGGTGCAGCTCGACCTGCTCAGCGAGCTGCGCCGGGGCCGCTAGAGCCCGGCGCCCCGCGCGTGGGCGTGGGCGCACACCCGGTCCCCAGGGGCACGACAGCCCGCCCAGGGGCCGTGATACCGGGCCTTCAGCCCGCCCGCAACCGGGCCGTATGATGGCAGGCCATGCTGCCCGGAACCTCGCCCATGCCTGCCCCCGCCGCCGAACCGAAGATGCGCTCCATCGAGGGCGCCCGCGCCCTGGCCGCCATGGCCGTGGCCCTGATGCACTGCGCCAACCTGATGCGGGTGGAGCACTTCAGCGGCCACGTGGGGCTGGGGGGCTTGTTCGACTTCGGCTACGTGGGGGTGGATTTCTTTTTCGTGCTCTCAGGCTTCATCATCGCCTACGTGCACCACGCCGACCTGGGCCGCCCCGCCGCGGCCCCCGCTTACCTGTGGCGGCGGCTCTCCCGGGTGTATCCCATCTTCTGGGTGTGCCTGGTGCTGCAGATCCTGGTGGTGGCTGGTGGGCGCCTGGTGCTGGGCAAGCCCACGGGCATCGATTTCGCCCCGGTGGACATCGCCTCCACCTGGCTGCTGGCGCAGATCGTGCCGCCCAAGTTCGTCGAGGTGGCCTGGTCGCTCCAGTACGAGGTGCTGTTCTACCTGGCCTTCACCCTGCTCATCTTCAGCAAGCGGCTGGGACTGGCCCTGCTGGGGCTGTGGACCGCCGTGGTCATCGCCGGCATCGCCGGACTGCACAGCCTCCCGGCCCTCATCCTCAAAAGCCCCCATTGCCTGCAGTTTGTCGCCGGCATCGGTATCGGCCTGCTGGTGCGGGCCCGCAGTTTTCCTCGGCTCGGCCGGGGCGCACTGGCCGGGGCGATCGCCCTCCTGGTGCTGGCGGTGGTCTATGAGATGAACTGGAGCCCCCAGCCCCACCGCTGGGACGGCCGGCTGGCGCTGGGCCTGGGCTCCGCCGCGGTCCTCTTCGCCCTGGTGGAGCTGGAAAAGCGCCATGCCCTGCGCACCCCCGCCTGGCTGCACCGGCTGGGCTCGGTGTCCTACAGCATCTATCTCTCCCACATCATGTTCATCAACCTCATCTTCTCGCTACTGCTCAAGTTCGGCTGGTATCACCGCCTGCCCGAAGGCGCCGTCTTTGCCCTTGGCTTCGCCGGCGCCATGGCCGGGGCGATGGCGCTGGGCTTCACGGTGGAGCTGCCGCTGGTCAACCGTCTCAAGCCCCTGGTGGGGCGGCCAGCGCCGGGGCGATGACACCACACGCCCCCAGCCCGGAGCCCTACATCCCGGCGTGCCGGGCTTTCAGCGCCTGATAGCAGTCGCAGCAGACCAGGGCCGCATCGCAGAAGGCCTCGAAGGCCGGGGTGATCTCCCCCTCGGCCACGAACAGCGCCTCGCAGGCTTCGCACCAGGCCTGCAGGTCGGCGGGGTCATCGCTGTTTTCGACGAAACCGACCACCCGGTCCTGGGCAGTCAGCATGTGGCGGCAGACCACCGCGCCCACGCGGGCACCGTGCCGGTCGCAATGCACCATCGGGTCGGACAAGGCGGAAGATTCGGACATGGCGGCTCACCTGGACAATGTGTTCCGCTATTCATCGGCCATTTCCGCCAGGTGTTGAGCCCTGCACGCCCGCCGCAATGGCCCGGCTGCGCCGCCGCCAAGCCGCCTACCCCAGCACCGTCACCATCACGGAACGCTGGTGCCCGCTGGCGCGGTGTTCCCAGAGGAAGATGCCTTGCCAGGTGCCCAGCAGCAGCCGGCCGTCGGCGACGGGGACGGTAAGGCTGACTTCGGTGAGGACGCTGCGGGCATGGGCCGCCATGTCGTCCGGGCCTTCCAGATCGTGGCGGTAGGCGGGGTCGCCGTCCGGGGCCAGGCGGGCGAGGAGGGTTTCCAGATCGCGGCGCACGTCCGGGTCGGCGTTTTCGGTGACCAGCAGGGCGCAACTGGTGTGCAGGACAAAGATGTGGGCCACGCCGGCGGTTACGCCGGAGGCGCGCACCACGCGGGCAACGTCCTGGCTGATGTTGTGGGTGCCGCGACCGCGGGTGCCGAAGGTGAGGATCTCCTGGTACGCCATCACAAACCCCGTGCCCAGGACGGGCGCAGAGAGGCAAACTCGGGCGCATCGATGGCGGCGCGCACCCGGGCGAGCAGGCGTTCCTTTTCGGCGCCGAGGGTGCCCTTGAGCACCAGCCAGTTGGAAGCGTGATCGGAGCGGAAAACGGTGCGGCGCAGCTCCAGCGCGGTCAGGAAGCGCTCCATCTCGCGAAACAATCCGGGTTGATCGAGGGGTTCCCATTCCGGGTAATCGGCACGGAAGCGCGCTTCGCCCTTGGGGAAGCTCACCACCAGCGTCGCCAGATACTCGGGCTGGGTGGCATTGGCGAGCCGAGCCGAGTTGTCGGCGTGCCGGGCGCTGTAGGCATGGCCGCCCAGGCCGTTGAGGATCATCACCGAGCGGGTGATGGCGGCCTCGCCCAGCTTGTCCAGCGCTTCCCGGGTGCTGTCGAAGGTTTCTCCCTTGTTCACCTTGGCCAGCACGGTGTCGTCGCCGGATTCGGCGCCCACGTAGACCATGGTGAGGCCGGCCTGGCGCAGGCTGGCCAGTTCGGCCACCGTTTTCTTGCGCAGATTGCGCGGCAGGCAATAGCTGGAGACCCGGCGCACGGCGGGCAGATGGGTGCGGATGGCGTCCAGGATGCCAAGCAGCCGCCGGGTCGGCAGCACCAGGGCATCTCCGTCGGCCAGGAACACCCGCCGCACCCGGGCGCCGTAGGCCTCGCCGCAGCGGCGGATGCTCTCCAGCACTTCATCCTCGGCGCGGGCGCGGAAGGCCTTCTGCGGAGCGGTATACATCTCGCAGAAAGTGCAGCGATTCCAGGAGCAGCCGTCGGTGACGGGAAGGATAAGGGATTCCGCCTCGCTGGGCGGGCGGAACACGGGCTCGACGTAGCGGATGGGGGACTGGAACGGGGGCGGCATGGCTCTCGGAGGGGTGACAACACCCGGCCATTCTACGAAATCGCCGCCCCGGCGGCAGGCTTCAGGGCTGCAGCAGCGGCCAGGCCAGGTCCTTGTCGGCGATCACCACCGGCTGGGCGGGCCACTGGATGCCGATGGCCGGGTCGTCCCAACGCATGCCGCTCTGGGCTTCCGGGTGGTAGAAGGCACCCATCTGGTAGAACACCGAGACGTCGTCGGTGAGGGTGATGAAGCCGTGGGCAAAGCCCTCGGGGATCATCATCATCCGGTTGTTGTCGGCGGAAAGCGTTTCGCCGAACCACTGGCGGCAGGTGGGCGATCCGGGCCGCAGGTCCACGATCACGTCCCACATGGCGCCCTGGGCGCAGCGCACCAGCTTGGCCTCGGCATGGGGGGCCACCTGGAAGTGCATGCCGCGCAGGGTACCTTTCACCCGATTCACGGAAAGATTGCACTGAGCCACGTTCATGGATATACCGTGTTCCGCGAATTCCCGGGCGCAGTAGGTCCGGGCGAAGGAGCCGCGGGCGTCCCCCCGGGGCTCCAGTTCAATGACAAATGCGCCGGCCAGGGGGGTGGGGTGAAAGATCATTGTCGGTCTCTCCAGATTGAATTCGGTGTGCGGCCGGCATGGTGCGCCGGGCCGGCGGGAGGGTCAATCCCGCCCCGCTTGCCCAGCGGGCATCCGTCACACCCTGCCGCCACGCGGCCGGCCCGGCTCCTGCCATGACCCTGCCAGAACCCCCTAACGGCGCCGCCCTCGTCCCCCTGAAGCCCCATCCCGCCGTGCCCGCCCCGGCGCTGGCCCTCCACGCCAGCGCCCGCCGCACCGCCGATGGCGGGCTGGAACTGCGCTACCAACTGAGCGGCCCGCTCGCGGCCCTGCGCCTGCCCGAACCCGCCCCCCCCGCCCCCCGGGATGGCCTGTGGCAGCACACCTGCTTTGAAGCCTTCGTCGGCGCGGCCGGCGCGCGCGCCTACCGGGAATTCAACTTCGCCCCTTCCGGCGCGTGGGCTGCCTACGCCTTCCACGACACCCGCCAGCGCCAGCCCGCCGAACTGCCCGCACCCCGGGCCTGCTGGGCGGGCACCGCCGAGGGTCTGGTGCTCACCGCGCGGCTCGGCCCCGCCGCCCTGCCCCCGGCGGGCCCGGCGCTGGAGATCGGCCTCACCGCCGTGATCGAGACCTGCGACGGCGCGCTCAGCTACTGGGCCCTGCGCCATCCGGCCCCGGCGCCGGATTTTCACCACCGGGGCGGCTGGAGCCTGTGCCTGCCTCCGGCTCACCCCAGATCAGGAACCCCATGAAATTCGGAATTGAACGCCTGCTGGCCGATCCCGCCCAGCGCCGCCCCCTGGCCGGCCGCCGGCTGGCCCTGCTCGCCCACCCGGCCTCCGTCACCCGGGACCTCACCCACAGCCTGGACGCCCTGGCGGCCTTGCCCGGGCTGCGCCTGACAGCCGCCTTCGGCCCCCAGCACGGCCTGCGCGGCGACAAGCAGGACAACATGATGGAATCGCCGGATTTCGCCGATGCGCAGCTCGGCATTCCCGTGTTCAGCCTCTATGGCGAGGTACGCCGGCCCACCGACGCGATGATGGACAGCTTCGACGTGCTGCTGGTGGATCTGCAGGACCTGGGGTGCCGCATCTACACCTTCATCACCACCCTGCGCTACGTGCTGGAAGCCGCGGCCGCCCATGGCAAGGCAGTGTGGGTGCTGGACCGCCCCAACCCCGCCGGGCGACCGGTGGAAGGCAACCTGCTCGCACCCGGGTGGGAGAGCTTTGTCGGCGCCGGGCCGCTGCCCATGCGCCACGGCCTCACCATGGGGGAACTGGCCCGCTGGTTCGTGGCCACCCTGGGGCTGGACTTGGAATGCCAGGTGATCCCCATGGAAGGCTGGCAGCCCGACGCCGCGCCCGGTTACGGCTGGCCCCTGGGCGAGCGGAGCTGGGTGAACCCCAGCCCCAACGCGCCCAACCTGTCCATGGCCCGGGCCTACGCCGGCACGGTGATGCTGGAGGGCACCACCCTTTCCGAGGGCCGGGGCACCACCCGGCCGCTGGAACTCTTCGGTGCGCCGGATGTGGACGCCCGCCGGGTGCTGGGCGAGATGCAGGCGCTGGCGCCGGACTGGCTGGCGGGCTGCCGGCTGCGGGAGTGCTGGTTCGAGCCCACCTTCCACAAGCACGCGGGCACGCTCTGCCACGGGGTGCAGATCCATGTGGAAGACCCGGGCCACTACGACCACGCCGCGTTCCGCCCCTGGCGGCTGCAGGCGGCGGCATTCAAGGCCATCCGCCGGCTCTACCCGGACTACCCCCTGTGGCGGGATTTCGGGTACGAGTACGAGTTCGACCGCCTGGCCATCGACCTCATCAACGGCGGCCCGCTGCTGCGGCAGTGGGTGGACGACCCGGCCAGCACCCCGGCGGACCTGGAAGCCTGGGCCGGGCCGGACGAAGCCGCCTGGCTCGACGCCCGCCGCCCCTTCCTGCTCTACTGACCGGCCCGGCGCGCAACAAAAAAGGGCGCCGCGGCGCCCTTGCAGCGGATGTGCCGGGGATCAGCGGGTCTTGTTCGGGTGCCAGTAGAGGAACTTGGCGTAGATATCCACGTCCTTGGTCTCCCGCAGGAAGAACAGGCCGATCAGCGCGCACAGGCCGGCGATCACGATGGGGTACCACAGGCCGTGGTAGATGTCCCCGTTCTGGGCCACCATGGCGAAGGCAATGGTGGGCATGAGCCCCCCGAACCAGCCGTTGCCCACGTGGTAGGCCAGGCTCAGGGAGCTGTAGCGGATGCGGGTGGGGAACAGCTCCACCAGCATGGCGGCGATGGGGCCGTACACCATGGTCACGTACAGCACCAGGATGGCCAGGATCAGCACGATGCGGACGGAGTCCATCTTCGCCGGGTCCGCCTTGGCGGGGTAGCCCGCGGCGTTCAGGGCGTCGCCCAGGGCCGCGCGGAACTCTGCCAGCGCCTTGCTGCTTTCCTCGTCGAACCGGGCCTTGTCGGCCATGAGCTTGAGGGTGGGCGGGGTCAGGCGCACGTCGCCCACCATCACCAGCGTCGGTTCGCCCGCCGGCTGGGGCTCGTTGCTGTAGCTGGCGGCGGACTGGGCCAGGGCGCGCTTGGCGATGTCGCAGGCGGAGGTGAAATCCACCTCCCGGGCGATGGGGCTGCCCTGGAAGGAGCAGGTGGCCGGGTCCGCCTTGAGCACGATGCGGGCCGAAGCCTGGGCCCGGGCCAGGTCCGGGTTGGCGGCTTCGGTCAGTTCCCGGAACAGCGAGGTGTAGGTCAGCGCCGCCAGCAGCAGGCCCGCGAGGATGATGGGCTTGCGTCCCACCCGGTCCGACAGGCTGCCGAACACCAAGAAAAACGGCGTGGCAATCACCAGCGCCAGGGCCAGCAACAGGTTGGCCGTCTGGCTATCCACCTTGAGCACGCCGGTGAGGAAGAACAGGGTGTAGAACTGGCCGGTGTACCAGACCACCGCCTGCCCGGCCACGAGGCCGAAGAGGGCGATGAGCACGATGCGCAGGTTCTGCCACTGACCGAAGGATTCGGAAAGCGGCGCGTCGGAGAGCTTGCCCTCGTCCTTCATCTTCTGGAACGCCGGGCTCTCCGACATGGAAAGCCGCACCCAGACGCTGATCCCCAGCAGCACCACGGAAAGGATGAAGGGGATGCGCCAGCCCACGTCGGCAAAGGCCGCCTCGCCCATCACTGAACGGATGCCCATGATCACCAGCAGCGACAGCAGCAGGCCCAGGGTGGCGGTGGTCTGGATCCAGGAGGTGTAGGCTCCCCGCTTGCCCTGGGGCGCGTGTTCCGCCACGTAGGTGGCCGCGCCGCCGTATTCCCCGCCCAGCGCCAGGCCCTGCAGCAGGCGCAGGGCGATCAGGATGATCGGCGCGGCGATGCCAATGCTGTTGTAGCCCGGAAGGATGCCCACCAGGAAGGTGGAGGCACCCATGAGGATGATGGTGAGCAGGAAGGTGTATTTGCGCCCGGCCAGATCCCCCAGCCGCCCGAACACCAGGGCGCCGAAGGGCCGCACGATGAAGCCGGCGGCGAAGGCCAGGAGGGCGAAGATGAAGGCCGCCGTCGGGTCCAGCGGGGCAAAGAACTGCTGGGCGATGATGGGCGCCAGCGAACCGTAGAGGTAGAAGTCGTACCACTCGAAAACCGTGCCGAGGGACGAGGCGAAGATGACTTTCTTCTCCTCCCGGCTCATGGGGGCGTGGGGGTCATGCTCGGCTGCTGGGTGGCTGGCCATGGGTAGAGTCTCCAGTGCGCCCGGCCTGGCGCCGGGGTGGCGCGGCCGGGCTTGTCACGTGTCGTCGGGGCTACAGGGGTGCGGCTGCACGCCGCGGGGGGCGGTCGCGCGGCCCCCGGCTACATGGCCGAGAGCAAGCGCTTGGGCGAAAAGGCACGGGCCTCCGGCAGGCGTTCCGCCGCCTGCAGGCCCCGCGCCAGGATCTGGTCCGCGCCCGCCCGGCCAAAGGCCTGGTTGAGGGCGACGAACAGCACCCGCACCAGGGCCGCCAGTTCCAGCGACAGGCCGGGCAGCGCCCAGTCCGCCTGCTGGGGCTGCTGCCAGGCCGCACGGAAGGCGTCCTTCAGGGCGGGGGAGACGTCGGAGCGAGCCAGTTCGGCCACCGCGTCGCGCCCCACCTCGGCCAGGGCGTCCGGGTGATAGACGGGAATCTCCGCCACGATCGAGCGGACCACGGCGGCAAACACCAACGGGGGCTCGCCGGGCAGCACCGAGGCCACCGGGGCGGGCGCCGCCGGCGCTACGGCGGGTGGGGGTTCGGGCGCCGGCGGTGGCGCGTAGGCTATCACCGGGGGTGGCGGCGGGGCCGCGTAGGCAGGCCGGGGCGCGGCGAACACCGGCGCAGCGGCGCGGCCTGGGGGCAGCGGGTCCGGCGGCAGGCTGGACTCCGGCGCCCGCAGCGCGGCGTAAAAAGCGGTGTAGAGCCGCTTGCAGGTGGCGGGGTCGAACATGTTGCGCTGACCCACCGCGTCCACATAGGCCAGCATGTCGGAAATGCTGTCCCCGCGCAGCAGCTCCCGTTGCAGGAGAACCGCCTCCTGCAGGGCAGCTTCATCGAGAAAATCACCGAACGCGGCGGCGGCCGCGCGGCGTCTGAGCGTCATGGCGTCTAGGGCCATTTGTCCCTCCGTCCCTGGGGCTTGATCAGTTGTTTATCTTTTTGTTTATTTAGCGCAATCTTACCTGCCAACGGCGCCGACGGCGAGCCCGCCCGGCGTGGCCCCTAGCCAGCACTCGCACTCGGGCCAGCCAGCTTGCATGGCGCCCGCCCTCGCCACACCCGACATCGGCACCCGGCTGGCCTAGAATGGCGAGCCCTGCCTTGATAGCACTCACCTACCCATGTCCCTGCGCCCCTGCCTGATCGCCCTGTTGTGCGGCCTCGCCCAACTGCTCCCCGCTTCCGCCACCGCCGCCGACGTGCGCATCACCCTGCTGCAGGTCAACGACGTATACCAGACCACGCCGGTGGACAAAGGCAAACGCGGAGGCCTGGCGCGGCTGGCCACCCTCAAGGAGCGGGTGCAGGCGGAATCCCCCCACACCCTGATGGTGCTGGGTGGCGATACCCTCTCCCCCTCGGTCGCCTCCAACACCTTCAAGGGCGCGCAGATGGTGGCGGCCTGGAACGCCCTGCCGCTCGACCTGGCGGTGCTGGGCAACCACGAATTCGACTTCGGCCCGCAGGTGCTGCGCCAGCGGCTGGCGGAATCCCGCTTCACCTGGCTGGGCGCCAATGTGCTGGAACGGCGCAGCGGCCAACTGCTCCCCGGCCTCAAGGGCAGCGAAGTGCGGCGCCTGGGGGGCGTCAAGGTGGGCTTTCTGGGGGTGCTGACGGCGGACACCGCGCACGCCTCCAAGCCCGGCCCCACCGTGCGCTTTGCCGACCCCCTGGCCGCCGCCCGGCGCGAGGCCGCCCGCCTGCGCGCCGCCGGCGCCCGGGTGGTGGTGGCGCTCACCCACCTGACCCTGGAAGACGACCGCAAGCTCGCCCGCAGCGGCGTGGCCGACGTAATCCTGGGCGGCCACGAGCACACCCTGCTGCAAAGCCTGGCCGGGCGCACCCCCATCTTCAAGATGGGCTCCGACGCCCGCACCCTGGGCCGCATCGACCTGGTGGTGGACAGCCGCAGCAAGCGGCTCAAGCACGTGGACTGGGAAGCCATCCCCGTCACCGCCGACATCCCGGACGAACCGCGCACCGCCGCCGTGGTGGCCGAATACGAACAGCGCCTCTCGGAGCTGCTGGACGGTGAAGTGGGCGAAACCGCCGTCGAACTGGACGCCCGCCAGGCCAGCAACCGCAGCCGCGAAACCAACCTGGGCAACTACGTGGCGGACGTGTACCGGCGCATCACCGGGGCCGACGTGGCCATCGTCAACGGCGGCTCCATCCGCTCCAACACCACCTACGGCCCCGGGCGGCTGCGCAAGCGGGACCTGCTCGCCATCCTCCCCTTCGAAAACCCCATCGTGAAGCTGGAACTCACCGGCAAGCAGCTCCGCGCCGCGCTCGAACACGGCCTGGCCGAAATCGGCACCGCCACCGAGAGCGGGCGCTTCCCCCAGGTCTCCGGCCTGCAGCTCAGCTACGACCCCCGCCGCCCCGCCGGCCAGCGCATCACCCAGCTCACCGTGGCCGGCGCGCCCGCCGACGACAACGGCCGCTACAGCGTTGCCATCAGCGGCTACCTCGCCAGTGGCGGCGACGGCTACACCCAGTTCAAGGACGCCCGCACACTGATCTCCCTCGAAGACGCCCTCGTCGAACCCGCCGAAATGATCAACGCCCTCGCCGCGGACTCCCCCATCGCCCCCCAGGT
>JRYG01001450.1_pt1 | contig 17469 bp, 6 predicted proteins | sample 235341 | NCBI WGS metagenome assembly JRYG01 (sample SAMN03074218, study PRJNA261478) | activated sludge metagenome | biome: Wastewater Treatment Plant; feature: Wastewater; material: Activated sludge; isolation source: activated biomass of a wastewater treatment plant treating hydrocarbon... ... | reverse complement strand
GAACCTACAACCTACAACCTACAACAGAACCGACAACCCACACCCCACCTACCCCTCATCAACAACAATAGCCTCAAAGAGGTAGGCTTTCAGTAAATCGACATCGATATCGTTGGGGTGGAAATAGGTCTTCACGTACACTTCCTTTCTATTGCCTTTTTCCAAAAAATTGATCTCGTCGTTGAGCAAAAAGCCTTTGCAAAATCCTAACTGCACCCCATCCAGTTTGACCTTGCCCCAGGGGACTGACGCCGGCCATATAAAACAAACGCGCGAATGCCGGTAATAATACGGCACATTGTACGACAACCGTTCAGTGCAATCGGGCATGCAGTCCATGATAATTTCCCGGAGGATATCCACAATCGCTCGCTCGCGCTCCGGCAAATAGTCCAGAAACTCTTCTACTGTCTGAAATTCAACGTTTTGCATTCGCATTTCATGCGGATTTTCGTATCAAGCACCATTCCATTCGAAAAGATAAGTATTTTCTCATACAAAATCATAACAGGTTGTGCTTTGGACGTTTTAGTAATAATGCGTTATTTTACCCGGGAACCGTTCATCCCTAAAAAGCATTGCCTGATGAATCGTCAAGCAAACACCTGTATTATACTGGCACACATTGTATTGTTATTAGCTTTGGCAAACCGGGGAGTTGCCCAAAGTATACCCGTATTGAGCAACCCCTCCGGCTGTCAGCTCAACCTGCCTATTGTCGACAATAACTGCCCCGAAAACGCCGTCTATTACCAGCCCAATGAGTTTCACATCCAGGTAAATAACGCCCCGGCGGGCGCGATGGGCCTGCAGGTGTATCTCAAAGAAGTACACCTCACTATACGCCATACCTGGACCGGCGACCTCGACATCCTGCTGGTGGCGCCCAACGGCCGCTCGGCCTACCTTACGTCTGACAACGGCGGCGGCGATGACAACTACGGAAATCCATTTGACCCGACTTGCGCAGAACACGTCACTTTTGCTGTTGGCGCCTGTACTTCAATCACCCAGGGCGCTCCGCCTTTTACCAATACCGTCTACCGCCCCGAAGACGAATTTTATGTCTTTAACGACAGTATTACCCCCGCTAACGGCATCTGNNGCTCAGGATACCGGCGCGCTGGATTATGTCAATCTCGTATTTGCCCCTATCGAGTGCCTGCCGCTCACCGCCGTTCAGGTACTGGCGGTAGACACCACCACGGTTACCTTGAGCTGGACACCCAATAATTTTTGCGGCACTACGGTGATAGAATATGGCCCGCCCGGCTTTACGCCCGGCACGGGGTTTTCGCCCGGTACAGGAGGAGGAATCGCCTTCGGCGTTTGTCCGCCCTTTGATCTTACAGGCCTTGACCCAGACACCGATTACGACATCTACGTCCGGCGTTTCTGTAGCGGTTTTTTTTCTATCAATTCATGCGTCGTATCTGCGCATACCGGCTGCGATCCGCCGCCGATTACGATAGTTGAAGATTTTGACGATCAAAATAGCTGCGCGGCAGCCTGCCCTACCAACTGCGCGCTGACCGGTAAATGGCGCAACGGCCCTGGCGACGAACACGACTGGATTGCGTTTAGCGGAGGTACCCCCACCCTCGGGACGGGGCCTGTAGACGACGTCCCCGGCGGCGGTAAATATGTTTTTATCGAAACAACCGGCAATTCTTGCGCTTTCAGTAGCAAAGCTATGTTGTATTCCAGTTGTATTCAATTGAATAAAATGGGCGCCGACACTTGTCATATGTCATTTAACTACCATATGTTCGGTACCAATATCGGTACCTTGCGCCTGGAAGTATCCACCAACGGCGGATTCAACTGGAGTACAATATGGCAGAAAAGCGGCAATTTGGGCAATCAGTGGAACAAGGAATACCTCAGCCTCGATAACTACCCCAACGGTACGGTTATGCAATTTCGCTTTGTTGGCGTAAAAGGCAACGGCTCCCGGGGCGATATCGCGCTTGACAACATCGTTTTTTATGGGTCGACCGACCTGGGTTTTCCCGGCACGCAATATTATGTTGATGCCGACGGAGACGGCTACGGCCGCCCCGGCAATTTTGTATTGAGTTGCAGCAATAACCCGCCCGCCGGTTATGCCGCCAATGCCCAGGATTGCAACGACAACAACCCGTTGATCAATCCCGGAATGCCGGAAATTGCCTGCGATAATATCGACAATAATTGCAACGGTCCCGCCGACGATCCCATTTTGCCCACGCCGCCGGCCGTCGGAGATACGATATGCTCCGGGCTTCAGGCTGTCGTATGCGCCACGCCGCCGCCAGGACAAAGTATATTTTGGTACGGTTCTGCAACGGGTACTGACCTGCTGCATTTTGGCAATTGCTATATGCCCGTATTACCCCCCAACAATAGCCCCAACCCGGTTGAATATCGGTACTATGCCTCTGCTACCAATTTTACCTGTTTTTCAGGAGTGCGAGCCGAGGTAGTTGTTGTGGTAAATCCCAATCCAGACCTCAGCGCAGCGCCCGTACCGGCAATCTGCCCCGGCGAGTCTTATAATCTCGCTTCCGTCCAGATTTCCGACGCCAATCTCACGGGCGGGCAAATCTCTTTTCACAGCAGTACTCCCGCGCAGGCAGGCAATCAGCTCCCTTCAAGTATCGTTTCTCCGGTGGTTCCTACTGTTTATTATTTCAAAATGACCACCAGTGCAGGATGCAGCGATGAAGGATCGCTGGTATTGGGTGTGAACGGACAGCCCGGCCTGGCGTTTTCTCCAGCCGATTCTTTTTCCCTTTGCAAAGACGCAGCAACAGCCATCACGGCTACCGGACTTGGCGGATCGGCCCCCTATACCTACGCCTGGAGCAACGGCGCTGCAGGCGCAACAATTGAGGTGGCCGGAGGGCAGCAATCGGGGCTGCGGCAGGTACTTCAGGTCACCATCACCGACGAACTGGGCTGTACCGCCGTTGACAGCGTCATTGTTACCACTACCAATAGTATCGACTCAATAGCCCGCCAAGTCGTGAATGTGACTACCTGCGGCGGCAGCAACGGCAGCATCTCGTTGACGCCCCTTAACGGATTGGCGCCTTTCGCCTACCAATGGTCAGGTAGTAACGGCGTTACGGGTTCGGCATCGGGCATACCAGGCGCTTACACCATCGCCAATTTGCCGCAAGGCGAATATCGAATCACCGTAACCGATAATTCTAGCGCCATGTGCCAGTTGGTATTGCGATCAGTATTGGTGCAAGGACCGGCAGCCGTCGTTGAAGATGTTGATATTGTGCACGTCAATTGCCCCGGCGGTAATGATGGTCAGATTTGTTTAACCGTGGACGGCAATAATCCTTCCATCCTTTGGAGCAACAATTTGACCGGCAACTGTATCAGTAACCTGAACGGTGGTGTTTATTCGGCAACGATCACCGATGGGGCTTGCACTACAATTCTCAATAATCTGATCGTCCAGGAACCTGAACCCATTATCATTAAAGGCGTACTCACTCCGCCCTCCTGTCACCAATCTGCCAACGGTAGTATAAACGTTGACGTATTCAACGGCACGCCCGGCTATTTTTATTTGTGGAGCAATAATAAAACGACTGAAGACATCAATAACCTGAATGCGGGCACGTATACCATTACGGTGACAGACATACGCGGCTGTACAGCCAGCGCCAGTTTTACGTTAGAAGCCCCGGATTTGCTCGACGTCGGCCTTGTCAACCAGGCAATGGTCAGTTGTAACGGCCTCTCCAACGGCTTTTTGCTCGCCGGCGGCCTGGGAGGTACGCCGCCTTATCAATACGCCTGGAATGGGGGCCAGACCGGCCCGCTGCGATTGGGGCTACCGGCAGGCAATTATTCGGTGACCGTAACCGATTTCAAAGGCTGTACGGCAAGCCGTCCCTTTCAGGTCACCCAACCTGCTCCCCTGACGCTTGCAGTTGTTAATGTAAACCATCCCACCTGCCTGGGCAACAACAATGGCGCCATCGCAGTATTGGGACAAGGCGGAACGCCGGCCTATGAATTTATATGGAATACCAGCCAGAACGGCAACCAGATCAACAACCTGGCAGTGGGCAATTACAGCGTTTTTGTGCGCGATGCAAACAATTGTACCAGCGATACAGCATTCGTAACCCTGACGCCTACCAGTACGCTCAATCTGGACATTCAAATTACCCCGCCGCCTTGTGTAGGGCCTTCCAGCGGCGCTATCAAACTTACGCCGGCGGGTACGCCGCCTTTTACTTATCAATGGGCGCGCGGCGATGTAAGCGCAATGATCAGTCAGGTCGGCGTGGGCGTTTACCCCGTGACCATCACCGACGGCCAGGGCTGCATTTACGATACGACGGTCACCGTGAATGCCCCGCAAGTCATTGATGTAGAACTGGCGGCCCAATCGCCTACCTGCGCAGGCGTAGCAGACGGGCTCATCGATGTACTGGTTCTGCAATCGGGCACGCCGCCTGTTTTTTTCAACTGGAATGACGGCATTCAAACTGCAGATCGCAATAATCTGGGCCCCGGCAATTACCAACTCACGGTTACCGATATCGGCGGTTGCAGGTTTGTAACTGAATCTATAACCCTGACGGCGCCAACGCCAATGGTTTTAAAAATTGAAGCTATCGGAGAAATAGTTTGTTACGGCGACTCTTCCGCTTTTGTCGAGCTCAATATGGTGGGCGGCATCCCCCCTTATTCCTACCAATGGGTGAACCTCGGCTTGTCAACCGAAGATGTTTACAATTTGCCGGAAGGCGAATACCGGCTTATCGTATTGGATGCCAACAACTGTCCTATCGATACCACTTTTATTTTCGAATCGCCATCGGCACTGGAAGCCGGCATCGAATTATCAGCCGGACAACTCTGCAATCCAGCGTCGGCAGATACCCTGAGCGCCGTTGTGACTGGCGGTAACTTGCCCTACCACTATGCCTGGAATAGCGGAACCTCTTCGCCTACAATATACAACGCCTCTCCCGCTGATTATATCCTGACCGTAACCGACGACAACGGCTGCACCGCCGTGACGCCTTCTTATAAACTGCGAGAACGGCCGCCGGCACTAAAACTCGACAGCTTCACTGTTTCCGGCATCAGTTGCTTCGGCGCCGCCGATGCCTCTATGCAAGCCGCTATCAGCGGCGGATCGGGATCGTATTTATATCATTTTACTCCATCATATCTGTTTCAAACCGGCGATACGCTGGTGAATGTGGGTCCCTTGGTTTTATCGCCGCAATACAGCGTAACAATCACCGATATGAATACGGGCTGCCAGATCAGCTCAGCCCCCCAGTCGATTACGGAGCCGCTGCCGCTCCTCATTTCACGCGACGGCGTGGATGAAGTCAACTGCTTCGGGGGTTTTGACGGCGGCATCTATATCTCGGTCTTTGGCGGTACGTCACCCTATCAATACGCCTGGTATAACGGCACAGGCGTGCTTGTATCCAATAACCAGGATCTGACCAACGCACCTGCCGATACCTATACGGTTGAAGTAATTGACGCCAACGGCTGTACAACCAGCCTTACAGATACAAACGTCGTTGAAATCAATCCCCCCATCCTCATAAACAACGCGCTGACACTCATCACCCCGGTTGCTTGCAAAGGCGATTCCAGCGGCGCCGTCAATGTGGTCATAAATGGCGGAGTACCCCCGTATAACTACGAATGGAGTAACGGCAGCCAAAGCGAAGACTTAATTGATATTCCAGCAGGTATGTACGCCTTGACCGTAACCGACGCCGATACCTGTCGAGCTATATTTCCGCTTTTTGAAGTGGGAGAACCCGCAGATTCGCTTATCGTAGATTGGGTAATTACGCCCCCTGACTGCTTCAACGAGAGCAACGGCGCTATTGAAAGCACAGTGAGCGGCGGAGCGCCGCCCTATACCTTTGTATGGGCCCGGGAAGGCAATATCCTTGAAAATCAGACAACCCCCGCGCTTTTCCAACTGGATGAAGCGATGTATACCCTTTGGGTCAGCGATTCCAATGGCTGCGAAAAAGTATTCGATATCTTCGTTGAAGAACCCGATTTGCTAACCGCAAGCATTTTTACCAGTATTAATCCCAACGACGGCAGTCTGGTGGCAAGTGTAGCTGTTAGCGGCGGGACCCCGGGTTTTGAATTTTTGTGGAATACAGGCGCTGTTACCGACACGATTCATCCGCCGTCGACAGGTCTGTACAGCGTAACAGTCAGCGATGCAAATGGATGTACAGCCGGCGCAAGCGCACAAATTGTGGGAACCGATAACCCGTCACTTTTATACCAGGTAAGTGTTTATCCCAATCCGGCATACTCCCAGGCCATGCTGAGCTGGCAATTTTCACAGCCTTTGGAAGCCCGGATATCGCTATTTGATACAAATGGCAGACAATTGGCAGCAATGCAACTAGATGCCGGCACAGCAGGGACTCACCTGTTGGCATTGGATCAATTTGCCGCAGGAATATATTTGATAAAAATTGAAAGTCCCGAATTCAACTTAAGCTACGTCACCCGCCTGGTCGTTATTCGATAATCTTAAACGTCGTGCGGCGATTAGCCTGGTGTTCTTCTTCGGTGCACCGGTTGCAGAGGCAATTCACTTCGGGGGAAGTTTCGCCATAGCCTTTGGCAGCCAGCCTGGAGGGGTCAATACCTTTCGAAATCAGGTAATCGACGGCCGACTGGGCGCGTTTTTGCGACAAGTCTTCGTTGTAGCGGTCGTTGCCACGGCAGTCGGTATGCGACGACAACTGGATGCGAATGGCAGGGTTGAGCTGCAAGTTTTCCGCCAGCGCGTTGAGCGTGGGTTGGGCGTCGTCGCGAATATCCCATTTATCAAAATCGTAATAGATATTCTCCAGCTTGATCTCTTTATCCAAATATATTTTATCAAGCACGATCTCCAACTCGTAGCGCATGACCGGATTATCGGGGTCTCTGCCCAGTCCGCGCGTGGTAAATGCCGCTTTATTGCTCAGATAACCCGATCTGGCGGCAATAAAATCATAGTCGGTATTTTCAGCCAATTCGAGGGTAAAATAGCCTTCATCGTTCACCCTCACCGTCTTGACGTCTCTGCCCAGCCGAATTTCCACGGTTGATTCGGGCAGCGGTTTGCGCCCCAGCACCCGGCTATTGGGATTGCCGGCTTCTTCGTGGATTTTCTCCAGCACATAGCCGTCGAGAACCATCTTATAAACGATATCCTTGCTCTCTGACGGCTTCACAGGTTTTGGCGGAGGTATGCGTTTTTCGAAGCGGTAGATATCGTCGTTGCCCACGCCGTTCTCGCGGGTAGACGTAAAATAACCTTGTTGTAAAACCCCGTTTTTTAGCGGCGACTGGTAATCCACCACAAAGCCGAAATCATCGCCGCCGGAATTGACGGGCGGTTTCAGGTTAAACACCGGCGCCCAGGCGCCGTTACTGAGTTTATAGGTTTTAAATACATCGAGACCGCCCATACCCGGGTGATAATCTGACGAGAAATACAGCGTATCGCCATCAATAACAGGGAATCGTTCATTGCCCGGTGTATTGATATTGCGGTTGAGCAGTTGCGGGTCGCCCCACTCGCCGCCCTGCCGGCGTTCCGACATATAGATATCAAAGCCGCCCCAGCCGTCGGGGTGATTGCACGAAAAATAGAGCCGCTTGCCGTCTTTCGACAAGCTGGGATGGCCGTAATTGACGTTTTCCTGCACAAAGGGCAGGGGTTTGGCGGGCGACCAGCCGCTGCCCATCCATTCGCTCACCATCAGCTTGCAGTAGGCATCCGAGCGTTTGTCTCCATTATAACAACGGGTAAAATACGCTTCCGAAAAATTATTGGCAAAAACCAGCGTGCCCTCGTTATTATCCGTATTGAGCGTTTTATCAAAAGGTTTTACGTCATTAGACGTCAAATCCACCAAAAACAAATCGGAAAATGAATTGCCGGTCCAATTATAAGTATCCTCGCCGGTGCTGCCCAGTCGATCTGAAGTAATCACTAGTTGGTTGTCGCGGTAAAAAGCCGGCGAATAATCGGCTTTACCGGAATTAAAAGCCCCCAGTTCTACTACATAATCGGGTTGTTTGATCTTTTTCCAGCCGGCGGCAATTTCGCAGGCATTAATTTCCCGCCTGTACTCGTAAGGGCTACCGATTTCTATGCCCAGTTCTTTAAAGGCTTGCATCGCTTCCTCGTAGCGCTCGGCGCGTTTGAGGGCAAAAGCGTATTCCTTCAGCGCATCAACGCCGTATTGGTTGTCGTATGCGGTGCGATACCATTGAATGCTGTTGGGACTGCGATTGATGGCTTTATAACTTTCGCCCAAAAGGAAAGCAATCTTGCCTTTTTCGAGCCTGGTATCGGCCTTTTTGAACTCTTTTTCGAGCATAGTCGTCGCCACAAAATATTGCTTGCGCTCGTAAGCGGTCCGACCGTCTTTGATTTTTTGTGTGTATTGGCAGCCTGACTGGATCGCGATGAAAACAATACCGGCGAGTAGCAATTGGATTCTCATGCAGTTTTATTAAAAAAACGCCTGTGCGTCGACTTTGTTGTTATAAAAACGTCAAACGCCCATCCCCGCAATTGCGGAAATGGGCGTTCGAACCTATTGATAGCAGCGATGATTACGCCTTCGGCGCCTTGGATGCAGAACGCGCGAAAGCCTTCTTCACGGCTTCCTTTTTGCCTTTGATGCCGGCGATAAGGTCAACCACAATAGAAGAGGCGACAAACACTGACGAATACGTACCGAAGAGGATACCCGCCAGCAGGGCGAAGGCAAAACCTTTGATACTGCCGCCGCCGAAGATAAACAACACGACGATCGTGATCAAGGTAGTACCCGAGGTGTTCAACGTACGGCTAAGCGTGCGGTTGATAGCGCGGTTGAATACGTCTTCCTTGGGTTGCCCCGCGTACTGGTTGCTGAACTCCCGGATTCGGTCAAATACAATTACCGTGTCATTGACCGAATAACCGATCACCGTCAGGATGGCTGCGATGAATGCCTGATCGATCTCCATAGAGAACGGCAGGATACCGTGGAACATCGAGAACAAGCCGATGGTGATAATCACATCGTGGAACAAAGCCAATACGGCGCCCAAGCTGAACTGCCACTGGCTGAATCGCACGGCCAGGTAGATAAAGATGGCCAACAGCGAGAATCCAATAGCCAGGAATGCGCTATCCCTGATATCATCGGCTACAGTAGGACCTACTTTGCTAGAGCTGGTGATGTGGGTGCCGGATGCGTCTGTTTGCTTGAATTGCTCGTAATTGAGCGACCCGCCGGCTATCGCATTGACGCCTTCAAAGAGCTTTTCCGTAACGCGCTCAGAAGCGTCTTCGCCCGTATCGTTGATCAGATAGCTGGTTGTAACGTTAAAAGTGTTTTCCGTATCAATCACCTTAACAATAGGCGTTGAGCCGAAAGTTTCGCCCAACGCTTCGCGCAAATCCTGGGCTTCCACTTTTTTGCTATTGTCAAACTGGATATTGTAAGAATAACCGCCTTTGAAATCGACACCCAGCTCAAAACCGCGTGTAAAAATCGAAATAACGCTCATCAAAAACAAAGCGCCGGAAAAAATATAACCGTACTTGCGCTTGCCCATCCAATCTACATTGATATGAGCCAGGAAGTTCTCCGATATTTTCGTCCAGAAATTGATCGTTTTGCCCTTGGTGACCGTCCACCAATCCAGCATCAAGTGGCCTACAAGGATAGCCGTAAACATCGACGACAAAACGCCGACGATCAATACAACGGCAAAACCTTTGATGGGGCCCAGACCAAAATAAGCCAGGATGATGGCCGTCAGCAGCGTCGTAACGTTGGCGTCGATAATAGCTGAATAAGAATGCTTAAAGCCCTCGGCGATTGATACCAACAGCGACTTGCCCTCGCGCAGTTCTTCCTTGATGCGCTCAAAGATAATTACGTTGGCATCCACGGCCATACCCATCGTCAATACAATACCGGCAATACCGGGCAGGGTAAGTACCGTGCCAATAGACGACAGCGTACCGAGGATAAAAAATACGTTGGCCAGCAGCGCGATAATAGAAACGATACCGGCGCGGGCATAGTAAAACAACATAAAGACCATCACGGCTGCAAAGCCGAGCAAAAGCGCCCAGATACTACGGTTAATATTATCGGCGCCCAGCGAAGGGCCTACCAGCGATTCCTGAATGATGCGGGTTTCTGCCGGCAGTCGGCCTACCTGAAGGATATTAGCCAGGTCGGTAGCTTCCTGGATCGTAAAGTTGCCGGTAATTTGCGTATCGCCGGTAGTAATCGGGTTGATTACGCGAGGGCTGGACACCACCTCGTCGTCAAGTACGATAGCGATTTCGCGGTTGTTATCAGCAGCGGCGGCGGTAGTCACCGTGCCCCATATTTTCGAGCCCGTATTATCCATTTTCAGGCTTACGCCGACCTCGTTAGAGTTGGGGTCGGGGCTTGCGCCGGCTTGCGTTACGTGTTCGCCGGTGAGTGCCGCCTTGCCGTCGCGCTCTGCTTTGAGGGCGAACAGCTCGTATTCTTCGGTAAACTTCTTGGTTTCCTGGTCTTTGACTGGGTCTTTAGACCATCTGAAGACCATATCGGCCGGGAAGAAACGCTTGATGTCATCGCGGTTCAGGTATTCCGAAATTTGGTCGCGCTGGTTTTTCTTGGCGGTACCCATCACTGCCAATCCAGCGGCGCCGGTAGAGTTTAGCGTCAGTTTATCGAACAGCGGCCCCTGCTCGGTATTTTGGCCGTAGATCGTATCCAGTTTGGCAATCTGCGTTTTGTCCTGATTGCCAAGCGAATCCGTGACATAAGTCGTATCGATACGCACGATCTCCTGGCGCAAAACCGTATCGCCGCTTTCCGTTTGCTTCAGGCGCTGGTTGGCATCGATAAAAGCCTGGATCACAGCGGGGTCATTGATGCGGTACAAGTTCCAGAATTCGAGTTTGGCGGCTGATTGCAGGAAGTTCCGGGCACGCTCGGGGTTGTCGATACCTGGCAGTTCCACCACGATAAGGTCGCGGCCGGCGTCAAGCGAAACGTTGGGCTGGGTAACTCCCAGCTTGTCGATACGCTCTTTGAGCAGTTTAAACGTAAGGTCTACCGTTTCATTGGCCTTTTGGCGAATGATGCGGATCACCTCGCTATCGTCGGTATCGAATTTGATCTGGTCGCGCAGCGCTTCATTTTTGGTAAAAATGGGCGCCATTTTCTTGCCGTTGCCCACTTCGCTCCAGGCATTCGCAAACAGGGTCACGAAATCAGACTGGGCGTTTTTCTGAGCCTCGGAAGCTTTTTTCAGCGCTTCCGTGAAGGTGGGATCCTTGCTGTCGTTAGACAACGCCTTGATGAAGTTTTGGAGGTCTACCTGTAATACGACGCTCATACCGCCTTTAAGGTCCAAACCCAGGGCCAGTTGCTGCGCTTTGAGCTCCTGGTAGGTGTACGACTTCAACAGCGGAATGCGAAATACCTCTTCGGTAGATACAGAATCGAGGAAAGCCACTCTTTCGGCTTTGAAAACGGCTTTCTTTTGTGCTTCATCACTGATTTTATCCGATGCGCGCATGGCGTACTCATCAGCAGCTTTTTCTACTTTCTGTGTGGGGAAAATAAAAAAGTACTGTGCTACGGTAACGATGATCATGAGCACAAGGAAAAACTTCACAATCCCTTTCCCTTGCATGTTTCGATAGTTTACTTAAACAGATAATTGAGCAATAGTGCTAATGTGTAATGCTTGCTTTTTCAAGGAGCCTTTGGCAACCTTTGAAAAAAACTCCGCAAATATACGCGTTTTGCGCAATTTTTAGCGATTTGCCATAAAATTGCTTGCGTCGGAATGAAAAGGCGCCAATTGCGCCGGCAAAAACTCAGGCGGAATTTCTGCTCGCGTTAATATTGCCGAACAGCGAACGGGTGATCAGCTTTTCGTAAACCTCCTTATTCTCAACACCTTGGCTTGTTTTTTGCAGGGCGTATTGCTGGATGATCAGCAACGGCAATACTATTTCTTCGCGAACATCGATAGAAGCTTTCGAAAGTCGTTCCTCCTCCATTAGCTCTTTTTGTCCGGAAATGGCCAGGATGAGTTCTTTTGACAGCTCGTATTCGTCGTGAAGGACTGCCCAGAATTCAGCAAACTCGGGATTATCCCGGATATAGGCGGTAAGCGGAAAATAACATTTTTCAAGCGACATCATACTGTTGAGTATCAGCGCCTTAAAAAATGCGGAATCCTGATAAAGGGCGGCGCCTTCCTGAAGGCGGCCGGCTTGCTGTAGTTGTTGCAGCGCAGAACCGATGCCGAAGTACCCCGGCACGTTTTGCTTGAGTTGGCTCCAGGCGCCGACAAAAGAAATGGCGCGCAGGTCTTCAAATGCCAACCCCGCCTTATCGCCGCGCTTGCCGGGCCTGCTGGCAATGTTGGTTTTGCCGTAATACTTTAGCGCGCTTATTTTTTCGAGGTATGGAAGGAATTGCGGGTGGTTTTTCAGCGCGGTATATTTTTCATAACTCAATTCCGCCAGTTCTTCCAGCAAGGCTCGCTGTTGAACGGAAAGTTGGGTGTCTTTTTTGTCTAACAACTGATTGGAAGCGCCTGCCAGCAGCAATTGCTCGCAATTGTGAATAAATTGCGAGCTGGTGCCGTACATGCTGGTGATGGTTTGCCCCTGTATAGTGAGTTGAATTTCTTCATTCGCGATATTTTTACCTTGCGAAGCGTAAAAACGCTGCGTTTTGCCGCCGCCGCGCGCCGGCGGACCGCCCCTGCCGTCGAAGAATACAACGCTAATACCCGATTTATGGGAAAGCCGGGAGAGTTTTTCTTTTGTTTTGAAAATTTCCCAATTGGCTTTCAAATAACCGCCGTCTTTGGTGCCGTCGGAAAAGCCCAGCATGATAGTCTGCCGCTTACTACGGGCTGCGAGATGTTGGGTATAAACCGGCTCGCGATAGAGTTGCTCCATGATGGACTCTGATTGGGACAATCCGGTGATGGTCTCGAATAACGGCACAATGTCAACGTGAATATCCTCCGGCGGGTAGCCGCACCATCTGAAGAGCCCGTATACGTTCATCACGGCAAACACATCTTCGGCATTGCTGATGATGTACCTGTTGCAGCCAATCTCGCCGTTGGATTGCTGGATATCCCTGATTTGCTGAATATTGAGAATGGTGTCTTTGACAATATCATCATCAAAATCACCGGCATTTACCTGGATGGCTGCCGTTGATAACAACCTCATTTTGTCAGCCGAATCGAGGGTCCTGAACGGTTGCGGGCACAAACCATATTTTTCGGCAATGGCGTCTACAACGTATTGGTGAATGCGCGAGTCCTGGCGAATATCAATTGTTGCAAAATGAGATTTAAAAATCTGCACCCGGGTGATTAACGCCTGTAGCTCTTTAACATAGAGGCCGTGGTATTTATCATTCAGCAATTGGGCGACGGTCTGCAGGGGGGCCAGCATATCCTGATGCGAAAAGCCGGGCTGCGGATCAAACATATTCAAGTACAATTGATCGCTCAGCTTTTGCAAAATATCGCTCACCTGATGAAAGGTAATGCGACGACGCAGACTTTTGAGTTCGTGGTAGTAGCATTTAAACAGCGTAGTTTTGAGTTCCCAGGCTACCTGCCTGGTTATATCGTAAGTAACAAAGGGATTGCCGTCGCGGTCGCCGCCGGGCCAAAACCCCAGTCTGAACAGGTCGAAGTTGTCCAACTGCCCATCGGTGGAAAAATGAGTTGCTATTCGGGTAAACATATCGCCGATGGCGCGATAGTATACATTTCGCAAATAATAAATAATGCTTTTGGCCTCATCGAGCGGACTGGGTTTTTCGCGATTGACAAACGGCGTTTGCCCCAATTGTTGAAGCAATTCATCAATGGCATTCACGTCGTCGGACTGGATGGCGTCTTCAAGGTCGTGAATGATGTGCTGTACGGCCGGCGGATAAAACTGCGTGGGATGGGCCGTAAAAACAATACGCACCGAAAAATGACGGAGGAAATCCTGCCAGTCCGCTTTTTTACCCGATGCCGCCGCTGTATTGTACATTTCGCGAAGCGAATTCGATTCCGCCGGAGCGTTGAGCCCGCTAAAAGCGGCGTCTTCGATGCTGTCAAAAAGCACTACCTGCCTTTCAACGTATTGAATGACGTGGAACAGGAAATTGATTTTTTCGGCCTCCGAAATAAAATTAGTAAAACGTTCAAAAAACTGATCAACAATTTCTTCCGGTTTTTTTCCCGCTTCCAGGCCCCGCCGGCTATATTGCCCCATGATGGGCAACAACATTCCCGTATTGGCAATTTTTTCGTAGGGCAATTTGAGAAACAAGCCGTTGTATAAATGATACTTGTTGAGTACCAATTGGTTGAATTTATAGAGTAATTCTTGTTGTTGCATAAGCGCGTAATGTTTGCTGTTTTTAAATGTAAAGGTTTATCCGGTTTTAGTGCCTTCGGCGGTCCCCAATCATTTCAAAATGTCGGCTAACTAACGAACGTATTACCTTTCACTATATTTTCGGAGAATGTAGTATCTTCACCCACCCTACTTTTATTTTGAAAGGAACACAAACTATGACGAGATTTTTACTCCTGTTGGCAACTATTTGCACCTTCCAACAACTTGCGTACGCCCAAAAGGGCAAATTTGAGGGCCTCCCTGTCCCGATGGCGCCAAGCGCCGAACTCGATGCCAAATTTACAGCCTACCGCGTATTCGAACTTGATGTCGCCGCGCTGAATGCTCATGTAAAAAGCGGCGGCCAGGAAACGGGCCTCATCCTCACGCTGGGTCCCGGCGAATCGTGGCGCTGGTCGCTAAAAGCCCACGATATGCGTGCGCCCAACTACCGCCTGCGCATGGGCACACCAGAAGGAATCATTGATTTGCCCCGGTCGGAAAACAAAACCTATCGAGGTCAGGTAACGGGCGGCGGCAGAGTGCGCATGACGATCGACGCTGATTTTCTGCTGGGGCTCTGGGAGTACGGCGGCGAAACTTATAACATCGAACCCTTGTGGCGGTTGCTGCCCGGCGCTCCTGCCAATCAATACGTAGTATATCGCGACACCGATGTGATCTTCCCCGACGCCCCCATTTGCGGCTGGTCGGAAGAGTGGCAACACCTGATGGGGCATGATATGCCGGTCAGGCAGCATTCGCAGGTTGCCCAGGAAAAAGTCGGGCAATGTTATAAAGTTGAAGTTGCGCTGGCCGCTGATTTCAGCATGTTCCAATTTACCGGCAGCGTCGTGAATGCTGAAAACTTCATGCTCGGCATCCTCAACCTGGTGCAAACCAATTACGACAACGAATTCGCCGATGAAATCGACTTCGACGTGGTTGACTATTTTGTGTCTACCTGCTCAACTTGCGACCCCTGGACCAGCTCGACCAATGCAGGCACACTGCTTAACAGTTTCACCAACTGGGGCAACGGCGGCGNNCACGAACTGGGGCAACGGCGGCGGCTTCGGCTCAAATTATGATGTAGCCTCATTGTGGACTAACCGCGATCTCGCCGGCACGACTATCGGCGTAGCCTGGCTGGGCGGGTTGTGCACGGAAGACCGCTACAACGTACTGCAAAACTTTTCGGCTACGTCCAGTTTGTTGCGTGTATTACAAGCGCATGAGATCGGCCACAATTTCAATGCAGAACACGACGCAGCGGGCTCCAATTTTATTATGGCCCCATCTGTAAATAATACCAATCAGTGGTCCAATTTTTCTATTACCACTATGAACAGCTTCATCAGCCTGCTGGCAGGCAGTGGAGGCTGCTTCTCATCCTGTACGGTAACCGCGCCCCCCGTCGCACAAATTCAGGCGCCGGCCACTCACATCTGCCCCGGTACCACCATTCCATTTATTGATAATTCTACCAATAACCCGACTTCCTGGCAGTGGTTATTCCCGGGCGGTATTCCTTCCAGTTCCACCGAACAGCACCCCACCGTGCGCTACGATCAACCCGGCACGTACACCGCTACGCTTATTGTTTCCAACTCGGCGGGCACCGACGCTACCACGTTAAATACCGCCATTACGGTTAATAACCAGGGAACGAGGTACCTCATGTTTGAAACCTTTGAAAACGGCCCCACTTTCTGGGATATCGGCAACTCCGACGGCGCAACTACCTGGAGCTGGAAGCAAGTGGGCGGCGCCCAATCCGGTAAACGGGCGATGTTTATGGATAATTATACCTACACCAACCTCAACCAGATCGATAATCTGACCTCACAGCCCTTCGATTTTAGTAATCAAAGCGGCATGCAGTTACGCTTCGATTACGCTTATAAACGTTATAATGCCCAACGCAGCGACAGGTTTAAGGTACTGCTGTCTATTAATGGCGGCACAACTTATCCTATCACGCTTTTCGACGCTACTGAAAATGGTACCGGCAATTTCGCTACGGCGCCCGATTCGCAGAACCCCTTTACGCCCGCCGTCGTCAACGATTGGTGCTACGGTACTGACTTTGGCGCCGACTGTATCGTGATTGACCTTAACGATTATATCGGTCAACCCAATGTGCGCATTCGCTTTCAAAACATCAACGACAACGGCAATAACCTGTATATCGACAATATCCGCCTGACTGCCGATTGTCAGACCGTGACGCCGCCCGTAGCGGCCATGACGGCCACCCCAACCATCGGCTGCGCCCCTCTGGAGGTTCAGTATCAGGATGTATCGACAGGTGTTATTACCTCAAGACAGTGGAACTTTCCCGGCGGTAACCCCGCAGTCTCTACCGAAATCAACCCTGTGGTAACTTATAGTCAACCAGGCGTTTATAGCGCCACCCTGCAGGTAACCAACGCCGCCGGTACCGACCTGGCCGTTGAAGCCGACCTGATTACCGTGCTGAGCCAACCGACTGTGAATTTCACTTTCTCTACGCAAGGCTTTACTGTCAACTTTACCAACCAAACCGTCAATGGCAATACCTACCTGTGGAATTTCGGCGACGGCGCCACCAGCACGCAGTTCAGCCCTTCGCATACGTATGCCGCACCGGGAACCTATACCGTTCGTCTGACCGCCACCAACCAGTGCGGCACGCGCTTTTTACAGAAGACGGTGACGATCGTTAACCCGCTCACCGCAGGTTTCACAGCTGATCCCGATTCGGGTTGCGCTCCGCTGACCGTTGTTTTTAACGATACCTCTACAGGCGGCGCTACCTCCTGGTCGTGGACGTTTGAAGGCGGCGACCCGGCAAGCGCTACAAGCCAAAACCCGGAGGTTACATTTAATACGCCGGGATCCTATATCGTATCCCTGACCGTGTCAAACGGCAGCGCTTCGAGCAGTTTCCAGGATACCATCGTGGTGAACGGGCCGCCCACAGCGGGTTTCACCGCCAACAATCCGCTGGGCAGCGCTTCGGTGTCATTCAA
>JRYG01000559.1_pt2 | contig 17495 bp, 13 predicted proteins | sample 235341 | NCBI WGS metagenome assembly JRYG01 (sample SAMN03074218, study PRJNA261478) | activated sludge metagenome | biome: Wastewater Treatment Plant; feature: Wastewater; material: Activated sludge; isolation source: activated biomass of a wastewater treatment plant treating hydrocarbon... ... | reverse complement strand
GCTGCGCAAGCTGCTGGCCGACACCTACACCCCGGCGGAGATCGCCGTCCTGCACTTGCGGGCCAGTGAATGGTTTGAGCAACACGGTCTCATCGAAGATGCCGTCACCCACGCCCTGGCCGGCGGCGATCCGTCCCTCGCCGCCCGAATCCTGGCCGCGCGCATTGCCGATCATCTTAGCCCCGAGGGCTGGCGCACCATCGACCATTGGCTGGGTTACCTGGAACCGCCGACCCTGGCGCTGAACCCCTTGCTACTGGTCGCCAAAGCCTACGTCCTGATGTACCAATTCAAATGGGATGCCATGCTGCCCTTTATCAGCCAGGCCGAGGCGCAACTGGCCGACCCGGACGCGGCGCTCGACCCGGAACACAAGGCCATGGCCCGGGCTTTCCTGCACTGGATTTGGGCCTACCGTTGGATCACCACGTTGCAAGCCCAACCGGCGTACGACGCGGCGCGGCGCGCGCTGGCCCTGATGCCGGCCCAGTATGGGGCCGCCTCGGGCATGATCCTCCACGCCCTGGCCATCGCCATGCAATGGCTGGGGAAGGCTGAGGACGCCGAGCGCCTGCTGAATGAGGCCCTGATCGCGGTACCCGCCCAATCGACCGACCCGCAAGCCATCTTCGGCCCCCTACAAAGTCTGGTAACGCTGTTGCTGGCCGAAGGCTATCTGGCGCGCGGCTCCCAGGTAGCCGAGATTCTGCTGCAAAAAGCCGACGAACTCGGCGCGCCGAACATGAAGGCCTGGGCCTATTTGAGCCTGGGCGCGGCGGCCTACTATGGCGACGAGGCCTTGCGCGCAATCGACTACTTCGCCGCCGCCGTCCAACTGCGCTACAGCAGCAATCCCGTCGCCAGCGAGCAGTGCTTCATCGGCCTGGCCCTGTCCTATCAGGTGTTGGGGCGAGACGACGAGGTGCGCGGCGTCCTGGCGACCATGCTCGACTACCATCGCGAGCTGGCCCTGCCCGTGCTCAACGACGATTACCGCGCTCTCCAGGCCCGCGTGGCCATCCTGCGCGGCGACGTGGACACCGCCCGCCAGTGGAGCGGCCACAAAGTCAGCGACGCCGGTCTGGCCATCGGCTGGCTGGTGGTGCCGGTCGTGGCCAATGTGCGTGTCCGCCTCGTCGATAACCCGTCGCCCGCCGACCTGGACGAGATGCTGGCCGAGCTGGACCGGTTGCTGGGCCTGCTGGTCAACCTGCGGCAGCCCACGCGGCAGACCGAGTTGCTGTCGCTAAAAGCAGCGGCGCTGCACAAACGCGGCCGGCGGCCGGAAGCGCATCAGGCGCTCGACGAAGCGCTGGCTCTGGCCGAGCCGCGCGGGCTGATCCGTCCCATTGCCGATATCGGCCTGGCGCTGGAGCCGCTGCTCCAGGAGAAGGTTCGCGCCCATTCCTCCGCCTATCTGGTGCGCCTGCTGAACGCGCTAAGGCCGGCGGCCACGGCCCCTCAGATAGCGCTGCCCGAGAAACCTCGTTTGACGACGCGCGAGCGCGAAGTCCTGGCCCTCCTGGCCCAATACCAGACCGACCGGGTCATCGCCGCCACGCTGGTCATTTCCCCTGTCACGGTGCGCACCCACATCGAAAACCTGGCCGGCAAGCTGGGCGTCCGCGGACGCCGGGCCATCGTCAATCGGGCGCGAGAACTGGCCCTGCTGCCCGGCGCCGGTTAACTGTCCTCTTCAATATCCTCATTTATCTCCTCACTCTCCGCACTATATTTCGGCCCTCCAACCGCATATCCTTCCTAGTGAAGGCAAGTAGAACTGACAGGTGGGTGGCCAAGAACCCTCTTCCCAGCAACGCACCTTTGGGCTTCCACCTGTCAGGCCTTCAACAGAACCAACGAGAAGGAGAGACCGATGCATCCCATCGTAGTCACCGGGTCGCAATCCGGTATGGGCGCGGCCATTGCCGGCCGGCTGAGGCTTAACAAACCGACCGTTCTCGGCGTCGATCTGCCCGGCAAGGGGGCCGACATCGAAGGGGATCTTTCGTCGGCCGCCTCGCGGGCGGAGATCATCGCGCAGATTCTGGAGCGTACCGGCGGCGTCCTGGGCGGCATCGTCTGCAACGCCGGCATCGACAGCGAGAACGTGCCCCTGGTCTTCGCCGTGAACTATCTGGGCGTCGTCGACATCCTGAACGGGCTGCGCGATGCCCTGGCCACGGCCGGCCGCGCCGGCGTGGTGGTCAACGTCTCCAACTCCATTGCCGTCACGCCCAATGTGCCCCAGGAGCCGGTGGACGCGCTGCTGGACGATCGCTTCGATGAGGCCGTGGCGCTCATGAAGGGCCAACCGCGCTTCGCCTATCAGGTGAGCAAGGCCGCCGTCGCCCGCTGGATTCGCAGCCACGCCGCCACCCCCCAGTGGGCGGGGCGGGGCATCACCATGAACGGCATCTGCCCCGGCCCGGTGCGAACGCCGCTGCTGGAGCACGACCTGAACGACCCCCACAAACGGGACCTCATTCTCGGCCTGCCCCGGCCGCTGGGCGAGTTCACGCCCCCGGCGGCCGTCGCCGATCTGACTATGTTCCTGCTGAGCAAACGGGCCCGCTTCGTGATCGGGCAATTGATCATGATTGACGGCGGCATCGAGGCGACTTACCGCGGCTCTGACTATCCCAGCCCGTGGATTCGGCCGCACTAGCCGGGCGCTGGGGAGGTAACAATGGGTCTTCGCAATCGGGCGATCTTCTGGTTCTTTGTCTACGGCTTCCTGGTCTTCTTCCCGCTGTTCATCGCCGCCACCAGCCGGCCGCCGGGCACGCGCGCGCCGATTGTCGAGATCAGCGTCGCCGCCGGCTTCATCGGCCTGGCCATGCTGGCCCTGGAGTTCGCCCTCGTCTCCCACCTGCGCCCCGTGGCCCTGCCGTTTGGCATGGACGCGCTCATCCAGTTCCACCGCGAGCTGGGGACGATGGCCCTGGTCTTCGTCCTGGCCCATCCCGTCTTGCTGATCGTCAACGGCTTGCCCCTTTCCACCCTCAACCCGTTCACCGGCACGCCCGTCACCCAACTGGGCAGCATCGCCCTCATCGCCATGCTGCTGATCGTCGGCCTGTCGTTCGGCCGCAAGCGGCTGAAGTTTAAGTATGAATACTGGCAACTGACCCACGGCCTGCTGTCGGTGGCCGCCTTTGCCATTGCCATCTGGCACATGGCCCAGGTGAACCGCTACTTCAGCATCCCCAGCATGAAGGGCCTGTGGTTCCTCTACGCCATCCTGCTCATCGGCCTGCTGCTCTACTACCGCGTCGTGCTGCCCATTCACCTGTTGCGCCACCCGTGGGTCATCACCGAGAACAAGCCGGAAGCGGGCCAATCGCGCACCCTGACCCTGAAGCCGGAAGGGCACAAGGGCTGGTCTTTCTCCGGCGGCCAGTTCGCCTGGCTGACGACGCGGCGCTCGCCGTTCTCCATTTACCATCACCCCATCTCCATGTCGTCGGGCGGCGAGATGGAGGCGACGGGAACCATCCAGTTCACGATTCGCGACCTGGGCGACTGGTCGGGCACGACGGTGCCCAAGCTGCAAGTCGGCGACAAGGTCTGGGTCGACGGCCCGTATGGCGTCTTCACCATCGACAACGAGCAGGCGCAGGGCTTTGTGCTGCTGGGCGGCGGCGTGGGCATCACGCCCATGCGCTCCATCCTGCACACCATGTTGCAGCGCGAAGACTACCGCCCCGTCGTGCTCTTCTTCGCCACCAATACCGAAGACGACCTGACCTTCCGCGAGGAGCTGGACGCCCTGGCCGCTCGCTACGACAACATCACGGTCGTCTACGTCCTGTCCAAACCGCCGGCCGATTGGCCGGGCGAGACGGGCTTTGTGACCCGCGAGGTGCTGGAACGCCACCTGCCGCCCCAGTGGAAACGCTACATGTACTTCATCTGCGGCCCGGAGCCGATGATGGACGCCATGGAGAAGGTTCTGGTGGAGATGGGCGTGCCGGGCGACCACGTGCAGACCGAGCGCTTCAACATGGTCTAGGAGTCAGGCACCGATGCATCACGTCTACACCCGCCGCATTGTCATCGCGCTGGTTCTCTTCTTCGCCCTGGCGGCGCTGCTGTTCGGCCCGCTGGTGAATGCCCTGCGCACCGCGCCGGAAGCGGCCGTCACGTCGCCCAGTGGGGGCCTTGTGCCGGTGAGCGAGGCCGGCGGCGCAACGTCAGTCACGCTGCCCGACGGCTACACCGCCTTCGAGCGGCTGTGCGCCTCGTGCCACAACGCCGAGAAGTTCGCCGAGAAGGTGCGCAAGTCGCTCGATCCCGACGCGGCGTCGTTGGCCCAGTTGGAGAAGCTCATCGGCCCGCCGGCCCACGGCGGCGCGTCGCCGGCCGAAGCGCTGTCGATCGTCATCTTGATCCGCACCCTGGCCGGGCTGCCGTCGACCTATCCGCCCGGCATCGCCACGCCGCCGGCCGAGGCCACCGCCCCGGCGCGGCCAACGGCCACGCCCATCCCCACGCAGCCGCCCCTGACCGACTACCGCGGCGTCTGGGCGCAGCAGTGCGCCACCTGCCACCGCGCCGAGCTGTTCGCCTCGCGTCTGGCCGAGCAGGACGACCCCGATCTGCGCACCCGCCAGGCGGTCGAGTTCCTGGCCGGGCCGCCCCTTCACTATAACCGGCCGGTCATTACCTACCTGCCGGCCATGAACCACGTGCGTGAATTGGCCGGGCTGGAGCCGCTTCAGTAGCCACAAGCACCCAAGGCAGAACCCATCATGATGACTCGCATTCTTGCCGGAACCCGTTACTTGATCCTGATCCCAATTCTGGGGCTGGCCCTGGCCGCGTCGTTCTTCTTTCTCTTCGGCGGGCTGGGCCTCATCAGCGCCCTGGTAGAGGTTCTGATCGCCGCCTTTTCCCTTCCCCAGGCGACGCACACGGCCTCGCTACCGGTCGAGGTGGAGATCGTCGAGTACGTCCATCGCTTCCTGATCGGCACGGTGCTCTACATCACCGCCGTGGGCCTCTATCAGCTCTTTATCAATCAGATCCAGTTTCCGAGCTGGCTGAAGATCGACAGCACCGAGGAGCTGGAGACGAACCTCATCGGCGTGACGATCGTCGTGCTGGCCGTCAACTTCATGGGCGTCGTCTTCACGCATGACGCCGCCGACCTGTTGCAGTATGGCGCGGGCATCGCCCTGCCGATCGCCGCGCTGGCCGTCTACATCGGCCTGCGTTCCTGGTCGACCAGCCTTTCCAAAAGGACGGCCCACGACCTTGAGCCGAGCAACCACCACGACGAAAAGGAGAGCGTCGCGCAATGAACAACACCACGGACTGTGTCACCACCCCCATCGCCGCCCTGCCGCCGACGGTCCCTGAGCTTTCGGTTGCCGAACGCTATGAGCTGGGCCGCAACCGGCGCCAGAACGTCCCGCGCTCGGCCCACGCCGAATGGGCGCCGCGGCCCGACCGCGACATGCTGGCCGTGCTGGAGGCTACCAACCAGAATCGCGTCGCGTCCCTGGTGCCCATCCGCCACGGTCGCATGGCCGTCTCGCCGTTCACCTTCTACCGCGGCGCGCCGGCGGTCATGGCCGACGACCTGGCGCACACGCCATGCAGCGGCCTGATGGTGCAGTTGTGCGGCGATTGCCACATCAGCAACTTCGGCCTGTTTGCCTCGCCGGAGCGCAATCTGGTCTTCGACCTGAACGACTTCGACGAGACGCTGCCCGGCCCGTTCGAGTGGGACGTGAAGCGCGCCGCGGCCTCGATCGTCGTCGCCGCCCGCAACGCCGATCTGACCACCAGAGACGCCTGGCGGGCCGTGCTCATGGCCTTGCGCATCTACCGGGAAAAGATGCACGAGTTCGCCGAACGCGGCTATCTCAACACCTGGTATAGCGTCGTGGAGGCCGACGTCTTCCTGAAGCTGGCCGGCAAGAAGAACCACCACACGGCCGCGACCGGCCTGAGCCGGGTTCAGGCCCAGGATCGGCTGCGGGCCTTTGCCAAGCTGACCGAAGTGGTGGACGGCGAGCGGCGCATTATCAACGATCCGCCGGTCATCCACCGGCTGGACAAGCACGAAGACGACGTGCGCCAATGGGTGACGTCCCTCTTCGAGACTTACTACGAGTCGCTGGAGGACAGCCGCAAGCACCTTCTGGCGCGCTATCGGCTGGTCGACGTGGCCCACAAGGTCGTGGGCGTCGGCAGCGTGGGCACGCGCTGCTTCATCTCGCTGTGGCTGGGCAAGGATGAGTCCGACCCCCTGTTCCTGCAGGTGAAGCAGGCCAACCCGTCGCTGCTGGAGCCTTACCTGGGGCCGAGCGCCTATGATCACCCCGGCCGGCGCGTGGTGGCCGGGCAACGGCTGATGCAGGCCACGTCCGACATCTTCCTGGGCAGCGCCAGTTCCGACGGCGACGCCTACTTCATTCGCCAGCTGTACGACATGAAGGGCAGCGCCGACCTGTCGCAGATTCCGGCCGCCTACCTGGAGCGTTACGCCGGGCTGTGTGGCGCCGTTTTGGCGCGCGCCCACGCCCGCAGCGGCGACGCGGCCCAGATCGCGGGGTACATGGGGCGCTCCGATCGGTTCGACGAAGTCGTGGCGAGATTCGCCTTTCGCTACGCCGATCAGAACGACGCCGACTGGAAGGCCTTCAAGCGGGCTATCAAGGATGGCCGTCTTGAGGCCCACACGGAGTGATAGCAGAAGGAGTGCGTTCACTGACAGGCCGCCGCCTGTCATCAGAACAAAAAGGAGATGATGCCTATTTGAGCAAAGCGAGCAACACCATCGGCTCAGCCGCAGCGCGTTCCATGCGGTCGATTGAGTACCTTCCGCCGCCCGACGCGGTGGGAGGCCTAGCAGTGACACAACAAGCAAACATCACCAAGGAGAATCACAATGTCTGACAACAAGAAGCTGGTCTGGGGACTGTTCGAGAATATGCAAACGGCTGAGACGGCCGCCTTCGCCATGAAGGGCTGGGACAAGGCTTCGCACGACGTCAAGCTCGGCGCCATCGGCGCGGTCTACAAGAACAGCAAGGGCAGCATCAAGACCAAGAAGTTCGGCAGCCGGAACATCGGCAAGGGCGCGGAGATCGGCGTCATCCTGGGCGTCATGACGGCGGTGTTGCCGGCCGTCACGCTGGTGGGTGGCCTGGTGGCCGGCGCGGCCGGCGGCGCGGCCATCGGCCTCTTCAGCAAGAAGGGTCTGGGCCTGAGCCACGACGAGCTGAAGCAGATCAGCGACGCCATCAAGGGCGAGCAGACGGTGCTGTTGGTCCTGGCCGACGACGCCGCCGAGGCCATCGGCCTGATGGACATCATGAACAACAACGGCGGCAGCCACGTCGGCAGCGAGTGGGTCGAGCAGACCGCGCTGGACGAGGCCGACGCGCTGGTGTCCGAGGAAGCGGTTCCCGCCTAAGTCGGTCTACTATCCGTGACCGCCGCGCCTCACCGATCGCAGGCGCACCGGTGAAATGGCCGCTCCCGATCGTGGGAGCGGCCATCCCACCACCTGCCCAGGGGGAAATCACGCACCATGGACATCGCCGCCATTGCCGCAGAGGCGTTCCTCTACGGTTACCCGATTGTTGACAACTACAACGTCATCGACAAGTACGTACTGGATCGGCACTCGGGCGAATACAAAGCCCCCTTCAACCAGGTCGGTCACAACCGGAACGTCGCCACGCCGGACGACAAGGCCATCGTGTCGATGAATGTCGACACGCCCTACTCCTTCGCCTGGCTCGACCTGCGCGGGGAGCCACAGGTGCTCTCCATTCCTGGGTTCGAGGCCAACCGCTACGTCTCCGTCCAACTCATCGATCTCTACACCTACATCGTCGGCTACATTTCGCCGCGTACCAGCGGCCATGAGGGCGGCGATTTTCTCGTGGCCGGCCCCGACTGGCATGGGGCGCCGCCGGCCGGTGTCCGCGGGGTGTTCTGTTCGCCGACGCAGTTCGTGCTGGCGCTCTATCGCACGCAGTTGTTCGACGCCGCCGACATCGGTCACGTCCACGCGCTGCAGGATGGCTATCGGGTCACGGGCCTGTCGGCCTATGGGGGCGCGCCCGCGCCCCAGCCGCCGCCGCCCTTCGCCCAGGTGACGCCCATCGACGTGCGCCGCGAGAGCGAGTCGCTCCAGTTCTTCACCATTCTAAACGCCCTGCTGGCCTATATGCCGCCCCTGGCCGATGAGATTGACCTGCGCCGGCGGTTGGCGCAGATCGGCATTGTGCCCGGCGCGCCCTTCGCCGCGCCCGACGAGGCCACGCGCGCGGCGCTGGTCGAGGGGATGCGGCAAGGGCTGGGCCAGATGTATGCCCGCGCTCGGACGGTTAGAAGTTCGGCCGAACTGTTTGGCAACCGCCAGCAGCTTGGCGACGACTACCTGAGCCGGGCGGTGGGCGCGCTGCTGGGCATCTACGGCAATTCGGCCGAGGAGTACCTGGGCGTTGGCTATCAGGTTGACGCCGACGGGCAGCCGTTCGACGGCCGTTACCGCTACCAGATCCGCTTCGCGCCCCAGGCGTTGCCGCCGGTGGGCGCCTTCTGGTCCATCACCGCCTACAACGCCAGCAAGTTCCTGCTGCCCAACCCCATCGATCGCTACGTCATCAATTCACCCATGCTGCCGTCGCTGACCAAAGACCCCGACGGTGGCTTCACGCTCTACCTGCAAGCCGAATCGCCGGGGCCAGAGCGCGAGGCGAACTGGCTGCCGGTGTCAGCGGATGCGTTCAACCTGGCCTTCCGCACCTACCTGCCCGGCCCGGCCATCAGGGACGGTCGCTGGCAAGCGCCGCCCGTAGTCCGCGTCGATTGACGCGTTGACGGAGAGGAAATCGGCCATGAACGAACACACCGTCAAACGTTTCGCGGTCCTGACCGCCGCCGCCGGCCTGTCCACCTGGGCCATCGACATGGCCGCCACGCAGGTGGGCCTGCCCAGCATGCAGGCCGACCTGGGCGTCTCGGTCACCGCCAGCCAGTGGATCTTGAACCTGACGCTCATGGTGCTGGCCGGCCTGGTGACCGTCGGCGGCGCGCTGGGCGACCGGCTGGGCCGCCTGCGCGTCTTCCGCCTCGGCCTGCTGACCTTCATCGCCGGCGCGGCCGTCACCGTTGTGGCCGGCTTCATCAGCTCCTACGTGCTCTTGCTGGCAGGGCGCGCCGTGCAGGGCCTGGGGGTGGCGCTCTTCCTGCCCGCCTCCACGGCGCTGCTGCTGGACGTGTTCCCGTTGGCTGAGCGCGGCGGGGCGCAAGGCAAGATGATGATGGTCAGCATGTTCATCACCGCCTTTGCCCCCACCGTCGCCGGACTGGTGATCCAGGCCATCTCCTGGCCCGTCGCCTATCTGTTCAGCATTTTGGCCGCGGGCGTCAGCCTGCTGCTGCAACGCAAGGTGAACTATGAGCAGACCATCGCCGCGCCCAGCCGGTTCGACACCCTGGGCAGCGGCCTGCTGTTCCTGGCCGTGGCCCTGCTGACGATCGGCATCATGCAGGCCGGGTCGATGGGGTTAACGTCGCCCACGGTGCTGCTCCTGGTCGGCGCGGGGCTGGTGGTCGGCGCGGCGCTGGTCGTCCTCTCGCTGCGCAAAGAGCACCCGCTCATCCAGTTCCGCCTGTTCAAGATCCGCAACGTGGCCATCGGCGTCTTCATCTCGCTGATGCGCTTCCTGCCCAACGTGCTGATGGGCGCGTTCTTCGCCCGCTACGTGCAACAGGTGTTGGGCCTCTCGCCCACGGTCGCCGGGCTACTGATGATCGTGCCGGTGCTGGCCCAGGTCGTTTGCGCGCCCATCGCCGGGCGGATGCTGGACAAGGGCGGCCCGCGCACGCCGGTGGCCATTGGCATCGGCCTGCTGGCCGTCGGGCTGGTCGTCCTGGCCATCGGCTACCCCGCCCAAAACCTGTGGCTGGTGGCGCTGGCGACGATCATCGGCGGGGCCGGCTTCGCCTTCACCAACCCGGTGCAGATGGCCGCCCTCAACGCCACGCCGTTGGAGCAGCGCGGCATGCTGGCCGGCATCCTGCCGCTGGCCGGTCAATTCGGCACGGCCCTCTTCGTGGCCCTGCTGACGGCCGGGCTGGGCGGCTTCATGAGCCGCTACGTGGCCGCCAACGCCGGCGCGACCGAAGCCGCCGCCCAGGCCTTCGCGCTGGGCCGGCTGGCCTGGATCGCCCTGGCGGCGACCGTCGTGACCCTGGTCACGGCGCTGCTGTTGCGCAACCCGCAGGCCGCCCCGGCCGCGCCGCCCGCCCCGGCGACACCCCGGCCGGCGACCGGCAAATCGAGCTGAGACGAGTGACGATGAGCGGAATGGGTTCCCGTTCCGCTCAGGATGGTATGCCATGACGAAGTACACTGCGACCGAGGAATGGCCCGGCGTGGAAGAGTACCGGGCCGACCTGACGCCGGATGAGATTTGCATCGCGCAGGCGACCAACACCCGCGCCATCGCCATGCAGGCCTATCTCCACGCCTTCCCGGCCTTCCTCCACATGCGCCAGTTGACGGAGTTCCTGCAAGGCCGCCAGTACATGGCCCCCGGCGAGAATCCGCTGTGCGGCTGGTTCCTGATGCGCCAACTGGCCGACCCCAGCACGACGACCGTCTCGCCCAACGTCGATACGCTCTATGGGGCGACCTACGCCATGCTCGACCAGCAGGGGCCAATGGTGCTGAGCGTGCCCGCCGTGCCCGACCGCTACTACTCGGTGGCCGTGCTGGACGCTTACTTCAACAACTTCGCCATCATCAGCCCCCGTACTTACGGCCACGACGGCGGCGACTATCTGCTCGTCCCGCCGGGCTGGGCCGGGGACGCGCCGGCCGGCATCCGCGCCGTGCTGCCCGCGCCGACGCCGATCATCGTCCTCTTCCAGCGCCTCTTCATCCACAACGAAGGGGAATACGCCGCGTTGCACGCGCTGCAAGATGCCATCCGCCTGATCCCCCTGGCCCAGTGGCCGGCAGCCGGGCCGGTGGAATACCCGGCGGCCGACCTGGCCCCCTATGCCATCCAGGGCATGCGCCAGACACGCGACCCGCTGCAATTCTTCGCCTTCACCAACTTCTACACCGGCGTCAACCCGCCGCCGGCCGAAGATGCCGGCCTGATGGCCCTCTTCGCCGGCGCCGGCGTCGGCCCCGGCGCGCGGCTGCCCGACGCGCCCCACCTGCGCCAGGCCATCGCCCTGGGCGCGGCCGACGCGCAGGCGGCCATGAATGCCCGCATCACCGCCGGCCCCTTCCGCAATGGCTGGACCGTGCCCGATCCGCTCATCGGCCGCCCCGGCCCCCACATCCTGAGCCGGGCCACCTGCCAGCTCACCGCCCTGGGCGCCTTCCCCAGCGAGGAAGCGATCTACTTCTTCGCCCTGCGCGACGCCACCGGCGACCGGCTGAACGGCATGCGCCGCTACCGACTGACCTTCGCCCCGGGCCAGTTGCCGCCCTTGCACGCGTGCGGCTTCTGGTCGCTGACGATGTACAACGACGCCTTTCTGCTGCACGACAACCCGCTCCAGCGCTACGCCCTGCGGCCGGATTCTTCAGACCTGTCCTTCGCCCCCGACGGCCGCCTGTGGCTCGCCCGCAAGGACGACCGCTTCGTCATCGTCCAGCACAGCGACGATGAAGGCCGCCAGTGGTCCGATCCCCGGCGTGTCAACGAGGTGCCGGAAGCCGTCGCCGCCGACGGAGAAAACCGCCCGAAAATCGCCTTCACGGCCGGCGGCGAGGTGCTGGTCTCGTGGACCCGGCCCCTGGCCACCCCCTACACCGGCGAGATCCGCCTCGCCCGGTCCGCCGACGGCCAGCGCTTCTCGCCCCCCATCACCGTGCACCGGGACCGGAGCGAGATCACCCATCGCTTCGAATCGCTCGCCGTCGGCGCCGACGGCCGTCTCCTGGTGGCCTGGATCGACAAGCGGGACCTCGAAGCCGCCAAGGGGGGCCCGGAAGCCTACCGGGGCGCCGCCATCTACGCCGCCGTCTCCACCGACGGCGGCCAGACCTTCGCCCCGGAGCAAAAAGTCGCCGATCACTCCTGCGAATGCTGCCGCATCGCCGTGGCCACAGACCGCGACGGTGCAACGCTGCTCCTCTGGCGCCACGTCTTCGCCCCCAACGAGCGGGACCACGCCATCGCCCGCCTGGGCGCCGACGGCAAGGCGGAGCGGGTGGACCGCGCCACCTTCGACCGCTGGCAGGTGGATGCCTGCCCCCATCACGGCCCCGCCCTGGCCGTGGACCCGGCCGGCATCCGCCACGCCGTGTGGTTCAACCAGAAGAACGGCGAAGGCCGCGTCTTCTACGGCCGCCTGGTGCCGACGGCCACGGGCACCCGTGTCGACGGCCAGCGCCCCGTGGGCGGCCCCCGGGCCGCCCACGCCGACCTGGTGGTGGCCGGGGGCCGCCTGGCCATCGCCTGGAAGGAATTCGACGGCGAACGCACCCGCCTCCACGCCCTGGTCTCCGGCGACGGCGGCAACACCTTCGCCAGCCACGCCCTGGCCGCCACCGACGGCGCCTCCGACCAGCCACGCCTGCTGGTCAGGGGCAACGCCATCTTCGCCTTCTGGCGCACCGAAAATGAAAGCTTCCGGGTGATCCCCCTGCCATGATCCGCCTTGCCGCCCCCCTCGCCGCCCTGTTCCTCGCCCTGCCCGCCGGGGCCGGCGGCTTCTCGCCCCTGGACCGTGCCGCCGCCCGGGAGCTGACCGACCCCGGCCGCCACCGGCAGCCCACCGTCGTCGCCCTGTGGTCGTCGGATTGCGTGCACTGCAAGAAGAACCTGGGCCTCTTCGCCACCCTGGCCAAGGCCGACCGCCGGCTGCGGGTGGTCACCGTGGCGACGGAGCCGGAATCCCCCGCCCTGACACCCCTGCTGGAAAGGACGGGCGTCCCCGGCGAGCGCTTCGCCTATGGCGGCGACAACCCGGAAGCCCTCGCTTACGCCCTCGACCCGGCCTGGGCGGGGGAATTGCCCCGCACCCTCCTCTTCGACGGCAAGGGTGGCCGGACGGCCGCCTCCGGGGTGCTGGACGAGGCGCGGGTGCGGGCGGCGCTGGGCCTGGCGCCGGCCCGCTGACCCCGTTCAGAAGCGCAGGGTGGCGCCCACGTAGGCGGAGCGCCCCATGCCCGGCACGGCGATGCCCCAAGGGGCGCCGGCGCCGTTGAGGGACATGGTCCTCCCCTGGCCTATGTAGGCGCCGCCCAGGGGATGGGCATACTGCTTGTCGAGGGCGTTCTCCAGGCCGACGTCGATGCGGTAGTGCTTGCTGTCGTAGCTGCCGCGCAGGTTGAGCAGCCCGTAGCCGCCGGTCCGGATCTCGTTGCGCACGTCGGAGCCCTTGTCCTTGGCGGCGACCAGGATTGTCTCCACGGCGCCGGTCCAGCCGCCCAGGCGGTGTTCCACGGCCAGGCGGGCGTTGAGGGGCATGATGTTGTAGAGCTCGTCGCCGGTTTCCCGGTTGCGGCCGTTGACGTAGGCAACGGTGCCGCGGCCGGTGAAGCTGCCCCAGCCCGCCGTGGAGGCGATGGGGAAGGCGCCGGAGAGGTCGACGCCGTAGAGGCGGGCATCCTGGTTGACCAACTGCAGGTAATTGAAGCGATTGGCGGTGCAGGTGGTGCGGCATTTGGCGTCGATGTAGTTGTCCACCCGGCTGTACCAGGGCGTCACTTTCACCTCCCAGGAATCCCGGGCGGCATCATGCCAGCCGGCGGCGAAGCTCAAGGTATGGGCCACCTCCGGCTTGAGGTCGATGTCGCCGACGTAGCCGTTGCCCTCGTTCAACCAGTTGTTCATGGTCATGGCCATGCCGTTGGTGGACCAGGTGTAGCGCTCGTAGAGGCTGGGCGAGCGGGTCTTGCGCGAGTAGCCGCCCTCGTAGGCCTGGCCGGCGTCCGGCGTGAAGCGGGCGAGCAGGGAAAGGTCGACGTTGTGGTCGGTCCGCTTGCGGTCCCGGGCGTTGAAGGCGGCGGCATCCACCGCGTAGCCGGCGCCGGTGTTGTAACCCTGGACGTCGCCGGCGTCCATCCTGACGGTGCTGCTACGCAGGCCGGCCAGGGTCAGCCAGCGGGGCGTCCAGCGCGCCTCCCACTCGGCGAAGACGTCGCTGCGGTCGCGCTTGCCATCGTTGATGTTCCAGAAGGTGTTGGGCGACATCATCATGGAATGGGCCACGGGGTCCCACCAGTCGTCCAGGCGGTAGCGCTGGAGCTCGGCGCCCAGCCGCAGCAGGTCCCGCTCGTTCAAGCCGATGTCGGCCTTGACCAGGGCGCCGGTGTTCCTGCCGTCGGTGCGCATGGGCATGCCGGCCACGTTGTGGGCCATGCCGTACCAGTAGAGCTTGTCGTCGGCGAAATCCATGCGGTGCCTGGTGTGCTCGTCGTACACCCTGGCCTGCAGGTTGCCCCAGCCGAAGCCGCCGGTGTATCCGAGATTCACCTGCCTGCTCTTGTTGTCGGTCATGTCCATGTGCTGGTTGGGGAAACCCTGGTCGGGGATGTGCTGCCAGCCGAACTTGAAGTCCAGCAGGTGGCCGTCATGCTTGAAGGCGATGCCGAGGCGATGGTTCTCGGTACGGTAGGCGGAGGAGCCGACCTCGTCGCCCTCGATCCGGTGGTCACCGCGGGCGGTATAGGTGGCGAAGGTGGCCGCCTTAAAGTCCCTGGCGGCACGATAGTTCCTGGACTCGGCGGTGGCACCGGCATAGCTGAAGCCGAGGGTCTCGCCAGCCAGGGTGGCGGCGGCATTGACGCCGTGGGCATCGCCGTTGGAGCGGTAGAAGGCCCCCACTTCGCCGGTGGCGAGCAGGCCCTCGCCGGCCCCGGCGAAGCGGGGCGGAGCGGCTTCGACGACTACGGCGCCGCCGATGCTGTCGCCGCCGACGCTCACCGGCACCACGCCGGCGAAGACCCGGACGCTGGCGACCGCCGTCGGGTCGATGTAGGACAGCGGCGGGTTCATGTGGTTGGCGCAGGCGGAGACCAGGTCCATGCCATCCACCCGGATGCGATTGCGGTCATCGGCCAGGCCGTGGATCACCGGCAGGCTGGAAACGCCGCCGGCGCCGGAAAGGGCGACGCCGGGAACTTCCCGCAGCAGGCTGGCGCTGTCCGAGGTGGCGGGGCGCAGGCGGACGATGCTGTCGGCCACCACGGTTTCTCTGGCCGGCGCCGGGGCCAGGCGGGTGTCGCGCACGGTGACGCCGTCGAGGTTCCGGGACTCGCCGCCCTGCTGGGCGGCGACGGTTCCGGCATGGGCGCCGGCAACGGCGAGGGCCAGGGCGGCCCGCCGGAAGGTTTCGTGGTGCATGGTTGGCTCCCTGGAATCATGGGCAGCCGACGGGCTGCCTTGTCATCGAGGGGCGCATGGTAGAGCGCAGGCGGTGCGGCCGGAATGTGGCAAATCGCCGCGCGACCATCGGTCGCATTCAAAAACGGGAGCGCGGCGTTTAGTATGCATCCCGCGTTTCCGTCGGGATCCGGCCCTTCCCGGGTTGCTTCCCGGCCTCCTGTTCCCGGCTCCGCCCTGATGGGCGGGGCCGCTTTTTTCAGGCGTTGAGCTTTTCCAGGGCTTCCCGCAGCTTGTGGGGCTCGTCCAGGCGCAGCATCTTGCGCACCGCCGGCGCCAGTTCGCTGACATCGGCCTTGAGCACCCGGCTCTTCACTTCCAGGATTTGCGAGGGATGCATGGAGAAGGTGCGCAGGCCCATACCCAACAGCAAGCGGGTCAGATTGGGATCGCCCGCCAGTTCGCCGCACACCGACACGGGGATCTCGACCTTTTCGGCGCTGGCCAGGGTGTGGGCCAGCAGCATGAGCACCGCCGGGTGCAGGGGATCGTAGAGGGCCGCCACCTGCTCGTCGGTACGGTCGATGGCCAGGGTGTACTGGATGAGGTCGTTGGTGCCGATNNGATCTCGATCATGCCGCCGACTTCGATGTTCTCGTCGAAGACGATCTTTTCGCCGCGCAGGCTGGACTTGGCCTGTTCCAGGGCGGCCAGGGTCTGGTCGATCTCGTGGGCGTGGGCGAGCATGGGGATGAGCAGCTTGACCTTGCCGTATTTCGAGGCGCGCAGGATGGCCCGCAACTGGGTCTGGAACATGCGCGGCTCGGCCAGCGAGAGGCGGATGGCCCGCCGGCCGAGGGCCGGGTTGGTCTGGGTGCGGCTCACATCGACGGCCTTGTCGCCGCCCAGGTCGAAGGTGCGGATGGTGACGGGCCGGCCGCCCATGCCCTTCACTACCTTCCGGTAGGCCTCGAACTGTTCCTCTTCGTCGGGCATGTCGCCGCGGTCGAGGAAAAGGAACTCGGTGCGGAACAGGCCGATGCCCTCGGCCCCGGATTCGAGGGCGTCTTCCACGTCCCCCGGCAGTTCGATGTTGGCTTGCAGTTCGACGGGAACGCCGTCGAGGGTTTCCGTCCGGGCCGACTTGAGGCGCTTGAGCTTGCTGCGTTCCAGTTCGATCTGGTTCTTGCGCAGCAGGTACTCTTCCAGGACCCGCACGTCGGGATTGACGATGACGACGCCGCGGGTGCCGTCGATGATGAGCTGCTCGCCGTCGCGGATGAGGGCGCGGGCGTTCTCCAGGCCGACGATGGCGGGGATGGCCAGGCTGCGGGCGAGGATGGCGGTATGGGAGGTGGCGCCGCCGACGTCGGTGATGAAGGAGGCGAAGCGGTGCTCCTTGAAGGCGATGACGTCGGCCGGAGAAAGGTCGTGGGCCACCACCACCAGGTTTTCTTCCTTGACGCCCTTGGCGGTCTTCAGCACCGCCCGGCCGGGATGGCCGAGGAGTTCCTTGATGACCCGCTCCACCACCTGGCGCACGTCGAACTTGCGCTCCCGCAGGTAAGGATCGTCGAACTGCTCGAACTGCTCGACCAGTTGCTCCATCTGCTGGACCAGGGCCCATTCGGCATTGCAGCGCCGTTCGCGGATGAGCTGCTTGGGCACCTCCACCAGTTCCGGGTCGATGAGGAACATGGCGTGCAGGTCGATGAAGGCCGCCAGTTCCGCCGGGGCGTGCTCGGTGGCCTCCTTCATCAGCGCCAGTTCATCCTGCACCCGCTTCACCGCCGCCTCGAAGCGTTCCACTTCCTTGTCCACCATGCGCGGCGCGATGGTCAGGTGGGCCACCTCCAGGGTGGCGTGGGACATGAGCATGGCCCGCCCGATGGCGATGCCGCCGGAAACGCCGAGGCCGTGCAGGGTGAAGCTCATGGGCCCACCCGATCCCTGGCCATGCCGCGGAAGGGTCGCTGCCCCCGGGAAGGCGACAGGCAAGTCCATCGGGAAGGCCGATCCATCTATTCGCCCTCGCCGAAGTAGTCGNNACGCCCATGATGCTCTTGGCGTTGATGCGGCGCGGCCCCTTGGCCATCCACACCTCGCACTGGAACTTGCCGGCCAGTTGCGTCAGCTTGGCGGAAGCCCGGGCGTGCAGGCCGAGCTTGTTGA
>JRYG01004232.1_pt1 | contig 17557 bp, 13 predicted proteins | sample 235341 | NCBI WGS metagenome assembly JRYG01 (sample SAMN03074218, study PRJNA261478) | activated sludge metagenome | biome: Wastewater Treatment Plant; feature: Wastewater; material: Activated sludge; isolation source: activated biomass of a wastewater treatment plant treating hydrocarbon... ... | reverse complement strand
GTCGGCGAGCTTGAACTGGATGCCCTGGAGCTGGTTGATCGGCTTGCCGAATGCGATCCTGTCCCTGGCGTAGCCCGCGGCGTAGTCGGTGGCACCCTGGGCGATGCCAACCGCCTGTGCGCCGATACCGAGCCGGGAGCGGTCGAGGGTCGCCATCGCGACCTGGAAGCCCTTGCCGACCTCGCCGATCACGTCTTCGTCGGGGACGAAAACGTCCTCGTAGACGGGCTGCCCGGTCGGGGAGCCCTTCATACCCATTTTCTTCTCGAGCGCGTCGATCCTGAAGCCTTCGGCGTCGGCCATCACCGCAAAGCATGTGATCCCGCGGGAGAACTTGACGTCGGGGTCGGTCACCGCGAAGGTCACGTAAACGTCAGCGATGCCGGAGTTGGTGATCCAGTTCTTGGCGCCGTTCAGTTTCCAGCCGCCGTCGACCCTGGTTGCCCGGGTTCGCATCGCACCGGGGTCGGAGCCGGCGTCCGGTTCGGAGAGGCAGAAGGCACCGAGCCATTCGCCTGAGGCCATCTTCGGCAGGATCCGGTCCTTCATTTCTTCCGAGCCGGCCAGCCTCATCGGCAGCGACGACAGGTCCTGCGCAGCGATCATCAGGGATGACGAGGCGCAGCCCTTGGCGATCTCCTCGATCGCGGTGCAGATCATCAACTCGCCGGTGCCGGTACCTCCGTACCTCTCGTCGAAAGGCAGCCCGAACAGGTCATGTTCGGCGAAGAGCTCGCGGATGTCCTGCGGGAATTCACCGGACTCGTCGATGTCATGGGCCCGTGGAGTGACCTTCTCCACCACCATCTGACGGATCACCTCGAGGAAGTCGAGCTGGTCCTGGTTCAGGGCGTACTGGGCATCGGCGGTCATGGTCACTCCGGTTCGTTCTGGATTGCGAAAGCCTTCGAGGAATCTACCTGCGATTGCTGCCCGTCGGTCCTCCGGTGGCCTGTCCCCTGCCAGCTGACTCCAGGAGAGCTTCAGGCAGCCTGCTGCCGGATCACTGGCCTGCGCGTCGCCCCGACTTCATCGAGACGCCGGACCGGCGTGGTGTAGGGCGCGTTCCGGGCGATCTCCGGGTCGGACGCGGCCTCTTCGAGAATGGTGTTGATCGCGTCGGCAAAGGCGTCTAGGTCCGCCTTGGCTTCGGTCTCTACCGGTTCCACCATCAGCGCCTCGTCCACCAGCAGCGGGAAGTAGACGGTCGGCGGGTGAAATCCGAAGTCGAGCAGGCGCTTGGCCAGGTCGAGGGTCTTGATCCCCAGGTCCTTCTTCATCGGCGCTCCGGAAAGGACGAATTCGTGCATGCAGTGCCGGTCGAATGCCACCGGCAGGTACTTGCCGGCCCGGCCTTCGGAGAGGCGGTGCTTGAGGTAGTTGGCGTTGAGCACCGCCAGCCGGGAGGCTTCCGAGAGGCCGTCGCCTCCGAGGCTCAGGATGTAGGCAAGCGAGCGCACGAACACACCGAAGTTGCCCTGGAATCCGCGCAGGCGGCCGATCGACTTCGGCCGGTCGTAGTCGAGATCGAAGAACACTTCTCCGCCGACCTCGGTCCGCACCACCTGCGGCCGCGGTATGAACGGCTCGACCCGTGACGACACGGCGATCGGTCCGGCACCCGGGCCACCCCCGCCGTGCGGCTGCGAGAAGGACTTGTGAAGGTTCACGTGGACGATGTCGAAGCCCATGTCGCCGGGCCGGGCCTGGCCCATGATCGCGTTGAGGTTGGCGCCGTCGTAGTAGAGCAGCCCGCCGGCGTCGTGAACCAGCGAGGCGATCGCGGCGATGTTCTGGTCGAAGACCCCGAGCGTGTTCGGGTTGGTCAGCATCAGGCAGGCAACGTCGTCATCGATCTTCGACTTGAGGTCTTCGACGTCGACACCGCCATGCTCGTCAGTTGCGACCTTGACCACCTCATAGCCGGCCATGGTGACCGACGCGGGGTTCGTGCCGTGAGCGGTGTCGGGAGTCAGGACCTTGGTCGGGTTACGGCCCTGATCCTCGTGGTAGGCCCGGGTGAGGAGGAGCCCGGCCAGTTCACCCTGGGATCCGGCCGAGGGCTGGAGGCTGACTGTCGGAAGTCCGGTGATCTCGGAAAGTGACTCCTGGAGCAGATACATCAGCTGGAGCGCACCCTGGGCGTCGGACGGGTCGGTGGCCGGGTGGAGCTTCGCGTGCCCCGGCACCGCTGCCACTCGCTCGTTGAGCCGGGGGTTGTACTTCATGGTGCAGGAGCCGAGCGGGTAAAGACCGGTATCGAGGTCGAAGTTCCGTCGGGAGAGCCGGTTGTAGTGGCGAATGATCTCGGGCTCGGATACTTCCGGCAGACCGGCCGGCTCTTCACGCAGAAGGTGGGCCGGGATCAGGTCCTCGATCGGCGTTTCGGCGACACCCTCACCGAGAGGTGGAAGCTGGGCGGCCCGACGGCCCGGAACCGACTTCTCGTAGATGGTTTCCGCCCGGTCGGCCTGCTGGGGGGTTTCGGTGAGTGCCGCGCCGCTCATCGCACGGCCTCCGCGACCGGGTTGCCTTCGTGGTCGTGATCGTGGATGTGCTCGCCCCAGCCGGCCTGCCCGTGTTCGAGCATGTGGGCGAGCCAGCCGATCTCCTCGGCCGAGCGGTTCTCGGTGATCGCGACGAGGAAGCAGTCCTCGTACTCGGGGTAGTCCCGGCCGAGGGGGTAAACCGGCAGTCGCGGGGCCGGGCCGTCGGCCTGGTCGCCAAGCGGCAGGAGTTCCTCGACCGGCCGGTCCGAGCGCACGGCGAACTCGCGCACGACCGGCGCCTCATGAAGCAGCTCGTAACCTTCCAGCGAGCCGATCAGGCTGCGGGCGTAGGCGGTGCGCCGGGCCATCAGTTCGCCGATCTCGACGAATCCCTGCTTGCCGAGCCAGGCCAGGTGGACCATCCCGGCCAGTGCGTTCAGGGCCTGTGCCGTGCAGATGTTTGAGGTGGCCTTTTCGCGCCTGATGTGCTGTTCGCGGGTCTGGAGGGTGAGCACGAAGCCCCGTCTGCCGTCGACGTCGGTGGTCTCTCCGGCGATCCGGCCGGGCATCTTTCTCAGGTACTCCTCCCGGGCGCAAAAGAAACCGAAGGAAGGCCCGCCGAAGTCGAGGCGGTTGCCAAGTGGCTGGCCTTCCCCGAAAGCTATGTCCGCCCCACATTCACCGGGTGGGCGCAGGATGCCGAGCGTCATCGGGTCGACCTGAACGATCAGCAGGGCGTCCTTCGCCTTGACCGCTTCGCCGAGCGCCGCGATGTCTTCGACGGCGCCGAGGAAGTTCGGGTTCTGGAGAAAAACGGCAGCGGTCTCTTCGGTCACGGCGGCCTCGAGTTCCGCGCCGCTCGTCAGACCCCCTTCAAGCCCGACTTCGCTGAGGCTGGCACCGAAGCCGACCGCATGGGTTGCCAGGGTTTCCCGGCTGTGGGGGTGGAGACCCCTGGAGGCTACGATGCCCGTCCTTCCGGTCTGCCCCATCGCGAGGTAGGCGGCGGAGGCGGCCGCCGAGGGCCCCTCGTACAGGCCCGCGTTCGACACCGGCAGGCCCGTGAGCTCGCTCATCGCGGTCTGGAACTCGAACATCACCTGCAGTCCGCCCTGGGAAACCTCGGGTTGGTAGGGCGTATACGGGGTCAGGAACTCGGAGCGGCTGGTGATCGCGTCGACGATCGCGGGCACGTAGTGGTCGTACATGCCAGCCCCGAGGAAGGAAGGAATCCGTTCAGCGTCGAGGTTCATGTCGGCCAGCCCGGCGAGGAAGCGGTAGACCTCCGATTCGCTCATCCCGTCCTCGAGGTCGAGCGGCCGGTTCAACCTTATGTCGGCCGGAATTTGCTCGAACAGCTCATCTATCGAGGACACGCCGATCGCGGCCAGCATCTCGGCCTGATCGGATGCTGTCGCCGGTGTGTAGCCCGCCAAGGCGCCTACTCCAGGCTGGCGGAGTAGGCCGCCGCATCCATGAGTGATTCGGCTTCGGACGGATCGCTGAGGCGAACCTTGATCAGCCACCCGGTCTCGTACGGGTCGGCGTTGATCGCTTCCGGGGCATCCGCCAGGCTCTCGTTCACGGCGATCACCTCACCGGATACCGGGGCCACCACGTCGGAAACCGCCTTCACCGATTCGACCTCGGCGTAGGGCTGGTCCCTGGTCACTTCCGATCCGATTTCGGGGCCTTCGAAGAAGACGACTTCGCCAAGGGAATCCTGCGCGTACCAGGTGATCCCGAGGGTCGCCTCGCCACCCTCTATCCGGGCCCAGTCATGCTCGGGGTGGTACTTCAGGTCTTCGGGGTAGCTCGCCTCTGCCATTCAACGTTCCTTCCGGTACAGGGGCTTGGAGCTTACGCGCGCCGTCCGACGCTTTCCGCGCACATCGATCTCCAGTTCGGTGCCAGGTTCGGCCAGATCACTGCGCAGGTAGGCCATTCCGATTCCCTTTTCGAGCGATGGCGAGAAGGTGCCGCTGGTCACCTCCCCGACCACCTCGTCCCCGACCATCACCGGGTTGCCCTGGCGGGGAATGCCGGCGCCCTCGATCTCGAAGGGGGCCAGCTTTTCGTCCGTTCCGTTCGCCCTCATCACGGCCACACGGTCGGAGCCGATGAATCCCGTCGACTCGACGCAGGCCCAGCCGAGCCCGGCCGAGATCGGATCGGTTTCAGGGCTGAGGTCGTTGCCGTGAAGGTGGAAACAGACCTCCATGCGAAGGGTGTCACGGGCCCCGAGCCCGCAGGGCACGATCCCCGAGTCGATCAGCTCGGTCCAGATCGCGGGCGCGATCTCCGGGTCGATCAGTATTTCGATTCCGTCTTCGCCGGTGTAGCCGGTGCCGCAGACGATCGCGGGACGCCGGCCGATCTGCCGGGCCCCCACCTTCATCCTCGCCGGCAGGTCGATGTGAAGCGTGTTCTCGACGATCCGCCTTGCGTTGGGGCCCTGGATCGCGAGCATCGCGTAGTTGTCTCTCGCATCCCGCACGTAGACGTCGAAGTCGCGGGCGACCAGGCCGAACCGGGCAAGGTCGGCATCGTGGTTGCCGGCGTTGGTAATCACCAGGTAACGGTCGTGACCGAGCCGGTAGAGAAAGAGGTCGTCGATAACCCCGGCCTCGTCATCTAGCAGCAGCGTGTACTGGGCGCCACCGATCGGCACCCGGGCGACGTCATTGGTCACGAGCCGCTGGAGGAATGCGAGCGAACCGGGGCCTTCCACCTCGATCTGGCCCATGTGGGAGGTGTCGAAGATCCCGGCGTGGGTGCGAACCGCGATGTGTTCTTCCTTGATCCCGTCGTACTGGACGGGCATCTCCCATCCAGCGAACGGAACGAGCTTGGCCCCGGCCTCCAGATGGGTCGCGTAAAGAGGGGTACGACGAAGAGCGGAATCAACAGTCACCCCCCGATCTTAGAAAACCCCGTTCTCCGGGGCTCCTCCGGACTTCGGCGGGTGGATGCGAGGGGCCTCCAGCCGTCCGCTGAGGAGGAGCAAAGGCTGGAAACAGCCGCGACAGTACGCGGGTACGTGAGCTGCTGTTTCCGGTCGTCGACGAAGGTCAGCGGCCGCTCAGCGAGAGCATCCTCGCACGGCCAGCGAGCGAGCGAGCCGCGTTCCAGATGCTCCGGCTGGTGGTTCCTGGCGCCGCCCGAGTCAGTCCCTGAGGAACGGGGGTACTTCGATGTCGCTGTCGCCGACCCGCAGGTTGCTGATGTCGGTGTCCTCGGAGGAGACCCGCTTGCGGGACTCGTAACGGCGGCGCACCCTCTGCGGTGTGCGGGCCAGGAGTTCGAAGCCTTCGAAGCCGGTGGCGATAACGGTCACCCGTACCTCGTCCACGAGCGACTGGTCGACCACCGAGCCGAAGATGATGTTGGCGTTCGGGTCGGCCTCGGACTGGACCAGCTGCGCCGCCTCGTTGACCTCGAACAGGCCGAGTTCCTCTGGGCCGGTGATGTTCAGCAGCATGCCTGTGGCGCCTTTGATCGATTCCTCGATCAGCGGTGAGGTGATCGCGGCCTTGGCGGCGTCGATCGCCCGATTCTCACCCTGGCCGGCACCCACACCCATGAGGGCGGAGCCGGCGTCGCGCATGATCGTCCGCACGTCGGCGAAGTCGAGGTTGATCAGGCCCGGGATGGTGATCAGGTCGGTGATGCCCTGGACGCCCTGCCTGAGGATGTCGTCGGCCATCTTGAAGGCGTCGAGGACGCTGGTCCGGCGTTCCACTGCCTGAAGCAGCTTCTCGTTCGGGACGATGATCAGCGTGTCGACGTGATTGCGCAGCTTCTCGATGCCTTCCATCGCCTGCTGCATGCGCTTCTTGCCTTCGAACTCGAAGGGCTTGGTCACCGCGCCGACGGTCAGGGCGCCGATCTCTTCCTTGGCGATCTCGGCGATGATCGGCGCGGAGCCGGTTCCGGTCCCGCCGCCTTCGCCGGCGGTCACGAAGACCATGTCCGCGCCCTTGAGGGCTTCCTTGATCTCGTCCCTCGTCTCGGCTGCCGCACCGGCACCGATCTCGGGACGCCCGCCGGCTCCGAGCCCGCGGGTCAGTTCCTGACCGATCGAGATCTTTATGTCTGCGTCACAGGCCTGCAGCGCCTGGGCGTCCGTGTTCACCGCGATGAATTCGACGCCACGCACTCCCGCGTCGACCATCCGGCTTACAGCGTTGGTACCGCCGCCTCCGCAGCCGACGACCTTGATTACCGCCAGGTATGTGGTCTCCATCATTCCGTTCCAAGTCTTTTCTTTGAGTTGAAGCCTCCGGAGGCCGCAGTCTGCAGGCCCGCTTCAGGGTTGCCGAGATTGCCGGAACTCCGGAAATTGCGCTCAACGTAGGGCATTATGGCCCATCTGTCAACGTGCCGCACGGCATCCTGCAGGGTCAATATCTCTACCATTGCTTCAGGGTTTGCCATCCCTCAAGCTTCAATTGAGGGTTAGGCTTGCCTCCGCCTCGCCCACCTGGTCCGCTCACCGCCATGCCCCATCCCATGCGGGATTGGCGGAGCACCGGACCACCTTGCCAGAGATGCCCGCAGAACCCTCCCGGAGTCCGCTTTCGCCGGGCTCCTACTCGGGCGGCTCGGCGCTTACGCCAGGCCGGCGCGGCACCGTCAGGTCGACATAACTGCTGGTGTCGAAGCTCGGGTCTGCGATCAGGGCGGCCGCCGATCGCCACTTCTGGTCCGCGTGGGCGGGGTCGCCAAAGAGCAGAATCAACCCGTTGTCGAGGGTCACCTCGACCCCCTCCGGGGTCATCCGGCTGCCGGTCACAAATGAGCGGATCGCGGGCGGAGTGGCTCCCAGCACCAGCGCCTGCCTCAGCGCCCGACCGGTCAGGGTCTCGCCCCGGCTGGCGCTGTCCGCCTCACCGGCGGCGCCTTCCTCCGGTGGATCACCTTCGCCAATCAGTGGCAGCGCATCTTCTTCACCCGCCGCCGGCCCGAGAACTGTTCCGTCAGTTGCGATCAGCAACGCATCCGGTCCGTCACCGTAAATCGAACCGTCCTCGCGCATGGTCACCGTGACGGTGGCCGAATCGGGGAACGAGGCATCGATTCGGGCGTCGGCCACGCGGGGGAACCGGGAGAGTTCTTCCTCAAGCAACTGCGGCTGCACGTTAAGGGTGGTCATCTCCCCCATCGCGGTCCGGATCGCCTGGTCGATCTGCCTGCCCTCTTCGTCCCTGGCGCTCACACCGACTATCTCCAGATTCCTGACCTCGACCAGCGAGGAATCCCGCAGCCAGAACTGGTAGGCGGCAGCAAGCACCAGAACCAGCAGCAGGCCGGAGAAGGCGACCAGCCGGAAGCGGAAGCTTCGCCGCTCCCGCTTTCGGGCCAGCTCGGCCGTCCGAGAGACAGGGTTCCCGCCGACCTGCTTTCGTCCGCGTCGCTTCGTGCTGCCGCTCGAGGCTCTCGTGCTCATTACCCGACCAGTCGATCCGAAAGCTTCGTGATGTCACCGGCACCGATCGTGACGATGATCGTGCCGTCAACTGCGAGGGACCGGGTGATGCGCTCGGCTGCTTCCAGGTCGGGTGCCCAGTAGGCGGGCCTCCCACCCGAGCGGTCTGCCGCCGCCCGGAGCACGTCGAGGCCACTGACCCCGGCAAGCCGACCGACCGGCTCCTCCCTCGCCGGGTAGACGTCGAGCACCACGAGCTCATCCGCCTGCGCGAGCGCCGCCCCGAACTGCTGGCTGAAGATCCTGGTCCTCGAGTAGAGATGGGGCTGGAACACGGCAACGAGCCGGTCCGGTCCCAGGTCGCGCATCGCAGCGATCGCCGCGGCCACCTCGGTTGGATGGTGGGCGTAGTCGTCATACACCCGGGCCGGTCCGCAGGATCCCTTGAACTCCTGTCGTCTCTTCACCCCACCGAAACCCTGCAGGGCCCGGGCTGCTTCGTGGGCGTCGAACCCGGCGGCAACGAGCGCGCCGATTGCCGCCCTCGCATTCAGCCGGTTATGGGCTCCGGGAACGGCCAGAGCGAGTTCTTCCGGGCCGGGTCGCGAGAGGTCGAACGGGGTGATTTCGTGTCCGTCCGCCAGCCCTTCGGCGATTTTCGCGTCACCGGCGGGAAGCACCACCGCTCTCGCCTTGGCGGCGAAGTCGTGGAACGCATCCCTAAGTTGCGTCAGGTTGTCCCAGCGGGCGTGATGGTCCATCTCAATGTTCGTGATCACGGCGATCTCCGGATCAAGCGTCAGGAAGCTGCCGTCCGATTCGTCGGCTTCCACAACGACCCACTCTCCGTCGCCCCACCCGCTATTGGCAGCACCGCCGTCGGCACCGAAGCCGGGCAGCTCGCCTCCGACGAAGAAGCCCGGTTCCTGACCAAGCTCCCTCAAGGCCCAGGTGAGCATCCCGGTCGTGGTCGTCTTCCCGTGGGTGCCGGCAACTGCAATTTGGCGCCTCGCCGCGCAGAGTTCCGCCAGTAATTCGGAACGGTGCTTTACCGGCAGGTCCCTGTCCCTGGCCGCGGCCAGTTCGGGATTGTCCTCTGTAATCGCGGTCGAAACGACCACCTCGGCCCTCTCCGGAAGGTTTGCCGGGTCGTGGCCGACCGCGACCTCGACACCGGCCCTCCTGAGCCGATCGAGGTAGGAAGATTCGGATCGATCGCTGCCGGACACGTCGGCACCCAGTTGGTGGGCAGCCCAGGCGAGGCCGGACATCCCCGCCCCGCCGATGCCGATCAGGTGAATCTTCCTGCCGTCCCAGCTCACGCCCTCTCTCCGATCAGCCCGAGAACCTCTGCGGCGACATCCGCGGCCGCATCAGGCCTGGCGAGTGACTTCGACGCTACTGACATGGCCTCAAGCCTGACGGGGTCGGCGAGGATCGAGCCGACCTCTGCCAGCAGACGCTCCGCGTCCAGTTCTGAATCCGGCACGACCACGGCGGCCCCGGCGGCAGCCATCCAGTTTGCGTTGGCGCTCTGGTGGTCACCGGTCGCGTATGGGTACGGCACCAGTACTGCCGCCCGTCCCAGCGCGGCGAGTTCGAAGACCGAGGCCCCGGAGCGGGCCAGTGCCAGGTCGCTGGCCGCAATACCGTCGCCCATGTCCGGTTCGTACTCGAGCAGCGTGTAGCGCTCCCCATGGGGAGCAGATTCCAGCCGCTCGCGCAGCTCCTCGTAATCGCGAGACCCGGAAACGTGAATCACGTCGAAGTCCCGTCCGGGCCGCTCTGCCAGCGCCTCCACGGCGGCGAGGTTCACGGTTCGCGCGCCCTGGCTGCCGCCCATGACCAGGAGGCATTCGGCATCCGGGGCGATCCCGAAGCGGGACCTCGCCGCGGCACGGTCCGCGTTCAGGACCGCACGGCCGACCGGTCGGCCAGTGACCCTTACGTGGGGACCGTCAACGCCTTCGATCTCAAAGGCCAGACAGAGCCGGTCTGCCCGCCGGGCGAGCAGGCGGTTGGCGAGCCCCAGGTGGCGGTCGGCCTCGGTCAGAACCAGTGGCAGTTTCATTCGTCGAGCCGCGACCCCGGCCGGCCCGGCAACGAACCCTCCACCGCCAACCACCAGGTCGGCATTCCGGTCCCGGATCAGCTTGCGGGCCTTCGGCACGGCTGCCGCTGCCTTCACCGCGGCTCGCGCCGCCTTGATCGGGTTCTTGCGGTCGATTCCGGACAGGTCGAGGAGATCGACCTCATAACCCGCCTTCGGCACCAGGTTGGCCTCGATCCGGCCCCTTGCGCCCAGGAACGACACGGCGACACCGTTATCTCGAAGCTCGTCGGCTATGGCGAGGGCCGGAACCACGTGCCCCGCCGTACCGCCGGCCGCTATCACGACGTTGGGCACCGCTAGTCCTTCTCTCTGGTCTTCCGTGGCCTTCTCCATCAATCAGGCGCAGTCTCGCATTACGGCCCGGCCCCCTGCCGGTAACCGGTTTGCGAACCGTGGCGGCCTTGCCTCCCCTCGCGACGTTGAGAATCAAGCCGATCGAGATCAGACTGACGATCAGGCTGTTGTTTCCGTAGGAAACGAGCGGAAGGGGTACGCCGGTCAGTGGCGCCATCCCCATGACGGCGTACAGGTTTATGAAGGCCTGGATCAGGATCAGTCCGGTCAGTCCGCCGGCGAGGATGCGGCCGTAGTCATCCTTCGCGTTTCGAGCGATCTGGAAGCCGGCGTATCCGAGCATTCCGTAGACGAGGATCAGCACGAACATTCCGAGGAAGCCGAACTCCTCGCCGATCACCGCGGAAATCATGTCGGTGTGGGCCTCGGGGAGATAGAACGCCTTCTGCACGCCGTTGCCGATTCCTACTCCATCCAGCCCGCCGGATCCGATCGCGATCTTTGCCTGGATCGTCTGGAAGCCGGTCCCGGTGACGTCGCCATCGGGATTGAGGAAGGTGAGCAGTCGGTCGCGCCGGTAGGGGGCGATAAGGGCGAAGAAAAGTGCGGCCGTACCCCCTAGGGCGGCCAGCAGGCCGAGGTCACGTGGCCTCGCGCCGGCCGCGAACAGGGTTACGAAGACTGCGAATACCGCCACCATCGCCGAGCCCATGTCGGGCTGTGCAAGCACCAGCAGCAGTGCGATACCCGTCATGCCCAGGTAAGGACCCATCTCGCGAATCGAATGGAGGCGGTCGGGCCGGTCGGCAAGCAGGTGCGCCCCGTAGAGGACGAGTCCAAGCTTCACGAACTCGGCCGGCTGGAGCTGCACCGGTCCGAAGACGAACCAGCCCCGGGTGCCGTTGATCGACGCCCCGAGGAAGAGCACGAGGAACAGGGCGACGAGCGTGGCGACCATCAGCTTCGGCGTCAGTTCCCGGAACCGGCTCAGGCTTCCTCGCATCGCGTACCAGAGGCAACCAAGCCCGATCAGGGCCGCGATCAATGTCTTCTTCAGGTACTCGGTGCTGCCAGCGAGACTGCCGTTGCTGAGAATCTGGCTGGTCGAACTTGCCGAGAAGACCATCACGACGCCAAAGGCCAGCAGGATCATCGTTGCAGTCAGGAGCAGGCTGTACTCGGCCGAAAATCCGCCACCGGTCCTGGCCGGCCGCAGGGCGCTTTCGCGGCCCTTTTCTCTGCCGCGCTTGCGCTTCCCCGGCTTGTCACGCCCGGCCCTAGCCATCGAGCTCTTCCACCAGCGCCCGGAAGTGGTCGCCCCGGTCCTCGTAGTCCCTGAACTGATCGAAGCTCGCACAGGCCGGTGACAGGAGGACTGCCTCGCCGGGCACTGCTGCCCCGGCCGCTTCCGACACTGCCGCTTCAAGGTCTTCGCAGTAGCGGACGATCTCTATGTCCGCCTTCTCCAGTGCCTCGCCGATCTCGTCAGCCGTCTCTCCGGTCAGGTAGATCCCGCGACAGGCTTTGCCGACCGGGCCGGCCAGTGGCTCGAACGATTCGTCCTTGCGGCTACCGCCCAGGATCAGGTGCAGGCTGCGATCCGAGGACTCGATCGCGGCGAGCGTCGCATCCACGTTGGTCGCCTTCGAGTCGTTGATGAAGACCACGCCCTCGATCTCTGCCACCGGCTCGTAACGGTGGGGGACCGGCGGGAAACTCCTGAGTCCGGCCGCCACCTCTTCCATCGCCAGCCCGAAGGCGAGAGCGGAGGCGGCGCCGGCCATCGCGTTGGCCACGTTGTGGCGACCGATGATCTTCATCTCTCCCACGTCGATCAGGGGTTCGTGATCGACCATCACGGTTTTTCCTTCCAGGGTGATCGCGGCTCCGGCGGACCCTTCGGTCGAAAAGCTGACCGTGCTCGCCCTGGTCGGTGATCCGGCGACGGCCGGATCGTCGGCGTTCAGGATTGCGACGTCGCCCTCCCCCTGGTTGGCGAAGATCTTCAGTTTGGCCTGGAGGTAGCTCTCCATGTCTCCGTGCCGGTCGAGGTGGTCGGGTCCGAGGTTGAGGAAGGCTGCGACCTCGGGCGAAAACTCGACCGAGTCCTCGAGCTGGTAGCTGGAGCATTCACAGACCACGGTTCCGACCTCGAGACCCGACCGGGCTTCCATCGCGACCTCGCAGACGGGGTGGCCTACGTTCCCGGCCGCCGATACGGGCCGGCCTGCCGAGCGGAATAGGTGGGCGGCAAGCTCGGTCGTGGTCGTCTTGCCGTTGGTGCCGGTGATCGCCACGAACGGTGCCTCGAACATGCGCCAGCCGAGCTCGAGTTCCCCCATGATCCGGATGCCGCGGCGCCTTGCTTCGACGATCACATCGGCGCTCTGGGGGACGCCGGGACTCTTGATCACGGTGCCGACGTCGTCCAGGCGGTTGACCCCCGCAACGGAGGTCTCGAAGTCGATGCCCGATTCGCGCAGCAGGTCCAGGCCGCCTGGCTCACCGGAGTCGATCCCGAAAACCGTTTGGCCATGGGCTTTCAGGGCCCTGGCTGCGGCGACTCCGGAGCGGGCGAGTCCGACGACAAGGAAAGGTCCTTCCGGAAGCGGCGGGCGGCCTTTCGTTGAGCGGACATACTCCACCGTGATTTCTTCTCCGCCGACCCCGTTCTTCCTGCCCTGAATGGGGTCCGCCCATCCGTTACCGGATGTCGTGGGCGGACGGGTTCGAGTTGCCATTCGGCGAAGACCGAATGGCATTCTGATTCAGAATCGGGTGCGCTAGCGCCCGATGGAGTGCTGGTAGATCGCGAAGCCGATCCCCGAGCAGACGGCGGCGATGATCCAGAACCGCAGCATGATCTTGGTTTCCGACCAGGCCATCATCTCGAAGTGATGGTGGAGCGGGGCCATCATCAGGACCCGGCGACCGAAGGTCTTGAAAGAGAAGACCTGGATGAGGACCGAGAGTGCCTCGATCACGAAGATGCCGCCGATCACGATCAGGAGTACCTCGGTCTGGGTCATAACTGCGAGCGCACCAATGGCACCGCCGAGTCCGAGGGAGCCGGTGTCACCCATGAAGATCGTCGCGGGGAACGCGTTGAACCAGAGAAAGCCGATGCAGCCGCCGACCAGGCAGACCGCGAACAGGGCGAGGTCGTGCTGACCGACCGTGATGTAGGAGATAGCCGTGTAGGCAAGCAGGACGATTGCGCTCGAGCCCGCCGCCAGCCCGTCGAGACCGTCGGTCAGGTTCACCCCGTTTGTCGCACCGGCAAGCACCAGGAAGACGAGGATGAAGTACGCGACGGGACCGATGTCCCAGGTCAGGTCGGCGATCCGGAAGTGGATCACGGGTTCGAGTCCGACCTCGTGGCGGGCCACCCACCAGAGGATCAGGGCGAGCGCGACCTGGCCGAGCAGCTTGTACCGGCCGGGGAGCCCGAGTGACCGGCGCTTGATGATCTTTATGTAGTCGTCGGCGAATCCGAGCGCGGCACAGCCAAGAGCGATCCCGAAAACCGTTATCGAGGCCGCATCTCTCTCGGAGAGAACCAGGAAGGGGACGATGATCGCCGTGAAGATGATCAGGCCGCCCATGGTCGGAGTGCCCGCCTTGGTCTGGTGGCCGTCCGGCCCCTCCTCGCGGATGTGCTGGCCGAACTCGCGGCCGCGCAGGAACTCGATGAACTTCGGAGCCAGGAAGAGACAGATCAGCATCGAGGCCATCGCCCCGATGACGATTTCACCCATCAGTCTTCGCCTTCCTGGTCCCGCGCCCCAGTCACCAGTTCGGTCACCCTTTCGAGCCCGGCCGCCCGGGACCCCTTGACCAGCACCGCGGTCTCCGGTCCAAGTCGCTCCATCAAGAGCGTTGCCGCCTCCTCGGGATTGCCGGCCTTCAGGTCCGGTTCGTAAGAGCGGGCGAGGTCACCGACACCGATGATCTCGACATCGAGGCTGCGTGCGATCTCGCCGATCTCCTGGTGGTATCGCACTTCGTCCGGCCCGAGTTCCGCCATCAGGCCAAGCACGGCGAGCTTCCGGGGCCTGTCGACCTGCGCCAGGTACTCGAGGGCAGCCCTCATCGAGACCGGATTGGCGTTGTAACAGTCGTTGACGATCAGAGCGCCGCTCTCAAGCTCGATGTGCTCGTTACGAAACCGGGAGAAGGCGATGCCGTCGGTTCGCGCCGCCAGTTCCACCGGGGTGAAACCGGCAGCCACCCCCGCGCCGATCGCAGCGAGCGCGTTCAGAAGGTTGTGAGGCTCGGCGAACGGAAACTCGAAGTCCTCCGCACCCTGCAGGGTCTCGATTCTTGCCCGGGTCGCCCCCGCCGTGATGTCGAGTTCGACCACCCGGACGTCACCTTCACCGCCGAAGCGGATCAGGCCCGGCACCCCTTCCACATGGGGTTCGAGATACCCGGCCTCGAAGGGCACGATCATCACTCCGTCCGGCCCGACCCCCCCGATCAGCTCGGCCTTGGCCGCGGCGACCGCCTCGATCGAACCGAGCAGTTCGACGTGAACGGGGCCGACGTTGGTGATCACGCCGACCTCCGGCTCGGCGATCGACGCGAGCTCGGTGATCTGGCCCTTGCCTCGCATGGCCATTTCCAGGACCAGCATTTCGGTGTCTGCCGGCGCTTCGAGAATGGTCAACGGCAGGCCAATCTCGGTGTTGAAGTTTTCGCTCGAGGCATGGACCCGGCCCGGGAGGAGCGCCCTGGTTATGTCCTTGACCGAGGTCTTCCCGACCGAACCGGTGATCCCGATCACCTTGGCTCCCAGCTGCCGGCGCCAGGCCCTGGCCAGCATCTGGAGCGAGAGGAGCGGGTCCGGACTCGAAAAGACAAAGCCGCCCGACCCGGCCACCCCCTCCGCCCATTGCGGGGTGACGACGACACCCCAGGCGCCGGCTTCCAGTGCCGCGGCAGCGTGCGAGCCGCCGTCCGTCTGGCTGCCGGTGAGGCCGAAGAACAGCTCGCCTCCTGTGATCTCCCGGGAATCGATTTCGGCCCGGGCCGGAACTCCCCCATGACCGCGACCGAGCACCTCGGCACCCATCGCGGCTGCCATCTGTTCGGTCGTCAGCTCGATCATGCCGGTTTCCCTGTGAGCGCCCGGAGGTACTTTCGGGCCACGTCACGATCGTCAAAGGGAATCTTCAGCCCGTTCTCGAACTCCTGACCCTGCTCATGCCCCTTGCCGGCGATGACCACCGTGTCGCCGGGACCGGCTTCGCGAATGGCCAGACCGATCGCGGCGTCACGGTCTTCTTCGACGACCACCGAGTCCCGATCCTCGATCCCGGAGAGCACGTCTTCGATGATCGCAGAGGGGTCCTCGGAGCGAGGGTTGTCGGAGGTGATCACCACCAAGTCCGAGAGGCTCGCCCCGGCCTGTCCCATCAGGGGACGTTTTGCCCGGTCGCGGTCGCCGCCGGCCCCGACGATGGCGATGACCCTGCCCCCGGTCAGGTCCCGGGCGGCCCGCAGAACGTTCTCGACCGAGTCGGGCGTATGCGCGTAGTCCACCAGGACCGCGAACTGCTGGCCCTCGTCGATCGGCTCGAAGCGACCCGGGACCCGTCCCGCCTCGGAAAGCCCGGCGACCGCCTCCTCCGGGTCCACGCCGAGGGCGATCGCCCCCGCCAGTGCAGCCAGGGCGTTGGCCACGTTGAAACTTCCCGGGAGGCCGGTCCTGACCGCCATCTCCCCGTGCTCGGACTGGACGGCAAAGACAGCGCCCGCTGCGTCGAAGCTCACGTCGAGGGCCGAATAGTCGGCGGCCCGGCCCTCGGCCGAGTAGGTCAGGCAATCGAACTCGACGGCCAGGCGCCGGCCATACTCGTCGTCCACGTTGACGACCGAGACGTCAGGTCCGGAAGCGAAAAGGAGTCGCTTTGCCTGGAAATAGTCCTCCATGTCCTTGTGAAAATCGAGGTGGTCCTGGGTCAGGTTGGTGAAAATCGCCAGGTCGAAGTCGATCGCGTCGGCCCGGTGCATCACGAGGGCGTGGGAAGAAACCTCCATCACGCACGCCTCGTCGCCTGCTTCGAGCATGCGGCGAAAGGACTCCTGAAGGTCGATCGCCTCCGGGGTCGTGCGGACCACTTCCTCCTCTGCTCCACCGATCACCTGCTTGACGGTGCCCATCAGGCCGGTAGGCGTGCCGGCGTACTCGAGGATGTCCCGCAGCAGGAATGCGGTGGTCGTCTTTCCGTTCGTACCGGTGATACCGGCCAGCTTCATTCCGGCTGTCGGGTCACCGTTGAAGGTCGAGGCCACAGGCGCCATCGCCGCCCTGGAGTCAGCCACAACTACCTGGGGCACGTCGAGGTCGAGCCGGCGTTCACAGACCAGGGCCGCGGCACCGCGCTCAACGGCATCAGCAGCGAAGTCGTGACCGTCGCTGGCGAGACCGCGCACGCAGAAGAAAAGAGCACCGGGACTCGCTTTGCGGTTGTCGAACGCAAGCGAGGCTATTTCGGTTCCCGGGTCGCCGACTAATTCGGACGAGGCCAGATCCCGGGCGAGTTGGTCCAGCCGCATGCGCATGATTCTAGATGGCATGGCCCCCGGAAAAGCGGTCCGGATCACCGCCTACTCGTCGGTGGGAACGCCGAGGTAGGGAAGCGTGAAAGCAGCGAGTTCGCCGAACCCGGGGGCCGCTGCCTCGGCTCCCGTATGCCCGTTCTTGGGCTCGTTGACCATGACGGAAACCACGATCGCCGGGTCGTCGGCGGGGGCAACGCCCATGAAGGATGCGACATACCGGGTGTCGGAGTAGCCATCCTCGGTGGCGATCTGCGCCGTTCCGGTCTTGCCGGCGAGTGTGTAGCCGGGCACCGACACCTCGGATGCGGTACCTCCCGGGGCGAGGACCCCTTTCAGCATGTCCCTGACCTCGGCCGCGACCTGCGGTGAAATCACCTGGCGGCCCTTGTCCACCGGTACCTCCTCGCCGTCGATCTTCTCGATCAGGCGTGGAGTCCGCAGGACACCGCCATTGGCGAGGGCCCCATAGGCCTGGACCATCTGGATCGGGGTGACGGCGAGGCCCTGGCCAATCGGAACGTTGCCGATCGTCGAACCCGACCAGTCGCTGTAGGGCAGAACTATTCCCTGTTCCTCCCCCGGATAGTCGATCCCGGTCGGCTTGCCGAAACCCCACTTGTTGATCCACCGGCTGAACTTCCGGCCGCCGATCTCGAGTCCGATGGT
>JRYG01003698.1_pt1 | contig 17573 bp, 15 predicted proteins | sample 235341 | NCBI WGS metagenome assembly JRYG01 (sample SAMN03074218, study PRJNA261478) | activated sludge metagenome | biome: Wastewater Treatment Plant; feature: Wastewater; material: Activated sludge; isolation source: activated biomass of a wastewater treatment plant treating hydrocarbon... ... | reverse complement strand
GCCGTACACTCCGATTGATGAGCAGGCATCATTTGCAGTCAACAGGGCCGTGTATGCAACTGATGACTTCAACAGTGCAAGATATCCGTATTACATGAGGTTTGATGTAAGGGTAGACAAGAAGTTCGATTTCAGCAGGTCAAGCCTTGTTGCCTACCTGGAACTTCAAAACGTCTTCAATCGCGAGAATATTTACAGTTACTATTGGGATGATCTTGACAGGAATCTGGAAACGATCTATCAGTGGGCTTTCCTTCCTGTGGTGGGCATAAGCATGCAGTTCTAGGCTTCATGCTTCCTGAGATTAACCAGATGCCGGAGAAGTCAGTCAAAGTATCTGTAAATCAGAATTATTGCAACTGCGAGCAGAACCGCATACAAACCTATCAGAAGCGTATTCCTCATCTGCTTTCTCCTCAGCATTCTTCTCTCATAGGAAACGTAGCTCTTGGAATAATCTCCGGAATACGGATCCCACTTGTAATGCTTTCTTACTTTTTCTAAGTCCATGTTTTGCTTTGTTCAAAAATAATCATTGCGGCGTGATTAATCTAAGCAATGATGTTATCCTCCGTTATTATCATCAGCATAATACTCCTGCAGACTCTTCACGCTCGACTTTCCCTTCTTAATCATTGCAATTCCCTCCGCAAAAGAACTCGCCGCTGAAAGCGTAGTGATAAACGGAATCTTATTCTGCACCGCCGCCCACCCGATTGCGTATTCGTCGAATCTTGATTCATAACCTAAGGGAGTGTTCAGCACTACCCTTATGTCACCGTTCTTTATCCGGTCAACGACATTCGGCCTGCCTTCATTCACTTTGAAAACCGGCTCTGCATTTATGCCGTTGTCATTGAGAAATTTCGCTGTTCCGTAAGTGGCGATCACTCCGAACCCAAGTTCAACATACTTCCTGACAATGTCAACTGTCTTCTGCTTCTTGTCATTCTCATTTACGCTGATGAAGATCTTGCCGCTTACGGGTACGGGAGATCCGGTTGACTCCTGAGCTTTCGCCATCGCCTCACCGAATGTCTCCGCAATTCCCATCACTTCGCCTGTTGACCTCATCTCAGGTCCCAAAAACATCTTCACCTTGGGAAACTTCTGAAACGGAAATATGGATTCCTTCACTCCGATATATCCGATGTCTTCAAAGTTCTTCAGGTCAAACTCCCTTAGCTTCCTTCCTGCAATTATCTTCGCGGCGATCTTAACTACAGGTACGCCGGTCGTCTTGCTTACAAAAGGCACTGTCCGTGATGCACGGGGATTTGCTTCAAGCACATATACCACATTCTCCTTCACTGCAAACTGAATATTGATCAGTCCGACAACCTTCAGCTCGAGCGCTATCTTAGCCGTGTAGTCCTTTATCTGCTTCAGGTTCTTTTCATTTATGGAGATCGGCGGAAGAATGGAAGTGCTGTCGCCTGAGTGAATTCCTGCTTCCTCAATGTGCTGCATGATACCCGCAATGTAAACCTCTTCGCCGTCGCAGATCGCATCAACATCTATCTCGCGCGCCTCTTCAAGAAATTTGTCTATCAGCACGGGATAGTCCTTCGAAACTTCAATGTCCTCTTCAAAGAATTTCTGCACCTGGCTGTCGTCATATACTATTCTCATGGCTCTCCCGCCAAGCACATAAGAAGGCCTGAGAAGCACGGGATATCCTATCTTCCGGGCTATCCTCCGGGCGGATGCGTAATCAAGAGCGGTTCCGTACTCGGGTTTGGGAATGCCGAGCTTGTCAAGCAGTTTGCCGAACTTCTTCCTGTCCTCAGCAGTATCAATGCTCGCTGATGATGTTCCGAGGATCTTAAGCCCGCTGTTCTCAAGCTCCTTCGAAAGCTTCAGCGGCGTTTGTCCGCCAAAGCTGACTATGATGCCCTTCACGTTCTTTTCAATGCGCGCTATGTTCAGCACATCTTCAATTGTGAGCGGCTCAAAATACAGTTTGTCGGTAATGTCGTAATCGGTGGAAACAGTTTCCGGATTGCAGTTGATCATTATCGTCTCATATCCTTCTTCACGGAGTGATTTCACACACCGCACACAGCAATAGTCAAACTCAATTCCCTGCCCTATCCTGTTGGGACCGCCGCCGAGAATAATGATCTTCTCGCGGTCGGAAGATTCGCTTTCGCTGTATCTTTCATATGTGGAATAATGATAAGGCGTGCCGGCTTCAAACTCTGCGGCGCATGTGTCAACGGTCTTATACACGGGCAAGATCTCAAGCTTCTCCCTCATCTTGCGCACGCGCGATTCACTGGTCTGCAGAATGTTCGCGATCTGCCTGTCAGAAAAGCCGAAGCGCTTGGCCTTTCTCAGCAATTCCGGAGTGAGCTTCTTTTTCATCTCCTCACAGCTTCGAAGTGCAAAAAAAAGAACTCACCGTAAATTTTATACAATGAGTTCAGAACGTGAAGAGCAATAATATTTGCTTCAGACTTCAGCGGCAACCTTTTCACCTGCGATAATACCGCCTTTTCCGATTGCTTCATAATCATACCCGTTCATTGAAGGTATTGAGGAAGAAAGTTCCGTAAAAACTTCTTCGGAATTCTCAAATGCAAATTCATGGCCAAGAGCTTTTGCAAGAAGCTTTATGATCTTCCAGCCGGGCCTTGCGTTGAACCTGTGCCCGTGTGTCCACCTGTCGTTGTGCGAACCAAACTTGTCAAGCCTTGACATTGAGAACTCACCGAGAAGCCTTTCCTGCTCAAGCGTTGCAACCGCCGGTCGGATCCTCTGAATTCGGTTCTGAAAATTTACGAACGTTCCGTTTATTTCGGCGTAGGTTGAAACCGGCAGGACTACGTTTGCATTGATCGAACTTTCGTTCTTATTGGATATGATGCAAACCAAAGTGCCGATCTTCTGAATCAGCGGAGCCGCGCCGGGGAGCCGGACGATATCGTCATTGAGCACAATGGCCGTGCGGAACTTTCCGCTTCCGATGCGGTCTATTATGCTGTCGTCAATTGGCTGTGTTCCAAGGAGTTTGAGACCTGCGGTATTCGGCGATTTGTCCGCCTTCCGAAGAAGGTCGTCTTCGAATGACTCATCCGTGCATGGCATATATGCAATACTTCCACCAATCGCATCCGCAAACTTTTTCAGTGCATAGTTATCTTCAAGTGTTGAGAATGGTGAAGCGATGAAAAGCGACTCACCGTTGTCCGCATCCCTGAGCAATGCCGCCGCTTTTGATATGGCTTCGTCCCAGTTCACTTCTATTAGTTCGCTCTTTTCCACCGAAGCGCCTTCATACCTAATCATCGGTGATTTTATCCTGGTTGATTCATCGTTCACAAACTTCGTTGTGTTGAGTCTTCCCCAGTCACAAAGCCAGTACTGATTCACATCCGCATTCTCCCTCGGCTCTATCCTGAGGATCTCATTGTTTCTCACTCCCATGATGGCATTGCATCCTCTCGAACAACCCGGACACACTGTATCCGTAAACGACATGTCCCATACCCTCGCGCGAAATCTGAAGTGCCTTGATGTGAGCGCCCCAACGGGACAGATCTCAATTACATTCATTGAATAGGGATTGTCCATTTCTTCACCGGGGAATGTCTCAATAGTAACATGATCACCCCTTTGCACAAAAGTAAGTTCAGGATCCTTTGCAACTTCTTCGCAAAAGCGAATGCACCTGGAACAGCTTATGCATCTCTCCTGGTCGAACAGCACATTTGGACCGAGAGCTACTCGCTTGTCTTTATGATTCTTCTGTTCATCAAATCTGGATATGCCGACGCTGTATTTGTAAGCATAATCCTGGAGCTTGCATTCCCCTGCTTCATCGCAGATGGGGCAGTCAAGCGGATGATTGATCAGAAGGAATTCCATCACGGCGTTCTGCGCATGTATTGTCTTCTCGGATTTTGTATGGACTTTCATTCCTTCTGCAGCCGGAGTGGAGCAGGCAATCTGCAACTTGGGGAGATTTTCCACTTCAACGAGACATATCCTGCAATTTCCGGAGACACTCAAGGCGGGATGCCAGCAGAAATGAGGAATGTCAATTCCCGTTTCTCTGGCCGCCTGGATTATGGTTTGCCCCGGTTTGAATTCGATCTCCTTGTTATCTATGGTGAACTTTGGCATCTTGCGTCAGAAAATTTGCTCAAATTACTTCTATTTTTTGCCTTTATCAATTCAGTTTCTTTCTTAAGGTTGTGCAAAAAACGCGATGAATACCAGAAGGATACTGCTTGTAACAAATGACGGAGATCTGAAGGGAAATGTGAAGATCTCCGCAATGACTCTCACAAAGCTGAATTGCCAGGTGACAATAGACGAAACAAATGATATTGCCGAAGCAGTCAGGTTGTCGGCTTCGTCGGATGTTGACATGGTGATAGTGGATGCAACCCTCGGTTATAATGAAGCTGCCGGGCTCATATCCTCGATACGAAATGGAGCCGGTTCACGAACGAAGAAGATCATTGCATTGTGCGGAAGTGATGAATACAGGCAGGAGATATTCAATGCAGGATGCGACAGCATCTTCACAAAAGAAGAATTCCTCAGGGCGATCAACAACATACTTCAGCTATAAAAGCAAAGTGCCCTGAATGATCAGGGCACTTTCCTGAATGACCGCATACTTCGGCCTTCAACTCAGTCTCCTCCCTTTGAAGTACTCTTGCGGTGGTTTCTGCGAATTGCAGGAGTAAATTTGCTACTCTTCCATTTCGAAATCTTCAACCGGAGGCACAAATCCCGGAGGCATTGCACCTGGCCTTTCTACGAACTTTACATTCTTCGCAATATCTTCTCCCATTTGATTCTTCTCAATTGTAAACTCCACCTTGTCGCCAACCTGAAGTTGGTTAAAGTCGGTGTCTTTGCAATATGAATAATGGAAAAAGAGATTGTTTGGAGGGTACTTGATGAAGCCGAAGCCGTTCTTAATGCTCAGGATCTCGCCTGAATCGCTCAGACCAACGTTGCCGTTTACCGGTTGCTGCATCATCTGCTGCATCATCTGAGGCATCATCTTTGGCAAAGGCTTCTTGTGTTCGTATTGCACGAACAGATTGTTCACAATAGGATCATTCTTTCTGATCCTGTTGTCTATCAGTTCATGCATTGCAATCGGATATGTAACCTCTTCAAGCAAATCCTGAGAAGTTCGGGTTACTAACCTCTGGCCGGTATCCGTTGTGTACTCAAAATCCCAGCTTAGGACCATAACCCTTGTTCCGATTGAATTCAGCTTTCTTGCCAGGGGAACGTAGTCGCCGTCAGAAGCGATCAGCACAAGCACATTGTAGTGCTTGTAGAACGACATTTCAAAAGCCTCAAGCGCGAGCCAGACATCAATTCCCTTTTCCAGCTTCATGCCTTCGGCGGTTGATTTTACGGGAAGGTAATGTGTAATCACACCTTCTGACATCAGGATGTCATCGAAGACCCTGTCGTAGTAAAGGGTGTCGCCTCTCTGACTTGCATCTGCAGCGCTTAGTCTTCCTCTGAAGTAATGGCTGTCAACGATCTGGCAAAGCCTGGTATCATTGGATTCTTCCTGCGCCACCTGATGGCGTATGAATTCATGAAGGCCCGAAATACTGAGCCTCCGCCGCCTTGCATGGCCATAAGCATAATAGTTGCTTACCTGCAGAAAGTAGTTGCCATCATAGAATACCCCAATTCTCACCAGCTTGTCTTGCATAATTTTACCTCTTTCTATCTAAATAGATTTTAAGTTTTGAAATTTCGGAAACTATTTATCAAAAATCAGTTTCCGATTTGGTTAAGTTTATTGCCTCTAATTGAAATTTCGCAAAATATCAAACGCGCCGGCAATGTGCCAACGACGCTAATACACCCGAACGAAATTTTTGTTTAAACAAGTTAGCAAACCTAATCGGATTTAACAATATATGTTTGGTACTCAAAAACCCGGAATTCAAGTGTGATGGGAATGAACCGAACATTTATGCCGAAATCAAGTAAGCCTGCTGTTTGTCTAAATATGCTGTGCCCTATTAGAGTTTCACCTTGCCGTGATTCTGCGGCAGGCAAGGCAATATAAGCAGGTTTATTTGACGATGAACCACATAATGCATTGCTTTAGCTTCAATCTTAAATTATTTTTGCAGTCGAATTAATCCACAAATCCATACATGCCCTTCATTAACTCGGTCCGCGCAAGAGAGATACTTGATTCAAGAGGAAATCCTACAATTGAGGTAGATATTACACTTAGCGACGGCACACTTGGCCGTGCGGCTGTTCCTTCGGGAGCATCAACGGGTGAAAGAGAAGCCGTGGAACTTCGTGACGGCGACAAGACCAGATACGTTGGAAAAGGCGTGCGAAAAGCGGTTGACAATGTTAATAAGGTGATTGCCAAGAAGATCACGGGATTTGATTGTTTTTGCCAGGCAGAGCTCGATAAGCTGCTCATTTCGCTTGACGGCACAAAGAACAAGTCAAAGCTTGGAGCAAACGCCCTGCTCGGAGTTTCACTTGCAAATGCGCATGCGGCAGCAAATTATCTGAAATTGCCGCTTTACAAGTACATTGGTGGAGTGAATTCCAAGACACTTCCTGTTCCGATGATGAATATCATAAACGGTGGAAAGCACGCCGATAATACTGTTGATTTTCAGGAGTTTATGATAATTCCCGCGGGTGCAAAGTCCTTTTCAGATGCATTGAGATACGGGACGGAGGTATTCCACTCTCTGCGAAAAGTTCTTCAGAAGAAAAACTACAATACCAATGTCGGAGATGAAGGCGGATTCGCTCCGAGCCTGAAGTCGAACGAAGAAGCGCTTGACGTTATAATGGATGCGATCAACTCCGCAGGCTATAAAGCGGGAAAGGACATCTTCCTAGGGCTTGATGTTGCTTCAAGCGAAATGTGGAAGAACGGCAAGTATGAATTTTATAAGTCGCATCAGAAAGACAAGTCCCCGGAAGAAATGGTGAAGATGTATGAGAAGATGGTAAAGGATTATCCGATCATCAGCATTGAGGACGGAATGGCGGAGAATGACTGGAAGGGCTGGAAAATTCTTACGGATGCCCTGGGGTCAAAGGTACAGCTTGTTGGTGATGATCTTTTTGTAACCAATACTGAAATCCTTCAGAGAGGAATTACGGAAAACATCGGAAACTCCATTCTCATAAAGGTGAACCAGATCGGTACACTGACTGAAACTCTCAATGCCATTGAGCTTGCAAAGACTCACAGCTACACAAATGTAATCAGTCACAGAAGCGGAGAAACCGAGGATACTACAATTGCGGATATCGCAGTGGCAACCAACGCCGGTCAGATCAAAACCGGATCCCTGTCGAGAACTGACAGGGTGGCTAAATACAACCGCCTTCTCAGGATAGAGGAAGAACTTTCGGGAGTTGCAGTTTATCCCGGCCTGAAGGCATTTTACAACATACACTAAAACACTTTTTAATGAAACTTTCCCAGTTCAAGTATCCCATTCCCAAGAATCTCATAGCCAAAAACCCTAAGACCCCAAGAGATGCATGCAAGCTTATGGTTGTTAACCGGGAGACCGGTGAGCTTTCAAGCCATAAATTCAAAGATGTTCTGAACTACATGGAGGAAGGCGATGTGCTTGTTCTTAATGACTCCAAAGTATTCAATGCGCGGCTCTTCGGCACAAAGGAAAAGACAAAGGCAAAGATAGAGGTTTTTCTCCTGAGACAGCTTTCGACTGAGGAAAATATCTGGGATGTGGTGGTTGATCCGGCAAGGAAGGTCAGGATAGGAAACAGGATCTTCTTCACCAAGAACCTGTACTGCGAAGTGATTGACAACACAACCTCAAGAGGCAGAATTGTCCGCTTCAATTACAACGGTGATTTCTCCAAGTACATAGACAAGCTCGGTAAGACCCCTCTGCCTCCCTACATCAAAAGAGATGCGACAGACAAGGACAAGGAAGACTATCAGACGGTGTATGCAAAGCATGTGGGATCAGTTGCCGCACCCACAGCGGGACTTCACTTTACAAAAGAACTTCTCAAGAAGGCTCAGGCAAAAGGTGTTAAGCTTGCATATATCACTTTGCACATCGGGCTTGGCACATTCAGGCTTGTAGAAGTGGAAGATCTTTCAAAGCACAGAATGGATTCCGAGTATTATGAGCTTACAAAAGAATCGGCTGACATAATCAATCATGCAATTTCAAAAAGGAAGAAAGTTATTGCTGTCGGAACTTCGGTAGCAAGAGTGCTGGAATCAAACGTAATAACCACAAAGCATGTGAGGTTTGGAAAAGGATGGACGGACAAGTTCATTCACCCGCCGCAGTCACTCAGAATAGTTGACAGACTTATTACAAACTTCCACATGCCTCAAAGCACTTTGCTCATGCTTGTTTGCGCAATGGCTGACAGGGATCTTGTAATGAAGGCTTATAAGAAAGCCGTTAAGGAGAAGTACAGGTTTTACAGCTACGGCGATGCTATGATGGTTGTCTGAGAGAATCAGATCTCAGCTAAGACTGACAAGCCCGGATTTCTGACCGGGCTTTTTTTATGTCCTTTCAATACTCCATGTCTCTTCGACTTCTTGTCCGGAAAGGAACTCACTTTGGAAACTCATCCCGCAAGCGGCAAGGACTCTCTTCGACGGAAGGTTTGTCTTAAGCACATGTGCAGTTACAAGATCAATTCCGTCATCGCTGAATGCATACCGTATAAGCGCTTCCGCCATTTATCTTGCATATCCCATGCGGCGCAATATGGGAGCAGTCTCAAACCCGATTTCGACGATGCCTTCCCGGGGTACTCCCTTATAGCCGCAGCTTCCAGCAAGCATATTGAGAGAAACAACAACCGGAAAATATATCAGCCATCTGCAAGACGAAGGTTCTTCACGGATCATACCCAGTGCAGGCTCAAAGATGTCCTTTGCTGACTCGCCCCATTTCCCTGGAACAACTGCATTCAGTTCCTGCGAAAGTTTGGCATCGCTCTCCATTGCAGAAATCAGCAATCGTTCAGAGCATGCAACAAACCGGATACGAGTAGATTCAGGCACTGAGGCATTCAATCAGGAATGCTTCTCTGCGAACTCTTTGAACTGTTCGATGTACTTTTGCGACTCCTTCCTGAATGCACCCGGCATAAGAAATCCGATCACTTTCATGAATCCGCTGAAGCTGAACTCATTTTCAGTGATGTACAGAGTCTTGTTTTCAGAAACGGGCTTGAAGAAGTTTTTGACTGTACTGATCACACCCTCCGCTTCGTAAGTTCCGCTGAACTCCCTCGGAAGGTCTCTGACCGTAATTGTTTCGATCATCTCTATCTCCCTTTTGCCCATTTTGTAGCGAAGGCGTGACTTTGCGCCCGGCTGTCCCGGCGTGCCGCTCAAATGCTCAAAGCTGACAAGCCCGGGTTGCCAGTGCTTCATATTCTCGGGATTGTCAAAAAGCTCAACAACCTTTTCGATCGGAAGATCAATCTCTTTCTGAACTGTGAACTTCATGCTTTTTCAGCAAAGATACACATTCAGTATTGAAATTTCCTTAGAGCTCAGTTGGAGTATGCATCAGGGTCGTGGATCTCCATCCAGTTCTCCGGCCTTGCAACCATTGCCCATCCGTACTGCTGATAAACGTCATGAGCATCCTTGGTCACGAGTATCCATCTCCTCAGCCCGGTAAGATCCGGGTGATTCATTATCACTTCCAGCATCCAGCGTGAAAGTCCCATTCCTCTGTGATCTTTAAGTATGAACAGGTCACCGAGATAAGCGATGGTCGAGTAGTCCGAAATTACTCTGGCAAATCCTATCTGTTTATCATTGTGATAGAGTCCGAAGCACAATGAATTCTCAATTGACTTTTTGACTCTCTCATACGGAATATTCTTTGCCCAGTGAGATTCCGTTGAAAGGAACTCATGGATCATCTTAAGGTCCAGCTTTGACTTGTCTGTCGAAAGCAGGTATTCACCTTTTTCAGCTTTTACATGATTCATATTTCACTCAAATTAAATTACGCATGTTTTGGATCTTGTTGGATCGTTCACACTTTATTTCATTCCAGCACAGGTTCGGTTTCCCTAACAAGTTCTCGAAGCAGGGAATCCGCGAGGTTTTCAGCCTGTACGCGCAATTCGGGAACCGCTGTGGATTCCCAGAGCAATCCCTTGAGGTTGCCCCCCAGTGTAAGTATTCTGTCGTTAGGCAATCCGTCATTTCCAATCACTCTGAAATCAGTGTCAGCATCTATTCCGAGCCTGAGCGGATCGTGGCGGATGAAGCCGCTTTCATACAATGACCTGATGAACGGATTTTTTGATTTGCCGATGTCCGTCTGAGGTCCGGTGCAGTTGATCACTCTTGAAACAAGGATGCTCTCGTCGCTATATGTGCGGGTGTTCCTGAAGTCAACCTTGATGCCGTTCTCCGTATTGACAATGTTGAGCAATCTGCCCTTGATCACTATCAGCCTGTCTTCAAGCTTAAGCCTGATGATCCTGTCATATACATTGATCGGTACCCTGTGCCTTGCAACCCCCCACAGGTGCCGGAGGTGTTTCATAAAGCGAATCTTCTCTTCAACCGAAAGGCTCATCCAGATCTTCTGCGATATTCCCCTGACCGAATCAACTACAGGTTCAGCGGAGATGCCGATCTCTCTCAGAAGCCTTACATGTTTCTTGAAGAGCGAAAACAATTTGTCGAGGTCATACGGCTCATTAAGTTCATCAACAAGGCCCTTGTATGCAACACCACCATGCCTGTGCTGAAGCATAGCCAGTCCGTTGGGAGATATTGAGTACATCTTCCCGTGAAATCCGTTATCTGTAAGCCCGATTACCGTATCTACCATTGTTAGCCCGTTGCCGATGATCATTACGTTTGAAACATTGTCAAGATCTCTCACGCAGTCAATATCCCACGGGTTGCAGAAATACTCGGGACTCTTGTAGAAGTCCATATTCGGAATTCTCGGTTCGCCCGGTGTGTCGTTCCCGGTTGCAAGCACAAGCACATCTGTGGTGACCGTGCCTGAAATTTCAGTCATGATCTCATAGCCGTTCCCTGATTCACGGATACCTGTTGCAATATCATCGATCAGTCTTACTTCAATTTTTCCTTTTGAGCTCCTGAGAGTTTTCTCCCAGACTTCCGAAAGGTATTCTCCGTAGAGTTTGCGCGGCATAAAAGAGATCGCGAGCAGTTCTTTCGGAATGTTCCGGTATTTGCTTTTCTCCGACACCCAATCCAGAAAATGTCCCGGCTCCTTCGGATAACAGCTCATCTTAGCCGTGGGTACATTCAGCACAAGGCTCGGATTATCAGTGGAATAAGCCGGGCCCTTGTTGCTTCCGAAATTCTTTTGGATAATATTTAGTGTAAACGGATTCTCTGCATTTCTGATAAGGTGAACTGCCGTCATCAGACCGCAGAAGCCCATTCCAACTATTGTAACTTCTTTATTGTGAATTCCCATCTTTGTGTTCAGTTGATTTTTTCAATCAGCTTTTCAGCCGAAGTGATCGAGCAGGATCTTTGCGGAGCCGTCTATCAGAAGAAGAGTTGACAGGAAGCCCCCTACAGCGCCGCCAAGATGAGCTTCATGGCCGATGTTTCCGAGCTTGCTTTTCATTCCGTAAACCGATAATCCTATCCAAAGCAGTGCGAACAGATATGCAGGCATTGGGAAGAACAGCACGAAGATAGTGCTCTTCGGAAAGAAGATTATGTAAGAGAATACAATTCCCGACACTGCGCCGGATGCACCGACAGCAACATAGAGAGGATTGTTGTAATGAAAGATCACTGTCAGCAGTGAGCCTGTAAGAAGACTGATGAAATAGATCAGGAAGAAATACAGACTGCCTGTGAACCCACCAAAACCCTGAATGAAAAATGCCTCGAGAAACGAGCCGAATGTGTATAATGCAAACATGTTGAAGAACAGGTGCATGAAGTTTGCATGAAGGAAAGCTGACGTAATGACCTGATACCACTTTCCGTCGTGAACAATCTGGTAAGGCCACTCGGCAAACTTTTCAAAATAAGCCTGATTGCTGTACATTGCCCAAAGTGAAATTGCAATATTGGCAAAGAGCAGTGTTGCAGTGACAGGTGTTTGGCTGAGTTCAGACATGATGCCGGACAGAATGCATTACGGAATCGGAATTAAAGTACATCAAGTTAGTCAATTGAAGCTGAAGGGTAAATGTAAAATTGATTCTGAAGAATTCTTTGCGATCGCATCTGCAAATCATCTGCCGAGTATTTGTTTTATTATCCCCGGACCCTCATAAATAAGTCCTGTGTAGATCTGAACAAGTCCCGCTCCGCCGGCGATCTTGTCATCATAGTCTGACCTTGAAAAGACCCCTCCGACACCGATCAAATGCGGCATATCAATGGCTGAAGATCTTCTAATGCTGTTGAGTTTTGCAAGTACACTGTCAGACAGATTCTTGAGCGGCCTGCCGCTGAGTCCGCCGGATTCATTTGCCTCATTGCCGAGCCCCGGCCGCGAAACGGTAGTGTTTGTTGCTATCACTGCGGTTATGGCATTTTCCCTGCATGCACTGATTATACCGGGCAGTGATTCATCGTCAAGATCCGGAGCTATTTTAAGGAAGATATCTTTCGGCGCTGATTTGAAACTGTCTGCCAGAGAGATGTTCTTTGCTTTGAGCAGTGACAGCAATTCGCCAAGATGCTTTTCATCCTGAAGCTGTCTGAGGCCCGGAGTATTTGGCGATGAGATATTTACAGTGAAATAATCCGCAACATCATACAGAGACTCCATGCATTTCATATAATCTTCCGCCGCTTCTTCGATCGGGGTCTGCCTGTTCTTTCCGATATTCATACCTGTTACAAACCCTGCGGAAATGACGCGACGGGCTTTCAATAAGTTTTCCCTGACAATTGCCGAGCCAAGGTTATTGAATCCCATCCTGTTGATGAGTGCGCCTTCGTTTGCCAGCCTGAAGAGGCGGGGTTTCTCATTGCCCGGCTGGGGAAGCGGTGTTACGGTTCCAATCTCTGCATGTGAAAACCCGAGAGCATCCCAGAAAGGCAGGGCTTCTCCGTTCTTGTCAAGTCCTGCGGCAAGTCCCAGCCTGTTGCGAAATGTGATGTTCCCTATCTTTACGTTGTCAGAACTTTTCGGAACGTAAATGCTGCGTATTAGCGGGAGGGCAAATGAGGATTTTCTCAAGAACCCGAAAGTCAGTTCATGAGCCTTTTCGGGATCCAATCTGAATAGCGCCGGCCTTATGAGTGATCTATAGATATACAACTTCTGCACAAAAAACAATGCCCCCGAATTGCGTTCAGGGGCATTCAAATGTAAGCGGGCAAATTTGTTCAAAACAAACAACCCCGCACAAGCATCTCAAGATTTTCAGATAAAGTCGGAACGGCTGGATTCGAACCAGCGACCTCCAGTTCCCAAAACTGGCGCGATACCGGGCTACGCTACGCTCCGCAATTCACAACAAATTTACGCATTGATGCCTTTTGTTGCAAACCAGAATTCAGTTCTTCAGAGATGATCTTACTTATATTATGCATATTTTGCAGGGAGAATGCGATCTGCTCTGCTTAATGCTGATACTAACTACCAGATCACAATTCTTTTGTCCTCAGGCCTTACCATAGGGTCTCCCGGCTTTCCTCCGAATGCTTTCATGAATTCCTCCATGTTGGAAAGCGGACCGATCACTCTGAACTCGTTTGGCGAATGGGAGTCAGTCTGTACAAGCAATCTCAATCTCTCCGGCCTCATGTTGTCGCGCCATACTTGTGAATGAGAAAGAAAGAATCTCTGCTCCGGCGTAAATCCGTCTATCGGAAACCTGTCTTTTCCCTCGAGCGCTTTCTGGAGTCCGTAGTATGCAATGATAAGTCCGCCGAGGTCAGCAATATTTTCGCCAAGCGTGAGCTCTCCGTTAACATTCAGGTCATCGAACACTTTATAGCCGTTGTACTGTTCTACAAGCTTGTCAGCCCTTTCCTTGAATTTTTCAGCATCATCTTCAGTCCACCAGTCGGTCAGATTTCCGTATGCATCATACTTTCTCCCCTGATCATCAAATCCGTGAGTTATCTCATGTCCGATCACCATTCCGATGCCGCCGAAGTTGACAGCATCATCAACATCAGGATCATAGAAGGGCGGCTGAAGGATTCCTGCGGGAAACACGATCTCATTTTTTGAAGAGCTGTAATATGCATTTACGGTTTGCGGAAGCATCCACCATTCGGTCCTGTCGACCGGCTTATTTATCTTTCCCAAATAGTAGCGGGTGTTGAATTCATCAGCACGCTTCATGTTCTCATAGAGCGAACTCCTGTCAATCTTCAGTCCCGAAAAATCCCTCCACTTATCCGTATAGCCGATCTTCACTACAAACGTGGAAAGCTTTTCAAGAGCCTTCTTCTTTGTCTCATCGCTCATCCATTCATTCTGCATAAGCCTGTCTTTGAATGCCTCTTTGATGTAACCAACCATTTCAAGCGCCTTTCGCTTAGCTTCGGGCTTGAATTTCTCGGCCACAAACATTTGTCCCAGCGCCTCACCCATTGCATCTTCCACAAAATCAACACTAACTCTCCATCTCTCCTTTTTTTGTTCAATTCCGCTCAATGCACCGCTGTAGAAGGCAAACACTTCGTCAGCGAATGGCTTGCTGAGTTTATCCCCGGCGTTTCTGAGAAGGACCCATTTCAGATAATTCTTCCAGGTGTCCGTGTCCGTATCGCCAAACATGCGGTTCAGCTCCTTGAAGAATTCCGGTTGTCCGACATTTATCCCCTTTTCAAAATTGCTCTTATCGTTTATATGCAATTTTTCAAAGAGCATTTCCCAGGCAAAGTCAGGCATCAGAGTCTTGACTTCGTTCAGGCTCATCAAATGGTATGTTGCTTCCGCCTGCCTCATCTCCATCCTGCTCATCATGGCTTTTGCAAGGCGGGTTTCGAAGGCGAGCACACTGTTTGAAATTGCTGAGGCAGAACTTCTGTCATATCCGGTATTGACGAACATGTTCTCTATGAACTTCCTGTATTTTTCGAGAAGTTCAACGGACTTAGCATCATCCTTCAGATAATAATCCCTGTCCGGCATTCCGAGCCTGCTTTGATACAACTGCAGGATCACGTTCTCGCTGTTCCTGTCGTCCTGTCCGGCCCATATTGAAAACAACCCTCCGCCACCTGCCTTCTTCATTTCGGTGAATACATTCATAACATCAGCGTTGGCAGAGATCGCATCTATGCGTGCAAGATCATTTTTGACCGGGTTCATTCCATCCGCTTCGATCTTCTGCGTATCGAGTGCTGTGTAGTAAAGATCGGCAAGCTTCTGCGCATTTGAGTTCGAGCTCAGCAGCGGATCTCTTTCCAGTATTTCCTTCAGGGCCTTCTCGTTATCAACCGCAATCTTTCTCCAGTTGCTCCAGCTTGCGTAATCCGGCGGGATCGGATTATTCTTCAACCAGTTTCCGCTGGAGTACCTGTAAAAGTCAGAGTTTGGATCAATATTGAAATCCATGTCCTCAACCGTGATACCTCCGTTAGAGTATCCCGGAGAATTTATCTGCGCCGGCAGGATATCTGCCATTATTGAAATGCAGAGTAATACAAACAGTCTATAAAGTAGTTTCATTTTCATTATTGGTTTGAATTTCCGTTTCCTGAAAAATCAGCAGGCCTCTTCACGGGATGGATTTAAAAGCGACCCTGTTAACGAAAGCCGGTTGCCTTCATTTCATGCAGGCTAAGTAAGTCTGCCGTTTCTGAAGAAAACTCAATGAACAGCATACGCCCGAAAAGGGGGCGCTGCATATTCAATTTTGAGATACGTTAAGAATCCTTTCGGGGTTTCCCTTTACGGGGTCATTCGAAAATGTGCTGCTGGCCTTCGTCAAGAATGATGATCCGCCTTGAGAGTGGATCATCATACTCACTTCCCGAACCCGATGATCCGTTCGGATCTTTGGTAATGAGTTCGCGGAGCACATCGAGCGGTTCGTCGGGGTCGTTTCTGTATTCAATGCAACCGTAGTGTACCGGGATCATGTATTCGGCCTTGAGATCTTCGAACATCTTCAGAGCGCCGAAAGAAGTAACGTGATTGAAATTGTCTATCTCCATGCAGTCCCGGCAAGGCCCGATTGGAATAAGCGCAAGGTCTATGCTGAATTTTCTGCCGATGGCCTTGAATGCCTCGTCATCGTAATTCGTATCACCCGGATAGAATACGGTCTTTCCTTTGTACTCGATGACAAAACCCGTGCATCCCGGAACATGCCACAGATAGCTGTCGAAGCCGAACCTTCCGCCGTAGTGAACCGTGAATACTGTCGTAACCTTGACACCGTCAAGCACTTTTGTCTCTCCGACGTAGTTCTTCTTCCTTGTGTTGCCGGTCTTCATTCTTACAAGATCAAGCTCGGGATAGTCGGGCAGGAAGTCCTCGACGCCCGCTGGGAAGACCACTTTGGTTCCCGCAAACTTTTTATTGTCATTGATATCGCCAAGTGTTGCAAGACTGAGGTGATCCATGTGCGCATGTGATACAAGCACGAGGTCAAGCCGGGGAACATCAACAAGATCGAGAGCCGCTTCATTCTTCCTTACCATCAATCCGCCGATGACATCGTTGAATACGGGATCTATCAGAATCACCTTGTCTTCGATCTGAAGCAAGACGGTGCTGTGGCCCACCCACAAAGCGGAAAGCCCAACGCCTTCCTTAACCGGTTCTTTCACCTTGTTTTTCACCTCGCCCGGACTACCGAACATGGCTTTGGTTGCATTCTCAACAAACAATCTACCTGCAAAGCAGGATTGAAGAAGCATAGCGGTTGAGGCTATCATCACCGTTGCAAGCAAACGCAAAGCGGACGATCTTGGATCACTTTTTTTTCTTTGAGACATTAATAGTATTTGAAATTGATTCCTATTGTGTAGCTTGACCTTTCATTGAAATTGTAACTTCCCTGAAGTCCCAATATCCCGTACAAAACATACAACCCGCCTTCGATTCCGAAATAATCTTCAGGCGAATCTGCTCCGGAATTTCTGTGAAACCACTTTGCGCCAAGTGATCCCGCAAGATGTTCTCCGTAATGCTTTATGGGGAACGTGAATCTCAGTCCTGAAGCGATTCCGAAATTGTCGTAACCCGCATAGTCAAAGCCGGCTGTTGAAACCTCGGGCTGAACAAATAACTCAACAGATCCGGCATTCCTTCTTACCGGATTCACCATAAAAAACTGAACCGGAGAAACGTACTTATTGGCAGCGAAGGAAAAATTCAATGGCACGATATTCCACTTAAGGCCGAAACTCAGTCTGCCGTCAACAGAATTTGCATCGTGGTTGTAAACAGGTGACGGAATTGCCTGAAGCAAAGTCCATGACAAGAATTTAACAGCAGGCCGTTCAACATCTTTCTTCTTTTCTTCTTTGCCCTGAGCAAGAACACTTTGCACGGAGAACTGAAAGACTGTCAGAACAACCAAAACAAAAGCAGACGAAATCGAGGTCTTTGAGAGAAACAATTTAATCACTTTTCATT
>JRYG01000911.1_pt1 | contig 17584 bp, 15 predicted proteins | sample 235341 | NCBI WGS metagenome assembly JRYG01 (sample SAMN03074218, study PRJNA261478) | activated sludge metagenome | biome: Wastewater Treatment Plant; feature: Wastewater; material: Activated sludge; isolation source: activated biomass of a wastewater treatment plant treating hydrocarbon... ... | reverse complement strand
GGATCGTTGTAAAGCTAAACTTTCCGCAGGCGCTCCTGGGTACCGCTAAACTTACCGCAGGCGTTCCGCGGCCTTTTTCAGTGCCTCCGGCGTACCCACATCGAGCCACCAATCGGCATCGTGGGGATAGGCGCGGATGAGTTGAGTAGCGGCGGCTTGGAGGTACACATCGATCATAGAAAACACCTGCTGGCCGGCGGGCATAAAATCGAAGATAGCGGGGTTAACAGCGTGGATACCGCTGAAGGCCATCGGCTCCGACGCGGCGGCCGGCCTCGCGGTGCGTTCCTCGCCCGTTTTGGCATTGCGCCAGCCGCAGAGCAATCCGTTTTCATCAAAAAGCAAGTAGCGGCTGCTGGAGCGGCGGCGCACCGCCAGCGTAGCCAGGGCATCGCTGCTGATATGGCGGCGATAGAATTCCGCCAGGTTCATATCGGTAATAATATCGGAATTGTAAACCAGAAAAGGGGCGTCACGGAGAAACCATGCCGCTTTTAGCAGCCCGCCGCCGGTATCAAGCAGCAGGTCGCGTTCGTCGGAGATGAGGACCTCCATATCGAATGAATGCCGGCTGAGCCAGTTTATTATCTGGTCGGCCAGGTAGTGTACATTGACAATCGCGCCTGTACAGCCGGCGCGTTCCAGGTTGCGCAGGGCGATTTCGAGCAACGGTTTGCCGCCGACTTCCACCAGCGCTTTGGGGCGCGTCAGTGTAAGCGGTTGCAGGCGGGTACCCAATCCTGCTGCGAAAACCATTGCTTTCATGGCGATAAATTAGCGGATACTCACGCGGCGAACTATTGAGCCGTCAGCAGTATGAAGCGCTACCCAATACAGGCCGGGGGTGAAAGCATTGACATCGGTAACGGCTTGGCGGCCATCAACGGCTTGTTCCCACACCTGTTGGCCCATCATATTGATCAGCGACATGCGGGTGGCGTCGATATTTTTCCACTCGACATACAAATTGTTGCCGGCGGGGTTGGGGAAAACGCTCACCTGAGGTTCATCATCGCCGGGAGCGCCGGCTACGGTATCATTGATCAGGATTACCGTAAAAACGCCGCCGTGCGGCAGTGTAATCGAAATGGGGTTGCCGTTCACATCGATGGCCTTGGCGCGTTCGATGACCAGGTCGAAGGGAATTTCGGGTTCTGAGCGGCCGCCGATGATATCGGAGCTCACCACATAACGCAACGTAGCGGCCCTGCCGTGGCCGTCGATGCCGGTGGCGTCATTGCGGCGCGACATAGCCCAGTCGTGGCGGCCCAGGTTTTGGGCGTACAAGTCGCGCTCGAGCGTGAGCACTTCGCCGGGGGCGCCGAAAAATTCGCTGCCGGTATAATCGATTACGGCTGTGCCAGGCACCACCAGATCAAACGGATATTGAACATCGAGGCCCAGGCCGTGGAGATTATCGATAGGAAACGCTGCATCGCCGACCATCAGGTGGGCGATTACTTCGAAAACGCCGTCTTCGGTAATAGTAATAAAAGGCGTTTCCAGTTCAAGGTAAATCGGCGGATCGCCGGGCACGCTGGTAGTTGTAAAATCAAACTCGGGGTTGTAGTTGAGGTGGATGGCGTTGATATCATTGGCGTCGATAAGCCCGTCGCCGTTGCAGTCGAGGTGTTTGTCATTGACTCCTGCTGAAGCAGTCGGCCAGTCTTCTGCCAGGTTCGGCGCCCAGGCAATGGGGTTGGAGGGCTGTGGAAACACCGTGCGGGGCGGCCCCATCAGGTTGTAATCGAGGCCGATTTGCAGCAAATCGTATTGGTTGGCTACGCCGTCGCCGTTGGCGTCGCCGGGCCATACGCAATCGGTGAGCTCGCACATCTCATTGGGAGAACCGGAGAAAACATTGTGGCATACTGCGTCGGCGCAGCCCTCGTTGTTGGAGATCGTCAGGCACACTTCCACGTTTGAGCCCTGCATGGCAAAATAGGCCGTGCCGTTGGCGTCAAAGATAAGCGGTAAACCGCCGAGGTCCCAGGAGTGGTTGTCGTAATCAACCGACGTATTAAACAATACTACATGCTCGTCGTCGAGGAAAGCGAACATAAACCCGGCTTCGCAGGTATTGCTCCAGCTTTTGAGGGGGGCGGACAACAGCAACAGCAGTCCTACCACCCACTTGCCTGCATGCGAAGCGATAGAGCGATGGAAAATTGTGCCGATGTTGCGCTGGAATCGTAGTGCCATATTCCTGACTTGAATCGCTTTGGAACGCAATTTACTCAATGTACAAATTTGATTGAAATTAGTTAAATAAAAAAAGAACAAAACTGTTCATTTGTAATTGAAACGTCAACTTTTAAATGCAGTTTAAAATATTGGAAACAAGCTAATTATCTTTACAATACAGATGCGAATGTTGTCTAAGTTAAATAACCCAATATGACCGGAAAAAAGCTGATCACGCTGCTGGCTGCTTTCTCGCGACACGAGTTGCAAAGTTTCAGAAAATACCTGGGGTCTCCTTTTTTTAATGACAACAAAGACCTCGGGTTGTTGCTCGACGCGGTGGCGCCGCAGTTGCTTGATGATGCTGCGCATCCGATGGATAAATATGCGGTTTGGAAAGCCGTTTACGGCAGTCGGGCATTTGACGACGACCAGCTTCGGCGCCTTTACTCCGAAGTCACCCAGGAAGCTTTGTCTTTTCTGGGCTTTCGCCAATACAAACGCGACGCCTGGCGACCCGCCGTTGACCTGCTGCCACAACTGGCGAAGCGCAAACTCGACAAACATTTTGCAGGCGCCAACCGACAAGCTCGCGAAGCGTTGTACAAACATCCGTTGCGCGACGCCGATTATCACTACGGCAGTCATCTGCTGGGGCTTTACGGCCATCAGCACCAGGAACAAATGGGGACCAAAGTAATTGACTATCAACACCTGGAGCAGGCCGACTACCACCTCGATTGTTTTTATATTGCCCGAAAGCTACGTCATTATTGCGACGCCCTCGATTACCGCAATACTTTGTCTTTGCAGGCAGATATTCACCTGTTTCCGCAGTTTCTGGATTTGGTCCGCGAAAGTCGTTATTATCAGGAACCCATAGTAGCGGCATATTATCTGGTTGCAGGTATGTTGCTCAAGCCGGACGAAGAGGATTGTTTTATCGAACTCAAACAATTGCTCGCCGGCGAAACGGCCCGGTTTTCCGATCAGGAATTGCGCTCTTTTTACATCTACCTTTTCAACTACTGCATTGACACCAAAATCAACCGTGGGCAGCCCGCTTATTTTGTCACATTGTTTGAACTCTACCAGCGCGCGCTCGAACAGGGATTTATCATCAAAGACGGAATTTTGCCCACCCAGGATTACAAAAACATTATCACTGTGGGCTTGCATATCAGGGCATACGACTGGGTAGAGGGGTTCATCCGGCAATTTACTCCCAAATTGCCGCCTGAAGACCAACTCAACGCCACCAACTTCAATCTCGCGAAAGTTTATTTTTCGCAAAAGCAATACGACAAAGTCATCGAGCAACTGCGAGAGGTAGAATACCCTGATATTGTGTATGCGTTGGGCAGCAAACTCATGTTACTCAAAACCTACTACGAACTTAACGAGTACATCGCTCTCGACTCGCTTATCGATAGTTTCCGGGTGTATTTGCAGCGCAACCAGACGATTTCGCGGGGCGTGAAGTATCAATACCTTAACGTTTTGCGCTTCGTCAAACTGCTGTCAAATACCTTGCCCCGCGACAAACCCCGTTTGGCCAAGATTCGAAAGCAAATCAACGAATGCGAGGCGCTTGCCGATAAGGCCTGGATTTTGGAGAAGCTGGAGGAGTTGGGGGAGTGATGCCGGGTGTTGTTTGTCAGTTGTGGGGGTTATCTTTGCTTTTAACACAGAATAGAAAGACAAAATAATATGAAACTTCGCTGTATCGCCGTAGACGACGAGAGCATGGCTCGCAAATTGCTGGAGGACTACATCCGGCAAATGCCGTTTTTGGAACTGGTAACCACATGCAAAAACGCTTTTGAGGCTATGGAGGTGTTGCAAAAAGAAGAAGTGCATCTAATGTTTCTCGATATTCAGATGCCGGGTATGCTGGGCACCAAATTTTTAAACAGCCTGAGCAACAGGCCTATGGCGGTTTTTGTGACCGCCTATGCCGGCTATGCCGTTGAAAGCTACGATTTGGATGTCGTCGACTACCTGATGAAACCTGTGAGCCTGGAACGCTTTGCCAAAGCGGCTCACAAGGCTCTTGATACCTGGCAGTTGCGCCATAGCGCACTGCCTGCCGCCACACCGGAAGCGGTAGAACACCCGGATTTCTTTTTCGTCAATTCGGAATATGCGCTGGTGAAAATCCCGGTGGCCAATGTGCTGTTCATAGAAAGCATGAAGGATTACGTAAAGATATACCTGTCTACCCAACCCCGGCCCGTACTGACCAAATCCACACTCAAGGGCATTGAAGAAAAATTGCCGGCGGGCAAATTTTTGCGCGTACACAAATCCTTTATCGTGCATGTAGACAAAGTGGAGATAATCCGCAACCATCAAATAACAATGGGGGCCCACGAGATACCCGTCAGTGAATCCAATATGGACGAATTATTGCGGTTGCTGCGCTATGAACGCTAGTGCCCGGGCATATCCAGCACTTTGCGGCGCAGTTCGAAATTGCGCCCCAGGTACACCTTTCTTACCATCTCATCAGCGGCCAGTTCTTCGGCAGTGCCGGCCTTCAGAATGCTGCCTTCAAACATGAGATAAGCCCGGTCGGTAATTGACAGGGTTTCTTGTACGTTGTGGTCAGTGATCAGGATGCCGATATTTTTGGTTTTGAGTTTGGCGACGATATATTGGATATCTTCCACGGCAATTGGGTCAATGCCGGCAAAGGGCTCGTCGAGCAGGATGAATTTTGGGTTGGTGGCCAGGGCGCGGGCGATTTCGGTGCGCCGGCGCTCGCCGCCCGAGAGCGTATCGCCGCGGCTTTTGCGCACTTTTTCGAGGCCGAATTCGGCGATGAGTTCTTCCAGTTTTTGATGCTGCTGCGCCTTGGCGAGCTTTGTCATTTCAAGCACGGCCATGATGTTGTCTTCCACGCTGAGTTTGCGAAACACGGAAGGTTCTTGCGGCAGATAACCGATGCCCTTTTGGGCGCGCCGGTACATCGGCAGGTCGGTGATGAGTTCTTCATCGAGGTACACATCGCCGGAATTGGGTTTGATAAAACCAACAACCATGTAAAAGGTAGTTGTTTTACCGGCGCCGTTGGGGCCTAGCAGCCCTACAATTTCTCCCTGCCTCACTTCTATAGATACGTCGCGCACCACTTGACGGGGGCCGTAAAACTTCACCAGGTTTTTGCTGCGTAGATAGATCATTAGTCGATGTACTCAATTTTGTGCAAAAAACGGAAGCCCAATGTGAGTTCCAAAGTCAGGTTACGCACCTTGCGTTCCGGCAGCGTGCGTTGCGTTCCGGTAAACGGGTCGGTCACATTCGGGATGGCCGGCTGCTGGTATTGCAGCGAAAAATCGGGGTTGACGGTAAGTTCGAGTATCATCCCCACCAATTCCGTAAAAGGCAATTCCATACCTCCGCCGAGTGTTAGTCCGTAGTTGAACTCCCGGATAAACTCCCGGTCGTCAAACGGAAAAATGGCATAAGCAGGGTTTTGTTCGTTGAAGTCATTGTACTGCGCCAGGTTGGTACTCAGGGTATAATCGCCGCGAACGCCCAGCATGTAATACAATTTGCCGGCGCCGGTAAAGGGGAATTTCTGTTTGCCGCCGACGGTCAGTGATATATTTCTGAACAAAAATTCATACGCCGGCGGTCGGAATAAATCGCCGTTGATTGGGTTTTGAAAGGTGCGGTTGCGCATGGCGCTGCCTTTGATGTGGTAGCCGCCCTGGGCAAAGATAGAGAAGTTGTTTTCTTCATCTGCTGATTCAATAAAGGCGATGCCGTGCATTTTGTACGATGGGTCGCGCTCAAAGTCGCTCCAACGCTGGCTACCCACGGTAAGACCGCCCTTCAAGCCGAAAGCATAGCTCTGGGCCGCCGCCGCCGCCGCCGCTGTCAGTAGTGCAAAGAGAAGTAGATGTTTTTTCATAATAATGTTTTATTGAAGGGGTATGAATAGACGCTCATAACCCCTCATAACCCCTTCCCGACTTCCCTTTGGTCAGTACGGGACTCCCCCGACATTTAGTCGGGACTCACTTCGTTCGCTTTCAGTCGCATAACCCCTTTATTTCACCCTCAACTGTTGCCCCAATTGAATATTATTATTCGTCAAATTATTGAGGCGTCGCAATTCGTCTACGGTAGTGCCATAGCGCTGGGAGATATTCCACAGCGTATCGCCTTTAATAACGGTGTGGTATTGGGGCGTATTTTCGTCGGTTGTGGGGGGCGTGACAGGCGTTGCTTCAGGTTCGCCGAAAGGATCTTCATTTTGGGGCGGCGTCACGGTTGATTGTCCGCCCTGAGGCGGCGTGCCGGTTGCCGGCGGCGCAGGGGGCTTTTGAGGTGTAATAACCGGCAGGGAGGGTTCGGGTTCAGCTTGTACGGGGGGAGAATTGTAATTGCCGTTGGGTTTTGTATTGGAATTGGGCTTATTGCCTTCAACTTCCATATCGAGCAGGCCGTCTACGTCTTTGTCTTTGGGCATTTGGTCGGGTACGGGTGCGGGCAGGGCGCCTTCGGTGCTTAGCCGGGGGCGGCTTTTTACCTTGCTGCCCCTGATCTTGATGCGTTCGTTGACGGCGGGTTCGCTGCCCAGGGTCATGCGGTTGCGCTTATATAGTTTGACCAGGTTGAGGGCGTAGTTCATCGAAATATCGCGCATGGTTTCGCCGGCTTTCACATAATGCCAGGTTTGGCGCCCCCGGTATGAACTGCGCTTGGGCTGCAGGAATACTTTAGTACCGGCGGGAATGGCTTTGCCTTCGTCAACTATATGTTCGTTGTAGTGCAGCAGACTGCGCAGGCGCACATCGGTGCGGCGGGCGATATCGGCAAGGGTTTCGCTGGAGTCGGAGAGCACATAACGCACATCATTAACGCTCAAAATGCCAACCATAACTTCTTCGGCGGGCGTTTCGAAATCGATGGTGGAAATTCTGTCGTATTTGTAGAGTTCGTAGCGTTCTATCAGGCTAATGAGTTTTTCGGGATAGGTCGCGCTAGTGGCATAACCGGCGCGCTTGAGTCCGTGCGCCCAGCGCTTGTAATCGGTGGGGTCGATTAGAAAAAGAAAGCCGTAGCGGTTATTTTTGAGGGGGTCGCGCAGAAATTCCGAGTGGGCTACAAAGCTGGCTTCATCCGATTTGTACACGCGGAAGCAGGATTTGACGATTCTGCCGTTGGCGTCGTATTCATCGTCTTCCTGCATGTAAGTTTTTCCCTTCCAGTCGTTGCCGCATTTAATACCAAAATGATTATTAGCATTGCGGGCCAAGGGGCTTTTGCCGGCGTTGGATTCCAGCAGGCCCTGTGCCAGTTTGATACTGGCGGGGATACCTGCGCGCTCCATTTCTCGAACGGCTATATCCTTATATTTTTCGACATAATTGCGAAAATCCTGATCTTGCGACCACACCTGGGCGCTGCTCAACAGGGCGAGGGCCAACCAAATTGCTTTTCTCATTATCTTGAATTATTGGGTCAATGATGCAAAAACGCAGAAAGTGTTAAAATTGCGATAGCGCCGGCCCTAAATTATCATTTTTTTAACCATTAATAGGCCCTTTCGTCGCGGTTTTCCATGTAATTCATAAAAGCCCTGTTGACCACCCGATTTCCGCCGGGGGTGGGATATTTGCCGGAGAAGTACCAGTCGCCGTTGTTATCAGGGCAAGCTTTGCGCAGCGCTTCCACGGTTTGATAAATCACTTCTACCTTGGGTTTGATATGCGGCGGCGTGATAATTTCCGCTATTTTTTGTGAAATCTCCTCATCCGTAAACAAGTCGTAAAGGGCGGATACTTCGTTTTTGATCTGTTCTTTGGGCAGGTTTTCCTGGGCTTTGCAGCGCTCGTAGGCTTCCTGCATGAGGTGCTCGCGGTCCGATTCCCTGAGCAGGGCCACCATGGCCTGGAAAGCCACGAATTCCTTCATTTTCGACATGTCGATGCCGTAGCAGTCGGGGTACCTGATCTGCGGCGCCGACGATACGATGACGATTTTTTTGGGTCGCAGCCGCGATACGATTTTGATGATGCTGTCGCGCAAGGTCGTTCCTCGCACGATAGAGTCGTCGAGCAACACCAGGGTATCTTTTTCATTTTCGACGATACCGTAAGACACATCGTAGACGTGCGACATCATTTCTTCGCGCGAGGAGGTATCGGCGATAAAAGTGCGTTGTTTTTCGTCTTTGACAACGATTTTTTCAACGCGGGCGCGCAAAGTCAGAATCTTTTCGAGTTTGGCAGGTTTGATATCGCTGCCCATCTTCAAGATCTTGTCGCGTTTGATATCGTTGAGCCTGGTTTCAATACCCTGGATAAGTCCGTAAAAAGCGGTTTCGGCAGTATTTGGAATAAACGAGAATACGGTATGTTTGAAATCGTAGTCGACGGCTTTGAGCACGGCGTCGGCCAGAAATTCGCCCAGCCTTTTCCTTTCCATATAGATATCGCGGTCGGTGCCGCGAGAAAAATAGATGCGCTCAAATGAGCATGAGGCGCGCGGGGAGGCCTCGATAAAGGGTTTTTCGGAGATCGTCCCGTTCTTTTTAACGATAAGCGCGTGCCCGGGTTTGAGTTCGCGCACTTTGCTGAAATGCACGTTAAAGGTAGTTTGTATTGCCGGGCGTTCGGAGGCGGCCACGGCAATTTCGTCGTCGCAATAGTAGAAGGCCGGGCGGATGCCGGAGGGGTCGCGCATAACGAAGGCGTCGCCGTGGCCGATCATGCCCACCATCACATAGCCCCCGTCGAATTTTTTGCTGGCGCGCCGCAGCAGGCGCTGAATATCGAGGTGATCATAGATCAGGTTGTTGATTTGCTGGTTGGTGTAGCCGTCGGGTTTAAACCAGGTGTGGAGGCGCTGTACCTCGTCGTCGAGGAAGTGGCCGATTTTTTCCATGACTGTCACCGTGTCGGCTTTTTCTTTGGGGTATTGGCCGAGTTCCACCAGTTCCTGGAAGAGCTCGTCAACATTGGTCAGGTTGAAATTGCCGGCCAGGATGAGGTTGCGGTTTATCCAGTTATTCTGTCGCAGGAAGGGGTGGCAGGTTTCTATACTATTGTCGCCGTGCGTGCCGTAACGCAGGTGCCCCATCAGTACTTCACCCACATAGGGTTTGTTATTTTTCATCCATTCGGGGTCGTGCAACTGCTCGGGTGGCAGGTCCTTGAAATGCCAGTATATCTGGCTGAACAGGTCGTGGAGGTAGTTGGGGGCGTTGCTGCGCTTGCGGCTGATATATTTTGCGCCGGGCACGGGGTCGAGTTTGAGCGTAGCCATGCCTGCGCCGTCCTGTCCGCGGTTGCGCTGTTTTTGCATCATCAGCCGCAGCTTGTTGATGCCGTATAGCGAGGTGCCGTATTTCTCCTCATAGTATGCAAGTGGTTTGAGCAGCCGTATCAAGGCGATACCGCACTCGTGCTTTATAGCTTCGCTCATTGTTTGGCGACTTAAATTGAAGTGCAAAAGTATACTGAAAAAACTACGCTGCCAACCGGAAAGTTGAGTATAATTCAACTTCTGTTAACAAAAGCGCCGTATCTTTTCAGCCGCAAAGCGCAAAACCAATGGAGCCGGCATTTTTTCGCTATAACGAAGATTTTACTTTATTTGGCCAGCAGCACCTGATCATGATGGGGCTAACCTTGCTGGGGTGTATCGCCCTGCCGTATGTGGGCCGGCGCCACCTCAGTGAAAAACAGCAACTCGGCGTTGCCCGCGGCATTAAGGTAGTATTGGCATTCTGGGTGCTGTTCTGGATTGCTGTGCGTATCGCCCAGGGCTATTTTGATCCCGCCACCGACTTGCCTTTCGACTTGTGCAATATGATGTCGCTCGTATTGCCTTTTATGATGTGGCGACCGTCGCACAAGGCTCACGAGATTTTTTATTTCTGGATTTTGGCCGGTACAATCCAGGCTGTTCTTACGCCGCATTTGTACGAAGGTTTTCCCAATTATACTTTTTTTAAATACTGGTTTGTACACGGCGGGCTGGTGATATACGCCATTTATATTACCTCGGTTTTCAAGTTGTACCCCACCTGGCGGAGCGTCTGGCGGGCTTTTGGTTATTTGCAGGCTTATGCCGCTTTTGTGTTAATTGCAAATTTGATTATCGGGTCCAATTATATGTACCTCCTGGGCAAACCGCCGACAGCGTCGCCACTCGATTTTCTGGGGCCCTGGCCCTGGTATTTGCTTATCGTGGAAGCCCTCGCCCTGGCAATGTGCGCATTGGTGTATTTGCCGCTGGCGCTATCCCGCAACCGGGTGGTACGGGGGTGAGGTTGCCGGTTGTCCGTTGTGGGTTGTGGTCCGTCGTTCGTTTATAAGTTTAATAGTTGATAGGTTTATGAATTAGAGTAAACCTATAAAACTCCCGACTTCCCTTCGGTCAGTACGGGACTCCCCCGATTTTCAATCGGGACTCACTGCGTTAGCCTTCGGTCGCATCAGCATCCCGACCTCCTTCCAGTCGGTACGGGACTCACTTCGTTCGCATTAGCAAATCAGCAAATCTGTACATCAACCTACTTCACCGCCTCAAAAGTCATATCCAGTCGGCAGAAATTACTGTAGGGGGTAAAATCATTGAGAAAAAAGACAATCTCCATCCGAAAATCCTGACCGCTGAGCAGCGTTTTCACATTGCGCAGGGTAGGCAATAAATCTACCACCTCATCGGCGCGCCCGCGCAGGTCGTCGATATAAAAAACCTCGTCGGCAAAAGAGCATTCCTCTCCGTTATTAGGGCAGAAGCGCACTGAAATCTGCTCCACAAAATACAAACTCAGGTTATCGAGCGAAGTGATACGCGCAAAAGTGGGATTGATACCATAAATGAGCGAAGGATCCGTATTGCTTTGTTGTAAATAGGCCGCAAAATTGGTATTGATATTGTCGAATTCGAATACCAGCGCGCGGGTGGGGGCAAATCCAGGGGGGATTTCGAAAGTAAAATTGGGATATACCATTTCAAACAAACGCTCTCTGCTGTCTTTGCGGCAACCCGCCCACAAAAGCGCTAACAATACAATGGCAGTGGTTTTATACATAAGGAATGTCGAGTTTTTACAAAGAACGAAAGAAAGCGCCAAAAAAATGCGTTTTATTCAAAATATAACTATCTTACGCCACAAAGTTTCAAATCTATATTTTGAAAGTACCCTAACTTTTTAAATACTATGGGTGAGCAGAAAGTACTATTGGCTACTGATGGGATGGTTATGCAGCGCTTTGTGCGCAACCTGCTCCGGGACGTACGCGCTTTCGAGTATATGTTGAATAACGACTGGTTTGAGAGCGACGTGATTCGCATCGGCGCTGAGCAAGAGATGTGCATGGTTGACAGCAAGACCTTTAAGCCCGCCACCATCGCCACCGAGGCGCTGAAAAAATTAAAACAATACGAATGGGCGGGTACGGAGTTGGCCAAGTTCAACCTCGAAACCAACCTTACTCCGCTTGTCTTTACGGGCGATTGCCTTAGCAAGCTGGAAGCCGAAAATACATACCAGCAAAAGATTATTCGCGAAAAACTAAAGGGGCTGAATGCCTCGGTAATCCTCACCGGTATATTGCCTACGCTGCGCAAATTCGACCTTGAATTGCACAACCTGACTCCCAAAGAGCGCTATTTTGCGCTGATGGAATCGATCAACAACCAACTGATTGGTTCGGCGTATGAGTTGCGGCTGTCGGGTATCGACGAATTATTGGTGAAGCACGACTCCCCGCTGCTGGAGGCTTGTAATACGAGCTTCCAGGTGCATTTGCAGGTGCCGCCTTCGCGTTTTGTCCAGATGTACAATATTGCGCAAACGCTGGCAGCGCCCGTGCTGGCCATCTCCGCCAATTCGCCCATTGTATTCGGCAAGCGGCTTTGGCACGAGACAAGGATTGCCCTTTTCCAGCAGTCGCTCGATATTCGCACCACGCACGACCACATGCGCGAGCGCAGCCCGCGCGTGAGCTTCGGCTCGGGCTGGCTCGACCAATCCATTCTTGAAATTTACAAAGAAGATATCGCCCGCTTCCGCGTGCTGCTCAGCGCCGACGTGGAGGAAGATTCGCTGGAAATTATTCAGCAAGGGCAGGTGCCAAAACTCAGGGCATTGCAGGTGCACAATTCTACGGTGTACCGCTGGAATCGCCCCTGTTACGGCATCAGCGACAACGGTAAACCTCACCTGCGCATCGAAAACCGGGTGTTGCCGGCAGGCCCCACTATCATAGACGAAGCGGCCAATGCCGCCTTCTGGCTGGGCGCCATGATGGGAATGGCCCAGGAATACCCCGATATTCGCCGGTACCTGCTTTGGGAAGATGTGCGTGACAACTTCAGCAAGGCCGCACAATTCGGTATCGATTCCCAGTTTAACTGGTTTAAAGACAAAAAGGTATCGGCCTGCGACCTGGTGCTCGAAGAATTACTGCCCTTGTCGCGCAAGGGACTGGAAAGCCGCGGCGTGGATACCGCCGATATCGACAAGTATCTGGGCATCATTGAAGCCCGCGCCCGCGAACATATGAACGGCGCTCGCTGGCAATTGCGCGCATTTACCAAACTCAAAAAAGAAGTAGGTCGCGATGAAGCCCTCTCTGTGATGACTTCCGCTATTATTAAAAATCAAACCAAAGGCGATCCTGTGCACAAATGGCCCATGCCCGAGGCGGAAGACCTCGACAATTACCACCCCTCGCAACTGAAGGTGGACGAGTTCATGGAAACCGACTTGTTTACCGTGCAAAAAGACGACTTGCTCGAATTGGTGGCAGAACTCATGGACTGGCGCCGCGTGCGCTATATGCCGGTGGAAGATTCCAAAGGCAATCTCTGCGGTCTGGTCACCTCCCGCTTGCTACTGCGCCATTTTTCGCACTGTAGCCGTACGCAAACCAAAGAAATCGCCACCGTTAAAGATATAATGATCAAAGATCCGATCACCATCACGCCCTCCGCAACCATTCTGGAGGCTATGAAGGTGATGCGCGAAAATAAAATTGGCTGCCTGCCCGTAACCAAAAACGGCGAACTCATCGGCATTATTACCGAAATGGATTTTCTGCGCATCTCCAGCCGGCTTATCGAGCGGCTCGAACGCTGAATTAAGTGAAATTGCGAAAATTCGCTAATTAATCGTACTTTTGCCGCTCAACCGCATCCGGCTATGAATGGCAAAAGTTCCAATGAGAAAATAATTTTTGGCTTAAAGGTCAAGCAATTGCGGCAGCAAAAAGGGCTGTCTTTTGCCGAGTTGGCAGATCAAAGCGGCATGTCGGTGTCGTATCTCAATGAGATAGAAAAAGGCAAAAAATATCCTAAAGAGGATAAAATTCACGTGCTGGCCCATGCGCTGGGCGTCAAACAGGAAGACCTGGTGTCCGACCACCTCAACAGCGCGCTGGCGCCTGTGGGAGAATTGCTGCAATCCAATTTTTTGAATGAATTGCCGCTCGACTTGTTCGGCATCGAATTGTCGAAAGTGGTGCAGATCATAGCCGAGGCGCCGGCCAAAGTCAACGCATTTATTTCTACGCTGCTCGATTTGTCGCGCAATTATGCGCTGCGCGAGGAGAATTTTTACTTCGGCGCACTGCGCTCTTACCTGGAGTTGCACAATAATTATTTTGAAGAAATCGAGAACGCTGTTGACGCTTTTTGCCGGGAATACGGCATACCGCCGGAACGGCCCCTGTCGCCCGATTTGCTCAGGTCTTTATTGGAGCGGTATTTTGGCTACCGTATTGTCGACAACGGGCTCGACGCCCACCCCGAGCTCAGCGAATTGCGCGCGGTATTTGTGCCCGAGAAAAAAGAGTTGCTGCTCAACAGCCAGCTTACGCCGGTTCAGAAATCTTTTCAGTTTGGCAAGGAATTGGGCTTTGCCATTTTACAACTAAAAGAACGGGCGGTAACTTCATCGCTGTTGCGCGGGCGGGTATTTGAGGAGGTGCTCAATCATTCCAAAGCCACCTATTTTTCCGTGGCGCTCCACCTGCCGCTGAAGCCCTTTGTAGTTGATGTTCGCGATTTTTTTGCCAAAGAAAAATGGGACGGCGAGGCTTTCCTGGCTATTATGCGGCGTTATGAAGCTACGCCGGAAATGTTCTTCCACCGTCTCACCAACGTGCTGCCAAAGTTTTTTGAACTGCCCAAGCTCTTTTTCCTTCGGTTTCTTCACGATCCGGCCAATGATTTATTTGAAATAGATAAAGAACTCCACCTGAGCCGCCGTCATCAGCCCCACGGCAACGGCCTTTTCGAACACTACTGCCGCCGCTGGGTGGCCCTGTCGCTGCTCAACGACCTGCACCAGATGCAGCGCGAGGGCAAATTTGTAGACGCTATTGTGAGGGCCCAGCTCTCCCGTTATATCGATACGGATGACGAATACCTGTGTATCACACTGGCCAGGCCTGGTTATCCTTCGCCCAACCGCAATGTGAGCGTCACCCTGGGATTGTTGCTAACCCCCGAGTTACGCCGCCAGGCCGCTTTCCTCGACGATCCCGCAATACAGACCCTCGATGTCAATAAAACCTGCGAACGCTGTCCGCTTGTCGACTGTGCCGAGCGCGCCGCACCCCCGATTGTGGTGGAAAAACGCGAAAAGCTCAGACGTATACAGGCTAAACTGGGAGCGCTGGGCGCGGGGGGATAGGTTGGTAAATTTTCTTATTTTTGCCCAAACTTCACCTATGAAAATACAGCTCCCCTTATGGGCATTTGCGCTGGGAATACTGATACTAGCCGCCTGCAACAACAATCCTGCTCCGACAGATCAACCCGGCAATACGCCGGCTGCGCCTGCTGACACCGCCCAATCGCAGCAGCCCGATACAGAGGGGGTAAGCGAAGATTACGAAAATACCAACCGTGTAATATGGCAAAAACCCGATCTGGTGCTCAACCTGCTGGGCAATTTGAAAGGCAAAACGGTGGCTGATATTGGCGCCGGCACCGGTTTTTTTACATTGCGCCTGGTTCAGAAAGCCGACAAAGTCATCGCCATTGACGTCGACCCACGCTTTACTTCCTATCTCGATAGTGTAAAAGTACTCGAATTGCCCGAGCACTTGCAGGGCAGGCTGGAAACTCGGCTGGCGGCGCCCAACAACCCCAAACTCGGCGCCGAGGAAGTTGATGTGGTTGTTATCGTCAACACCTTTATGTACTTGCCCAACCAGGTGGAGTACCTGCGCACGCTCAAAAAAGGCCTCAAGCCGGGCGGAAAATTGCTGATCATCGATTTCAAGAAAAAACGCACGCCCGTAGGGCCGCCCGTCAACATACGCACCGATCTCTACACGGCGGAAGAAGCGCTGTACCAGGCCGGTTTCCGCAATATTACGGCTAACGATACTACGCTCGACTACCAGTATATTCTCACTGCGCTTAAGTAAGGATTATCAACTGCTCCCGCTCAGGCCCGATAGACACGATACTGACCCTCACGCCGAGGTATTGTTGAAGCCGGGTGAGGAAGAGGCGTATCATGGTTTATATGTCCATCTCACATTTTGTAAGTCCTATCAAGATAAAAACGCATCCCAAATTGGAGTTTTGCAGCACTAATATATGACCTGCATATTGCAAAATAAGGCTAAACGAATGAGTTCTGCAAGGAATATGAGCAAGTATGGCTGGAAATAGTGAAGTTCATTACGTAGATATCATTTTCCAATTCCCCCAATTTTGTCGACAAAAAGGAGAGTATTACAGGAAGACGCTGCGGCCTCTTCCCTCTTTACATATCCCCCACCGAAAACCCCTGAAAAACCAACTCATACCCACTCAGCACTTTCGCAATCTGGTGCGTCTTAGCCTTTAGCTGCGCTTCCGAGTATTGTTTCTCGTTGAGTTTCACCTCGGCAAGGAGGGCTTTTTTTTCTATATGGTTTATGGCGACGATATCGATTTGATTTTGGAAACCGCTTTCCCAATAGCTACCTATTTCAGACCAATCGCCGGAAAGCGATAACTTTTCGATGAAATATTTTTCTAAAAACCTGCCGCTATACATTGGAAAATCCCGGACGATCAGTTTTTTGAGGTAATCAAAATTCCCGATTTCAACGGCGCCCCTGTTTTTATAGATGAACCGAAACCAAAAATGGAGGAAATTATCTTCGATTTCGTATTTGATATTTCTCGAGCCAGGTTTGGCAAAAATCGGCTGGATTTTTCGGATGATCTGGTAATCCGATTCGAGGCGACTTAAATATCCGCCTATATCTTTTTGCAGGATGCTTTCGATCTCGGTTCGGGAGGTTTTTGACGAGGCAAGCAACGACAATATGGAAAAATACGTGGTGTATTCCTTGCCAAATTCTTCAATCAATACATTTTTGCCTTCCTCCAGGAAAAGCGAATTCTCGCGCAGGATTTCCCCCAGCATACCGTCGAAGGTGAGCAGGCTTTTATCCACAAAATTTTCTACGTATTTGGGTACTCCGCCGCTGAATATGTAAAATGCCAGTAGGTCTTTGGGCTCATAGTGCGGATAGTATTCCGAGATGATTGTCTTGAGCGTATCTACTGTAAACGGCCTGACGTATAGCCTCTCGTTGGCGCGCCCAAAGAGGGGTTCTTTGTTACTTTCAAATATTTTTTTCATTAGCGAATAAACCGACCCGCTGAGGATTAGATTCATTTTGGTGCGGTCTTTTTTTCTGTCCCACAAATCCTGTATTTCGCTGTAAACGGCCGGGTTTATCCGGTTGAATTCCTGGAATTCGTCGATAACCAGGGTGAGGGGTTCCCGTTCTGTATAATCCAATAGTAAGCCAAAGATATCACGAAAACGAGTGATTTCGCCATAAATGTTGAGGCCCAACGTTGCGCGGATTTGTTCTGAAAACTCTTCGCAAAGTAGCCTTTCGTCTTTTCGGGCTACAAAAAAGTAGAGATACTTTTCTTTTTTCAGGCTTTCGACAATTAACCGGGTTTTGCCGATACGCCGCCGACCAACGACTACAGTCATCTGCGACGATTTACTTGCCGACATCTGCCGGGTGGCATTTAGCAGCTTGAGTTCTGTTTTTCTATCTGTGAATTTCATTTTGCAAAGGTAATAAAAATATCGTAACGGCTGTTACCGTAACCTATGTTACGATAATTTTACGACATACACACCTCATATATTATGATGGTGGAGATTCCCTTTACCGGCGAGCGCCGTGTGCGCATAACTATTCCTTTTTTGTCTTTCCCGAAGGGAATCTGCAACATCGCGCTAACACTTGCCCATTCAAGCGTTTCGCGTGTAGATGCCCTTGCGGGCATGACAACCAAAAAACATCCTTCAATCATCCTTTCCCCATCTCCATAATCCTGGTTGCCAATTTTCCGCAGCAGAACTGGGCATTACACCAAGCCCTTTCACCCAGTTGGG
>JRYG01000563.1_pt1 | contig 17620 bp, 14 predicted proteins | sample 235341 | NCBI WGS metagenome assembly JRYG01 (sample SAMN03074218, study PRJNA261478) | activated sludge metagenome | biome: Wastewater Treatment Plant; feature: Wastewater; material: Activated sludge; isolation source: activated biomass of a wastewater treatment plant treating hydrocarbon... ... | reverse complement strand
AGCGTTGCCTCGCGCTGGGCGCCTTCCTCGCCGACCGCGGCGCCAAAGCGGTGGTGGTGGCCTGCAACACTGCAACTGCGGCCGCAGCCGCTACCCTGCGCGCCCACCTGCCCCTGCCCGTGGTGGCGATGGAGCCCGCAGTCAAGCCAGCCGTGGCCGCCACCCGCCGGGGCACCGTCGGCGTGCTCGCCACCACGGGCACCCTGCGCAGCGCCCGCTTTGCCGCCCTGCTCGACACCTGGGGCAAGGATGTCCAGGTGATCACCCAGCCTTGCCCCGGTCTGGTGGAATGCGTGGAACAGGGGGCGCTGGATACGCCCCACACCCGCGCGCTGGTGGCCAGATACCTCGCACCGCTGCTTACCGCCGGTGCCGACGCCATCGTGCTGGGCTGCACCCACTACCCGTTCCTGCGCCCACTGGTGGAGGAGATGGCCGGCCCCGGGGTGGCGGTGATCGATACCGGCGCCGCGGTGGCCCGGCAACTGCGGCGGCGCCTCGACGAGGCAGCCCTGCTGGCGCCGGAAGGCCGCGCGGGCGACGAGGCTTTCTGGAGCAGCGGCGAACCCGCCCAGGCGCAGCGCACCTTGCAGGTGCTGTGGCGGGCGGGTGCCCGCAGTTCGCCCCTGCCGGTGTGACCCGGCCTCAGCGCCCGGAGATGAACAACTCCGGGTCCACCATGGTGCCGTTGAGGATCACACTCCAGTGCAGATGCGGCCCGGTGGCCCGCCCGGTCATGCCCGAGAGCCCCAGGCGCTGCCCGGCGGTGAGGCGTTCCCCCTCCTTCACGTCGATCCGGTCCAGGTGACAGTACATGCTCACCAGCCCCTGGCCGTGGTCCACGAACACCGTATTGCCATTGAAAAAGTAGTCGCCGGTATTGCTCACCGTGCCCGCTGCCGCCGCCATCACGGGCGTACCGCCGGGGATGGCCACGTCCAGCCCGGCGTGGGGATTGCGCGGCTGACCATTGAAGAAGCGCTTGAGGCCGAAGCGGCTGGAAAGAGGGCCGTTTGCCGGCAGGCGGAAGCTCAGGTCCACCTCGGCCACTTCCTCCCAGCGGTGCTTCACCCGATCAATGATCTGCTGCTCCCGCTGGATGCGCGCCAACTCCTCCGGGCCCGGCGTCACCTTGCGGGTGTCCTTGATCACCAGGCGCTGCTCCGGATAGCGCTTGTCCGTCACCGTGAATCCGGCCTGGGTCGTCCGGGCGCCAGCGCCCGGCGCCACCACCTTGAGGGCGTATTCCCCCGGCCCCAGGCTGAGCGGCAGCCCCACCAGGGCATACCAGGCGCCTTCCCGCTTGTGCACCAGCACCCGCTTGTCCTGGAAATAGACCTTGGGCGGGGGGAGCAGGTCCGCCACCGCCGCGTCCACCTCGCCCACCTTCACCCACGCCACCCCACCGGGCACCGCAAGCTCCCGGGGCGCGCCCTGCGCCACGGCCGCCGCGCCCGCCAGGGCGATCATCCCCGCACGGCGTGCCCACGTCTTCCACCCGCTCGCGCTCATCAGCCAGGCTCCCGGCGCCATGCCATTCAGGACTGGGCGCCGCGCAACGCGGCCAGATCGGCAGCCCCGGCCCGCTCCTGCACCCAGGTGAGCCACTTCTTCACGTTCTTCGGGGCGTCCGCCTGCAACAGCGCCAGACCCCGGTCCAGCGCCTGGCGGATGGTCTCCCGGTAGCGCCGCTCCCGGTCGGTCTCGTCGAAGATGCCGAGTTGACGGGCGATCTGGGCCTCGCTGCGCCCCTCGAGGGTGGCTTCGAGCACACGGAAGGTCAGCTCATCGAGCAACCGCAGCCGGGCCAAACCCTCCATCTGCGCCAGATCCTCCACGTCCGGGGCGTTCAGCTTGTCCAGCGCCGGCTTGAGCGTTTCCACCAGATGCTGGGGGCTGCGGCTATCGCCCAGCAGCTTCTTCATGGCGCTGGCGCGCTGGGTTTCCACCACGCCTTCCTCCTTGTTCAGTTCGCGGGCAATGCCGTAGTTGGTCTGGCCCTTGTACACCCGGGCCATGACCTCCCGCTCGGCGGCGGTCCATTCCGCCAGCACTACCTGCAGCACCCGCCGCTCCTCCTCGGCCTCGGCGCGGACCTCCGGCTCACGGGCGAGAAAGCGGTCGATGGCGGCAATGAGCGCATCCAGCGACGCCTGCTTGGAATAGAAATCCACGTCCCGCCGGCGCGTGACCTGCTCCACCGCCATGCGCACATCGTTGCCGTGCGGCCCGGTGAGGAAGATGACGGGCATCGGGCAGCGCAGCTCGATCAGCCGGTTGAAGATCTGCAACCCGTTCATGGCGCCCGGCGGCTCGAAGTCGATGTCCAGGGTCACCACACCGCGGGTGTCCCAGCGGTATTCGGCCAGGAAAGCCTCGCCGCTGGCGTAGCCCCGGGCCTCGTAGCCCTTGGACAGCAGCGCGTAGATGAGCGAATCCCGGTAGTCCTCGTAGTCGTCCACCACATGGATGAGCCGCTCGGCCGCCTCAGGCCGGTTTGTTGTCGGAATCACTGCCTTCTCCCATGGGCAAGGTGATGATGAATACGCTGCCGCGGGGCTGGCTGGCCGTGGCGGCCAGCGTTCCGCCGTGTTTTTCCACCCAGTTGCGGCACACGAACAGGCCCCAGCCATTGCCGCCTTCCCGGGTGGTGTATCCGCGCTCGAAAATGCGTTCCCGGTCGGCGGGCGGAATGCCGCATCCCCGGTCCCGCACGAAGATCTGGACCTGGCGCAGCCCCCGGTCCACGCCGCAGTCGATGGTGAGCAGGCGGCCGGCCACCGGCGTGTCCTGCATGGACCAGACCGCGTTGTGGATGAGGTTGCTGAACACTTCCACCATGGCCGGGCGATCCAGCATCAGCAGCGGGATGTCGTCCTCGACGCCGTTGTGGATCATCACGTTGTTGGTGTCGGCGTAAGAGCTTTCCTGAGCGATGGCGTCCATGACGATGCCGCGCAACGCCACCGGCTCGGGCTTGGGCTCGTCCCGCAACCAGGGGCGGAAGCGCTCGACAATGGCGCGCATGTCCTGGGCGGCGCGGCTGGCGATGCGGGCGCCGTGGGGGATGAGATCGGTGCGGCCCTGGCGCAGGTTCTCCAGGATGCCGTCGCAGGCGTTGGCGCACGCGCCGGAATGATTGGAGATTTTGTGCAGTAGTTCCCCCGCCCGCTCACCGAGCATGAACACGGAGGACTGGCGCCGCAGTTCCTCGTTCAGGTTTTCGATGCGACGGCGGTCTTCCACCTCCTTGGTGACATCGGTGGTGGTCAGGATCCAGCCCTTGCCATTGTTCATGGCGCGGGCCACCACCCGGGCGTGGAAGGGCGTGCCGTCCCGGCGGCACAGCGTCACCACATAGCCTTCCGGCCGCGCCTGACCCGCCAGGATCACCCGCAGATGCTCCACCAGCGACAGGGTTTCGCCCTCCGGCCAGAAGGGGTAAGGCGGACGCGCCCCCACCAGGGCCTCCCGCGCCCAGCCGGTCATGGCGCAGAAGGCCTTGTTCACATAGGTGATCTTGCCCTCCGCGTCCAACACTCGCAGGCCCACGTTCACCGAATCCTCGATGTCCTTGCGGAAGGCAGCCTGTACCCGTTCCGCCTCTTCGCTCTGGCGGCGGGCCGCCATCTCCCGCTGCAACAGGGTGTCCTGCTCCTCCCGGGCCGCGATCTGCTGCTGCAACTGAGCCAGGTAAGTCCGATGGGTCCGGGCCAGCCAGAACATGGCCCACAACACCAGCCCCACCAGCCCCACCGCCAGCGCAGTGAGCAGCAGGCGCAAACGATCCACCGTCTGCTGCCCCGTGCTCCCGGCCGGGAGCGCTGCCTCGCTGCGGGCCGGCAGGACCGACAGGCGCAGGGGCGTGCCCGGCACCTCCACTGCGGTCCCGGCTCCCGCGGCCACTTCGGGGTGGGAAATCCGCAGGGGCGGGCCGTTCCCGGCCCGAAGCTCGAGGGCGTAGCGCTGGGCCAGCGGCACGAGTTCGGCATCCCGCAGCAAGTGCCGGGGGGTGTAACGGAGCACCACCACCGGATTGTTGCGGGTCTTCGCCGGCTGCAGGACATCCACGGCGCCGGGTTCGCTCCCTCCGGACGCAAATTCGGCCAGCGTCACCACGGCCTGCCCGCTGGTCACCGCCTGATGGCGGGCCTCCCGGTAGGCGGAGTTGGTGGCCGCCAGTGCGGGCTGGCTGTCCGCGTTGAGCAGCAGCACCTGCCGGCCATCGTCATCCACCACCAGGATCTGCCCCGGCAGACCGCCTTCGCCGAGGCAGCGGCGGGCGTCGTCCCGCAGCCGAAGCTGGTTGAGGTCGTTGGTCCGCTCCGCCTCCCGCAACCCCGCCCAATCCTGGGCCAGGGGCTGCAGGCATTTGCGCCCGATCTGGAGAATCTGGGCGAGGCGCCCGGCGGCCTGCGCCTGGGCCTGCTGCAGGCTATGCCCGGAGGGCGCAACGGCCGGGGCCGGCGCCGGGGAGGAATGGGGAAGCAACTGCCAGATGAGAGCCAGCAACAGGACCACCGCGCCCACGGCGGCAAAGGCGGCAAACTGCTGGAGGAGGCGGATGCGACGGCGCGGCGGGGCGGGCAACCCCGGGCTGGAATTCATGGCGACATCAAGCGGATATGCGTAACCGCTCAATGATATGCAAAAAAGCGCGACACCCTGCAGGGATTTTCGGGAAAGGTGGAAACGGCGGCGACAGGCGGATCAGCAGGCGACGGGGAGGCTGGCGGCAAAACCGCCCGCCTCCCGCTTCAGCGCCATGCGTTCGGCCCGGCGCACGGCGCCGCGGCGCTTTTCATGGCTGCCGGCCTTGCGGAACAGGGCGGGCGCCACCAGTGGGTTGCGAGGCGCGGCGTGTGCCGCTTCCCGCGCGTGCTTGCTGCGTTGCTGCTTGCTCATGGCTTGCCTCCGTCGCGGCCCGGAGCGGGATCGCGTCCGGGTGCCCCTGAGAGTACCCGCAGCGTCGGGAGTTCCCCGCCCTAGCTGCCTGCCGCCGGATTTGCACAGCGATCCAGGCTCCAGCCGGACACCTGGCGCTGGAAATCCACCTCGCGCCATTTGGGGTGGTACTCGGGCTTGCGGAATTCCTCCTGATGCCGGCGCAGCACTTCGCCCAGTCGCCCGAGTTGCTCGCAGCGCAGCTTCTGATAGGCGTTGCGGCGGGGCGAAAAATCAAAGGCCATGAGCAAGGCCCGCACCGCCAGGGTGTCCACCGGGGCCTGCACCCAGGCATAGTCCTCCTGCCCGACTCGGGCGGCCTCGTAGCCATCCAGCGGCAGCACGTCGGCCAGGGGCATGAGATGGACCGCCGCCAGCGGTTGCGACGGGTGCGGGAGCAGCGCATCGAGGCTGCGCACCTGCACCGTGGGCTTGCCCGCCACGATCACCATGGCGTCAGCGGCCCCGGTCACGACCTGGCACATGCCGTCCGCCGCGGAGGCCGCCGCCACCGGGCTGGCCTCCACACCCTTGCTGCGCAGGAGGTTCTCGGCGGTGAATTTGCTGCCCTGGGAACTCTGGGCGAAGACAATGCGCTTGCCCGCCAGCTCCGCCAGACGGCCCACCGGGCGGCGGGCCAGCACGTGCACCTCCTCTGCGTACAGGGGCAGCACCATGCGCAGGGAGGCCGCGGTCTGGCGCTGGGCCGGGTCCGAGGAGCGCTCCATCCAGGACAGGAAATCGGACTGGGCAAAACCGAGGGCGGCGTTCTCCTGCCGGTCGGCCATCTTGCTCACGTTGTCCAGGGTGCCCTGGGTCTCGCGGTTGAACATGGGCAGGCTCTCCCGCAGCGCCAGATCCACCACGTTCTGGGCCAGCACATAGTAGGTGCCCGTGCCACTGCCGCTCACCAATCCGAAGGCCGCGCTGCTGGTAGGCGCCCCCGGCGCCTGCACGACGGGCCGTTGCGGCGGAGCGAGCTCCGCCATGCGCTTGGACACCCGGTCCACGCACTCGCTATGGGTGAGCGGCTGGGGCGGGGGCGTTTCCTTGGGGATCCAGAAGCGGAAAGCCAGCACGCACACGGCCACCCCACCCGCCGCCGCCAGCCAGCGCAGGGTTGAACCGCCGGAGGCATCCGCCAGGAGCGCGGGCAAAAACAAGGCAAACAGCAGCAACCCGACGCCGATCACCAGCAGCGGCACGTTGGGTAGGTCAATCGCAGCCAAGGCTTCCATGGTCTCTGATCTCGAATATGGGGGCTATTTTATGCCAGAGCCCCTTTCCTCGCCCGGGCAGACCGGGGGGTGTCCGTCAGTCTGCACTATGAGCCCTCCTCGCCTCCGACGCGTACCCCGGGAACCCCACATGGGCTTGCCAAGCTGCCGGCCCTGCCCCTGACCCCACTACATTCCACAGTACGGTAAGGCCACTGGATGCGCCGCATTCGCCACGTTCCGGCACGGGCTCCAGGCACCTGTCACCGCATCACAAGGAGAAATCGCCATGTTCAGCACCCATTTCAAGCCGCAACGCGTGTTTGCCAAACCCGGCTTCTGGAGCCGGCCCGAGGGCACCACGGGGATGGTGTTCCTGTGCCTGCTGGCCGCCGCGGGCGTCCTGCTCGCCAACCGCATGCTGCCCGAGCTCATCACCTTTCTCGACGGGGTGACCTCGGTGGTGGAGCGCAGCATCCTGCTCGGCGCCCTGGGGGCGGCCCTGTTCCTGCTGCTCACCGTGCTCACCGACCGCCGGCTGCACCGCCTGGTGGGCTACGGTTTCAAGAGCGCGATGCGCGCCATCACCCGCCTGTTCGTGGAGGTGGACCCCATCGGCATCCTCCGCAACTACCTGGACGACCTTCGGGAAAAGCTCGCCCGCATCGACTCGGACATCGCCCAGCTTTCCGGCCAGATGGTGTCGGTGCGCCAGTTCGTCGATCACAACAAGGCCCGCGCCAATGCCTGCCTGCGCCAGTTGGAGCAAGCCCGGGCCCAGAACAACCAGCCGCACATGCAGTTCCAGGCCCGCGAGTTGGGTCGGCTGGAAAAATCCAACGAAAGCATGCAGAACCTGGTCAAGCGCATGGAGGTGTTGCACCGGGTGCTGATGAAGATGCGCGATGCCTCGGACCTGATGATCCGCGACATCAGCTCCGAAGTGCAGCTCAAGGAGCAGGAACGGCGCATGGTGCGCTCCGCCCACTCGGCCATGGGCTCGGCCATGTCCATCATCCGCGGCGAGCCCAACCAGCGGGAACTGTTCGACATGAGCATGGAACACCTGACAGAAGACTATGGCCAGAAGCTGGGGGAAATCGAGCACTTCGTGGCGTTTTCCAAAAGCTTCATCGACTCCATGGACCTGCAGAACGGCGCTTACGAATCCGAAGCCCTGAAACGGCTGGAGGAATGGGAAAAACGCAGCGAAGCCCTGTTCATCCAGCCCGAGCCCCAGCGCCTGCCGCCGGACGACTCGGCCCCGCACCCCGCCATCCGCTGAACCCGCATCAGGAGGCCTGCCATGAAAACCACCTCCCCCCTGCTCAAGCTCGTGCTCATCGCCAGCCTGGTGGCCGGCGCCGTCTATGGGGCGGACCGCTGGCTGGACTGGCGCGCCGCCCAACCCCGCCCGGCCCCTGCGTCCGCGCCCGCCTCCGCTGCGCTGCCACCGCCGGCGGAGGCGGCGGCGCCCCTGCCTCCACCGCTACCGCAACCGGCAACGCTCCCGTCCGCCACGGCCCCCATTCCCACCCTGCCCCAGGGGGCGCCGTTCGACCCCGCGCCCGGCAGCCCGGGGGTGGGCATCGCCACGGGCGACCGCACCGGCACCAACTACCCCATCGGCCAGGACATCGCCCGGGTGTGCCCGCAACTGGGCATCCGGGTGGAACAGACCGTGGGCTCGCTGGAGAATGTCTACCGTATCTACAGCGACCCCCGGGTCCAGTACGGCATCGTGCAGGAAGACGCCCTGCGTTACCTGGAAGCCTACTATCCCGCGCAGATGGGCAGGATCAAGATGGTGTTCCCCTTCTTCCTGTCCGACTTTCACCTCATCGTCCGCGCCGATGCGGGTATCCAGCGGCTGGAGGACCTGGCGGGACGCCGGGTGGTGACCGGCCCGGCCAAAAGCGGCACCTGGGTCACTACCGAGCGCATCAAGCAGGTGACGGGGCTGGGCTGGCAGGAGCAATCGCTTCCGCAAGGTGATGGGCTGAACGCGCTGCTCGGCGGCCGGGCAGACGCCATGTTCTTCGTGGCCGGCACCCCCATCGGCAGCCTGCGGGACCTGGGCGCGCATCACCGCGAGCAACTGCGGCTGGTCTCCCTCAGCCACCCGGCCCTGGACCCGCTCTACCCGCGCGCCACCATTCCCGCCGGCACCTACCCTTGGCAACCGGAAGCGGTACCCACCTACACCGTGCGCACCGCCCTGGCCACCTTCGACTACAAGCGCTCCCACCAGGACAACATCCGCGGACTGGTCGGCTGCATCACCCGCCAGCTCGAAGAACTGAAGCGCACAGGCCATCCCCGCTGGCGGGAGGTGGACCTGCTGGATATCGACAAGCTGCACTGGCCGGTGCATCCCGCCGCCCGCCAGGCAATCCGGGATGCCCGCCGGGGCAAATCCGCCCCGGCCGATTTCCCCCGCTACGACTGACCCGGCCTCCCCCGTCCGCGGTGCGCGGCCGGTGAACGAAAAACGGGGCGCCCGGCCCCGTTCCTTGTTCCCCGCCGCACATGGCGGCGCTAGTTTCGGCGCCCGCGCACGCGGATGATCACATCCACCTCCTCCAGTTGCAGATGGGGCGGCAGGCTGGGAATACCGACCACCTGCATCTCGTCGGCCGCCACATCGGTGAGCTGACCGGTTTCGGAATCGTAGAGATGGTAGTGGGGCGCGGTGTTGGAATCGAACACCGTCCGCTCCGGATCTATCACCAGTTCGCGTACCAAGCTCTTCTCCCTGAACAGTTTGAGGGTGTTGTACACCGTGGCCCGGGAAGTCCCCGGCGCCGATTCCCGGATGCGGGCCAACACCTGATCGGCAGACATGTGTACCGGCCCCGACAGCATCACCCGGGCAATCTCCACCCGCTGCAGCGTGCCGCCGATTCCGACGTCGCGCAGACGCTCCAGCGCCTGCTCCGTACTCAGTTTCTCCATGTGGGGCCTCCGGCTTTTCGCCTGTCTGTTATTGGAGTTGCGGTGCCGATCTCACCGTGTCGACTTGCATTATGGCGCAAGCGCAAATGATCGGCACCGCGGGTTCGAGGCGCTCGGGCCGGCGACGGGCACCGGCCCCTCTCCCGCGTCAGCCCCTCATTCGAAGGGCTTGGGCCGCGGCGTGGCGTTGCTCGAAGGCGGCAGCACCGGCAACTGGAACTTGGGCTGATCGCCGGTCAAGGTCTTCAGGAAAGCCACGATCTTCGCGTTCTCGTCATCCGAGAACTTCTTGCCCAGTTGCAGCCGGCCCATCACATCCACCGCCTGCTCCAGGGTCGCCGCCTCGCCGTCATGGAAGTACGGATAGGTCAGCTCCACGTTGCGCAAGGTGGGCACCTTGAAGTTGAAGCGGTCGGCGTCCTTGCCGGTCACCGCCACCCGCCCCTCGGCCGGGCTGCTGGCCTTGTAGGGTGCCACCACGCCCATCTTCTGGAAGGAATTGCCGCCCACAGCCTGGCCGTTGTGGCAGGCCACGCAACCGCTGTCCTTGAACAGCTTGTAGCCGGCCAGTTCGTCGGCGCTCAAAGCCTTTTTGTCACCCTTGAGCCATTTGTCGAAGCGGGAATTGGGCGTGACCAGGGTTTCCTCGAAAGCGGCAATGGCCTTGGTTACCTTGTCGATGTCCACCTTGTCGGAGCCGAAGGCTTTCTTGAACTCGGCCACATAACCGGGGATGGACTGCAGGGTTTCCACCGCCAGTTCGTGGGTGTAGGCCATTTCACCCGGATTGGCGATGGGACCGCCCGCCTGGGCTTTCAGATCCTTGGCCCGACCGTCCCAGAACTGGGCCAGATTGAGGCTGGAATTGAGCACGGTGGGCGCGTTGATGGGGCCTTTCTGCCAGTTGTGACCGATGGAGGTCTTGAGATTGTCCGAGCCGCCCATCGAAAGGTTGTGGCAGGAGTTGCAGGAGATGAAGCCCGATTTGGACAGGCGCGGATCGAAGAACAACTTCTTGCCCAGTTCCACCAGCTTTGCGTCCTGCACCTTGGCCGCCGCGAGCGGCGCAATGGGCTCCTTGGCCGCGCCGGCAGCGAACACCGGCGCAGACCCCATCAGGGCGAGACTGGAAACCAGGATCAAGGCTTGAACTTTCATGATGCACTCCATGTGACACAGGGAACAAATCAAAGAGATAAACATCGTCCAACATTTAGACGCAATTTAACCCTGTTGCCGAAGTGGTAATTGACAGTCGTCAACTTCCGCGCCACGCCCGAGGTGGGGAATCAGTCGGGTATTCCCCGGTAACGATGTGTTAAAGATCACAAAAGCATCTCCGTTTACCCGTTTATCCGCTGTACGTGGCACGGCCAATCCTGGCTGCGCCCGATTCGGCCCACAAACGGTTACACGAAGGACGGTGCTTTGTCCCACAACCCGACATTCCCCCGCTCCGCCGCCCTCTGGCTGGCGACCCTGGCCCCCGGGGCTTTGGGCGCGGCAGCCTGCGTGGCGGCGGGCAGCGCGAGTGTGCTGTCCCTGGCCCTCGGCTCGGTCGTGATGCTCGCCGCCGCAGGAGCAGGCGCGTGGCTCCAGTTCGCCAGCCAGGCGCAGGCAGCCAGAAAGGAAGACCCGCTCCCGGCCCCCGGCGCCCCTTCTCCCGTCGCGGCGGGGGTACCGGGTCTGGATGAAGTCTGCACCCAGGTGCTTCCCCTCTGGTCTGGCCAGGTGAGCATGGCCCGGACCCAGACCGAGAGCGCCATCAACGCCCTGGCCGAGCGCTTTGGCACGCTCTCCCGGCGTCTCGAAGCCGCGGTGGCAAGCATGGGGCAGGACCAGGACGACTCCCTCCTGACGCTCCTCACCCACAGCCAGCAGGAGCTGGATTCCATCGTCGCCGCCCTGCGCGAAGCGCTCGTCACCAAGGAAAGCATGCTCCACCAGGTGTCGTCCCTGGCGCGCTTTACCGATGATCTCAAGCGCATGGCCCGGGACGTGGGCGACATCGCCAAGCAGACCAACCTGCTAGCCCTCAATGCCGCCATCGAGGCAGCCCGCGCGGGCGACGTGGGGCGGGGCTTCGCCGTGGTGGCCGACGAGGTGCGCAAGCTCTCCACGCTCTCCGGCGAGACCGGCACCAAGATCGGCGAAACCGTCGAAACGGTGAGTCAGGCCATCCGCCAGACCCTGGGTATCTCGGAACGGTACGCCGAACAGGATGCTGCCCTCGTCACCCATTCCAGCGAGGTGATCAGCCGGGTGGTGGAACGCTTTGGCAGCGCCGCCAACACCCTGCTCGACAGTTCGCACGCCATCAGCGCGGAGAGCGTCCACCTGCGCAGCGAAATCGAAGACGTGCTGGTGTCGCTGCAGTTCCAGGACCGCGTGAGCCAGATCCTGAACCACGTTGGCTCCAACATGGATTCGCTGCACCGCCAGATGCAGCAGGCCGGCCAGGAAAGATCGGCGGGGCGGGCGCCCGCCCCCCTCGAGGCCCACGGGTGGATGCAACAGCTTTCCGGCACCTACACCACGCCCGAACAGCACGCCCTGCACCGGGGACATCATCCCCGGCCGCAACCAGAGCCAGCAGAGATCACATTTTTCTGAGGAGCAAGCATGACCAAGACCATACTCGTTGTAGATGACGCCGCCTCCCTCCGGCAGGTCGTCGGCATCGCGCTGCGAGGCGCTGGCTACGACGTGATCGAAGCCGGTGACGGCAAGGAAGGTCTTTCCAAGCTGGACGGGCGCAAGGTGCACCTGATCATCAGCGACGTGAACATGCCCAACATGGATGGCATCGAGTTCGTCAAGGCGGTCAAGACCTTGCCGGCTTACAAGTTCACTCCGGTGATCATGCTCACCACGGAATCCAGCGATCACAAGAAGCAGGCGGGTCAGGCCGCGGGCGCCAAGGCCTGGGTGGTCAAACCCTTCCAGCCGCCCCAGTTGCTCACCGCCGTGTCCAAGCTGGTCATGGCTTGAACCGTGTCCGCCGCGATGCCCGCCCCCAACCCCGGTGCGCTCGCCATTGAAGGCGACCTCACCATCTACACCGCCGCCCAGTGGCGGGAAACCGTGCTGGCTGCCCTGGAAGCGGAGCCTGGCCAAGCCCTGGAAATCGACCTGGGCGGCGTGACCGAGATCGACTCGGCGGGACTGCAGGTTCTCATCGCCGCCAAGAAGGAAGCGCAGCGGCGCGACACCGCCCTGCATCTTGCCCAGCACAGCGGCGCAGTGCGCGAGTTGCTGGAACTGTTCCGCCTGGAAAGCTACTTCGGCGATCCGGTGGTACTGCCCGCCCGCAACTGACCCCAGACGGAGAACCCCTCGTGGCCATGGACGACCCGCTCGACACCTTCATCGTGGAAAGCCGCGATCTGCTCGCCCAGATGGAGCAGGCGCTGCTGGAGGCGGAGCACGGCACCGACGACCCGGACCTGATCAACGCCATCTTTCGCGCCGCGCACACCATCAAGGGCACGGCGGGCCTGTTCGGGCTCGACCACATCGTCGCCTTCACTCATGTGGCCGAGAGCGTGCTCGACCGGGTACGGGAGCGTACCCTGCCGCTGGACGAAGCCCTGGTCGCCCTGTTTCTCGACGTCTGCGACCATCTGGGCAGCCTGGTGGAGCGGGTCGCCCGGCGCGAGCCCCCCGACGACGCCTCCGCGGCCGCGGGCCTGAGCCTTTGCCAGGGGTTGAGCGCCTATCTGGGCGCGACTGCCGGAACGCCCGCCGGCCCGCCGGCAACCCGCGAAGCGGCCGTCGAGCGCAGCGGCGGCGGCGCCGTGGAGACCGATCTGTGGCACCTGAGCCTGCGTTTCGGGCCGGATGTGCTGCGCAACGGCATGGACCCCATCGCCTTCGTCCGCTATCTGGGGACCCTTGGGGAGATCGCCCACCTGATTCCCCATATCGACGCGGTTCCGCCGCTGGCCGAACTGGACGCGGAAAGCTGTCACCTGGGGCTCGACCTTTCCCTGAACAGCGACGCGGACAAAGCCACCCTGGACGGCGCCTTCGATTTCGTGCGGGAGGATAGCCACATCCGCATCCTCGCCCCGAACAGCCGGATCGAAGACTACCTGGCCCTGATTCAGGAACTTCCCGACGAGGAAATGCGGCTGGGCGAAATCCTGGTGGCCTGCGGCACCCTGACCCAAGCTGAACTGACCCAGGTGCTGGCGCTCCAGCAGGGGACCGCCAGCACGCCCGCGCCCATCGGCCAGATGGTGGTGGACGAGGGCATGGTCCATGAAACCGTGGTCGAGGCCGCTCTCGATCGGCAGAAAAGCCAGAAGGAAGCCCGCGCCACGGACGCAGCGATGATCCGGGTGGAGGCCGCCAAGCTGGACCAGCTCATTAACCTGGTGGGCGAACTGATCATTGCCGGAGCGGGGGCCCACAACGTGGCCCTGCGCCTGGGCAACACCCGTCTGCTGGAAGCCACGGCCACCCTTTCCCGACTGGTGGAAGAGGTACGCGACTCCGCCCTCACCCTGCGCATGGTGCAGATCGGCGCCACCTTCAACCGTTTCCGCCGCGTGGTGAGGGACGTGGCCAAGGAGCTGGGCAAGGAGATCCGCCTGGAAATTTCCGGCGGCGAAACCGAGCTGGACAAGACCGTGGTGGAGAAGATCGGCGATCCGCTCACCCACATCGTGCGCAACGCCATCGACCACGGCATCGAGCCTGCGGACGTGCGGCGGGCCCGGGGCAAACCGGCCGAGGGCACCCTGCGGCTCAACGCGTATCACGAGTCCGGCAGCATCGTCATCGAAGTGTCGGACGACGGGGGCGGCCTGAACCGGGAGCGCATTCTCAAGAAAGCGCTGGAGCGGGGCCTGGTGGCGGAAGGGCACAACCTGACGGACCGGGAGATCCACAACCTGGTTTTCGAAGCCGGCTTTTCCACGGCGGAGCAGATCACCAACCTCTCCGGCCGGGGCGTCGGGATGGATGTGGTCAAGCGCAACATCGAAGCTGCCCGCGGCACCGTGGAGCTGGACAGCGTGGAAGGCGTGGGCACCACCCTGCGCATCCGCCTGCCGCTCACCCTGGCCATCATCGACGGGTTCCTGATCGGCGTGGGCAAGGCCTCCTACGTGGTACCCCTGGACCTGGTGGAAGAGTGCATCGAACTGCCCCGGCAGCGGGAGCAGAAGGGGGACTACCTCAACCTGCGCGGCGAGGTTCTGCCCTTCGTCCGCCTGCGTGACCTGTTCGAGACCACCGAACCGCCGCCCCGCCGCGAAAACGTGGTGGTGGTGCGCTACGCCGGCCGGCGCACGGGCCTGGTGGTGGACCAGTTGATGGGCGAATTCCAGACCGTCATCAAACCGCTGGGCAAAGTGTTCCGCCAGCTCCGTGCCATCGGCGGCTCCACCATCCTTGGCAGCGGCGAGGTGGCGCTCATCCTGGATGTTCCCAGCCTGCTGCAGGAAGTCATGAGCCGCGAACTGCGCGGCATGGAAACCACCGTACCGGAGCGGCTGCCCGCCCTCCCGGAATGCAAGTAATCACTGATGGATGTTAGGGAGAGAAGAGCGATGACCGTCACCAAGAAAATGGCCCTGTTGGTCCTGGCCGCCCTGCTGGGCATTGCCGGGCTGGCCGGCACCGCGGTGTACCAGATGGGGCGGGTGTTTGACGCCGCCAACTACGGGAACGAGAACTCTGTCCCCAGCATGGTGACCCTCAATAAGGCCATGTTGACCTTCAGCCAGCAACGGGTGCGCATCTTCCGCCATGTGCTGGCCACGGACCCGAAGCAGATCGCCGAAGTGGACGCTTCGATCCTCAAAGCCCGGGAAGAGATGGAACAGGCGCTCAAGGCCTATGAGCCACTGGTGAGCGACGCCCAGGACCGGGAACATCTGGACAAGGAAAAGCGGCTTTTCGGCGAGTACAAGGCCCGCAACGAGCCCCTGCTCGCCGCCTCCCGCGCCAACAACAAGGACGAAGCCCGCACCCTCCTGCCCCACAGCAGCGAGGTTGCCCGCCAGCTCAACGACGCCTTTGAGGCCCACATGCAGTACAACGAGCAACTGGCCAAGAAAGCCGCCGAAGTGGCCGCCCAGAGCAAGCAGTCGGCGACAATGATCGCGCTCTTCCTGGCCATCGCCACCCTGGCGGCTGTGGCCGGCATCGGCTTTGCCGTCACCCGCAACCTGATGCGCCAACTGGGCGGCGAGCCCGCCGAGGCCGCAGCCATCGCCCGCAAAGTGGCCGAAGGCGATCTTGGCAGCCGCATCCACCTGCGCGAAGGCGACGACGGCAGCGTGATGGCCGCCATGCACCAGATGAGCGAAGCGCTCAAGCTCCTGCTGGCGCAGATCAACCACATGTCCGCCGAGCACGACAAAGGCGACATCGACGTGGTGATCGACGCCAGCCGCTTCCAGGGCGAGTACCACGCCATGGCCCAGGGCATCAACGCCATGGTGGCCGGCCACATCAGCGTCAAGAAGAAGGCCATGGGCTGTGTCCAGGCCTTTGGCGAAGGGAACTTCGACGCCACCCTGGAGCAGTTCCCGGGCAAGAAGGCGTTCATCAACCACACCATCGAGCAGGTCCGCGCCAACCTCAAGGGCCTGATCGCCGAGATGAACCGCATGTCCGCCGAGCACGACGCAGGCGACATCGACGTGATGATCGACGCCGATCGCTTCCAGGGCGACTTCCGCTCCATGGCCCAGGGCATCAACGCCATGGTGGCCGGCCATATCAACGTCAAGAAGAAAGCCATGGCCTGCATCCGCGAGTTCGGTGAGGGCAATCTGGAAGCGCAACTGGAACTGTTCCCGGGCAAGAAACGTTTTATCAACGACAACGTGGAACAGGTTCGGACCAACATCCGCGCCCTGATCGAAGACACCCGCAAGCTCGCCGAGGCAGCCGTCGCCGGCCGGCTCGATGTGCGGGCCGATGCGGGCCGCCACAAGGGCGACTTCCGCCGCATCGTGGAGGGCGTCAACGGCACCATGGACGCCATGGTGGCTCCGGTCACCGAGTCCATCCACATCATGTCGGCGGTGGAGCGGGGTGATCTCACCCGGGCCATGACCGGGCAGTATCAGGGCCGGTTCCTGGAGCTGAAATCGTCCATCAACGGTACGCTGACCAAGCTTTCGGAAGTGATTGCCGAAGTCCGCGGCACCGCGGATGCCATCTCCAGCGCCTCCGAAGAGGTCAGCGCCACCGCCCAGAGCCTGTCCCAGTCCGCCAGCGAACAGGCGGCGAGCGTGGAGGAAACCTCCGCCTCGGTGGAAGAGATGTCCGCCTCGGTGAGCCAGAACAGCGAAAACGCCAAGCTGACCGACACCATGGCCACCCAGGCGGCCCGGGAAGCCGTGGAGGGAGGCAAGGCGGTGCGGGAGACGGTGACCGCGATGAAGAGCATTGCCGAAAAGATCGGCATCATCGACGACATCGCCTACCAGACCAATCTGCTCGCCCTCAACGCGGCGATCGAGGCAGCCCGGGCGGGCGAACACGGCAAGGGCTTCGCCGTGGTGGCCGCCGAGGTGCGCAAGCTGGCCGAGCGCAGCCAGGTGGCCGCCCAGGAAATCTCGGAAACCGCCAAGGGCAGCGTGGCCCTGGCAGAACGGGCCGGCCAGTTGCTCGACACCATCGTGCCCAGCATCACCAAGACGTCCGATCTGGTGCAGGAGATCGCCTCCGCCTCGGAGGAGCAGACTTCCGGCGTGCATCAGATCAACGGTGCCATGAGCCAGTTGAGCCAGGCCACCCAGCAAAACGCCTCGGCTTCGGAAGAACTGGCGGCCACCGCCGAGGAAATGAGCGGCCAGGCCGGCCAGTTGCAGCAGAGCATGAGCTTCTTCACCGTCGCGGCCAGCCGCCCGGCGATGGAACGCGCGCCACTGGCTCGCTCCGCCCCCATGAGCATGCCCATGCGTGCGGCCGGCGGGAGCCGGGGCGGCTTCCCGGCGCCCATGCAGGAGAGTGACTTCGTGGTGTTCGAGGGGTAAGCGCCATGGCCACCCTACTGAACGCCCCGGCCCGGGCCAGCGATGAAGACCCCCGGCAATACCTGATCTTCACCCTGGACGGGGAATCGCTCGCGGTGGAAACCCTGAGCGTGAAGGAGATCATCGAATACGGCCACGTCACCACCGTACCGATGATGCCCGCCTGCATCCGGGGGGTGATCAACCTGCGCGGCACGGTGGTGCCGGTGATGGACCTGAAAGCCCGCTTCAGGCGGGGCAGCACGGCCATCACCCGCCGCTCCTGCATCGTCATCGTGGAACTGGGCGAGGAAAGCGAGCAGCAGCTCATCGGCGTGGTGGTGGACGCGGTGAGCGAGGTGCTGGAGATTCCCGCCAGCCAGATCGAGCCTCCGCCCGCCTTTGGCGCCCACATGCGCAGCGATTTCATCCGCGGCATGGGCAAGGTCGGCGGGCAGTTCGTGGTGCTGCTGGAGCCCGACCGGGTGCTGGCCCTGGACGAGCTGTCCGAGCTTGCCCTGGACG
>JRYG01003211.1_pt1 | contig 17626 bp, 11 predicted proteins | sample 235341 | NCBI WGS metagenome assembly JRYG01 (sample SAMN03074218, study PRJNA261478) | activated sludge metagenome | biome: Wastewater Treatment Plant; feature: Wastewater; material: Activated sludge; isolation source: activated biomass of a wastewater treatment plant treating hydrocarbon... ... | reverse complement strand
TCTTCGCCAGGGCGATCTCCGGCATCACCGTGTACTCGGCGAAGGTCGAGGTCCCCATGAAGTGCCGGATGTCCTCGCCGTCCCGCGACAGGCGGGTGGTTCCGTCAGGCAGGTGTCCGAGGTTCTGCTCGGCCCGGATCGCCATGCAGAGGTTGGTGCGTGGATCGACGCAATGCACGCATTCGCGGCACTGGGGCGAGAAGAGGGTCACAACCTTGTCACCGGGAGCCACGGAGGTGACGCCGTCGCCCACCTTCTCCACGATGCCGCCCCCTTCGTGACCGAGCACGCAAGGGGCGTAACCCGACGGGTCGGCTCCGGAGGCTGTGTACATGTCCGTGTGACAGACACCGCAGGCCTCGAGGCGGACCAGCACCTCGCCCTCCTTCGGCTCGGCCAGATCAACTTCCTGGACCACGAGCGGTTGACCGAACTCCTCGAGTACAGCTGCCCTCATCCTCATGCCCCGATCCTAGACCCCAAAGCCAATCCCCCGGGCACCGAGATTCCACTTGTTGGTCATAACGACCAACAAGTGGGATCTCACTGTCGTCGACTGGTCGCTCTAACCTGTGCGCGTGTCCGCCGTCCGTCTGATTCCACTGACCGTCCTGCTGTGTGCCGCGGCCGTTGCAGGCTGCGGCTCTTCCGATGACCCGGGTTCCAACGGCACCGGATCAAACACCTCGAGCGAGGCAACGGAACAGGTGAAGGTCTTCTCGACCGAAGGCGAGCAGTTCGACCCTGTGGAACGAAAGGTGCCGGCCTCCGAAGCCCCCGAAGCCGCGACCCGGGCTCTGCTCAGCGTGCCGCCCGACCGGACCTACATCCCCAAGGGAACCGAGGTCAAGAGCGTGAAGGTCAAGGGCGGGGAGGCCACGGTCGACCTCTCGGACGAGTTCCTCGGAGACATCCCTGCCGACCCCTCCCGCCGTACCCGGCGCGAGCAGGAGGCGGTGGAGGGGAGGGTGGCCCAGGTCACTTACACCCTTACCTCGCTCAACGATGTCGACAAAGTCTCAGTCAGCTCCGGTGGTCTCTCGGTCGGAGCGCCAAAGGACAGGGCCGACTACGCCCCGCCAAAGAAGCAGCCGCCCCCGCCCGGCAAGGGCGGCGATTCAGGAGTCAGAACGGCAGGTGCCACCTGGCTCCAGCAGCGCCTCGCCAATCTTGGCTACCTGCCCCAGAGCGGCGTGGATGGCGTGGTCGGCTACCAGACCCAGCAGGCGGTGATGGCCTTCCAGTCATGGGAAGGGCTCACACGCGACGGGGTGGCGGGTCCCCAGACCAGGGCTGCGCTCGCCACTGCCAAGCGCCCCCGGCCGAGTGCCAAGCGGCCCAGTCGGCTCATGGAGGTGAGGATCGGTCGCGGCGTGCTGATGCTGGTACGCAACGGCCGGGCCGTGCGGACCATCCACATTTCGGCCGGCGGTCCCGGCAACGAGACCCCGACCGGAAGGTATGAGGTATTTCGCAAGGAACTGATGTCGTGGTCGGTTCCGTTCTCGACCTGGCTCCCTTACGCGTCCTACTTCAACAACGGGATCGCCTTCCACGAGTACCCGGACGTACCGCCTTACCCGGCCTCGCATGGATGTGTGAGGGTTCCCGCACCCGAGGCACCGCTGGTGTACCGCTTCGCCCGCATCGGCACCGTCGTGGTGGTCCGCTCCTGACCTGGGTTTAGGATCTGGCTGAACCCAGCGAACCGGAGGTGACTTTGGAAGCCAGCGAACCGAACGGTGATCTCAGGCAGCAGGCGATAACCCGACTTGAGGCCAAGCGCGACTTCCTTTCGCATGTGGCGATCTACGTCGGCGTGAGCATCCTGCTCGTCGCCATCTGGGCCCTGACCGGCACCGACAACTTCTTCTGGCCGGCCATCCCGATCATCGCCTGGGGAGTCTTCGGGATCATCCCCAACTACTGGACCGCCTACCGCCAGTCCGGGCTCCCCGAGGACAAGATCCAGGCGGAGATGAACCGGATCCGCCAGGAGGGTGACGGCCCCCGGGCCTGAGCCCCGGACGGTCTCCCGGCCCACCGGGAGATCACCAATTAGAGCGAGACGGCCCCGGGATCCCGGGGCCGTCTTTCCGCTTCCTCGTTTTCCCCCGAAGGTTCAAGAGGGTCAAGCAGGGCAGGAGCCCTACTTGATGAACATCAGAACGAATGTGTCCAGATGATGCCCATCAAGCAGGGCAGGAGCCCTACTTGATGAACATCAGAACGAATGTGCCCAGATGATGCCCATCAAGCAGGGCAGGAGCCCTACTTGATGAACATCATCTCGCTGTACTTTGGCAGGGGCCAGTAGTTGTCGGCGACGATGCGTTCCAGCTTGTCGGCCACTACGCGAACCTCATGCATGGCGGCGAGCTGCCTGTCACGGGCGTAGATCGCGAGGTCCATGCCCTCTTCCTCGATGCCGTTCGGGTAGCCGTTGGCCTCCTCGAGGGCGAGCGTCTTGTCGACCAGCTCGTTGAACAGGGCACGGCTCTCCTTCTCGAGGAGGTCGGCGTCGGCATCGTCCAGCAGCACCAGGTGCTTGGCGACGGCCGGGATGATCTGGGTGCGGGCGATCGTCGCCGCGGTCTCGGCCTCGATGTTCGCGTTCATTGCGTACTGCTCGACCCAGACTTCGTAGCGGGCCTCGAGTTCGCGCTCGCTGAGCACGTTGTACTTGCCGAAGACGTCGATCGTGTCGGGAGCGATCACTTCCGGCAGCGCGTCCGGGGTGGTCCGCAGGTTCTTCAGGCCGCGCCTCTCGGCTTCCTGCTGCCATTCCTCCGAGTAGCCGTCACCGGCGAAGATGATGCGCCGGTTCTCGACGTAGGAGTCGGTCACGACCTTGATCACCTTGGCGGCGAGATCGTCACCCTCGGCCGTTTCGAGCTGGGCGGCCAGATCGTCGATCGCCTCGGCAACGATCGTGTTCAGCACCGTGTTGGTGAAGGCCAGTGACATGCTGGAACCAAGCGCGCGGAACTCGAACTTGTTACCGGTGAAGGCGAACGGCGAGGTCCGGTTTCGGTCGCCGCCGTCCATCGGCAGGTCCGGCAGGACCTCGGCACCGAGATCGAGGACCTCGTCCGGGGTGTGGGGGTCGCCCTCGCCGGCTGCCATGGTGTCGAACACCTTCTCGAGCTCGCCACCGAGGAAGATCGAGATGATCGCCGGAGGCGCCTCGTTGGCGCCGAGCCGGTGGTCCTGGCCGATGTTGGCGACAGTTGCCCGCATAAGTCCCTGATGCTTGTTGACCGCCTGGATCACTGCGGCGCAGAAGAACAGGAAGCTCAGGTTCTCCGCCGGGGTGTCGCCCGGGTCGAGCAGGTTGTGACCGGTGTCGGTGCCCATCGACCAGTTGTTGTGCTTGCCGGATCCGTTCACGCCGGCGAACGGCTTCTCGTGAAGCAGGCAGACGAGGCCGTACTGCGGGGCCTTCTTCTGGAGGATCTGCATCAGGAGCTGCTGGTGGTCAGAGCTGACGTTCGAGTTCTCGAACATCGGGGCGACCTCGTACTGGGCGGGAGCGACCTCGTTGTGGCGGGTCGTGATCGGCACGCCCAGCTTGGCCAGCTCCGCTTCGCAATCCATCATGTAGGCCAGGACCCGCTCCGGGATCGCACCGAAGTAGTGGTCGTCCAGCTCGTGCCCCTTGGGCGGCTGGGCGCCGAAGAGGGTGCGGCCGGTCAGGACAAGGTCGGGGCGGGCGTAGTAGTACTGCTCGTCGATCAGGAAGTACTCCTGCTCCGGGCCGACCGTGGTGAAGACCCGAGAGGTCTCCTCGTCACCGAGCAGACGGAGCGCCTTTACCGCGGAGCGCGAAAGAGCATCCATCGAGCGCAGGAGCGGGATCTTGGCGTCGAGCGCCTCACCGGTCCAGGAGGCAAAGGCGGTGGGGATGCAGAGCAGGGTGCCGTTCGGGTTGTCCAGCAGGAAGGCCGGGCTGGTCGGATCCCAGGCGGTGTAGCCGCGTGCCTCGAAGGTGGCGCGGATGCCGCCGGTGGGGAACGAAGAGGCGTCCGGTTCGCCCTGGATCAGCTCGCTGCCCTTGAACTTGGCGATGGCGGAGCCCTCGTCGGTCGGGCGGAAGAACGAGTCGTGCTTCTCGGCGGTCAGCCCGGTCAGCGGCTGGAAGACATGGGTGTAGTGCGTGGCACCGTTCTCCAGCGCCCAGTCCTTCATCGCGTCGGCGACGGCGTCGGCCAGATCCACGTCAAGGGCCTCGCCTCGCTCGAGCGTGCCCTGCAGGCGTTCAAACACGTCCGAGGGGAGCCGTTCCTTCTGGGTCTTGATCGAGAAGACGTTGCTGCCGAATACGACGTTCTCTTCCTTGGTCAGGTCAGCAGACTCAACGGCCGAGCCGTTGGCGCTCCACTGCGCAGCAGTTACGTTCTTCTGGCGAATCGCGGTCATCTGGAGAGTTCCTCCTGGTGGCAAGATTGGGTTTCGAGGGAAAAGCGCGATTGAGGCTATCCCCCGGCGGCCATGCGGTCGCTTGTACCTCAGGACAAGGTTAGTTCAGGGGCACCCTCCCGTGGGACAGTCTTGGCTCCGGGACTGGGAGGCCGGTCGGGTGAACGGCACCGTTCTGCAACATTATGTGCAGCAGCTCACGGAATCATCGTCTACAACTCATGTTATGGTTTCGACGATGCGAGGAGCCCAAACGCGCAGGGGCCGGAAGCAGACCATCACCCCCTCGACTCTGATGCTGGTGGTTTTCGGTTTCCTTGCCCTCACTTTCATCGTTCTCATGCCTGCCGAGGCCGAAGCCCGCGCTCTTGACGGGGCCGGTACGGCTTCGCTCGAGAACCCGCCGGTTGAACCCGTCTCCCCGACGATGGATGCAGGCAGCGAAAACGGCGGCAGCGATGCCGGATCCTCGGCCACCTCGACCGGCGGCGGCCTCGGTGTTCCCGGTCTCCCGGTCATCTCGAGAGTCGTCTGCCTCCGCCAATGCGTCTCCAGCAGCCGCCCGACCCGGGGCTCGATCATTGCGGTGCGCGGCAAGAACCTCGATCGCGTGACCAGGGTCATCTTTCGCAGCAGGAGCGGCAGGATCCCGGTCAGGCTCAGGACCCGCAGCATCGGCGCGGTTCGCGTGACCGTCCCCAAGCGAACCGTGCGGGGCTACCTCTCGGTCGTGGATTCCGGCGGAAACCGGGCCCGCTCGCCCCGGGAGATCGTGATCTTCCCGATCTCGGCGATCCCGATCCAGGTCTTTCCGGTGAGGGGACCGATCAGCTTCGGCTCCTCGGGGTCCAGGTTCGGCGCAGGCCGTCCCGGTCACATCCACCAGGGCCAGGACGTTTCGGCTTCCTGCGGCACCCCGCTGGTGTCGGTCAGGAAGGCCCGCGTGGTCTACAACCAGTGGGACAGCGGCGGCGGCAACTACGTGGTGCTGCGAAACGTCGGCACGAACACTTACTTCGTCTACATGCACATGATCAGGCGCTCGCCACTCAAGGTGGGCCAGTTCGTCGCGGCCGGGGCCAACATCGGCCGGGTCGGCAACACCGGCCGCTCCTATGGTTGCCACCTTCACTTCGAGTACTGGATCGGCCCCTGGCAGACAGGCGGCAAGCCAATCGATCCCCTGCCTTTCCTCAGGTCTCTCTTGCGCAAGCGGGCCGGCTAGCGACGCTCTCTCCGGGTGCCCCGGCAGCTTGCGCATCTTTCGGCCGGGCGTCGGGTTGGTAGGTTGAGCCGGCACGGCAGGGAGCGCCGGCCCCGGGGAAATGACAGGAGCCTCACGCAATAGAGCCAGGCTGATCCCAGCCGCTGCAGCCATAGCCTTCGGTCTCCTGATGCTGCCCGTACAGGGTCCGCTGAATCGGGCGGAAGCGAAGCCGGTACCGAAAGTGGCGGTAGAGATCGTCGATGCCGCCCAGAAGCCAATGCTCAACCGGGGCATCCTCAGGGTGAAGGTCCGCTCGGCCCGCAGGGGCCAGATACGGGTCCGGGGGCTCTCCGCGACTTTCGACGGCAGGGAGGTGATGAAGCCGCTGACCGACGTCGCATGGCCCTACTTCAGGCGGTCCGGCCAGTGGCGCACGATCAACCTGCGTTTGACCGCAACCGGTCTCGTCCAGGTCGCCAGCTGCCAGGACAGGGACATCCAGGTCAAGGCCGGAAAGGTCAAGAGCAGGCGCAAGGCGCTGATCCGACAGACGGCCGATTGCCGGGCCCCGGCCCTCGACCTCTCGCGGTCCGCCCACTGCAACTTCGTTGCGGCCCCTGATCCGGCCATCTGCATGTCTCCCTTCCCGGACAACTACTACACGCTCGCCGACTCGACTACCGGAACGGGGCGCCGAATCAACTTCACCCCCGAGGCGATGCCCGGGAACTCGAGTGGCTCGGTCATCGACCCGGCCCCCTACCGGGCCAGCGACGGGTTCAGCCAGGGACAGACCATCTCGGTACGGGTGCCCGGCCTCGACAACCCCGACGCGCTCGCACGGACAAACCCGGTAGGACTCCCCGACCCCTCCCGCTACATGGATCCCGCGGCCCCGGTCATCGTCCTGAACGCCAGGACCCGGGAGCGGCACCCGATCTGGGTCGAGATCGATTCGACTGCCTCCAGCCCTGCGCAGACAAATCTGCTGATCCGGCCGATGGTCAACTTCGAACCGGCCACCCGTTACATAGTCGTGCTGAGAAACCTCAAGGACGGGGGCGGCACCACCCTCAAGGCGCCCGATGGCTTTCGTTACTACCGGGACTTCCTCCGGTCGAGCAACTCGCGGGTCAACGGGAGACGCTCCTTCTACGAGGACATCTTCAAGCGCCTGAGAGCGGCGGGGATCAGGCGTTCAAACCTCTACCTGGCCTGGGATTTCACCACCGCGAGCGACGAGAACAACAGCGGCCGCGCCCTTTCGATGAGAAACCAGGCCTTCGCCCTGCTCGGCGACACCAACCTGGCCGATCGCCAGATCCAGGGCGTCGCACCCGACTTCGAGGTTACCTCGGTCCAGATCAGTCCGAGCAGCTCGATCGCCCGCCGGATCGCCGGAACCTTTGACGTGCCCTGCTTCCTCGACCACCCGACCCTGGCAGACGAGTGCGCTTCCGGCTCGACCATGAATCTGGACGCAGATGGCCTGCCGCAGCCGAACGGCACCTACGTCGCCAACTTCGAGTGCATCGTCCCGAACGCGATTGCCGACCCCGACTCGGTCGATCCGCAGGATCTGCCTGACGAGTCGCTGCGGGGCAGGGCGATCGTCTACGGGCACGGCCTGATGGGGTCGATCGGCGGCGAGATCCATGCTGATTCGCAACGGCTGATGGCCGCCAGGGGCTTCACGATCTGCGGCACCGACGAGATCGGAATGTCGACGGGGGACATCGTCACCGTGACCGGTGCCCTGATGGACCTGGCCAGCTTCCCCCGGGTTGCCGACCGGCTCCAACAGGGTCTGCTCAACGGTATGTACCTCGCCCGGCTGATGATTCACCCGGAAGGCCTCGTCTCCAGGGCGGCCTTCAGGGTGAACCCCGAGCTTTCGGAGCCGGCCGACGTGCCCGGCGGTGACGGTAACGCGACGGTGCCGGAAGTCAGCACGCTCGAGCCCGTGCTTGCGACCGGGGAGGACGCGCGCNNCAGCCAGGGCGGCATCATGGGCGGAGCCCTGATGGCGCTGTCACCGGACTTCGATCGTGGCGCCCTCGGGGTGGCGGCGATGAACTACTCGGTGCTGCTGACCCGGTCCGCCTCATGGGGCACTTACGGCGCGTTTTTCAACCCCGCCTACCCGAACCAGCTTGAGCGTCCCCTGGCCCTGGGCCTGGTCCAGATGCTCTGGGACCGGGGCGAGCCGAACGGCTACGCGCACCGGATGACGAGCGATCCGCTGCCGGGCACGCCGCCACACCAGCTGCTCTTCGACACGGCCTTTGGCGACCATCTGGTCACCAACTGGCAGACGAATGTCCAGGCACGCACTGTCGGAGCAAGGGCGGTCGCGCCGTTGGTCGACGAGAGCCGCTGGCCGGGCATCGACTGGGACTGGGGTCTGGAGCCCGTCGAGAGCTACCCCTACGAAGGGTCGGCGGTCGCCTACTGGGACAGCGGCCCGCTCCGCCCGGGTCTGGAGCCAGAAAGCACCCTAGGTACCGATCCACCGCCGGTCACCAATACGGCACCCTCCGCCGGCGAAGATCCGCATGAGCACCCGCGTGTTACCGCTGCCGCGGTGGAGATGATCGATCAATTCCTCCGGACCGGCGGGGCTGTGACGAATCCCTGTGCCCCCGCTCCCTGCCTGGCCGGCGGCTGGACCGCGCCCTGACGAATGAGTGTTACGCCGGTCGCTCAGGTAGCATGCGGCGCACAGGAAGGAGGCTTCTTTGGTGGGGAGAATCACCGGGTAGCTGAGATTGACGACTGCCAATAAAGCAAATCCAAGTCGCGTCAATCGCGGACGTGGTTCGACCGTGCTCAGAGTGGTGACTCTGGGCGCGCTTGTCCTTGCGATCGTTTTCGTGGCCTCACTCATCTTCCGGGGCGATTCGGGGTACAAGTACTCCTTCGATTTTCAGAACGCCAGCGGCATCGTGAGCGGCAATCACGTGATGATCGGCGGCTCGCCCGTCGGCACCATCACCAAGGTCGAGCTGACCGATGACATGCGGGTCCGGATGGATGTCGAGGTCGACCGCGAGCTCCACGAGGGAACCGCGGCGGTGATCAGGAAGAGCTCGCTCTCATCGATTCACAATCACTACATCTCGCTCCAGCCCGGCCCGGACAATGCTCCGGTGATGCCGGAGGGCCACGAGTTCGGCGAAGGCGCCACCGCCACGGCCGTCGAGCTCGACCAGTTCTTCGACATCTTCGACGAGACGACCCGGGAAGGCTGGTCGAACTGGATCCAGGGAATCGCAGCGATCTACGCCGGCGAGGGCGCGGAGGGCGCCAACAAGACCTTCAAGTACAGCGGCGCCGCCTTCTCCAGCACCCAGCGCCTGATGGCCGAGCTGGCCGACCAGGACACCCGGCTTGACCAGTTTGTCGGCAACACCTCGAGATTCGTCACCAACCTTGCCGAGGTATCCCCGCAACTGACCGAACTGGTCAGCAACACCAACACCGCGCTCGGAGCGATCGCCGACAACAACGAGTCACTTGCGCTCGCCCTGAACGAACTTCCGCCGACCCTGCGGCAGGGCAACACCACACTGGCCAACCTGCGGGTCGCCCTCGATGACGTCCAGCCGATGATCGCTGCGTCCGGCAGGGCCGCCGATGCGGGGCTCGCCAGGTACCTCCAGAACTACCTGCGTCCGGTCCTCAACCGCGCCCGTCCCGTCTTCAATGACCTCGCCCTTGCGGCCGGCCGGCCCGGACCGAACAACGACACATCCGATCTGCTTTCCCAGCTGATCCCGCTTCACGACAGGGCCGAACCGGCGGTCAACGCCGTGGTCCGGGCCTTGAACTCGAATCAGGAAGAAGTCTCCGAGATGAGGGCCTACTCGCCCGACATCTTCGGCAGCTGGGCCAAGCTGGCAGGCATCCTCGCGGCCTACGACGCCAACGGCCCGTACGCGAGGGTCACGCCGACTGCCACTGGCGTCTTCCAGCTCAACGGCACCGCGATCCAGCCCGCCGACACGGCCGTTTACGGCGGGCTTGACGTGATCACCGGAATCAACCGTTGTCCCGGCGGCGGCGTGCAGCCGATCGCCGGATCCAACCCCTTCCTTGACAACGGCAACCTGACCGGCAAATGCGACCCCACGCAGGTGCCGTGATGCTCCAGCGGATCATCAAGATCGTGCTCCTGGTCCTCGTGATCGCCGCCGTCGTGCTGCTGATTCGAAGCTGCAACGACGACAGCGACGCCTACGAGGTTCGTGCGGTGTTCGACAATGGTGCCTTCGTCGTGGAAGGCATCGACGTCCGGGTCGCCGGCGCGAACGTCGGCAGCGTCAGCGCCGTGGACGTCTCCAGGCCCGGCGAGGAGACCGGTTCAGACATACCCGGCAAGGCGATCGTGGTGCTGAACATCACCGATCCCGGCTTCCAGGATTGGAAAGAGGACGCCTCCTGCATCATCCGGCCGCAATCGCTGATCGGCGAGAAGTTCCTCGACTGCCAGGTCACGCAGCCCCGACCGGCCGGTTCCGAGCCGCCGCCTTCGCTGGCAAAGATCCCTGAGGGCGAGCCGGGTGCCGGGCAGTACCTGCTGCCGGTCCAGAACAATGCGAAGTCGGTCGACCTCGACCTGATCAACAACATCTACCGCCTGCCTTACGCCCAGCGTTTCCGGATCATCCTGAACGAGCTCGGTGCCGGACTCGCGACCAGGGGCGAGGACCTGCAGGAAGTCGTCGAGCGCGCCAACCCGGCGCTGTTCGAAGTGAACAAGGTGCTCGCGATCCTCTCTTCCGAGAACAGGCGTCTGGCCCAGCTCGCCGTCGACGGCGAAAAGAACATGTCGGCCCTGGCGCGGAAGAAGAAGAACATGGTCAACTTCCTCCGCAACGCCGGCTACACGGCAGCCGCCACGGCCGAGCGCGGGGAGGACCTCCAGCAGAACCTGAAGAACCTGCCCGAAACGCTGCGTCAGCTCAGGGCCGACTTCAACGCGATCGGTACCTTCGCCGACCAGGCGATCCCGGTCTTCACCTACCTCAAGCCTGCTGCCTCCGACATCAGCGAGGTCCAGACCAAGCTCGGTCCGTTCGCCGAAGCAGGCCGTATCTCGATCACCAGCCTCGGTGAGGCGACTGTGACAGCCGGACCGGACCTGGTTGCCTCGCAGCCGATCATCCGCAAGCTCGGCAACGTCTCACGCGCCTCCTACTCGCCTTCGGCCAATCTCAACTTCTTCCTCAAGACCCTCGACCAGGGCGACGGTTTCGACAACCTGATGAGGCTGATCTACAACACCTCGTCGCTTCTCAACGGTTATGACCAGTACGGCCACTACCAGCGGACCAACCTCGTCATCTCGGGCTGCTCGACTTATGCCGACCGGTCGACAGGTGGCTGCACCGCCAACTGGGACACGGTGGCCACCTCAGCCTCCATGAGCGACTCGCTGGGCGAACTCGAGCCGCTCGACCAGATCGAGGAGGGCACCACCGGCCCGACCGGCGAGACGGGTGAGACCCTGACCCCGACCGGTGAGACCGGGATCACCGGATCCACCGGCGTGACCGGGTTGACCGGGCTCACCGGACTCACCGGAGAAACCGCCTTCGATGACTTCGGCAATCCGCTCGGCCCGACCGGCGAGACCAGCTCCATCGGCCTCTCAGGTGCGGAAGGCAGGAGCCGCGGCACGACGGGTGCGACCGGCGTCATCGGTCGCATGAAAATCCTCGACTACCTGCTCGGCCCATGAACCGCCGTCGACGCTCAAGAATCTCTGCGAGCCCCGTTCTGGTCGGTGCGATTACCGCCGTGATCGCGGTGGTCAGCGTGTTCTTCTCGTACAACGCGAACAAGGGACTGCCCTTCGTACCGACCTACGAAGTCAAGGCCGAGCTTCCGTCGGCCGCTTCGCTGGTCTCTGGAAACGAGGTCCGGATCGCCGGAGTCAGGGTCGGAGTCGTCAGTGAGGTCAAGGCCCGGCAGCTCGATGACGGACGCTCGATCGCGGTCGCGACGATGAAGCTCGACAAGAGTGTGCAGCCGATTCCCGAGGATTCGACCGTCCTCGTCCGCCAGCGCTCCGCGATGGGCCTCAAGTACCTGCTCCTGACCCCCGGCAAGTCGGACGAGGGCCTAGCCCAGGGCGGCACCCTGCCTGAATCGCAGGCCGAGGAAACGGTCGACATGGACCAGTGGTTCAACATGTTCCAGGAGCCGGTCAGGCGTGCGATCCAGAAAAACCTCGCCGAGTACGGCGGCGGCTTCGCGGCTCGCGGCGGAGACATAAACACGATCCTCACCGACCTGCCACCGCTGCTCCGTCTGGCCGAACCGGTTGGCCGCAACCTGTCTTCCAGGCAGACCGACCTTCGCGGCTTTGTGCGCGGTCTCTCGCAGGCGGCCGCCGAAGTTGCTCCGGTTGCCGACATCCAGGCCGACATGTTCGTCCAGCTCGACCGGACCTTCATCGCCCTGGCCGAGGTCGCCCGTCCCTACATCCAGGACTCGATCACCGAAGGAGTTCAGTCGCAGCTGGCGACGATCCGTAACGGCCCCCGCATCCGGCCGTTCCTCTACACGTCGGCCCGCTTCATGAACGCGCTGCGTCCCGGCGCGAAGGCACTCGGTGAGAGCGCTCCGATCGTCGCGAACTCCTTCGACATCGGCATCCCGGTCCTGCGGTCCTCGCCGCAGCTCTACGATCAGCTCGCTCCGCCAGCCCGTTCGCTGCGACGTTTTGGTGAGAGCACTTCCAACAACCAGGGCCTCGACACGCTGATCCGGACCAGCAACATCCTGAAGCCGCTGCTGCGTCAGGTCACGCCGTCCCAGAACGTCTGCAACTACGCGAACCTGCTCCTCATGAACGCCGCCTTCACCACCGATGGCGGCAACGCCGACGGCAACTACGTCCGGGCAGTCAGCGTCCTGCCTTCGATCGGACCGAACGCCGAAGGCAACCCGGCGGCAGGCATCGCCAATGGTGGCGGCCTGCTTCCGCCCGGCGGCACCGACAAGAGCTTCCTGCACTCGAACCCCTACCCGAACACCGCGGCGCCCGGCCAGTCCATCCGCGAATGCGAGCCCGGCAATCCCCCGGCCGAGTGGTACGCCGCGGGTGGATGGCCGAACTCGGTGCAGATCGGAAACATCCCCGGTGACCAGGGTGTCGAAACCGCGCTCCAGACCAACGCTCAGCTGAACTGGGTGACCAAATGAGCGACGGACGCAAGGTGAGCCGCTACAACCAGCAGTTCTTCCGTCAGTGGGGAGGACCGGGTCCGCTCTTCTTCGGGCTGCTCGCAGTCATCCTCGTCGCGATCGGCATGTGGCTCGCGTTCACCAAGTCGATTCCGTTCACGAGCCCCGGCTACGAGGTTCAGGCGACTTTCCGCAACGCGGTCAACATCGCGATCAAGTCACCCGTCCGGATCGCCGGCGTCAACGTCGGCAAGGTCACCGACATGGAGCTGAAGGGTGACAACACCGTCGTCACCTTCACGGTGGATGACGAGGGTCGCCCGATCCGCGAGGACGCTTCCGCACAGATACGTCCCCGCCTCTTCCTCGAGGGCAACTGGTTCATCGATCTCGATCCGGGAACCCCGGACGCCAAGGAAATGCCGGACAACGGCATGATTCCGGTCAGCAACACCGCCACCAGTGTCCAGGTGGGTGACCTGCTCCGGACCCTCCAGACCCCGGAACGGGCCAACATCCAGCGGCTTGTCGAAAGCCTCGGCACCGGGCTGAATTCCGAGCCGACCGCAGAGCAGGACCTGACCTTCGAACCCTTCGTTCAGGGCCTGACAGGTGGCGAGGCCCTCAACCTCGCCTACCGCAAGGGCGAGGTGGCAGCGCGCGGCACCGCGATCGTGAACGCAGCCACGCTTGGCACCCAGCCCAATGACCTCGGCAACCTGCTGCGCGGTCTCTCACGGGTTACCGGAGCGGTCAACGAGCGCGGCGATGACCTCCAGGGCTTCGTCACGAACTTCGCCACTTTCACGGGTGCCCTCGCCGCCGAATCAGAGAACCTCGGCCTGACGATCCAGAAGCTCGGACCGACCCTCGTCGTCGCCCGTGAGGCTCTGACCAGCCTCAACGCCAGCCTGCCCGCCCTTCGTGGCTTCGCGATCGCCTCCCGTCCCGGTCTGAACGAGCTGCCGCGGACGATGCGGATCACCAGGCCGTTCCTGCTCCAGCTCCAGCAGCTGCTCACCCAGCGTGAACTCGGTGGCCTCGCCCAGATCATCCAGCAGAACACCCCGGCCGCTGCCAGGTCGGCGGCCGATACGCTCGCCCTGCTGCCGCAGCTCCGCAACTACGGCCTCTGCATCGCTGACACGATCAGCCCGACCGGTGACCAGGTGATCAATGACGGCGCGTTCAGCAACGGCCAGAAGGCATCACGCGAGTTCTTCTACGCCGCGGTGAGCGTGACCGGCAGCACCAACGGTGTCGACGGCAACGGCTCCTTTGCCCGACTGCAGGGTGGCGGCGGCCCGGTCACCGTGAAGATGGATGATGATGAGGGCACCGGCCCGGCTGACAGCGTGCTCTACGGACGCCTCCAGACGGCTCCGCTCGGTACCACCCCGCTGGCACCCGGCACCCCTCCGATCGTCGACGACCAGCTCTGCAGCGAACAGGAAATCCCCGACCTCAACGGACCGATGGCCGGTCCGGGAGCACCAAGCCCGGCGGCATACCCGTGAAACGCGCGATAAAGACACATTTCAAGGATTTCCTCGCGATTGCCGCACTGGTGGTCATCGCCATTGCCGTGCTGCTCTTCATCCTGTCCAACCAGAAGGCGGCTCTCCCGTCCTGGATCCCCTGGCTGGGCCAGGACTTCTACTCGATCAACGTCGAGATGGAAACCGCCCAGGCGGTCACGCCGGGTCAGGGCCAGGCAGCGGTCATTGCCGGGATCAACGTCGGCAAGGTCGGCGCCTCGACCCTTGAGGACGGGATCGCGCGGGTGCGGCTCGACATCGAGCCCGAATACCAGGAGCTGATCCACGAAGATGCCCAGTTCCTGCTCAGACCCAAGACCGGCCTCAGCGACATGGTGGTCGAGATCGACCCCGGGACGAAGGGGCCGACCCCGCCCGAGGGCACGACCTTCCCGGTCGCGCAGAGCATGTCGAACGTCCAGATGGACCAGATCCTGGCCTCGCTCGACCGCGACACCCAGGACTACCTGGTGCTGCTCCTGAATGGCGCCGGAGAGGGGCTCAACAACAGGGGCCCGGAGCTTTCCCAGGCGCTCCGTCGCTTCGGCCCCTTCGCCACCTACACGGCGAGGCTCAACGGGTTGCTCGAGAAGCGGCGCAAGTTCATCGCCCGGGGCGTCAACGCCTTCAGTGAAGTGGCCTCTGAACTGGGCGACAACAACCAGATAGTTGCCGACTTCATCACCAGCTCCAGGCAGAACCTCGAGAACTACGCCGCCCAGGAAGCTTCGCTGAGGGAAGCCCTCAGGGAATTCCCCTCAACGCTCGATGCCGGCAAGGTGAACCTGGCCAAGTCGAACGAGCTTTCCCAGCTGACCAGGCCGACCCTGCTCGGCCTGATTCCGGGCGCCCGCAACCTCAAGAGCTCTCTGCAGTCAGTCCAGCGCCTGGCCCGGGACACCAACGCGCTGGTCCGTGACGACATCCGGCCCTTCACGAGGGAAACCCAGCCCGTTTTCCGTGAACTCGGCAGGACCAGCCGCGCTGGTGAAAAGTCAACGCCCGAATTGCGCGGCGTGTTCACCCACCTGAACACCTTGCTGAACACCCTCGCCTACAACCCGCCCGGCGACTCGGAAGGTTTCCTCTTCTACGCACCGTGGGCGAACCACAACTTCAACTCGTCGGTTGCCTTCCAGGACGGTCTCGGCCTGGTCCGGCGCAGCGTCAACATGTTGACCTGCGACACCGCGAACGCCGCCAACCTCGCCATCGTGGCAAACGTCCAGCTTGAAACCGCCTACCGACTGAACCAGCTACCGCCCGCCGCTGCCGTCTGCTGATGAATAAACAGGCCCCCTCAATAGGACAGCTCATCGCCATCGCGGGCTTCGCGCTCTCATGCTTTGGCCTGCTGCTCTTCGTCTGGGTGGCCTTCGGTGGCCCGACCCCGCTGGCCGCCCGCGGATACGAGGTCAAGGTGCCTCTCACCCAGGTCGGGCAGTTGGCCGACCAGTCCCAGGTCGACATCTCAGGTATCGAGGTCGGCCGGGTCAAGTCGATCGATCTCGGTGAAGGAAGCGAAGAGGGCACCGCGATAGTCACCCTCGACCTCGAACCCGAGTACGCGCCGATCCCGGCAGACACCCGGGCGATCCTCCGGGCCAAGAGCCTCCTCGGAGAGGCATACATCGAGCTCACACCGGGCGACGAGCGGGCCGGAATGCTCGAGGACGGCGACCAGCTGGCGCCGGCCCAGGTCGCGAAGTCGGTCCAGCTCGACGAGATCTACCGAACATTTGACGAGAAGACCCGTCAGGCATTCATGCAGGGCGCGATCGACAACGCCACCGCGATGAGCGGTCGCGGCGCAACACTGAACCAGACCCTTGGTGTCCTGCCCGGCACGATCACCTCGCTCACCGACGTTCTCCAGGTAGTCAACGACCAGGAGCAGGACGTCTCGAAGCTGATCCGGAACACTGGAGTCGTGTTCGACGCCCTCAGCAAGCGGCAGGGCGAACTCAGCGGCATGATCCGCAACACCGACACCGTGTTCACCACGCTGGCTGACCGCAACGAGCAGCTCAAGGACTTCTTCCGCGTGTTCCCGACCTTCCTGCGGGAATCGAGGCTGACCCAGGACCGGCTCGGCAACTTCTCGGACTTCGCAACCCCGGTGGTCCGCAAGCTGATCCCCGTCGCCGAGCAGCTATCGCCGACCTTCAAGGCTTCGCAGCGACTCGCGCCCGTCAGCGTTCGTCTCTACACGAACCTGAAGCCGGTGATCCGAAAGGCGCCGAGGGCGTTCCCCTCGCTGCGAGCCTTCCTCGACGACGACGCGCCGACCCTTCTGGCCCGGCTGCCCGACTACCTGGCCGAGCTCGATCCGGTGCTCGAGACCGCCAGCCTCTACCGGAAGGAGATCCCCTCCTTCATCGCCAACGCCGCAGCGGCCACCTCGACCAACGTCCGCGCGGGCAGAAACTTCATCCGCGGCGGCGTGAGGCTCGGTCCGGAGACCTACACAGCGTTCCCGGGCACTGGCGCATCCTCCGGGCGGGTCAATCCGTACACCGCACCCGGAGGCAACGACGACTTCGCCAGCGGCGGCATGAAGGTGTTCTCCTCGGCCAATTGCGCCGGCTCCGTCAATGCGACGATCGCACCGTGGGCTGCCCTGACACCGGTCCAGCAGGCGCAGTTCGGGGCGAACCTCCGGTACGGATACAGCCCGGCACAGCAGGAGGATTGGTACAACAAGGCGATCACGTTCCTCATGTGGAACGCCAACCAGACCAACAACGTCCCGGCCCCGCCCTGTACCCAGCAGGCACCGTTCGATCCGATTGGTGACGAGTCACAGCCCCCGACTCAGTACCTCCACGTTTTCCGCGAGCCTTAGGCCGCCGCAGATTCTCATTCAGGGAGCGCAACTAAAGCCCCATATGCGGGTTCATCATCATGTAAGCTGCGACCGGTTAGGGAGTGGGAGCGGCTCACATGTCGCAACCACGTGTAATCCACAGGAGAGAAGAGAGAAGATGAAGAAGCTTGTAGCCATCGTAATGGCGCTTGTAGCGTCGTTCGCATTGGCGGCCTCGGCCCAGGCGGCGGACGAGACCGTTCTAGGAACAACCAACGTCGAACCGCGCAACGGACCCCTGTATCAGGCCAAGCCCGTGCCGGTGAACCTCACGATTCGCGCCGAAGTCACCACCCCGGCTCTTTCGCCGAAGGTGAATCCGCTGAAGAACACCAAGACCACGTTCCCGGCTGGTGTCACCTTCAACCCGAACAACAAGGTGACCCCGGTCTGCACCGACGC
>JRYG01007122.1_pt1 | contig 17658 bp, 14 predicted proteins | sample 235341 | NCBI WGS metagenome assembly JRYG01 (sample SAMN03074218, study PRJNA261478) | activated sludge metagenome | biome: Wastewater Treatment Plant; feature: Wastewater; material: Activated sludge; isolation source: activated biomass of a wastewater treatment plant treating hydrocarbon... ... | reverse complement strand
CACGCCCACGGGGTCGGCGATTCCTTCGAAATCGAATGCCTGCTGGGCAACCGCCGGGTCTATCTGGACATTATCTGGCCGGGCCGGCCGATGCCCGCCGATCAGTTGGAAAGCTGGCTGAGCGAGCATGTACAGGATCTGGTGGGCGCGACCACGGTGGGCGAAGTCCTGCGGCGACACAACAGCGACCTGTGGAGCCAGTCCCACCGTCGGCCTGGCCACGCTCTGCTGCGCCTGCCGCTGCCGGCGTCCGCGCGCCAGTGGCAGGAGGCGACCGTCAGCCCGCCGGAACGACCGGAATTCTACGATTTTTCCCTGGGCGACGAGAACCGGGCCGAATGGGGCGATTTGGTCAATTATCCGCTGACGGCGCTCACCTACGTCGTGTTCGACACCGAAACCACCGGCCTGGCGCCCTCCAAGGGCGACGAGATCATCCAGATCGCCGGCGTGCGCATCGTCAATCGCCGGCTGCTGGCCGGCGAGAATTTCGACCAACTGGTCAATCCGGGCCGACCGATTCCCAAGGCCTCGATCCGCTTCCACGGCATCACCGACGACATGGTCAGGGACAAGCCCGGCATCGACGTGGTGCTGCCGCAGTTCCGCGCCTTCGTCGGCGACGACCGGACCGTGCTGGTGGCGCACAACGCCGCCTTCGACATGAAATTCCTGAAGCTCAAGGAACGCAAGACCGGCGTGCGGTTCGGCAATCCGGTGCTGGACACCCTGCTGCTGTCCGGCTACCTGCACGATTACACCGACGACCACAACCTGGACGCCATCGCCGACCGGCTGGGCGTGGACGTGCAGGGCCGCCATACCGCGCTGGGCGATTCGCTGGTGACCGCCCAAGTCTTCCTCAAGCTGCTGGACCTGCTGGAGGCGCAGGGCATCACCACCCTCGGCCAGGCGCTGGAAGCCTCCGACAAGATGGTGGAGATCCGCAAGACCATGGCGAATTTTTAAGGCGAAAGGGCAGGGAAACCCCGAGCGTGAAAGTCCGTCGCCTTTAACACCGATCACCGACCACCGACCACTGTCCGATGCGGCAACAATCCAGGGAATACATCGTCATTCTGTTCGTGGTCAGCGTGCTGGCGCTGAACTATCCGTTTCTGGATTTATTCGACCGCGCCTGGCTGCCATTCGGCATCCCGCTGTTGTATCTCTATATTTATCTGGTCTGGCTCATCGTCATCGTGCTGCTGATCGTGATCGTGGGCCGCTCGGAAATCCGCGAACCGGACCAGCCGCCGCCACCGGAGCACGCCTCCCAGCCGGAGGCCGCCGCCGACCGGTCGGGCCCCGGTGGGATCGACCGACGGATCCGACCCTGATGCTGAGCGACGGCGTCATCATCGCCAGCGCGCTGGCTTACATGGGCGTGCTGTTCGGCATCGCCTACTACGGCGACCAGCGCGCCGACGCCGGCCGCTCGATCATCGCCAACCCCTACATTTACACCCTGTCGCTGGCGATCTACTGCACCGCCTGGACCTTTTACGGCAGCGTCGGCCTGGCGGCGACCAGCGGCGTGGATTTCCTGCCGGTCTATCTCGGCCCCACCTTGATGGCGGTGCTGTTCTGGTTCGTGCTGCGCCGCATCGTGCGCATCACCAAGGTCCACCGCATCACCTCCATCGCCGATTTCGTCGCCTCGCGCTACGGCAAGAGCGGTCTGCTGGCCGGCATGGTGACGATCATCGTGGTGCTGGGCATCCTGCCCTACATCTCCATCCAGTTGAAAGCCATCGCCACCAGCTTCAGCCTGCTGCGCCAGTATCCGGCGGTGACGATGGCGGCCGCCTCGACCCAGCACCCGGTCTGGGCCGACACCACCTTCTTCGTGGCGCTGGTGCTGATCGTGTTCGCCATTCTGTTCGGCACCCGCCACATCGACAACACCGAGCGCCACGAGGGCATGGTGGCGGCGGTGGCGTTCGAGTCGCTGTTCAAGCTGGTGGCGTTCGTCGCGGTCGGGATGGTCGTCACTTTCGGCGTGTTCGGCGGACCCGGCGATCTGTTCCGGCGGGCGGCCGCGCAGCCCGAACTGGCGGCGCTGATGCGCTTCGAGGTGGTGCCGGGCGGCTACGGCGGCTGGCTGTCGCTGACGTTTCTGTCGATGATGGCCTTTCTGTTCCTGCCCCGGCAATTCCAGGTGCTGGTGGTGGAAAACGTCAACGAAACCCACATCCGCAAGGCGATCTGGCTGTTTCCCCTCTATCTGTTCGCCATCAATCTCTTCGTGCTGCCGGTGGCCCTGGGCGGACGGCTGATCTTCGCCAACGGCGGCGTGGACGCCGATATGTACGTGCTGGCGCTGCCGATGGCCGAACACATGCCGGACCTGGCGCTGCTGGTGTTTCTGGGCGGCCTGTCGGCCGCCACCAGCATGATCCTGTTCGAGACCATCACGCTGTCCACCATGGTCTGCAACGATCTGGTGATGCCGATCCTGCTGCGCGCCAATCCGCGCTGGCTGGCGGGCCGCGCCGATCTTTCCGGCCTGCTGCTGGGCATTCGCCGGGTCGGCATCGCGGTGCTGATCCTGCTGGGCTACCTGTATTTCCGGTTCATCGGCGAATCCTACGCGCTGGTGGCCAGCGGCCTGGTGTCCTTCGCCGCCGCCGCCCAGTTCGCGCCCGCGATCCTGATCGGCCTGTACTGGAAGCGGGCGAGCCGGCGGGGCGCGCTGATCGGCCTGAGCGGCGGCTTCCTGGTGTGGGCGTACACCCTGCTGTTGCCGGCCATGGCCCGCTCCGGCTGGATCGGCGCCAGCTTCATCGAGCAGGGGCCGTTCGGGCTGGAACTGCTCAAACCTTACGCGCTGTTTGGCCTCGACAATCTGGACCCTTACATGCACGGAGCCTTCTGGAGCATGTTGGTCAACATCGGCGGACTGGTGTTCGGCTCGCTGCTGAGCCGGCCGGACGCCATCGAGCAGGTCCAGGGCAGCCAGTTCGTCAACGTCCTCGAACGCGAGCGCCACGACGGCGACTCGCTGCTGTGGCGGGGGGTGGTGGAAACCGCCGAACTGTACGATCTGCTGGCCCGCTTTCTCGGCCCGCAGCGCGCCAGCGAAGCGTTCGACCGCTATGCCGAACAGCACGGCGGTTATCCGCTCCAGGCCGATTCAAGGTTGATTCACCACACCGAGCGGCTGCTGGCGGGCGCCATCGGCGCGGCTTCGGCCCGGGTGATGATCTCCTCGATCGTGATGGGCGAGGTGCTGAGCATCGAGGAGGTGATGACCATTCTCGACGAGAGCACCCAGGTCATCGAATACAGCCGCCGGCTGGAGCAAAAATCCCGCGAACTGGAAGCGGCCTCCGCCGAGCTGCGCGAGGCCAACAATCGGCTGCGGGAACTGGATCGACTGAAGGACGAATTCATCTCGACCGTCACTCACGAACTGCGCACGCCGCTGACTTCGATCCGGGCCTTTTCGGAAATCCTGCTGGCCAATCCCGACATGGAGGTGGAGCAGCGCAGCAAATTTCTCGGCATCATCGTCAAGGAAAGCGAACGGCTGACCCGGCTGATCAACCAGGTATTGGACATGGCCAAGATCGATTCCGGCCGGATCGAATGGCGCATCGACAGCGTCGACCTGCGAACGCTCATCCAGGACGCCATCAACTCGACCGGCCAGCTGTTCCGCGACAAGGCGGTGACGCTGCGCGAGGAATTGGGCGAGCAACCGCTCATCATCGCCGGCGATCACGACCGGTTGACCCAGGTGATCATCAACCTGCTGTCGAACGCCGTGAAATTCTGCCCGGAACAGACCGGCGAGGTCACCATCCGGCTACGGCCGGTGGCGAACCGCTGCCGCATCGAAGTGATCGACAACGGCCCTGGCATCGCCCGCGATCAGCACAAGCTGATCTTCGAGAAATTCCATCAGGTCAGCGATACCCTGGCCGGCAAGCCGAAGGGCACCGGGCTGGGTTTGCCGATCAGCCAGAAAATCGTCGAGCACCACAACGGGCGGATCTGGGTGGAAAGCGAGCCCGGCCAGGGCGCCACCTTCATCGTGGATTTGCCGATGAAGCAGCGGTGGGGGAACAAGGCTCAGGGATCCGGTGAGGTGGCCGAGACCCAGCGTTCCAAAGTGATTTCCTGATTTCAGCGTCCTGCCCCGCGCCCTAATGCCGTTTGCGGCGCTCGATATCGTTATTGCACTGGCGCGCTCCGGGGCTGGCGGTTTCGTCGTTCTGGTCGTGCAACCGGTCCAGAATCGGGCGAGCCTCGCGGCGGTAATCGGGCCGGCTGCGGACGCGGTGGCCCAGGTGCAGCAGCTTGATCCCCAGCCGGTAGCGACCGGTGGCGCTGCGCTCGACCAGATCGTGCTCGATCAGCGACGCCAGGATGCGAAAGGCGGTGGAAGGGTGCAGGTTGGTGGCACTGGCCAGGTTTTTAAGGCTGACGGGTTCGTCGTGCGCGGCGAGGGTATCCAGCAACCGGGATAGCCGGGCGATGACTTGAATCGAGGAATTCGCCTTGGCGGTCATGCGATGGTTCAGTACCCGGTCAGTCCTGCATGTTTCGTGCAACTGGGAGTCACTATATTGCATTGCACCATAAAATGCCACTGTTCTGACAGCACACGGCGCGCGAAGGCTGCCCCGCGATGAAAAATTATCTGGAGCTGTTGCGGCGGGTGTCGAACGAAGGAGTTCGCAAGCGGGACCGAACCGGGGTGGGAACATCGAGCCTGTTCGGCGCGCAGTTGCGCTTCGATTTGCGGGCTGGATTTCCGCTGGTGACGACCAAGAAATTGCATCTGCGTTCAATCGTGCATGAACTGCTGTGGTTTCTGCGCGGCGACACCAACCTCCGCTACCTGCACGAGCACGGGGTGACGATCTGGGACGAGTGGGCCGATGAAAACGGCGATCTGGGGCCGATCTACGGCAAGCAGTGGCGCGACTGGGAGGCGGCGGACGGGCGCCATATCGACCAGATCGCCAACGCCATCGATCTGCTGCGGCGCGACCCGGATTCGCGGCGGATCGTGGTGTCGGCGTGGAACGTGGGCGAACTGGAGCGGATGCGCCTGTTGCCCTGCCACATGCTGTTTCAGTTCCACGTCGCCAACGGCGAACTGTCCTGCCAGTTGTACCAGCGCAGCGCCGATCTGTTTCTCGGTTTACCCTTCAACATCGCCAGTTACGCGCTACTGACCCATCTGGTCGCGCAGCAGACCGATTTAGGGGTGGGTGAATTCATCTGGACCGGCGGCGATTGCCATCTGTATCTGAACCATCTGGAGCAGGCCCGCCTGCAACTGAGTCGCGAGCCCTATCCGTCGCCGCAACTGGCGATTCGCCGCCGGCCCGAGTCGCTGTTTGCGTATCGCTACGAGGACTTTGCGATCATCGACTACCAGTCCCATCCGGCGATCCAGGCGCCCGTGGCGGTTTAGGCCGTGCTCGCAGTCAAACCCTTCAATTTTAAGGCGCTTGACTATTGACTATTTACCTTGAAAACTCGGATATGATATCCGAGTTTTCAAGGTAAAATCGCATCCATGATCGACAGACCCTCCTATTTGGCGCAACTGGCAACCGCCGTAAGGCGTTCGCCGGTCGTCGCTCTACTCGGCCCCCGGCAATGCGGCAAGACCACCTTGGCGCGACTGTTCGGCGAAGCCCGGCAAGCCAGCTACTTCGATCTGGAATCGCAACCGGATCAACGGCGTTTGCAAAATCCCGAGTTGGTGCTGGGCGCCCTGGAAGGACTGGTGATCCTGGACGAAATCCAGGCGATGCCGGAATTGTTCAACGTGCTGCGCGTCCTGGTCGACCGTCCGCAAACGCGGGCGCGTTTTCTCGTCTTGGGCAGCGCCTCGCCGATTCTGGTCAAAAGCGTGTCGGAAACCCTGGCGGGCCGCGTCGAGTTCATCGAACTCGCCGGCTTCGACCTGCGCGAGACCGGCGTCGAAAACTGGCAACCGCTCTGGCTGCGCGGCGGCTTTCCCCGCTCCTATCTCGCCAACTCCGACGCGGACAGCCTGGCGTGGCGCGAGGGGTTCATGCGGACGTTTCTGGAACGCGACATTCCACAACTGGGTATTACGATTCCCACCGCTGCCCTGCGCCGTTTCTGGACGATGCTGGCGCATTATCACGGGCAGATCTGGAATGCCTCGGAACTGGCCCGCTCGATGGGCCTGTCGGATAAGACGGTGCGGACTTATCTGGATATTCTCACCGGCACCTTCGTGGTCCGGCAACTGCAACCCTGGCATGAGAACATCGGCAAACGACAGGTTAAGGCGCCGAAGATTTATTTGCGCGATTCGGGGTTGTTGCACGGCTTGCTCGGTTTGCCGGATTGGCACAGCCTGATGGGGTATCCCCGTCTGGGCGCGTCTTGGGAAGGCTTTGTGCTGGAGCAAGTGCTGCGGATCGTCACACCGACCGAAGCCTATTTCTGGGCCACGCACGGCGGCGCGGAAGTCGATCTCTTCTTTCTCCACCACGGTCGCCGCTACGGTGTCGAAGTCAAATTCAGCGAAGCGCCCAAGGTCGGCAGATCGCAGCACACTGCTGTGGATAGTCTGAGCTTGGATCGCCTGTGGATCGTTTATCCTGGGCAGCAGGCATATCCGGTGGCCGACAAGATAACGGTTTGGCCGCTTAAAGAACTTGCGGGGTTGCCTGGCCAGATGGGCTAGGGTGACGGCAATATTTTGATAATAGAGACGTTTATGCGGAAGGAATCGACATGTGGATTAACAGCCGGGTTTTTCTTTTCTGTGCGTTGGCAGTAGCCAGTTTCAGCCATGCTGCCCAAGACGATACAAAGCCACCCGCTTGGCAAGTAGAGGGTTTTTGGGCTGCCTTAAATGATGAAAATCCACAAGTGCTCTGGATAGCCGTCAATAGCGAAGGTTCCGATAAACTCTTCACCGCATTGGGTGACAGAGCAAAAGAACAGTTACCCCGCTTTGTGAAGATGCTTGATAGCTCAGAGACGATCAGCCGCCAACTAGCTGCTACAGGGTTGGGTAAATTTGGCATGGCAGCCAAGGATCAAGCACCTCGGCTAGTCGAATTATTGCGCGATTCAGATCTCAACGTCCGTGAAGCGGCGGTTACAACGCTGGGTAAACTTGGAATGGAAATCAAGGATCAAGTACCTCGGCTGATGGAATTATTAAGCGATTCAGACCCGAATGTCCAAACCGCCGCCGTTCAAGTATTGACGGGGCTTTGGGTGTTGACCAAAGATCAGGCATGGCTAGCGCAGTTTTTGCGCCATCGAAGCTGGTATGTTCGGCGGGGAACTGCTAGTCAGTTAGGCAAGCTGGGTAATGTAGCCAAGGAACAGATACCTCATTTGATAGAACTGCTCGGCGATCCTAATTCAACCGTTCGCGAAGCGGCTGTCCAAGCATTAGGCGCGCTAGGAGAAATCTCCAAAGAACAGATACCTCGATTGGTAGAATTGCTTCGTGATCCGCACTCCTCTGTTCGCGAAGTGGTTGATCAGACGCTAGTAAAATTAGGTCCGGTAGCTAAAGGGCTGGAACCTCGATTGATCAAACTACTAAGCAATCCGGATCCTGGCGTCCGCAAAAAAGCGGCGCGGGTGCTAGGAGAGTCAGGTACGTTGACCCCAGAACAGGTGCTTCGACTAGCCAAATTATTAAACGATCCAGACTCGTCGGTTCGCGAGGCGGCTACCGAAGCGCTGGGCAAGCTGGGGTCGGTAGCAAAGAGCCAAATGCCCCGACTATTGAAAATGCGAAACCACGATCCCGCTTTAGCTGTGCGCTCCGCAGTCGAGATAACGTTAGCCAAGTTGGGTAAGAGGTTCGAGGATCACTTAGGCCGCACTATACCATCCCCTCCAATTGGATTTTGGGCGACAGTGACTTTTGCATCATCGGTGCCAGATGCTCTAGCTAAGGGACAGATGTCCCGACTTGTAGAGCTTCTCCGAGAACCACAGGAGCGAAAGGCAGTGGTTGAGGCGCTCATAAATAAGGGACCATTATCAATAGAACTGATACTGGGGGTTTTAAGTGCCAGCTATGAAGATAGCTCTCGTATAGGTGAGATACGGTTTCTAGCCCATTTTCTTGGCGGCGGTAATCCAGATATTGAGGCACTTACTGCTTGGATCGGCGAACCGATTACCCGCCCCACCACCGCAATCAGCCAAAATCACGATTTGGCCGTTAAAACGCTTCACGTTTTCGAGCAAGCCTGGCCCCTGAGCGAACCTTTCCCCAAACTGCGCCGTGATTTGGAAGCGCAGATTGCTACCGTTGCCCAAACGGGTCGGTGGAAAACCGACGATCTGGCCTTGCTCAAAACCCACGCAACCAATCTTGCGACAATCGGATCGACTCATGCGGCGGCGGTGCGGCAAGTCATCGCATCGGTGGAAGCGACCGACTATGCGCTCACCATCGCCAAGGCTGCGTTGGGCCACATGCTGTTCTGGCTGGCTTTAATCGCGGTTTACCCCCGTTCCCGCATCGTGCAGGCCATCTTTTTCTGGAATCCCTGGATGCGGCGCTTTACCGGACTCGGCTATGTCGGCTTCGCGCTCACCTGGGTTCCTTTTCTGCGAACCAAACTATTCGCGCCGTTCAAGCCATCGTTAATCGCCGATGCCGCCCTAGACACCTTCGACGAAACGGCGTATTTCGCCGACTCGGTGGTTAGGGAGAAAACCTCGGGGCGCCAGCAACCGCTGCGCGAAGCGATCCCCGCCCTTCGCGGCCAGATCGTCCTCGAAGGCGAATCTGGCATCGGCAAGACGATGTTCTTGCGTTGGCTGGTGAAACGCGCCCAGCGCGTGATGGTGTATCTGCCCGCGAAAAAATGCGTGGGCGGAGTGCTGGAAGCGATCCAGGCCAAATTGCATGGCCCCGCCCAAGACCCCGCCTTTCTCCGCAACCTGATTTACAGCGGCGCTCTCGATATTTGCATCGACGGTCTCAACGAGGTCTCGGCGGACGCCCGCGCCAAGATCACGGCGTTTGTGGAAAGCTATTTCAAGGGAAACATCCTCATGAGCACCCAGCCGCTGGAATGGACGCCGCCGGCGACGGCCAAAATCTACATTCTCGAACCCCTCACCGAGAATCAAATCGAGTCTATTAACCCGCAAGGACAGCCTCCCCGGCGATGCCCGGCTTGCGGGCGACGCCTACGAACAAGCGTGCCGACATTACCTGACCACCACCCTCGATCCCCAACAATCGCCGGAAACCCTGGCGGCCATGCGCCAACTGCTGTCCAACCCGATGGACCTGACCTTGGTGGCCGCTATGCTGGCGCGCGGCGAAACCCCCGATCTTTTCCGGTTGCAGCAACAGCAGTATCGGATCGTGGCCGAGGATTATCGGCAGAAACATCTGCACGAGTTTCCGCTCCGCCAATTCGCCGAGGCGGTTTACCGGATGCGCCTGCAAGACGAGGACTCTGTGCCCGTAGGCGAATTTGCCGAGGAGTTGCAATGCATGGAACGCCACAAGATGGCGGTGAGTCGTTCGCTCGACGAAGGCGGCAAATCGCGCACCGAATGGCATTTTCGGCACGACAAAATCGCGGATTTTTTCGTCGTCCAGGCTTTTCTCGGACCCGCCAACGACAAGCCGGAAAAACACCTGGGAGATGCCCGCTTTCGGGGCGTCTATCTGCAACTGGCCAGGCTCCTGCCCCTGGAGGATGCCAGGGCGCTGGAGCGGCGGCTGATCGACTACGCCGCCGACACCCAGGACCATACGGTGAGCGATACGTTTATCCAACTGCTGCGCCCTCGCAGGGATGAGGACGAGAGCGAGGGAATGCCTAACTGACGGGCTCGCTCAACCAGGACCGGCTGGTTGGAACGTTTCGACTTGACGGTTTCGATAAATTATGTTGCGATGCAAAATAAAAGAACGGCGTGGAGTTGCAAAATGAAAATTGACAGGATACTTGACCGTCAATACGCGGCGAATCTGCTGGCGTTGCAGTGCGCGCTGCGAGTCGGCGGGCTGATGAGCATCGGCGTCATCGGCTCGATCCGCAAGACGCTGGATACCTATCTGCTCTGCCTGCGCCACGGCGCGGAGTACGCGAAAAACGCCCAGCTTGACGACCTGACCGGGAAGTGGGTGATGGTCTACGCCGACGCCATGACTGAGTGCGCCGAGAAATCATTGCAGGATTACCGCAACAACCTGCAGATCTGGCTGTTGACCCAGGACGAGGCGCTGATCTGGGTCACCAGGATCGACAAGGCGCTGGCCAGCGACTGACCGGCGGGTCGCCACCCGTCGCGGGGGTTCTCTGAAAGAATTCCTGTTCAGCTCCCCAAACGGACCGAATACGTCGCACCCTGGCCGCGCGACTCGTCGACGCGCAGACTCACGGCGACGATCCGCTCCCGCCAGGGGACGGTACGGTCGCGGGTCAATTCCCGCCAGAACCGGTCGAAACACAGCCGGGCCAGATTCTCGACGGTGATGTTGTCCACCTCCAGCACCGCCACCTCGTCGACGGGCAGAACGTAGCGCCTGCCGCACAAACGGAAGGCGTATTCGTCCTCGGCGCCGGGCAGGATTTCCAGCCACGGATTGTCGCTGGCGATCAGCACTTTCTCGTCCCAGACCTCGCAGACCGCCCGCAGCGCCCGCTTGAACGCCTCGTAGCTGAGCATCTGCGCCAGCGCCGGCTCGGCCAGCTCCACCTCCAGTTCGACCTGGTAGTTGTGACCATGCAGGGCTTCCTTGCTCCCATCGGGAAACACGGTCATGTGCGCCGCGGAAAACTTGAGATTGTCCTTGCGGATGTGGATTTTCCAACTGCGCGCGTGGGGTTCGGTCATGTAGTCGCTCCCGTTGAATCCGTCGAACCCGCCGCCAGGGCGCGCAGCCAGTCCGTCAATGCCGCGCCGTAGTGCGTCAAAGTGTAGCGGTTTTCCACCAGCCGCCGGCAGCGGGCGCGGTCGATTCGCGCCACGCGCTCGACCGCTGCGCACAGTCCGTCCAGGTCGTCCGGCTCCACCAGCCAGCCAGTTTCACCGTCGATGACGTAGTCGCCGACGCCGCCGCGCCGATAGGCAACCACCGGCGTGCCGCAGGCCAGCGCCTCGATGCCGACGATGCCGAACGCCTCCAGCCACTTCGGCGTCATCAGCATCGCCCGGTATTCCCGTACCGCCTCGGCCAGCGCGGGCCTGTCGAGAAAACCACCGTAAGTAACCGGTACGCCGGGATAGCGTCGCACCAAACCGTCCCAGTAAGCCGGATTCTGCATGACGCCGAACACGGTCACGGCATGGCCGGTGCGCGCGGCGAAGGCGAATACGTCATCCAGCCCCTTTTCCGGCGTGATCCGCCCCAGCCAGCAGCAGTCGCGACCGGGATGGGCGTTGTAGCGATAGCGCGCGAGGTCCAGACCGGGCGGAATCAATCGGACCGGACCCGGCACGCCGAAGCTGGCGGCCTGCGCCTCGCTCAGGAAAGCGAGTCGTTCCGGGCGATGACTGGCGATACGGCGGATTTCCACATCCAGCGAACGGTTCAGCGAGCCCATGCTTACCAGGGTCCCCAGCGGACAGGGGAAAAAATCGCTAACGAACAAGGGCAGCCAGTCGTAGGAAAAGTTCAGGACGACATCGTCGGGCCGAACCCGCGCCGCCAGCCACCGCAACGCCTCGCCCAGGAACGCATCGGCCTCGATGGGCAGCGGATCGTCGTAACCGTGCGACATGGCGGTCGACGCCAATTGGCCAGCGAGGACGAGCAAATCCGGCACAGCGGCCTTGGAACCGGTCGGTGCGATGACTTGTACGGCCTGTCCGAGATCGTGAAGCTGGCGGGCGGCGCTGACAACCATATGCTCCACCCCGCCGCCCAAACCGGACCCCAGTGGCGCAACCGCCGTCGAGAGCAAATGGACGCGCATGTTTTCTCCAGGGAATAAGCCAACGCTCGATTGTAGCCGACGGCGCGACCCCATCTGTCACCGAACGCGAACGATTCGAGGCCGGGGAACGGGCGCATGACCGAAAAGTCTATGTTGCAGCGAGACAAACGAGAGCTGGAGGGAATGAATACGATGATTCGTGGTTTAGTCGGTTTGCTGTTCCTGGGAGCGGTCGCCGGCTGCGCCACGAATCCGCCCCAACCACCCAACGATCCTGCCGCCGCCCGCTGTCTGGATGGGTACGCCGCGCTGGATGCGGCGGTGGCGGAGCATGGAACCACGCCCTCCTCGCCCGCCCGTATCGCCGGTTTTCCCTATCTGCGGGTGGACCGGTTTCTGGCCGGTTTCCGCGAACAAGCGCTGCCGCCCGCCGAAACCACGGCCTGGCTGACGCGCCTGAACGCCTCGGACCAGCAAGCCCGGCGGGTGGAGTGGGCATCGCTGCCCGTCGTGGTCCGGGCGGAATTGAACCGCCACCTCGACGCCGCCGACGGCGTTCCCGCTCTGCTGGCAGCCTGCGCGGACCTGTTGCGCGCCGCCGATGTGGCGGATGCCGGACGGCTGGCGCTGATTCGGGAACGGGCGCGCGTCCCGGACGATTACCGCACCGCGAATCAAGTGCTGGGTCTCTATCCCCTGACCCTGTTGCCGGTCGATTACGGCGTGTACCGCTATCAGGAGGAAACGCGCGCACTGTTCGCCAGACCACTGGCGACGCTGCCGGTCCAGGGTGAATTGCGCCGCTACGGGCCTTCCGATGCAACGCCGATTGCCAGCGATTTTGCCGCCATCCCCCGCGACGCGCTCGGCATTCCCGAACCGACGCCGGCGCAACGGGAAGCGCTGTTCGCCGCCCACGCGCCGATCTGGGAGATCGACACGGCGACCGACGCCGACCAACCCGGTTCGCCCTCCTGGCAGGCGGATGGCGCGCCATCGGTCGATGCCACCGAACCGGTGGTCTATCGCTACGTCTCTCATACCCGCTGGCGGGGCGAGCCGCTGTTGCAACTGAATTATCTGATCTGGTTCGCCGCCCGGCCCAGGACCGGCGCGTTCGACCTGCTCGGTGGGCCGTTGGACGGCGTGCTGTGGCGGGTCACGCTGGACCATTCCGGTCAAGCGTTGCTGTACGACAGCATCCATGCCTGCGGCTGCTATCACCTGCTTTTTCCCAGAATGAACATACAGTTACGACCGGAAACGGCGCAGTGGGCCGAACCGCCGCTGGCGCCGCAAGCGGCTCCCGTGATCGGTTATGGCGAACGGGCAGTGATCCGGCTGGCGTCCGGCACGCACTACCTGCAACGGCTTTACGCCGACCGACCGGGCACGGTGACGAAACTGGATTGGCGGGATTACGAGGCGTTGTATGCCATTCCAGTCGAGAACGGCGGACGGCGCAGCCTGTTCGGACCGGACGGGTTGGTGGCGGGCAGCGAGCGGGCCGAACGCTGGTTGCTGTGGCCGACCGGCGTACCGTCGCCCGGCGCGATGCGCGAACGTGGCCGGCACGCGATTGCCTTCGTGGGCCGGCGTCATTTCGACGATGCGGATTTGCTGGACCGGCTGTTCGAGCCGGCGCGGGAGGAACGGTGAGATTCAAAACGATGCTGGTTACCACTCTGCTGGCGGTTTCCACCGCGGCGGGCGCGACAGACGAGAGGCTCATGATCGGCCGGTTTTCCGCCGGCGACTTGCAAGACTGGCAGAGCAAATCCTTCAAGGGCGAAACCCGCTACGTCTTCGACGATAAAAGCGGCCAGCGGGCCTTGTTCGCCGACAGCCGGGGCGCGGCTTCGGGGTTGTACCGGGAAATCCGGGTAGATCTGAATCGCACGCCCTGGCTCAACTGGTCATGGCGGGTGGACAAGGTGCTGAACGGCGTGGACGAACGCAGCAAGGGGGGCGACGATTATCCGGCGCGGGTGTACGTGGTGGTGTCGGGCGGCGCGGCGTCCTGGAAAACCCGTTCGCTGGTTTACGTCTGGTCCAGCAACCAGCCGGTCGGCGCGACCTGGAACAACGCCTTCACCAGCAACGCCCGGGTGATGGCGCTGCGTTCGGGGACCAGGGACGCCGGACGCTGGGTCAGCGAAAAACGCGACATCCGCGCCGACTTCCGGCAACTGTTCGGCGAGGACATCGCCACCATCGACGCCGTCGCCCTGATGACCGACACCGACAACAGCGGCCAGAGCGCCACGGCCTGGTACGGCGATATTTACTTCACGGCGCGGTGATTCCCGCAACCGGTTTCCAGCCGCGCCGCAATTCAGAAATTCTTCCGCAAATCCATTCCCGCGTACAAGCCGGCGACCTGTTCGGCGTAGCCGTTGAACGGCAGCGTGTCGCGACGAAACAGATCGCCGATGCGTCGTTCCCGCTTCTGGCTCCAGCGCGGATGATCGACGTCGGGGTTGACGTTGGCGTAGAAACCATACTCGTGCGGCGCCTGCAGGTTCCAGGTGGTGCGCGGCTGTTCCTCGGTGAAGCGGATTTTCACGATGGATTTGATGCTCTTGAAGCCGTATTTCCACGGAACCACCAGCCGCAGCGGCGCGCCGTTCTGATTGGGCAGCTCCTTGCCGTACAGCCCGGTCGCGAACAGGGTCAGTGGATGCATGGCTTCGTCCATCCGCAATCCCTCGACATAGGGCCAATCCAGGATGCGGGTGCGCTGGCCCGGCATCTGGGCGGGATCGAGCAGAGTGGTGAATTCGACGTATTTGGCGTTCGCGGTCGGCTGGAAGCGCGGCAGGATTTTGCTCATGGGAACGCCCAGCCACGGCACCACCATCGACCACGCCTCCACGCAGCGCAACCGGTAGATGCGTTCTTCCGGCTGATGCGGCGCCAGGAAATCCTCCAGCGCGTACTGACCCGGCTTTTCGCAGTTCCCTTCCACCGCCACCGTCCACGGTTTGGTTTTCAGGCCGCCGGCGTATTCGGCGGGATCCGTCTTGCTGGAGCCGAACTCGTAAAAGTTGTTGTAGGAGGTGATGTCCTTATAAGGCGTCGGTTTGAGATCGTCGTCCGCCGCGCGAGCGACGTTACCGCGCAATACCGGCGGCAACAGCGCGGCGGCTCCCAGCACGGCGGCGGTTTTCAGAAACTCGCGGCGACGGGCGTACAGTTCGGGCGGAGTGATCTCCGATGGGCGAATATCGGCGGGTTTCCTGATCAGCATGGCGGGATTCCCGGCGGTGAACTCTGTTCCAGTGTGACCCGCGCCGTCCGCGTGAGTTGCGTCATTTTCGCCGCCTGTTCCGTATACTTCACCGCGTGACCGGGCGCCGGCAATCGGCTGGTGGTCCGGTGGGACGCGCCGCGCGTCCGGGGACGTTCGCCCGTTTCGCGAACGCATCGCTCATCACCCCCCTGAACTTTCGTTATGCTGGAAAAATTCTTCGCGCTGAAGGCGCGCGGCACGACCGCGCGCACCGAAATCCTGGCCGGCTGCACCACCTTCCTCACCATGTCGGCCATCCTGTTCGTCAACCCCGACATTCTCGGCCAGGCCGGCATGGATCGCGATGCCGTGTTCGTCGCCACCTGTCTGGCCAGCGCCATCGGTTCCCTGTTGATGGGATTGCTGGCGAATTACCCCATCGGTCAGGCCCCCGGCATGGGCATCAACGCCGTATTCACCTTCGGGCTGGTCAAGGGCATGGGCCTGCCGTGGGAAACGGCGCTGGGGGCGGTGTTCCTGTCCGGTCTGCTGTTCGTGCTGGTCAGCCTGCTGCGCGTCCGGGAATGGTTCGTCAACGCCATTCCGGCCAGCCTCAAGCACGCCATCACCGCCGGGGTCGGCCTGTTTCTCGCCCTGCTGGCGCTGCGCGCCGCCGGAATCGTGGCCGCCAGCCCGGATACGCTGGTCACCCTGGGCCCTATCAAGTCGCCGCCAGCCCTGCTGGCGATGGGCGGCTTTCTGCTGATGATCGTGCTCGATCAGCGCGGCGTGCCCGGCGCGATCCTGCTGGGCATCCTGGCGGTCACGGCGGCGTCGGTGGCGCTGGGCCTGAGTTCGTTCACCGGCGTGTTTTCCGCTCCGCCTTCCCTGACTCCGACCCTGCTCGAGGCCGACATCCGCGCCGCGCTCGATCCGGCGGTATCGGGCGTGGTGCTGAGCTTCTTCCTGATGAGCCTGTTCGAGACTTCGGGCACGCTGATCGCCATCGCCCAGCGCGGCGGCTTTCTCGATGCCCAGGGCCGCTTGCCCCGGCTGGAGCGCGCCCTGCTGGCCGACAGCACCGCGATCAGCGTGGGCGCGCTGCTGGGTACGTCCAGCACGACCAGTTATCTGGAAAGCACGACCGGCATCAGCGCCGGCGGTCGCACCGGTTTGACCGCTGTGGTGGTTGCCGGACTGTTCCTGGCCAGTCTGGTGCTCGCGCCGCTGGCGGCGATGGTGCCGGCCTACGCCACCGCGCCGGCGCTGCTGTACGTTGCCATCCTGATGCTGCGCGGCCTGGCGGAACTGGACTGGAACGATCTGACCGAGGCCGCCCCGGCGGTGTGCTGCGTGACCGTGATGGCGTTCACCTTCTCCATCGCCGACGGCATCGCGTTCGGGGCGATTTGCCATGTGGCGCTGAAACTGCTGACCGGCCAGCACGACCGGATCGGCCTGCCGATGGGGGTGGTGGCCGGGCTGTTCCTGGCGCGGTATCTGTGGCTGTAGCAGGGATCGAGCGCTTGGAGATGTCTTTATACAGCCTCCGAAAATGAACCCTCACCCCCAACCCCTCTCCCGCAGGGAGAGGGGGGTTACGGCATCACCCGGCGCAGGAAACCCGGAAACCAGGTGTCGCCGGGGGTCAGCCGCTGGGTCAGGCCGCGATAGGTAGCGCGGTCCAGCACCAGTTCGGTGAATGGCTGGGGCGAGGGGCAGAGGAAAAACAAGCCGACGACCGCCAGATAAAGCGCCGCCGTGCCGACCGGCTGACTCAGGCTGCCGAAGCTGAAAGCGGTGCCGAAGGAGCTCTTCAGCAGTTTCCTGCCGAACAGATCGACGCTGTAGAACTCGTCGAGCAGCAGATGGACGATGAAGCCCAGGGTGACGAAAGTTCCGCACAGCCAGGCATGCAACGCCGATGCGCCGAACACGTGAAAGGCGACGGCCGTGGTAGCCAGCCCGCAACCGATCCCGGCGGGAACGGTATGGACCAGGCCGCGATGGACGGTAAACCGGTCGAGCAGATAGAACAGCCCATAACGGATAAACAGAAAACAGCCGAGCCACAACACGACCAGCTCTGTCAGCGAGTAACGGCGCCCGAAAGTAAACACTACCAGGAAGCCGGCCACCACCGCCAGCACCGCAAAGGCGATGCGAACCGGAATGGAGGTTGGCAAATCGATATCCGGCAACAAGCCGCCGATGACCCCCAGCGTGAAATAGCCGATCACCGCCTGATGAGGAAACTGGCCGGTCATGACCAGAGCGGTGGCGGTCAATCCGCTGACCGCCGCCGCCCCCAACAGATGCGTGTTGAAATCCGCCATCCTAGCCCTGCAACAACAGATTCCGCAGGTCGATGATCGCAGCGTTGGCCCGCGAGATATACGAGGCCATGATCAGCGAGTGATTGGCCATCGGTCCGAACCCGGTACCATTCAGGATCATCGGACTCCAGATAAAACTCTGGGTGTTTTCCAGTTCGCGGATGATCTGCTTGACCGAGACCACCGCGTTCTTGTTGGCGAGCACGTC